>Ga0247804_10000020_pt1 | contig 119107 bp, 104 predicted proteins | sample UWRJL029104C1_FD_181142 | JGI IMG/M metagenome (GOLD analysis project Ga0247804, IMG submission 181142) | Plant litter microbial communities from Arlington Agricultural Research Station in Wisconsin, United States - UWRJ-L029-104C-1 | ecosystem: Environmental > Terrestrial > Plant litter >... | reverse complement strand
AAGTGAGCAATAGGAAAGCCACATCACACATGGCAGTCATGTCCATATGTGTGCTTTTTCTAGGTACTTTTATTTTTGGCATAATTCAAAAAGTTTATTACTAAAGAATTAGTGTTTAGAAGATGCGAAAGATTGAGAAATACTATATCCAATTTCGTCAATTGCATAAGTTAATCTGTCGATTTTGCTTGTTAAATAGTTGTACATGATAATTGCTAATGCAGAAGTTGCAATACCGATTGCTGTATTTACTAAGGCTTCAGAGATACCTTGTGCTAATGCTGATGTATCTGTTGCGCCAGCTTGACCCAAAGCAGAGAATGAACGTAACATACCAAGTACCGTACCCAATAAGGCTACTAATGTACCAACAGTTGCAATCGTTGCAATAACGCTTAAGTTTGCTTCTAAAGCTGGCAATTCTAAAGAAGTTGATTCTTCTACTTCTTTTTGAATGTTTAATATTTTCTGTTCACCTGTTAGTTCTGTATTTTTTTCCATTTCAGAATATTTATACAAACCAGCTTGCACTACGTTTGCTACAGAACCTTTTTGTTTGTTGCATTCTGCTAAAGCGCCATTAATATCATTTGATGCTAATTTGCTTTTTATGTTTTGCAAGAAAGTTTCGATTGAACCATTTCCCTGTGCTTTATTAATAGTTAAAAAGCGTTCGATAGAGAATGTAATTAATACAATAAACATACATAATAAGAATGGTACAATGAATCCACCGTGATAAATAAGACCCATGTAGTTTCCTGGTAATACTTCTTTTTTAGTAGCATCTTTAAAATTAGATTCTGCACCAAATACAAAGTGGAATATTAACTCTGCTACGATTAGTGCTACGATAATTACTACAAATGGTGGTAGTTTAAAACCGCCTTTTGCGGTGTTAGGTGTTTTTCCTTGAGTCATGATTGTCAATTTAAGTTTAAAATGATAATGATTTAATGTTTAACGAGTTCGTAAAATTATACTATTTTTTGGTTAATTCTAATTTTCACAACGAAAAATTACATATTTTATTGCAACTGAATGGCAAGTATTAACGTTTGTTTGCAATAAAATTGTGAATTACAACAAAGATGGTAACGTTATGTTTTGAAAACAACACAAAAAGGACATATTCTGTACATAAACAGAAAGATTGTAGTTTTACTTTCCGATACAGAACTTGCCAAAAATCGTAGCTAAAATATCTTTGTCGATATCTATTTCACCTGTGATTTCGCCGAGATGACGAAGTGCGGTTTTTATATCTTGTGAAATAAAATCGGATGAAATGTTTTGTTGTAGTTTTTGTAGCACTTCTTCTATTGCTTGTTGCGATTTTTGCAATGCTTCGTAATGACGTTGATTGGTGATGATTAATTGGTTTTGATTGGCAGTATCATAATTTAATACTTTTAGTAATTCATCTTTCAGCCATTTTTTTTCTACTTCGCGCATTTCCTTAGCCGAAATAAATAAGTAGTGTTTAAAGTTAAAACCATCAAATACATCATTGTATTTCCGGCTGCCACCTTCTTTCATATCTTCTGTCTTATTGGCAATAAGTATTGTCTTTTTAGGATTCAACTGCAGTTTTGTAATGTCAACAAAAACATCTTCTGGCGACATTTCATGGTAATCAAACAAATACAAAACTATTTCAGCCTGAGCTATCTTTTCTTTACTTCGTTCAATGCCAATCTTCTCAATTTCATCTTTTGCTTCGCGCAAACCTGCTGTGTCAATAAATCGAAATAAAAAACCATCTATCGTTAATGTTTCTTCAATGGTATCGCGTGTAGTGCCGGCAATATTGCTTACAATAGCTCGTTCTTCATTTAATAAAGCATTTAACAAAGTAGATTTTCCCGCGTTTGGCTTGCCAACTATTGCTACAGGAATTCCATTTTTGATAGCGTTTCCATATTTAAAAGAAGAAGATAAAGTTGCAATTTCATGTTGGATCTGGTACAATAATTCATTTAGTTTTGTTCTGTCTGCAAACTCTACATCTTCTTCACCAAAATCTAATTCTAATTCTATTAAGGCAGTAAAATCTACTAACGATGTTCTCAATTCTTTTAGTTTGGTAGAAATGCCGCCACGCATTTGCTGTATCGCAATTTTATGTGCAGCTTCTGAATCGGAAGCTATGATGTCTGCAACAGCTTCTGCTTGCGAAAGGTCAAATCTGCCGTTTAAGAATGCACGTTGCGTAAATTCACCAGGTTTTGCGGAGCGCGCACCTTTGTCTATTAATGCCTGAATTATTTTCTGTTGAATATAAGGCGAACCATGGCAAGATATCTCAACAACATTTTCCTTTGTATAAGAAGATGGTCCTAAAAAAAGGCTTATCAAAACTTCGTCGATCATTTGCTGGTTATCAACAAGTTTTCCTAAATGTATGGTGTGTGATGGCTGTTCGAGAAGGTTTTTTCCTTTGAATATTGCATTAACGATTTCAATGGATTTTAAACCTGATAAGCGTATTACACCAATGGCACCAACACCGGCTGGTGTTGAAAGAGCAACAATAGTATCTGAAAAGTCATTTTTTAGCATAGAAACCTTAACGACAAAAGTACTATAAAACAATTAAAATTCAATTTCAGCGATTACTTTATAGTCAATGAACTTAAATAAAAAATTACATGAATTATAATTTGATTAGATAACATTTATTAAGACAATGACGGAATCTATTTTTCTATATAATTAGCACATAGTTTATTACCTTTGCTTATTCAACTACCCACGATAATGAAAAAAATTGGTTCGCTGTGTTTGCTTATATGCTCAGTTTTTATAGTTTATGCACAAACTCTCGGTAATTTTACCAGTGCTTTGTCTGGAAGCGGTGTTACAGCTGCTGCATCTGCTGCCGCAAAACAGCTGCAGACTTTTACCGGAAGCAATGTAACTTCTACTACTGGTTCTGGTTCTACAACAGGAAATTTATCTCAATTACAATTACTTGGATTGGATCCAACAGCGGTTCAAAAATATGTGAAAGCAAAAGCAGATGAAGGTAAAGTGGAGGTAGATCCTATGCAAAGTGTACTCCAATCTATATTGGAAATGAAAGCCAAACAAGATGCTATCCAATCTGCCATTGATAGCCAGCATGCTCAATATAATGAAAATAGTAAAGTAACACCAAATGAAATTTTTGGGCATGATTTTTTTGGAACAGGAAGACTTGCGTTATTTTCAAAATCTTCAGAAGCAAAAGCACCGGATTCTTACGTTTTAGGTGCCGGTGACGAAATTAGTATTGCAGTTTGGGGTTATGCTGATTACAATAATAAATTTATAGTAAGTGAAGATGGTTTTATTCAAATACCAGAATTTGGACGCATTTATGTAAAAGGGCTTACGTTTGGTGCTGTTAAAGCACAAATTGGCAAGCGCTTAGCAACATTTATAAATCCGGCAAATACGAAATATGAGATATCATTAAACTATGCAAGAACAATTGATATAAATATTGTTGGTGAAGTAAAAAGTCCCGGAACTTACCAAATTCCTGCTATTAACTCTGTTTATAATGCTATCAATGCGGCAAGTGGAATAACAGATATTGGTAGTGTACGTGATATACAGGTGCGCAGAGACGGAAAAACAATCAAACGATTTGATGTTTATGAATTCTTATTTAATCCACTGGCACAGGAAAGTTTCTTCTTACAAAAAGGAGATTTTATTTACGTATCTACACAAAGCAAATTGATAAAAATTGTAGGTGCAGTAAGACGACCTGCCAAATATGAATTACTAAAAAATGAAACATTAAGCGATGTTGTAAGATTTGCAGGTGGTTTTGCGCCTGATGCATATATAAAATCAATTCAAATAACCAGAACAAGCAGCGATAAATCTCAAATTATTGATGTTGATTTTGAGAAGAATCCGAATTTTGGATTAATTGATGGTGATATTGTTACTATATCAACTATTCCTGGTGGAATCGAAAACTTTGTCTCTATTTCAGGACCTGTTCGCTATCCTGGAAGATATGAATTTAAAGAAGGTTTCAGAGTCTCGGATATTATTAAAATTGCAGGCGGCATTAAATTAGAAACTTACATCGACAGAGCTTATATCAAAAGAAGATTAGATGATAACACGCATGTTAACCGTAAATTTTCTTTAAAAAACATCATTGAAGACGAAAATTCTCCTGACAATATATTGCTGCAAAGCGCAGATCAGATTCAACTCTTTACAAAAGATGCGTTCTTAGAAAAATTCATGGTATCAATAGATGGCTCAGTTATCAAACCAACTATTATGGAATTTACAGACGGAATGAACCTGAATGATCTGTTATTTTACGCAGGCGGTTTTAAAGTAGAAGCAGCAAACTCTAAGATTGAAATATCCAGAGTAATGGAGATCGAAACAGATTCAGCCGCTGAAAAAAAATTCGTACCACAACGTGTTGTTGTAAAAACAATTACTGTTGGACCAAACTTAGAAATGGACGAAGCATCGAAAGCATTTGCACTCGCACCTATGGACAAAATTTACGTTCGCAAATTATATGGTTTTGATGAGCAAATGAATGTTACGTTAAAAGGTGAAGTAAAATATCCGGGTATATATCCAATTTTAGATAAGAATGAACGTGTATTGGATATTATCGAAAGAGCAGGTGGTTTAACACCTTATGCTTTTATTGCCAATGCTAAATTAACAAGACCGGACCAAAACTTAAACTATACTATTTTTCAATTGAGAGATGCATTTGGAGATACTGCTTCACGATCAAATCTAATTGTTAAAAATGGTGATGAGATAGAGATTCCAACTGTAAATCAGCTGGTAAGTGTTCAAGGTGCCATCCGTTATCCTAAATTAGATTCTACAGAAACGATCAACGGTAAATTTGTTCCCGGAAAAAGTGCCAGATGGTATATTAAACATTACGCAGGTGGTTTTAAAAAAGGTGCAAACAAAAAATCAACTTTGGTTATTTATCCAAACAGAAAAGTAGATTATACGCATTCATTTATAGGTATTAAAAATTATCCAACTGTAGATATAGAAGGTGCTTTGATTACTGTTGAGATGAAAGTTAAAAAACCTAAACCACCAAAAGGACCTGAAGCCGCCATCAATTGGAACATCGTTCTGCCAAGTGTAATTGCTGCGCTTACATCAATTGCATCTACTCTAACATTAATTTTTGTACTGAAAGATTAAAATATCATGCAGCAATTCTCAGAAGAAGATATTAGGTTGGTAGATGTGCTCGAATCACTGAAAGGTTATCTTGGGTACTTACTCAGAAAATGGTACTTATCAATTGTTGGTGTGATAGGACTGACATTTGGAGGCTATTATCTTGCAAAAGTATCACCACCAAAATATATTGCCAATATTTCCTTTAATGCTGTTGATTCCAGAGCAAGCTCCATGACCGGCATCATGTCTATGATGGGAATTTCTTTTGCAGGTGGTTCTACAAATGATGTGTTAACAGGAATCTTTACATCCAGAAATATCTTTATGAATTCATTGTTAGATGAGGTTGTGATAGATGGTAAAAAAGAAAAGATCGGAAATCTGTACATGCATGCAAATAAATACGATGCAGGATTTAGCGAAGATCCTGCGTGGAAAAATTTCAAGTTTAAAGCAAACTCTATAAATGAGGTCAATACGCAGGAAATGGATTTGTTATCTGTAATGTATAGCGATTTTAATGATGGATTAATGACTGCTGAATATGATCTTGCAACAGGTCTCATCAGAGCTGAAATTGAAACTCCTGATTATGAAGTGTCAAGACAATTAGGGTCTGCATTACTAAGAAATACCTTAGAATTCTATCAGACAAAACAAGTGGAAAATGCAACTTCCTCATTAAAGAGTACCGGAAAAAGATTAGATTCCATATCAGCAGAGATTGCATCAAGACAAAGATTAATTGCTCAATCTCAAGACCAGAATATTTTTAATCTGAAAAAGATAACAGTTGTAGAACAACAGCAACTTATGCAGGAAATAGCCACTTTAGGTGTTATGTATAACGATGCATCTATGTCTAAAGAAAATGCTAAAGCAGGTATTGCACCTGCAACAAATATTATTCGTGTAATTGACGATCCATTATTTTCTACTATACCTAAACATCCAAGTAAAATACTTTATGGTGCAATTGGATTGGTGCTTTCATTAGTCTTTATCATTATTCCACTATTGATAAAAAAAGCATTGATAGACGGACGCGAAGAAGACAAGCAGAGAATGTTAAGAGAAAAGGAAGCTCAGGCTATTGTCACTACCACAACAACAGCATAGTAATTTTTGTTGTATTTCTGAATGTAAGATTGCTTAACTTTAAGTGTAATTTCTTATTAATTAAATAGAAGATGGAAGATACTGAATCTTACAAACAACAGCTTTTAGAAACCCAGCAGCTATTAGCTAAAACGATAAAAGAATTAGAAGAAGAAAAGTCTGCTAAAACAGAACCTATTGCAATAATCGGTATGGCGATGCGTTTGCCCGGAAAAATAAAAAATGCAAAAGATTTCTGGAATGTTTTAGTAAATGGAATCGACTGTATTGAAGAAGTTCCTGCTAATCGTTGGGACAAAGATGCGCTATATGATGCAGATCCAAATACACCTGGAAAGCTGTATATAAAAGAAGGTGGTTTTATTGAAGACATCGAATATTTAGATGGTTCATTCTTCAATATTTCTCCGATAGAATTAGAAAGTACAGATCCGCAGCAACGTGTCTTATTAGAGGTATCACATGAAGCATTTGAAAATGCAGGCATTGATGTAAATGGTCTGATAGGCTCAGACACAGGCGTATTTATTGGGATTGATAATGTTGATTATGAATCCAAACAATTACGTTCCAAAGACTATAAATTAATTAACGGATATTGCTACACAAGCACCGGACCAACCGGTGCATCAGGCAGAATTTCTTACACAATGGGTTTGCGCGGTCCATGCATGACTATTGATACAGCTTGCTCATCAGCATTAACATGCACGCACGTTGCGGCACAATCTCTTAGAAATAAAGATTGTAAAATTGCTTTGGTTGGTGGCGCAAGTATTATTACAGAACCAGATCAATCGTTAAGTTTTTGCAGGCTTGGTGCGCAATCACCGGAAGCACGTTGCAAATCTTTTGACGACGACGCAAACGGTTATATTCGCTCAGAAGGTGTCTGCACAATGGTTTTAAAATTGTTGTCCGAAGCACAAAAAGATGGTGATAATATCTTAGCAATTATTAAAGGAACAGCCGTAAACCAAGACGGAAAAAGCAAACGTTTTACAGCGCCAAGTACGGCTGCACAAGGTTTGATGCACACAGCAGCACTTAAAAATGCGCAAATCGATCCTACTGAAATAGATTATATCGAGACACATGGAACCGGTACAAAAGTAGGCGATCCTGCAGAAGTCAGAGGCATATTATTCGCTTACGAAAAATATAGAACTAAAGAAAATCCGATTGTCATCAGTTCCAACAAATCCAATCTTGGACACATGGAATGCAACTCAGGAATGGCAAATGTTTTTAAGGTTGTCTTGGCATTGCAGCATAATACAATTCCAAAAGTAGTTCATTTAAAAAAACCAAACACATTAATTGATTGGGAAAATATTCCGATTAAATTAGCAAGCGAAAATATTCCGTGGACAAAACAAAACAATAAACCGCGTTATGCAGGCACCAGCAGTTTTGGCGCAACAGGTTCTAATGCGCATATTATACTTACCGATGCACCGGAAAATTTAATTGCTCCAAATAAAGCTGTTTTAAGAAAAGATATTTTTATATTAACAATTACTGCAAAATCTGAACAGGCATTAAAAGATAACGCAAAGAATTATGCAAAGCTTATCGAATCTTCTCATCATTCAGTAGAAGATATTTGTGCCATGGCTGCTTTACGACGCGCTCATTTTAATATAAGAGAAGTTTTTGTAGCATCTTCAAAAAATGATCTGATAGAGCAATTGCATGAGTTCGCATCGTTAGATAATATCGAAGACAAGCAGCGTTTTCAACCAACTGATAAAATTAAAACCATCTTTGTTTTTCCTGGTCAAGGCGCACAGTGGATCTCGATGGGAAAGAATTTATATGACAGAGAATTGGTTTTTAAATCTGCATTAGATGAATGCAGCCAAGTTTTTAAAAACTATGTTGATTATGATATTATCCAGGAAATAAATAAACCGGAAGATGTATCACGATTAAATGAGATTGATGTGGTGCAGCCTATCATTGTTGCTATAGAAATTGCTTTGGCAAATCTATGGATGAGCAAAGGTATTTTTCCTGATGTGGTAATCGGACATTCTTTAGGTGAAATTGCAGCAGCTTATGTTTCCGGAAATATTTCTTTGGATAATGCTGCTAAAATAATTTGCACACGCAGTAAACTGATGAAGCAACTTAGTGGCAAAGGTGAAATGGGTGTTACCGATCTGACCATTGAAGAAGCTAACGAACATTTAAAAAAATATGAAAACAGGTTGTCAATTGCAGTAATGAACAGCGCGAATAGTACTGTAATTGCAGGTGAACCAGCCGCATTGAACGAGCTTTTTTCTACACTGGAAAATGAAAGCAGGTTCAACCGGAAAGTCAAAGTAAATGTTGCTTCACATTCTTATCAGATGGATACGATTAAAGAAGATCTGCGTATAGCATTGCAAGATATTCAACCACAAAATTCAGGTATCCGGTTTTATTCAACTGCTAAAAATCAGTTACTGCAAGGTGAACAATTGAATGCAGATTATTGGACAGAAAACTTGCGAAATCCGGTGCAGTTTATGCAGGCAATACAAACAACAATGGCTGATAATGAATCAGGATATGCGTTTGTAGAAATGAGTGCACATCCGATTTTAATTCATTCAATCAACCAAAATATTGAAGAGAAAAAAGCAAAAGCAATTGCTGTAACTTCTTTTCAAAGAGATAAAAATGAGTTGATAGAATTTTATAAAAATATTGGCGAGCTGTATAGCGCAGGCTTTGCATTTGATTGGAAAATAATTTATCCAAACATTGGAGAATTTGTAGAGCTGCCAAATTACGCATGGCAGAAAGAGCGTTATTGGTTCGATACGAAACCTGATTGGAGTCATTTAGGAATTGCAAAAGTCTCTGATAAAAAAGAAATAAAACAAAATTTCTATCAAATAAATTGGCAGGAAGTTGAACCGAATATTGAATATGCTAATAAGAATGTACTGATTATAAAAGATACGAATAATCACTACGCCGAGATCGCAAATATTTTAGATCAGAAAGGCTGTAATGTTAAAAGTATAGATTTTACAGATAGCTTGATCGATATAAAAGCAGATATTGTTATTCATTTAAGAAGTTTATACAACGAATCGAACTTCAATTTTTATTTAGATTGCGGTGTTCTTTCTTTACAAAAACTAATAAAGTATTTTAACGAAACTAATCAGCATCCGAAAATTTGTGTAGTTACAAACGGTAGTTTTATCGTTAATAATGATGCACAGACTAATCTCAATGCATCATTAATTACAGGTGTTTTGCGAACTTTAGAAAATGAGCATGAAGAAATAAATTTTTTACAGGCAGATGTTTCTTATGAAATAAAGGAATCAGAGATCAACCAAATTCCTGATTTAATTTTTGCAGAAAAAAAATACAAAGAACTTGCAGTTAGAACCAATAAAATATATACCAATACTATTGTTCAGTCAGGAAATATTTCATCTACCAAGAAAATTAATGCAGAGAAAACATACATTGTTGTTGGCGGAACAAATGGTTTAGGTTTGGAAACGGTGAAATGGCTGATTGGAAAATCTGCAAAAAATATTGTGGTGCTGAGTAGAAGTGGTGCAAAAAATGAAGCACAAAACTTATTTGAGAACTACAACAAAAACGGAATTTCTCTTCAGGATTTAAGAGTCGATATTGTTAACAAAGAAGCTCTTAAAATTATTATAGAATCTATAAATAACATTGGTGGAATCTTTTACGCAGCAGGAATTTTAGATGATGGTTCTTTCGAGAATCTAACAAGGCAACAGTTTGAAAATGTAATTCATACAAAAGCAAGCGGTGCTTGGAATATGCACGAATTAACAAAACATATAAATCTTGATTTCTTTGTGATGTACTCGTCAGCAGCAGGAATTGTAGGCTCTGCAGGTCAAGCTAATTACAATGCGGCAAATACTTTTATAGATACTTTGGCGCATTATAGAAGAGCAAATAATCAACATGCAATTGCTGTAGACTTTGGAACAATCGCAGAAATCGGTTTAGCATCACGACAAGAAAACCGTGGCGATAGATTAGCAGAACAAGGTGTTAGAGCTATTCAACCAACAGAGCTGTCATCATATTTCGATGCTTTATTTTTAAGCGAGGAAATACAGGTAATTGCGTTGGACATTGATTTTAATAAATGGGCAAAATTCAATCACGCAATTTTCCACAACAATTTTTATAGCAAAGTTATAACGCAGCAATCAGCAGAAACACCTGTTAAACAATCAGCAAATATTGATGATTTCACTTCGTTAGATGCGTCCGTTAAGTACATTAAAAATCAAATTAAGCAATACATATCAGCATCAACAAAATTAAATGTTGGCAAGATAAAAGAAGACGAAACATTCAAAAGCTTAGGTGTCGATTCATTACATGCGTTGCAACTTAAAAATAAAATTCAGGAAGAATTTAATTTACAGCTCAATGTTTCTGTAGTTTGGCAATATCCAACCGTAAATAAATTCGCAGATTTTATTGCTAAGGAATTAAAATTAGAAGATAAGTTTTCATCAAAAAAAGAAGAAATACAAACTTCAACTTCAACAATTAAAAATGACGTTGATTCAGAAGTAAAAAATTTATCGTTGGAAGAATTGATGAAAGAATTAAATAGTAAGTTAGATTAAAAATATACATTCATCATGAGTGAGCAATTACAACAAATGCAGGAGCTTCTTCAAAAGTCGCTCATCAAAATAAAAAAATTAGAAACTGAACTTGCTGCAAAAGGCAATGAATCAGCTTCTTCTTGTGTCACCAAACCTATAGCAATTATTGGTACCGGCGTTCGTTTGGCAAATAATATTAATTCAACTAAAAAGTTATGGCAACTAATTATAGATAAAAAGAATGCGATCACTAAAATTCCGAAAGACAGGTTTGATGTAGATGAGATCTATCATTTAGACTATTTGGCAGTTGGAAAAACCAATGCAAAATATGGTGCTTTTTTGCAAAATGACGTACGAGCTTTCGATGCGGAATTTTTTGGTATTTCGCCACGCGAAGCAAAATCGATAGATCCATTGCAGCGCATGATCTTAGAAGTGATTTACGAAGCATTGGAAACAGCAGGCATCGCATCAGAAACTTTAAAAGGAACACAAACCGGTGTATATATTGCCTTAGGAAATTCTGATTATGTACAGGCACGTTTCAGAAGCGGCAACCTCGAAACCGTAGATGTGTATGATGCTACAGGTATTCCTTTTGGCACAGCAAGCGGTCGTGTTTCTTACTTATATGATTTTAAAGGAACAAGTTTTTCATTAGATGCAGCATGCGCATCGTCATTATTAAGCGTGCATTTGGCATGTGAAGAGTTGAATAAATCAACGATTGATACTGCAATTGTAGTGTCTGCAAATTTATTGCTTACACCAGAACCATTTGTAGGCTTAACTAAACTTGGTTCTTTGTCAGGATCAGATAGCTGCAGAGCATTCGACAACAATGCAGATGGTTATGTGCGTGGCGAAGGCTGTGGTGTTGTTATCTTAAAACGTTTGGACGATGCAGAAAAAGATAATGATAATATTGAAGTGATTATCAAAGGTTCTTCAGTAAAACATAATGGAACCAGCAATGGTTTTACGGCGCCAAATCCAAGCATACAAATTGATACGATTAAAGATGCCTTGAAAAACGCAAACTTAAAAGCATCAGATATTGATTATGTAGAAGCGCATGGCATCGGAAATAAATTTACAGACGCAATAGAAATACAATCTATTAACGACGGCTATAATGAAAGAACACATCCGATCTTTGTAGGTTCTGTAAAAGCAAACATCGGACATTTGGAAGCAGGAACAGGAATGCCGATGTTGTTTAAAGTCATCGAGATTTTAAAGAATAAAAAAATTCCTGCGCAAATAAACATTACAACATTAAATGAAGATGTTGAATGGAATAAAATAAATGCTAAAGTAGCAACAGAAACAATCGATTGGAAACGCGAAGACAATCAGCCATTACGAGCTGCTATCAATCTTTCCGGTTACAGCGGCACTAATGTTCACATGATTTTTGAAGAAACAAAGCCAAAGCAAAAATCTGATGAAATTAATGCACCTTTTGATTTTATTTTGAGTGCTAAAAATGAAATCAGTTTAAAAAATATTGCGCAGAAATATGTAGATGATATTGCTGTTTTAGATGAATATTCATTAACGGAAATTTGTTATACTTTGCAAAAAGGTAGAAATCATTTTGAGTATTCCTTAGGTATTGTTGCCAGCACAAAGCAAGATATTATTGATGGTTTGAATGATTTCATACAAGATAAAAAATCAACGAAGTATGTAATTTCAAATCCAACTTTAAATAGAAATACAGATGTTACATTTTTATTTACCGGACAAGGCGCGCAGTATTTCGGTATGTGCAAGACTTACTATAACACATTCGATATTTTCAAAAATGCCATTGATGAATGTGATGAAATATTAAAGCAGCATTTGGATTTTCCTATAAAAGATATTTTATGGAATGAAGCGATTGATAAGACATTGATCAATCAAACCAAATATACACAACCGGCATTGTTTGTTATAGAATACGCATTATCAAAATTATGGATGAGTGTTGGTGTGCAGCCAAGTTCATTAATTGGTCACAGCATTGGTGAGATTTCTGCACTATGTGTTGCAAATGCAATTCCGTTAAAAGATGCTTTGCAATTAGTTGTGGCACGTGCAGCATTAATGAATTCATTGCCTTTGAATGAAGGTGGAATGGCTTCTGTTTTTTGCAATGAAGAAACCATTAAACCATATTTAGCAAATACAAACATAGATTTAGCTGCTGTAAATTCTATAAAAAATTGCACCATTTCCGGCAAGAAAGAAGATGTACAAGCTTTATTAGAAACATTGAAAGAGCATAAAATAAAAGCTATTCAATTAATTGTTTCTCATGCTTTCCATTCAAATCTAATGGAACCTATTCTTGATAAATTTACTGCATTTGCAAGGCAGATTTCTTTCAAACAGCCTGAAATTACAGTCATTTCCAACTTAACAGGTAAAGAAATTACGAAAGAAGATTTAACCGCTGAATATTTTGCAGATCATATTCGTAATGCAGTGCAGTTTTCAAATGGAATTGAATATTTACATAATACTTTGAATAGCGAAATTTATTTGGAAATTGGACCAAACCCTGTTTTGGTAAATTTAGGCAAGCAAACAAATTCAAATCCAAACGCAGTATGGTTGTCATCTGCAAAAAAAGATGAAAATGATATTCAGTATTTTCATGAAACCTTGTTGCAGCTATATGTTGCTGGTATTTCCATTGATTGGAAATCCTTTTATCTAAACAAAAAAATAAATAGAGTTACGCTTCCAACTTATGGCTGGAACTGGAAAGTATATTGGGAAAATCCTGTAAGACAACAATTAAAATCTGCTATTTCAAATACACTTAGTACAACAATATCTAAAAATGATGTTGTAAAAATGCAACAAACGATTGCATCAGATGTACCGAAACCAATTGCAACACGCGAAACACTTTTAGCTTACATGCAAATTGAAGCAGCCAAAGTGTTAGGATTAGAAGCCGGTCAAAAAGTAGATTTAAACAAGACTTATCGTGATCAAGGTTTTGATAGTATGATGAGCGGCGAGTTCTTAAGCTTAATGGAAAAGCATATTGGTTCGGAATTGAAGATGGAAGTTATTCATCAGTATAACACGCCAAATGATCTGCACCGATACCTGATTGATACTTATTATGGTGGTGGCGAAATTGATACAACACAAGCAGTTACAATGGCTGATGTAATGTTTAACCAGGAAATGGAGCATACATTTCATGGCGACTGGCACGAAATACAACCGGAAGATGGAACACTTTTGAAATGGTTTAAGAAGATAGATAAGTTAGTGCCAAGCGTGAAATAAAATAACCACTAAGGCACAGAGAAAGCTAAAGTTTCTTGAGTTCCTTAAGTGGTAAAAAGTATGTATTTTAAAATGAAAGCAATTCTCTTACATCATGCTGGCGGCGATAAATACGCATTTAAAAATATACAACAGTGGCTATTGCCTGAGTTTGAAAGTATAGCTATTGAACTTCCGGGAAGAAGCGATCGTTTCAGCGAGCCTTTACTTGCCGATATGCACGCCATAACAGAAGATATTTTCAATCAGATAAAAAATGAATTGAATGATGATTATTTCTTTGTTGGAATAAGTATGGGAACTTTGGTCGCTTATTTATTAACTCATAAAATAAAAGAAAAAAATCTTCCGTTGCCAAAGCATTTATTTTTAGCTTCAAGATTAAGTCCTGATTCTTATTATAATGAACCATCTGTGAGAAATACTTCGTCTGATGAATTTTGGAAAATTGTTATACAATATGATGGTTTGCCGCAAGGTTTGATTGAACACAAAGAGTTGCGTGAATTTTATGAGCCGATTTTACGAGCCGATTTTGAAGCGTTGGAGAAATATAATATTTCACATCAGCCAAAAGAAAAATTGAATGTTCCTGTTTCTATTTTAATTGGAAAAAATGATACAAGAAATATTACAATGCAAACAGCACAAGACTGGAACAGGCATTTTAACAATGAAATTTTATTTAAGGAATTTGATGGTGGACATTTTTTTGTTTATGAAAATATTGCAGTAGCTCAATATATTAAATCCACGCTGTTATCCTGAACTTGTTTCAGGATCTGAAACTAAACTATGAATAACATCGTTCATATCTTTTCTATTAAACAGGAAGAAAAATTATCTGACGAAATTTTTCAGCAGTTTTTACTGCAAATTCCTGAGCTTTTTACAAACGAAATTTTAAAATATAAATTTTGGCAAGGCGCACAATCTTCTTTGTTAGGCAAAATTATTTTAGATTTTGGATTTAAATTCCTAAACCTTGATCATTCTTTACATGATATAAAAGTTAGTGCGAAAGAAAGACCTTTTATAAATAATGAAATTGATTTCAATATTTCACATTCGGGAAATTATATTATTTGCGCTATCAGTACGAAAGCAAAAGTTGGTATTGATATTGAAAAGCACAGAGAACTGAAATCTAATATTGCAGACAGATATTTTGATAAAGATGAATGCAATGAAATTGAAACTTCGCCTGATTCTTCGAAATCATTTTTTGATTTATGGTCATTAAAAGAAAGTGCTATAAAATGTGATGGTCGTGGTGTGGAAGTTTTGTCTGCGACACATAAGCAATATCAGGCAGAAAATGAGAATACTGTGGTGTGTGATGGCGTTTTGTTTCACTATAAACAGTTAGAAATAGAAAAAAATTATAGCTGTTGCGTATGTAGCAGTGAAAAATTTGAGGTAGAATCACAGCAACTTAATCTGTCAAACCTTATAAATTCGTATCTTTGACAATCAATTATGACTACAAACATAGCCGATTTTATACGTAATATATTACTGACGATCAGAAGTTGGTTTTTTAGGTTTATACCAAAACAAAGTTATTTGTATATGGCTTGCGGTGGCTTAAACCTGGCTTTTGATATGTTCTTGTTTTTTATTGCGTATCATTTTGTTTTCTTCGGCCATAATTTTGAAACACCATTTTATACTTTTAGTCCACACATTGCAGCATTTTTATTAGCATTTATAATTACCACACCAACAGGTTTTTTTCTTAGTCGTTACGTAGTTTGGACAAACTCATCGGTGCGAGGCAGGCATCAATTAATAAGTTATATTGGCGTTGTTATTTTGTGTACAATATTAAATATTGGCTTCCTGAAATTATTGGTAGAACAATTTCATTTCTATCCTTTACCTTCTAAAATAATAACTTCTGTTTTGGTTGTTACTATTTCTTATATTCTGCAGCGTTTCTATACTTTTAAAGTACATGAAATTAAAGAAATAATGTAGTGAAATTTTTAAGTAAAACTTAAATAGAATCTTTCATTGCCTTTATAGAACTAACAATTTGTTTTGCCATTTCATTGCTTTGCAGCACAGCACCTTTATAATTTAAATGATGAAAATTATAACCGTAAGCAACATCATAATATTTAGGATATTTTCTCGGATCGCCTAAATCTATTTGTGTTCCTTTTGGCATAGCATATAAAACAGGCAACAACAAACTATAATCCGTTCTACCTTTTGGCGGCAACATAAAAAATACCTGAATGCCTCGTTTAGCACATTTATTATACATCTTCATGCATAAATCTACCATTGCTTGGTTAGGTTTGTCAGTGCTTTTAAAATTGTTGTAAGCACGCGTTACTTCGGCAGTCATTGTATCTCTGAAAGGCTTATCATTTTCATATTGTTTCCTGGATTGAAGCAGCAAAGTATCTTCCCATTTGTATTCCATAAACAGATGATATTCTTCATAATCATAAGGATAGAAACCATTTTCCTGTTTTCCTAAATAGCTGTTGTCGCGCTTATCTTTATTAACATAGAAACTAATCATATCAGGCAATACAGCAACATTAAACATATTTTCAATCCAGCTCATCGCATATAATCCTGAATATTTTAAACGCTTCTTTGGTCTGTCTTTATCTAAGGTTGCTAAGATCTTTGCCGCATTTACAGTAGAAGAAGCACTTTGCCACGAAACCCATTTTGATGTATGCATATTTGCCACAAAGAAATAAGGTTCACTGCTTAAACTCAGAAAAATATATTTGAGATTTGGATTGTGAATTTTTAGTAAACCATCTAAGTCTTCTGCCTGCTGTACAATGCCATGACCATCAACACCAAGATTGAATGAGCGCATGTCTATATTGTTCAAACGCGCCACACTATCAATAATTGCAGGATTGATATGACGGAATTCAAGGCTTCCACCTAAAAAAACGGTATTGAATTTATCGCTGTTTTTTTTGTAAAATTCATACTTTACGGTTTGTGTAGAGTCGCCCCAATAAAATGGCAAAGAATATCTTATTACAAATGAAAAAATCCATAAGACACCTAAGATGATTGCAATATTTTTTAAAACCTTTTTTGCCATTTTTAATATTGAAAATACACGAAAGAAGTGTTGTTAAAAATTCCAAACCAGACAATGCTTACAAGCAATAAAATATAAACCAACCAACGTGTGGCTTTATCTTTTGCAACTACAATTTTCTCAATTTTTTCATCGCCGATGATTGCTTCCACAGAAAATAAAACAACAATAAAGAATACAGCAATTACAAACTGAATAATGCCTTTATTCATCATCCATTCGTTAAAATAATGTGCTGTATGTAATTTAAATAAATTGCCATAAAGCGTAGATGCAATCGTTGTCCACTCAACGTGAGTGGTTGGATTTGCATGATTGATAGCAGCCTGAGCAGTATGCACTCTGAATAATAAAAAACAAGATAAGAAAATTAAAATGGTAGCAACACTATGCGCCCAATCCGGAAAATATTTATCGAATAAACGATAAGAATTACTTGGCTTAATATTTCGCACCACAAGGCTTTGCCATAAATAACGAATAGCCATACACACACCAACAAAGGTGAAAGATAAAACCATTGGCCAATTAGCACCATGCCACAAACCGCACAAAGCCAGCACAAAAATTACGTTGAAAACAACTTTTCCGCCGCTTGCTTTGTAAGCACCTAAATAAAAGAATACATAATCAGTAAGCCACGTTGATAGTGAAATATGCCAGCGCGTCCAAAAATCTGCAAGGTTTTTTGAAAAGAATGGTCGCTTGAAATTTTCCATTACATCAATACCAATTACTTTCGCGGCACCTAACGCAATATCAGAATAGCCTGAAAAATCGCAGTAAACCTGTATAAAGAAAAATAAACCGCCAATTAAAGTAGTCCAACCTGAAATCTCATTATAATGTAAATACAGATCATCTACATAAAAAGCCAATCTGTCGGCAATGACTGCTTTCTTAAAAATACCAAAAGCCATTCTGAATAAACCGTGACGCATTCTGTCATAATCAAATCGATGTTCTTCTTTTATTTGTGGTAATAAATTCTTAGCGCGTTCAATCGGTCCGTTTACCATCACAGGCCAAAAAGCAGTGAAAGATGCAAAATAACCAAAATGCTGTTCCGCTTTTGTTACGCCTTTATAAACATCAATGGTATAGCTTAAAGATTGGAAAGTTAAGAATGAAACACCAACAGGCACGATCCAATTGTTAAAATAGGGTTCAGGCACAAACCAGCCAATATGAAAAATGCTTAAAAATTCACGAATGTTATTGTCGGCAAAATCTAAATATTTAAAAGTAAATAAGATACCCAAATTGCCGATCATGCTTAAATACAGCCATTTTTTCTTTTGCTGCTGAACATCTGTTTTGTCCATCATCTTGCCGGCAATAAAATCATTACAGGTAATTACAAATAGTATAATGGCAAAAAACGGACTAAAGCTTCCGTAAAAATAATAGCCACCTGCTAATAAGACTTTATATTGATGCTTTTTTGAAACCGCAAAATACAGATAACAGAAAATTGGGAAAAAAAGTAAGAAATGTAAAGAGTTAAATAGCATCTTCCGGTTTTATTGTCTTGCAAGGTTCAAAAATAATAAAAAATAGCTATGTGCTTTAATTAAATACAATACCTATTTTTGTAAAAAACCACTTACGCATTGAGTATTCAATTCTATAAAGATAAACTACAGCACGCACTGAAAGATAAAAACTTTGGTTTTGTACTAAGAGGCAGCTTGTCAACTGCCGTTACTTTATTTTTTGTTCAGGGTTTGAGGTTTATTTCAGGTGTTTTGATTGCACGATATTATGGTGCCGAAGCTTCAGGAAGATTAACGTTGGTTGTAACGGTAATGGGAATTTTTGCCATTCTTATCAATTTTGGCGTAAAAGATGCCTTGCAAAAGCTGATTCCTGAATACAGAGAAAAATATAACATCAAAACAGCGTATTCCTTATTTTTAAAAGGCAATCAATTGATTGTAATATTCTCATTTATTGCAGCAATTGTGTTATACATCATTGCGCCATGGCTAAGTAATTATTGGCAAGAGCCGCAAATGGTTTGGATGTTTCGGCTTTCCGGAATATTTTTGCCGTTTTTAGTTTTAGGCGAATTAAATTATTTCAGTCTGCGTGCTGCGCTAAAAGTTCATACCGCAAACGTATCACTTGTAATGCCAACGGTAATCAGGCTTGCAGTCTTGTTTATCATCACTTTTTTCTTCTTTAATTACAATAATCCTGTTTATCTGCATTGGACAACCATTTGCGTTCTGCCGTGGTTATTTTCACTTATTCCTATCTACAAGTACTTTCATCAGCCATCTAAAAGTGAAGAAAAAATACAAAACACAAAACATCAGGATATTTTGTCTGTAGCATTTCCGATGCTGATGACTTATGCAGCATTTATTGTATCTAACAGCGCAGATGTTTTTATGTTAAAATCAAATAATGTCGGAACTGATTTAGTAGGAATTTACAAAACCTGTACCAATATTTCTATGTTGGCGGCAACGCTATTAGTGGCATTAAACACTACGGTTCAGCCGAAGATAACACAATTATATACGCAAAATAATTTGGAAGAAGTAAAGCGCATTGCCGTAAAATCATCTAAGCTCATCTTTTGGCTTAGCGTGCCAACCTTTATTATACTGATCGGTTTTTCAAAATACGTAATGTGGTTGTATGGTGGCGAGTTTTTAAAAGGTGCGATGTGCTTATCTATTCTTACAATAGGACAAGTTGTTAATACTATTTGCGGACCAACAGCACAGTTATTAAACGCTACAGGTTTTCATAAAGAGTTTAGAAATATTTCCTTTTTTGGCGCAGGCGTAAATATTTTATTAAACTTCTTCCTGATACCTGCGTTTGGTATTGAAGGCGCTGCAATTTCAAATGCAGTGAGCATGGTTGCATGGAATTTGGTATGCACTTTTTACATTAAACAAAAATTTGGATTCTATATTGTGTATGTTCCATTTGTAAATACAAAATAAAAATAACAAAAGACGCATGCAATGCGTCCATACTATTTATGTAATGACACATTGCATGTGTCTTTTAACTCAGTTAATGAAAGTTGGAAACTTTTACTTTGTCCGAAAAATTACAAAAAAACAACAATGAAAATCGGAGTTTGGAAACCAAAACATACAGCAACAAGTGTTCAGATTTATACAGATAATGTAGTAAAAAATCTGACAGAATTTGGTAACGAAATTACCTTTTTTGGAAAGGAAGATGCGCTTCCTGAAGTTGATATCATTTGGGATCCAACCTGCACCGGCGCGCAATATCCAAATCGTAAAATCTTGCACACAGATATTCCTTGGATAGTTACGGTACATGGCGCATCTAACTTGTCGATGCCTTTAGAATATAATTTCACTACATTTTCTGATAAAGTTCAAGGTTTGTATATCAACCTGAAAAGAAGAATAATGTGGAGTTGGTATAAATACAAAGTAGCTCATATTATTACGGTTTCTAAATATGCAAAAGAAGAATTAGTAAATGAATTAAATTTTGCACAAGGTTTAATTTCTGTGATTTATCATGGTTACGATGATAATATTTTTTACAGGCAAAGTGGTACAAAGCCATATTTGCTGCATGTTTCAGCCTATCAGCCTAAAAAAAATGTAGATAGAATAATGGAAGCATATCAAGCAATTAAAGAAGAAAATAAGCTGCCATTAATTGTCGTCTGTCCAAATTACCTAAATGAAATTAATGATCCAAAGATCAACTTAATTACAACGCATGTAGAACGCAAACAGATTGCAAAATACATGAAAGAAGCATATGCTTTTATTTTTCCGTCAATACATGAAAGTTTTGGAATGCCTTTGGTAGAAGCCATGGCTTGCGGTGTTCCTGTAATTACAAGCAACACAACTGCTTGCCCTGAAATAGCAGCAACTGCTGGTGTTTTGGTAAATCCATTGTCTGTAGAAGAGATTAAAAATGCGATAGAAAAATTATTACAAAATAAAAACCTTCATAACGAATTATCTAAAAATGCTTTAGAACGCGTGAAAGATTTTAGTTGGGAAAAAACGGCAAGATTGCACGAAGAATTATTTAAGCGGTTTATTTAGTCAAACAATGTTAATTAACACTTGAGCATGGTGGTTTTAAAGAAAATTGACCATGTTAAAAATATGTAAACCTATATTTTACCGTATATTTGTAATACATCTTTTTTATGAAAAATCTTTACATCAACCTATTTATACTGCTTGCCATTTGTATGTTTTCAATAAATACAAATGCACAAACAACATATCCAAACGATCGTTCCGTATTAGATTCTGCCATTCAGCCTTTTTACCATGGCGTAGCATCAGGCGATCCGATGCAGGACAGAGTAATTATATGGACACGTGTAACTACAGACCTGATCTCAGTACCTGTGAAATGGCGTGTTGCCTTAGATACAGCTATGACGTTAGTAGTAGCACAAGGCACAGCCACCGCTGATACAGCAAGAGATTATACGGTAAAAATAGATGTTACAGGCTTGCAGCCTGATAAGTATTACTACTATGAGTTTGAAGCATTAGGAAGGTTGTCGCAACGTGGAAGAACAAAGACTTTACCAACAGGAAATGTAAGTAATTTGCGTTTGGCTTTAGTAAGCTGCTCCAATTATTCATTCGGATATTTTAATGCGTATGATCTTATCACAAAAAGTAATGATGTTGACTTTGTTATTCACGTAGGCGATTACATTTATGAAGATGGATTTAAGTTTGGTCCAAATGCCTTGGATACTTTTCGCAGGCGTACTTTTCCTGAATATGATGCTTATGATTTGGTAAGCTATCGTTTACGTTATGGCTGGTATCATTTGGATCCATCTTTGCGTGATCTGCATCAACAATATCCAATGGTGGTAATTTGGGACGATCATGAATTTGCAAATGATGCCTTTGCAGACACATCTTCTAATCATTTTCCGGCAACGCAGGGAACCTGGGCAGCTCGTAAAGCGAATGCTATTCGTGTTTATAAAGAATGGATTCCGATGCGCGAAGACACTTCTAAAATTAATATTATAGCATTTAAACAAAGCATTGGCGATTTAGCAGATATTATTTACACGGAAGATAGAATAGACAAAAATGATGTGAATGATGCCACTCAAGGATTAAATTTAATTGTTAATCCGGACAACATTGCATATGATACACCAAACAGAACTATGCACGGTTTTAGGCAGATGGATTGGATGTGCCACGAATTAAAAACATCTACTGCAAAGTGGAAAATACTTGCCAATCAGGTTGTTTTCTCAAACTATGTTTACAAAGGTGTTGGTGGCTTGCCTTTTCACCAGGCTGCCGGTTGGGACATGTATCCTATAGAAAGAAAAAAAGTAGTAGATACTATCAATTTCTATAACATAAAAAATATGGTGGTTTTAAGTGGTGATATTCACGTGTCCATGGCATTCGATGTGCCGAGTGGTACTGTTCCTTACGATGCTACTACAGGTGCAGGTTCTGCAGGTGTTGAGTTTGTTTGCGATAATGTGGTAAAAGGCGGACAATTTGGCGGTATGGAAAGTTATATGTACACCAATAACAAACACCTGAAATATATTAATCCAAAATCAACAGGTTATACCATCATCAACGTTACGCCTAATTCTGTTTGCGGCGATTTTTGGGAAACAGATACTAGCGGACGTTTAAGCAGCTCGAAAAAATTATTAGGAACATGGTGTACACTGGCAGATAAAAATCATTTGATACAATACCAGGGACCAACTTTCACACCAAGAATATTTCCACCGTTAGTATCATTAACTCCAAGAAATAATGGCATTACGGTAGGAATAAAAAATAATCAGAATGATGTAGAGCTGATGGCTTTATATCCAAATCCAACTAATAACTTCGTAAGATTCCAGTATTTTATGAAATCATCTCAGGATTTAACTGTAACCATTTATGATATTTCAGGAAATATTATTCAGGAAATGGATTATGGTGTAAGGACAAAAGGTTTGAATGAAGATGTGCTATATATCAAAGATTTACCGGCGGCACAATACATTGTTACTTTTAAAACAGCAGAAGGAATTGTTTCAAGAAAGATCATCAAACTTTAATCTGATTAAGGTGATGCTAAAAGATTGCTTTAATTTTTTGGTAAACGATTTTCTTTTTTGCTAAGATATGTTTCTCTACTAAATGCCACGACAGCCATCCGAAGAATAATGTAACAGGCAACGAAATTGCCAGCAATTCCAAAGGATTTAATACAAAATAATACATGATCATTTGCTGCAATAAGAAGCCGTAAATGTATGTACCATAAGAGATGTCGCCGATCTTTTCGGTAATGGAAGAAAAACCTTTTGTGTAGGTTAAGCCAGCTAAAATAATAATTACAGGCAAAAGAAGATATTGAATATATTCAAAATGCTTAAACGGTAAGCATACAATTAATAAGATCAGCGTAACTAATAAAACAGGAATTCTAAAGTTCATCTTTTCAATTTCTATAACAGCTAAGAATGCACCAGCCATAAATAAAATGGCAAAATTCACCCAAAAATCAAACATCAGAATTACGTGCATGGTTTTAAGCTGATCCATAAAAAATATTCTTGCAACAAAAAGTACAAATAGCATGGCAACTATTGTAAATGTCATTGTTTTCTTAGGTTTTGCTTTTAAGAAGAATAAAGGCGCGATAAAAAAATACATCGATAATTCGTAAGCAATTGTCCAAAGAGAACCGTTGATTACCTTCTTAAAAGGGTTATTTTCAAACACACCCGGAATTACACTTTGTCCTTTTACCATCGTTACATTAATAAACGCATAAGACCATGTTTTTATCGAAGTGAAATAATCTTTCAGAGAACCATCGTATGCAAAAGCACAAATAAATACAGAGAAAAACAGCACAATAATTAATGCAGGATAGATCCTTAAAATACGTTTGGTGAAATAATCCGTCAGATCTTTACTACGCACCAGGCTCTGAAAAATAAGATAACCGCTAATGATAAAAAAACCTCTTACACCTATATAAGTAAGCGAAACTTTGCCACCGGTAAAATAAAACAAAGGATCTTGTTCCGATGCGCCTGTCAACGGATAGCAATGGTGAACTACCACTAAAATAGCAAAGAATAAACGCAGGAAATCAAAATTGTTTTTATGCATCACGAGCACTATAATGCTATAAAAGTATCGAAATTATAAGGATTTTTATAGTCTATCTTTAGCTTTAAATGTCTATTTTTGTATAAACGAATATTTGTGTGGCAAAAACTCAGAAATTACCAGGAAACTAATTATTTGCGATGGAATGCCTTTACTGCGGTTGGTGTTTTATTGATAATTATTTGTGGTATAAAAGTATCTTACAATCTCGATCAATACATGGATTTATTGTTTTGGGACGAATCTTTGTACCTGCTGCGTGGCTACAGAATGTTTCCATATATTCCAAGAGATTGGGGTCCTTCTTACTCCTTATGGTACAAAATTCTATCGCTGTTTATTACAGATAAAGTAGCATTGTATTATTTTAATTTCAAGTTTACTACTATACTTTTAAGCATATCTTTTTTCTTGCTGTTGCTTTCGTGTGGCGTGCAAAGAGTGCTTGCCTTTATTTTAGGAATATTTTCTTTGTCAGCGTTTCTTAATTTACCGGTATGGCCGCACGTGTCACACTTTTGTGTAATTGTATTGATCGCAGGAATTATCGTTGCAAAATACCAACAAACATTAGTTTCTAAATTAGTAATATGTTCTTTGGCATTAATGGTTTGCTCGTATTCAAGACCCGAAGTATTCCTTGCCTTCTTTGCTGTTCTCGCTTTTACTTACTTGTTTTTTCTTTTAAATATTAAGCAAGCAACTAAGAAAGACATAATCTTGATGTTGGTCTTAACAGGAACATTCGCATTTATATACAAATTCTTTAAAACACCTTTCAATAATGGCGATTCTATGCGAAGCATAGGTGTTTTTTTACAGCATTTTGCGCTTAATTATAATACATGGTATCCGTCAGATGCACCATTTTGGTTAGAGTTTCCAAGTATTATACAAAAACATTTTGGCGGTGCCATTACACTTAAAGGAATTATCGCTGCAAATCCTGAATTATTAGAACGTCATTTCATGTCTAATACAACCTTGTATTTTTCACAATTAGGGAAAATGATTATCAGCTTTTTTGCGCCTGTATTTACCAAAACAATTCATTGGTTGTGCTTAATGGTATGTATCATGCTGTTTGCCACTTATTTTTCAGTAGCAAAAAAATCAAAAAGCAAATTTCGCAGGTTATTGGCATTGTTAAAGAGTAATATTTTTACAATATTAGTATTGATGGTTTTTGCATTTCCATCTGTAATTGTTTGTATATATGCTTATCCGAGAGATCATTATTTATTGTTGCAGGTTCCATTTTTGTTATTACTTTCTGCACTAATAATTTCTTGTGTTACGGTAGAAATTATAAAACCAATTCAAAAAATAATTGTAGTTGGTGCTATCTGGTTTTTTGTGATGCCTGTTGCAGAAGACTTTACTTATTTTAATTTATTTAGAAAAGAAGAAAGCTTAGCAAATCTAAAAACGGTTAACTATCTGACAAAAAAGTTTGAAAAAACGACAGACAGCGTGCGCATATTTGATGTAGAAGGTGGCTTGTCTTATATGTTGCCCAATAAATTTACAGAATACAACCATTATTATTTATGGCGAAGAGATTCGATAAAAATGAGTGATTTTATTTTGTCGCATAATATTGATATTATTTATAAAACGCCAACACTCACTGATCTAAATAGTGTGAAGACAGACACTATATTATTTGATCTCTTGAAAAATCCGGAGAAATACGGTTATTACAATCAAAAAACAGGTGACTTTGCACCATATCTGCTTCTAAAGAAAAGATAATGAACTTCGCATATAAACCGATATACTCAAGAGATCAGCCATACTTCGAATGGAAGATATTTGGTTTATTCTTATACAGTTTATTTTTTTCGAGCAATATTCTATTGCAGTTTAAATCGGTAAGCAGCACCATGAGTTTGATCATTGTTGCAGGCATACCATTCATAGTTATATCTACAGGTATTTATTTCTACTATAAAACATTTAAGCTAAAACAGATCAATCCATTTGATATGATCATACTGATAGGTGTTATTTTTCCTTTGTATAATGCCGTCACCGTTCATGCTATTTTTGATGTGAAAATATTAAAAGCCTTATTTAATATTTCAGGAAGATTTTATGTGATAATGGTATGCTTAATTTACTATGCTATTCGCGCCAATAAGATTACACTAAAACAATACGCAGCAGCAAATATTGTTTTATGTTGGTTTTGCCTTGCATTGTACACATACGTTTCTCTAACCATAAATCCTGCAACTTTTAAAGATTCGGTTGGCGATGGATTAGTAGGTTACAATCCATCTAAAGGTGGCTATTTATTTCGTTTTTCCAGCGCCTTCCTCATTTATGGAATGATCTATTATTTCTTACAATACATCATAAATAATAGTTTTCCAAGCTTATTCGCATGGCTTATTTTAATTGCTTACCAGGTTTTTATAGATAAAGGCAGAACTGAATTAGTATCTGAAGTAATTCCTTTATTTATCTATATGTTCTTTATTTTAAGATGGTATCAGGTTGTACAAAAAATATTGGTTATTGTGTTGCTCATTGGAATTGCTTTGTTTATTGCTTACCTGATTGATCCAAGGCTGCTCACATTTACTGCAGATATGTATTGGGTGTTAATTAAATTCTTAATGGGTGGCAAAACAGGTGAAGGCTCCGCAGATATGCGTTGGACGGAAATGGCTGCTGCGTATAATTACCTGATGCGACATCCAACTTATATATTTTTCGGAATAGGTTGTCCAAAGCAGGAAATTATGCAGTTGCATGTAGGCAATGTAGTATTAGGTGACATTGGAATTGTGGGCGGCTTGTTATCTCAAGGAATTGTTGGATTGATATTTATTTATTCTCTATTCCTATATCCAATTTATGTGTGGCGAAAAGTAAAGCATTTCAGAAAAGATATTATTTTCAATACCGGAATTTTAGGTTGTGGTACGGCATTTATACAATCATTATTCCAAGGTGGAATCTTTTATTCTATAGCAGGTTTATCTATCTCATTCCTGATAATTGAATATTATAGAGTAAAAGAAAAATTATACTGGAAAGAACAGGATAAATTGAAAAAAACTGCTTTGCTAAATCCTTAAAGACCTACTCGGTAAAATGCTTTTAGATAAATTTAAAAACATGAAAAAAAGATACAAGGTTTTACTTGTAGGTATATTCAGTATTTTAATGCTGCGCATTTGTTTATCTCAGGAAAAGAAAAATGAAGATGCCGTTTTGCAAAAATCAAATAAAATTATACAGCTAACGGTACAGCCTGATTCTATTGCTAAAGTGCCTGTTAATACAGGTGTTTTTGGTATTAATTTAGGATTCGGTTTTTCACGCGAATTAGATAAAGATTCATCATTTGTTCAGTTGCTCAGAGCAGCGCATCCGTCATCTTTGCGTTTTCCAGGTGGAACAGTAGCAAATTATTATCATCCAAATCTGCCTGGCTATGGCTATAAATCAGATGAAATTATTCCAAGCTTAGGTGGTTTATATAATCTCCAGAAAAAACGAACAGAAAATATTTTGTACAACTATATTCGTTTGTGCAAAGCCGTAAATGCGCAAGCTGTTTATTGTACAAATTTGCTTACAGGTACAACCGAAGAAATACTATTTGTTATTGCCGAATTAAAAAAGAATAATGTTCCGATAGCAGGTGTTGAATTAGGAAATGAATTTTGTCTGATGCCATATCGCAAAGAATTTCCTGATGCTGAAACTTATATTCAAAAAGCAAAGACAGCTGCTCTTGCCATTCGTGCAAAATATCCAGAATTGAAATTAGTGGTGATTGCCGGTGATGTGGTGCCTGCAAATGATAAATCTGCAAGAAGTAAATTTATGAATGCATGGAATAGCGCCATGAGTAAAGAATCTTTTTATGATGCATACGCATGGCACACCTATCCAAATTGTGCAAATTGCGATAAAGATGAATTCTTTGATAACTTATTCACTAAAAATCTCAAAGCAATTGCGCCACAAATCACTAATGACTTATACAAATCCGGTGTTGATTATATACAGCAATATGGAAATAAAAGAAAGCTATGGATCACAGAATGGAATATCGGCAATTTTGGTTTTTTAGATAATACATTCGTTCAGGCAGCTTATGCATCTGAGTTTTTATTGACGATGATCGACTTAAATACAAAGTATAACAACTATTTTGAAGTAAGTAACCTGCATTCCATAGAAGGTTTAATTAATGACAGAAAAAGTAAGCAGCAACCTGTATTAATGGTAGAAAACGAAGTGCCGACGACACAATATTTTGCATATAAATTCTTAGCATCTACTTTGACAAATGATGTTTTCAGAGCTTCAGAAAAAATACTTTGTGCTGATACATCTGTTTCTAAAAATTTTATCTGCAATACTTTTATCAATAAAAAAGACAACAAAACATACCTGCATTTTGTCAACCGTTCCGGAAAGAAAGTACAGATGACAATTAAAACTGCATTAAAAACCGGTTTGAGAATTACATCTATCGAAGCGGAATATCCTTATGCAACAACAGGAAGACCAGCTTATGAAAATAGTTATCCAAACAAACTGAAACCTGTAATTTACAGAGATAACGAACTTATAAACAGCAATTCAGTTTTAATTGCTCCATATTCGTTCGGTTATGTTTCTTATTAAAATAAAGATGGCATCACTTAAAGTAATGCCATCTTTATTATTGCCTGTCATGCTTAGTTTTATCGAAACATTACTTCATCACTTGTTTCACCAGCATCAGTTTTCCGTTATAAGGTGGATAGCGTAAAGGCACATCAGGCCAGGTTACTTTATGGCAAACACCTTTTTTATGCGTAAAAGTATCAAAGCTGAATTTACCATGATAAGCACCGATACCACTATTTCCAACACCACCAAATGGCAAGTCCGGATTCACAAAATGTGAGATCGTATCGTTAATACAACCACCGCCAAATTGCACCGTATTCAGGCATTTTTGCTGGTTTGCATAATTATTGGAGAACACGTAAAACGCTAAAGGTTTCTCAAATTGCTTTACAATTGAGATTGCTTCATCTATAGATTGAATCGTCAATACAGGTAAGATGGGTCCGAAAATTTCATCATTCATCAACGGATGTTCCAAAGAATCTATTTCTATTAAAGTAGGTGCAATATATCTTGTTTCAGCATCTGTTTTTCCGCCAACAATAACTTCGCCATCGCTTATCATTGCCACCAAACGGTTAAAATGCCTGTCGTTTATAATTCTTGGATAATCAGCACTGTCTTGCGGATTATTGCCATAAAATTCTTTTACACTTTTTGCAAAAGCTTTATAAAATTTATCTTTTACACTTTCATGTAACAACAAATAATCTGGTGCAACACAAGTTTGTCCGCCATTTAAAAACTTGCCCCAAGCAATGCGTCTTGCAGCTGTTTCTATATCAACTTGTTTGTCAACTATACAAGGACTTTTGCCGCCAAGTTCTAACGTCGTTGGTGTTAAATATTCAGCAGCAGCGCGTGCAATGGTTTTGCCAATCTCAACGCCACCGGTAAAAAAGATATAATCATATCGGTGAGAAAGCATTTCATTATTATCAGAATTTTCATCTAACACAGCAATATAATTTTCATTAAAAACAGATTCAATAATTTGCTGAATGACTTTGTAAGTATGCATGGCTGCTCGTGGAGGCTTGATAATACAAGTGTTTCCTGCAGCAATAGCACCAACAACCGGCGCAAGCGTTAGCTGAAAAGGATAGTTCCATGCGCCAATGACCAGCACAACACCATAAGGATCATGATAAATATAATTGCGTGATGGAAAATTAGCGATCGTATCTTTTACCAATTCCGGCGTTGCCCATTTTTTTATATTTTTTATCATGTGAGAAATCTCTTCATACACGATGCCGATCTCTGTAGCAAATGCTTCGAACTTAGATTTTTTAAAATCAAGATTCAATGCATCGTAAATGGCTTCTTCATGATCTTGTATGGATTTTTTAAATTTCTTTAATTGTTCGATACGGAAATCAATATCACGCGTAGCATTGCTTTCAAAAAAATCACGCTGCTTGTTGATGGTATTTTTTATGTTGGAAGTTGTAGTAGTTGCCATACCTTAAAATTAATTATTTTTTGCCACTAATTATTTTACAATGGCTAAAATATAAATCAATTGATGTTGTTTCTTGCGCGAGACTTTTGTCTTGTGTGTATGGCTGAATCTGCCTTTGTTGGTTCTGACAATACCTTGTTAGCGATTGCCACATGGTTTTACACGATTTTCAACGATTGAATTAATCCATCTTCAAATTCATAATGATAAGTCAGTGTAATCGGACTTCCTGAAAACGTTCCTGAAACTTCCGTTTTCAGTGTCTGTTCGATTGCTGAATATTCAAGAGGTTTCATCGTTGCCTGATATGCCCTATTGGCTTTTTCTATCCAATTTTCTATTTCTTTTCTTCCATTGTGCGTTTTGCCTTCATCAAAAACGATGGCTCTTTCGGTAAAACAATTTGCATACGCTGTGCTGTCAAAATTGTTTTGTGCTTTTATTAATTCGGTAACTACATTTGGTAAGTTCATTGTCTTTAAATTTTAAGATGATTAAATGGTCGGGATTGTTCCGCCGTCGATTACAAAATTTGTTCCTGTTAAATAACTGGCTCTTGGTGAAACAAGAAAGCCAACTAATTCCGCTACTTCTTCCGGTTCGGCAGGTCTGCCATAAGGTATTCCACCCAATGCATCCACCACACTTTGTTGAGCCTCCTCAACAGAAGTATTTGAATTTTGAGCAATCGTTTCCAGCCATACTTTTACATTTTCCGTCCTGATCCATCCTGGCGAAACAGTTAGTACACGAACACCTTTTGGCGTAACTTCATTGGATAAGCTTTTACTGTAATTGATCAATCCTGCTTTTGCGGCAGCATAAGGCAGTGTAGAATCATATAGTGGTAGTTTGCCTTGAATAGAAGCTATGTGAATAATAACACCACTTTTTCGATCTGTCATTTGTGGTAAAAATCCTCTGTCCAATCGAACAGGAGCCAGCAAGTTAGCTTGCAGGGTTGTTTCCCAATCTTCATCAGTTAATGCGCTAAAACCACCGGCTGGTGTTGATGAAGAGCCAAGGTTGTTCACAAGAATATCCAGTCTTCCATAAGTTGACAGCACTTCGCTGATTACTTTTTGTGTTCCTGCTGCTTTACTCAAATCGGCAGGAATGAAATGTAGGTTGCTGTTTTCTTTTTCAGGTGCGTTTCTTGCGGTAATAATAACCGTTGCACCGGCTTGCAGCAGCCTTTCTGCAATTGCTTTTCCTGCTCCTTTTGTACCTCCTGTTACTAAGGCAATTTTGCCTGATAGCTCGTTGTTGAAATTAAATTGTTCCATTTTTAAGATTGTTTTATAGGGCAAAATTGGTGTATAAAAACAGTTTGCACAAGTACGGAAATACGATTCACATAGGGATAAATTTTTCCCCTATTGCACAATTTGGAACATAGGTTTAGCTTTGTGCTATGTATGAAAGAAAGATTTTGCCGAACCTGAATTGCGGTTTGGACTTGATTGGCGAAGTGCTGTATGGAAAGTGGAAGATCCGTTTGTTATGGTTTATCAACGAAGGACATAAACGACCGAGCGAACTGCAACGCAAGATACCGGATGCCACAAGACGTGTGCTGAATATTCAGTTAAAGGAATTGGAAGACCACGACTTGGTTACCAAGAAAATTTATCCTGTGGTACCGCCAAAAGTAGAATATGGTTTAACGGAGTTTGGAAAAACGCTGGTTCCTGTAATTGCTGTGTTGGGAAATTGGGGCGACAAAAATGAAGCGCATTTACGTACAGTTATTTTAAAGCGTTTGAAGTCCGAAAGTTAGTAGTTTGATTTTCGAATGTGGCGTTGGAAATTGCATACTTGTGCGTTAGCAGTGATAAGTTATAGACTTAAATTACAGATCATCACAAGTTAGCCACGCTTATTGCTAACACACAAAACTTGCGACAGCATTGGGAATAAATCCAATATTCTACGCAGTTTTTTAGTAGTCATTTAGTAGAGTACGTCCAAAGATTCTTTTAATATGCTTATTAAGACCTTGTGCTTCTGTTCGACAAGCAATTATATTTTTCAAAAAAAGTAAATGTTCTTTTCGTTTAAAGAAGTCAAGATTGAAGGATTTTGTAAGAGTTAAAAATAAAACAGTAAATTTTATTGACCATGGGTTTTCACTCTTAGGAGACTCTCCAAAATTTTCTTTGATAAGTCTTTCGACTTCTTTTTGAAATTTTGATGATTCTATTGTACTTAAAGTAATATCATCAATTTTGTCTCTAACAGACTTAACCTTTCCGCTTTCTTTTAGCTGCATAATAACCCTTAATAAATCTTCTGAATTTGTCGCTTCGGAAAATACATAATGTGTCAAAGAAGGGAATTTAAAATTCCTATCAATCCCGACTTTTAGATTGTCGAACCATAAAGTTTTTTTTTCAGATTTTATTTTTTCGTCAATCTTGACTAAAGTTTGAATTAAATTATTTTCAATTTTAGGAAGTCCGTTGTCAATAATCTTCTGGGCTCTTTCAGGACTAATAAAAAGATCTGTTGCAAGGCGTTTGGACGATACTAAATAATTTTTAATTCCCTTGTCTGAATAACTAGCTGCGCTATTCCAGTCAATATTCAAACTATCAGGGTTAATTGGTTTAATAATTAGGCTAGTGTTTTTTTCGAACCAGCCAAACCTGACCCAGTCTCTTTCAAAACCGTTAGCTAAATAGTTTGTTTCATCATAAAGTAGAACAGAATTAATATAATTTGAAAGTCCGCCCAAAGAACTTACAAAGTCTTGTTCTGAAACGGAATGACTGTTACTATAGTCGTCAAGCAATGAACCTGCTTGTTCAAGGGACCAGTTGTCAATTAGGCTTTTCTGCGAATCAATCATCTAAAATAAATTGTCATAAACAAATTGCGACTAATTCTCAAATATACGAATGTTTCACAAAACATAACGTACTTTCTAATATATCATAGATCACAGCTCCTATGCCTTTGTTGGTTTCCAACCAACAAATCACTGCCTGAATCGTATAGTAACTCAAATCTTGAATTTATCGGTTGGTGAGACACCAACCAGTAGTTTAAAATATTATAAACCTTTTGCGGCTTCTAGTTTGTTGGAAACCAACAACGGCGGAGAGAAAAATATATTCTGATTTTTCGAAGTAAACCAAGTCATAATGATTGATTTCTTCAACCGAAACTTCTGCGGAATTTCCGACTTCAAAAATTTCAATTCTATATTTGCCTGTTTGATAATGTTTTCATACTGAAAAATTGGCTATACGTTCGAGGCTTTGTGCAGTTGGGGATTGACCAACTGTCCCCCCGGGGCTGAAGCTAAATTTATAACTAAAAGCCGAAGTTAACCAACAAAAGCCCGGCAGAATTCCGTCCGCCGAAACCAAAGCTTGGATATGCACTGCAGACAATTGCTTCAACGACGTGCCCCAATTGCACAAAACCGAATGTAAGCAGCAGTTATTTGGGACTGTTCACTAATGCTAGATTAAGTCCGTATGCTATTACGGATGGCCAATGAATAGTTCCTAAGGTGATATGGTCAAAAGCGTACAACATGATAGTCAAGCCTGCGCTGAAAGCTCGTTCCTTGCTTAGAACAGGACTGAGACTTGAAACTCCAGGCATGAAAAATGGAGATTCCATTTGACTACCTACAGAAGGTATGCAGATAATGTCCGAGCCAGAAATAATTACGTCAGGTGCATTTTGCGCTTGCGTTATCTGAATACACTTCTCACTGATGAGTGGCAGAAATTTATCGGCTTCAACAATTGGACTATTTTCTTTGAGCCTTACATGTCTTGAAATTATTGCAGTATAAAGTGGGTTCCGATAATCTGGCCAATAGGGTGGTCTGTTAGCATTATAACTCAGAATTGCCACTTGCGGTGTTATTTGAGTCATTGGTACTTTAGCTCTTGGGACATCCTTGACTGCTTTGATTTGGCTTAACGATTTTTCTAAACTTTGTCCACCGGTCCCCTCTAAACAGAGAGTATGCTTAGCCTCGATATATGCATACACAGCCTCTATTGGAATTTTTTCCTTTTGGCCAAAATCTCGAGTTTGCAATAACCGTAATGTTGGAAATCTTTCTTGGTCAAATATTATAATATCATCACCGGCTGTTGTGCCATCTTTTGAAACCACAAAGCCTCTACAAATTCCATACTTATTAGGTAGTAATATTCTGAACAATTTGCATAGAGCTATCTCAAATTCTGGTCCATTGTCAAAATTATATTCAGCAGAGATTTCACTAAATAGTGCTTTCGTTCTGATGTTGATTTCTTCTAAAAAGTCTGAATATGCCATGGTATTTTTAATTGCTGCTAACTCATAAATATACGCTACTCTATTGCGCCAATACAGCAACTGTTGCCTGGCTTTGCGCAGCTATTTTGCGTTTATTCATCCAAATATAATTAATTTATTATATAAATTATACTACAGCAACATCTACCTTATCTTTTTCCTATTATTATTTATGCCTTTCCGCTGCTTTGCTATGTCGTTGATTTTGTCATAAGAATCAACGGATAGCTTAGATGTATAATTTCTTTAGTCAGACATATTCTGTATAGAGTCAGATATATAGTGTATCTGATTAGATATATCATATATCTAACCAGATGTATCAACTATTCATTCAGATTAATTCTCTATTCAGTCAGATGCCTCGGCTATCCAGTCAGATGCCTTTTCTATCCGCTTAGATGTGTTAGCAATTCAGTTAGATATATCAATTCTGAAAGATTTTATCGATCTAACCGGATTTGCGCTTTATTTAATAAAATAATTAGGTTTTAAGACATGATTTTATACCTGTCTGACTTAGTCTTATTTTGTCTCATCAATTTAACTATGTTTTTTAAGCAGGTTTTTAAACTTACTGTAGAGGTATTTAGTCCATGTGAGCAAAGACCTTTCACTATTTACCGGGAAATAATTTTTTCACATTATGTTTTATATATATACGATCTCATTATCAAGAAGTTATGAGTGACTTATTCTAATATTACGTAAACACATAATATTCTTTATCAAAAAAAATTTGATTTTCATAAAATCAATAATAGTTTTGCGCAATTATATTATCAATTTAACTCAATAAGTAAGTATGAAAAAAGAAATTGTAAAAGTAAAATTCAAATTTTCGTTCGGAAAATTAAAACAATTGGCAGACGGCACCCTAATTTTAATAGACAGGGACATTATTGAATTTAGCGACCGAGGTTTTACACCTGTAAGACGAACGGAGTTGGTAGCAGCAATTGATTTGTTTCACAACTATCCGAGCGACGAGCAAATGGATGCTATTAAACAAGGTGCCACCATTGCTAAAGATGCATCGCGCGATATATTGGAATCTAAAGTGCGTACTATGTTCTTAGCAGCAAAAAATGTGTTTACGGAAAACAGTGCAGTTTACCGTGAATTTGGTAATCCTGATATTTCTCACCAAAGCGATGTAGATTTTGCGCGCAACAGCAAAAAGATGGTGGCAACCGCACAAAAATATGCACTTGAATTGGCAGTGGAAGGTATAACTGCTGTTAAAATAGAGGCACTTGATATGGCACAAAAAAAGTTTGATCTTGATATTGATTTGCAGGATAAAGCTGTTGACGAGCGTGACAATAGCACAGAAAACCGTGCTAAGATAGCCAATACATTGTATGATTTGATTGTTAAGTATTGCGAAACAGGAAAGGATATTTGGTATGAAACCAGTGAAGCAAAATACAATGATTATGTTATTTACAATACGGCTTCCGGCAGTGATGAAAGTGGTGATGAAGATGAACTTACAGGAACGGTAGCACCGAACAGTGTGAAAAGTATTACTACCATTGATGAAGATGCGATGATAACGATGAGCAACACCGGCACAGACAAATTGTATTTTGCGCTTTCTGCCATAGAAAGTCCCGGCAGTATGGAGCTGGAAGTAGCTGCAGGCGGAACGCTTACCAAATCTACCGCAGATATGAGCCCTGATGGCGACGGTACTTATTTATTAGTAAAAAATCCAAGCTCAACGGAGATCGGCAGCTATACGGTAGTGATTGAGTTTTAAAGAAAAAGATTTTAGAGACAAGAGTCAGGACAGTTGGAATGACAAATAACAAAAAAAATCCATTGCGAAAGCAATGGATTTTTTTTGTTATTGTCATTCTGAGCGAAGCGAAGCATCCAGATGCTTTGTACCTCAGCATGACAGTAGACTGTCTTTGTCATTCTGAGTGAAGCGAAGAATCTATTTTGCCATTGTATTTCGTATAACAACAAGAGATGCTTCGTGCCTCAGCATGACAGTGGACTGTCTTATTTCACTTTCGTTTTCTTTTCAGGAACACGTTCATCTTGTGGTCTGCCTTCAAAGCTATTCATAGAAGAATAAACACCAAGCCAGCCTGCAACTACATCAAACACCTTAGTTGGAAAAATTCCTTTTAAAATAGGTACAATGTTTACATTGTCAGGCTGCATCAGCATCGTTTTATTTTCCTTAACTGCCCTGATAATTTTTGTGGTAATGTCTTCCGGTTGTAATAATGGAAACAACATGGGCGCACTTACACCTTTAAACATACCGGTATCAATATAACTTGGGCAAACAGTAGTAACGTGCAAATCGCCACCTTCTTTTTCTAATTCCATGCGTAAGCTTTCGCTCCAACCCAAAACTGCCCATTTGCTTGATGCATACACAGAGCCTTTTGGTAATGGAATAAGCGCAGAAGCCGATGAAATATTAACGATATGACCTTTACGTTGTTTGATCATGTCTTGTATAAATACACGCGTTACATGCATTACGCCTGCAACATTTATGCTCAAAGTTTTATCAATGTCTTTTGCAGAATATTCCCAAAATGATTGCTTGCCTGCAACAATTCCTGCGTTATTAAAAAGAATGTCAATATTGCCGATTTCTAATAAAACTTCCGTCGCAGATTTTTCAATATCATCTACCGAAGAAACATCTACTACAAAAGTGCTTACATTTTTGTAACCTTTAGCTGAAAATTCTTTTTGTGTTTTATTGAGATTGTCTTCATTGATGTCCCAAATTACAAGATTGGCAGCGCCTTCTTGCAGACATTTTAAACCCATTAATTTTCCGATTCCGTTTGCGCCACCTGTAATCAATACATTTGCGCCTCTAATTTGTGACATAGCTTATTTTTAAGATTTAAATTTAATAGAAATTATACAGAGTTCAAGACGAAAGTTGCCTTATTTATCTATTGTTTAATTTGTTTGAGAAGCGAATTACTTTTTGTCCCAAGTTTCAATGAAATTGACCAAGACCAATTTCATAGCCTCTAAAGCATCTTCGTTCAGGTTTTCCACGCAATCAAATCTTGTATGATAACATGGATCCAATTGTTCTGATTGCATGCCTATTACACAAACCGCAGGAACGCCATTGATATGAAAAGCGGAAGCATCAGTTGCACCAACGCCAAGCGGTAGCTTTTTGTAAGCTGTATTGGTTGCTTTAAAAGCATTTTCTACCATTAGCACATTTTCTTTTTTATAAGAAACAAACGTGTTTATTTCTGAGGAAACGATCGTTAAATGCTCTTTATCTTTAATCGTATCTAAATTAAATAGTAATGCCTTTTCTTGTAGTAATTGTTGTTTATGTTGCTGAACATACGCTGTTGAACCACGCAATGCTGCTTCTTCTGAGCCAAAGCTGATCAGGCGTAATCGTGTGTTCTTTAATTTTTTTTCAGAGAAAATTTTTGCCATTTCTACAGCTAAAGCAACGCCTGTTAAGTTGTCTAAAGCACCATGAACAACTTCTTCACCATGCATATCATAGAACACGATCAATGTTGGTGTAAGAATTAAAAATAACCACCAAATATAAGAGAACCATGTTGCCGTTATAAATAAATGTATGAATGCGTAAATGCCTAAGAAAGTTATTAAAATACCGGCAATTACTGATAATACAGCACCTTTGTGTTTGAGCTTGTACCACCATTTAAATTCTTTGACGCTATCTATATGTCCAGCAACAATAATAGTAGATGTAGCTGTTTCTGTCGGCTCAATATCACCAATTACATTCCAGGAAGGCACTTTTGTATATAAAAAATCCAGCCAGTGACGATAAGTAACGAAATGTCCTAAAAATAAAACAGAATTTATTAAACCTAAACCGGCTGCAATCCTGACATCGATTTGAAAAAATATCAGTACAATGATATATACAACACAAAAGATTTTTAACGATTGAAAGTGCGCTTCTAAAGGTGATTGAAATTCTTCTACATCAACTTTGTCGCAATATTTTTTTAGAACAGAAGCAGTATATATTTGCGCATCTTTTTCCTGCTGGCTGCCGAAATATCTTCCACCGAAACGTGAAATGATGTCTTTAATAAATTCTACCATAGTTTATTATTTTGTTTAGTTGGTCGAGTTGATAATAAACAGCGGCAAATTTAAATTAGATGCTTGTTTGCAGTTCCATTTGTTTTTTTAGCGCAGTTTGTTTTTGCTCTATATTAAAGATACATTCGTAAACAGCATTTCTTAGAGCTAATTCTCTTGGATCGTTTGCAATGTATGTACCCATTTTGTTCATCACGTAACCAAATGCAACCTGTTTCTCAGGATCGGCAAAACCACCTGAACCACCTGCACCGAAAGAGCCGTAGCTTCTATAGTTTGAGCCGAAATTCTGATATTCAGAAGGCTTTGCAAAACCTAAAGAAAAAGGAATATCAACGTTTAACACAATATCATTTTTGCCAAATTTCGGATGAATAGGTGAGGCTTCTAATTGTGCCAAGGTTTCCTTCTTAATGCCAAGGTTTTTTCCACCTGTTACAAACTCATTATATATCTGAGCAACAGATCTTGCATTGCCAAAACCATGCGCAGAGCCATTTGGAATTTCTGTATATTTTCTATTGTTAAAGTTGTTCAAATTCAGCGCGTGTGGTGGATTTAATAACGATTTATAGAAGTATGAAAAAGGATTTAAGATGCCTTTTAAAATGCTTCCAATATCAGTATGTTCTTTTTTTGCAAATGCTTCCTGTGGCAAAAATGGAATAAGCTGCGCTATACGGTGTTGTGGAATATCTTTTGGTAAGCCGATATGAAAATCAATATCTAAAGCATCTGCGATCTCACTTTTTAAAAATTTATGCAGTGGTTTTCTTAATGGATCAACACGCTTGCAGATCTCATTTTGATACATTGCAATTGTCCACGCGTGATATCCTTTTTTATCACCAGGTTTCCAATATGGTTTCTGTTTTGCCAAGCAATCTGATATAGCTGCTTCATTTAATAAAACATCATAGCTTAGTTTTTTATCATTGGTAAATAAGCCAGCCTGATGTGCTAACAGCTGACGAATAGTGATGTTTTCTTTACCATTAAAAGCAAACTCAGGCCAATAAGTGGCTACCTTTTCATCGTAATTTATCAAACCTTTCGAATGCAGTAAAGCAAACGCTAAAGACGAAATACCTTTAGTAGTAGAAAACACAATTGCAAGCGTATCGTGTTCCCAATATTGTTTTTTGTTTTTATCGCGGAAACCACCATAAAGGTCAACTACTTTCTTGCCTTTATAATAAACACAGCAAGAAGCGCCGACTTCTTTTCTTTTTTCAAAATTTTCTTCAAAAATAGTTTTCACTTTTTCAAAGCCTTCTTTAACATCACCTGAAATTGGTACTTGCATTCTGCTTTTTTTGGACTGAAAAGATACACGTTTTTTTCAATTTTTAATAATACCTTAATCAAATTCGGAATAGCATCGAATATTAATTATCTAACTTGTTCATTCAATTATTTTTTGATGGAAAAGACTTTATTTGAAAAGATTTGGAACGCGCATGTAATTCAATCAATAGAAAACGGACCACAGGTAGTTTATATTGATAAGCATTTTATCCATGAAGTAACCACACCACAAGCATTTACAGGCTTAGACAAACGTGGAATCAAAGTTTTGAGACCAAAACAAACCATTGCAACAGCAGATCATAATGTGCCTACATTACAGCAACATTTACCTATTAAAGAAAAATTATCGCGTCATCAGGTTGATACACTTATTGAAAATTGTAAAAATCATAACGTGGAATTATATGGCTTAGGTCATCCGTTTCAAGGAATTGTTCATGTCATCGGACCTGAACTTGGCATCACACAACCAGGAAATACTATTGTTTGCGGCGATTCTCATACATCAACACACGGTGCATTTGGCGCCATTGCTTTTGGAATTGGCACTTCGGAAGTGGAACAGGTATTAGCAACACAATGTATTTTGCAAACCAAACCTAAAAAAATGCGCATCAATGTTGATGGTGTTTTAGGAAAAGGTGTTACCGCAAAAGATATTATTTTGTACATTATTTCTAAAATTTCCACAAGTGGCGGCACCGGTTATTTTGTAGAGTATGCAGGTTCTGCCATCAGTAATTTAAGTATGGAATCGCGCATGACAATTTGCAATATGAGTATAGAAATGGGTGCGCGTGGAGGCATTATTGCACCTGATGAAATTACTTTTGAATATTTAAAAGGAAGGAAATTTTCACCGGAAAATTTTGAAGAAGCGACTGAAAAATGGAAACAATTAAAAACAGATGAAGATGCTGTTTTTGATAAAGAATATACTTTTGATGCAGCTGATATTGAGCCAATGATAACTTATGGAACCAATCCTGCAATGGGAATTAAGATTTCTGATACTGTTCCAAATAATGACGATGCTGGTTTGGAAAAAGCCTTAGAATATATGGATTTCCGGAAAGGACAATCTTTAATTGGAAAAGAAATTGACTATGTTTTTCTTGGAAGCTGCACCAATTCTCGCATGGAAGATTTTCGCCAGTTTTGTTCTTTGGTAAAAGGAAAACAGAAAGCCGAAAACGTAACCGTTTGGGTGGTTCCAGGCAGTAAGCAGATAGAATTACAAGCCATTGCTGAAGGTTTAGATGTAATATTAAAAGATGCAGGAATGGAATTGCGCGAACCTGGTTGCTCTGCATGTTTAGGTATGAATGAAGATAAAATTCCTGCAGGAAAATACTGCGTTTCAACATCGAACAGAAATTTTGAAGGACGACAAGGACAAGGCGCAAGAACATTATTAGCAAGTCCGTTGATGGCAGCAGCAGCAGCAATTACCGGCAAAATCACTGATGTTCGAGAATTGATTTAATGATATAAATTCTTTGCGCCTTAAATCCTTTGCGCTCTTTGCGTGAAATAAAATAAAAAAAGAAATGGAAAAATTCACCACTATACAAACTACAGCAGTTCCTTTAAATATGGAAGATGTAGATACAGATCAAATCATTCCTGCACGCTTTTTGAAAGCAACCACGCGTGAAGGTTTTGGCGATAACTTATTTCGTGACTGGCGATATAATAGCGACAATTCTTTGAAAGAAGATTTTGTGCTAAATAATAAAACTTATGGCGGAAAGATTTTAGTAGTTGGTAAAAATTTTGGTTGTGGTTCTTCGCGAGAACATGCAGCTTGGGCAATTCATGATTATGGTTTTAAGGTTGTAGTATCAAGTTTCTTTGCAGATATTTTTAAAAATAATGCTTTAAATAATGGACTTTTACCGGTTGTTGTTTCACCTGAATTTTCGGAAAAAATATTTTCAGCAATAGAAACAAATCCATCAACAACAATAAAAGTTGATCTGGAAAATCAAACGATAGAAATCACATCAACGCAGGAAAAAGAAAGTTTCGAGATCAATCCATATAAAAAAACTTGCATGATAAATGGATATGATGATATTGATTTCTTATTGAGCTTGAAAGACAAAGTGGAAGCTTTTGAGAAAACCCATTAGTCAAATGTTTTTTCTATTTTTACATGGATGATGCTTGATATTTATCTTCAGCCAAACAAAAAGATCTATTTCATTTCAGATTTGCATTTAGGCGCGCCAAATCACGAAAAAAGTTTGGAACGTGAAAAGCACGTTATTCGTTTCTTAGATGCTATAAAAAATGATGCACAATCAATTTATTTAGTTGGCGACACTTTTGATTTTTGGTACGAATATAAGCATGTTGTACCTAAAGGATTTGTTCGGTTTTTTGCAAAATTAATAGAACTGAAAGAAAATGGAGTCGATATTCATGTTTTTACGGGAAATCATGATCTTTGGTTGAAAGATTATCTGCAACAGGAAATTGGCGCAACTGTTTTTCATGATAAAGTAGAACTTCAAATCAACAATTCTTCGCCGGAAAATAAAAGTCAAAATATTTTAGTTGCTCATGGCGATGGACTTGGACCCGGCGACAAAAAATATAAAATCTTAAAGAAGATCTTTACAAATCCAATTTGTCAATGGTTGTTTCGCTGGCTGCATCCTGATATTGGAATGAAAATTGCACAACTTTGGTCGCGACATTCTTTTACGGATCCAAGTATCGAAGTATTTCATGGCGAAGACAAAGAATGGTTGATTCAATATTGTAAAAAGAAATTGACAGAAAAAAGCTATAACTATTTTGTAATGGGTCATCGACATTTGCCAATGAAAATTGCTTTAACCGATAAAAGCACGTACATTAATCTTGGTGATTGGATCGTGAATTGCAATTACGCAGTATTTGATGGCAAAGAAATGAGTTTAATAAAATTTGAAAATGAGAGGTAGTCAATGGTCAATAGTCAATAGTCAACGGTTTAGAATACTCTTCTTTTCTAAAATTCTATTGACAATGGTCTGTGGTTTATGGACTCTTTCAGTACAAGCAGCCAATCCGGTTTATTTCAAAACAATAGAGAAAACGCCGTTAGAGCTTTATATCAACACAACAAACGATATTTTTTTAATGCAAAAAGGTATGCTGGAAAGATATAATGCTGATGGAACATTTTTCCAAAATTATGGAAGCATTTATATCAACGAACGCACCGAAATTATTAGTATAAATGGATTTAAGACAATTCTTTTTTCACCTGATTTCGGAAAGATCATTCAACTCGATAATCGTTTAAAAGAGATTGATGTTATTGATGCTTATAATCTCGGAACTTACATTATTACTTGCGTTGGTTCGTCTTATGATAATAATTTTCTTTGGCTTTGGGACGCCGCAACGCAAAAGCTGGTGAAGATGGATAAAGACCTGACGCCGGTTTATACGAGCAATACATTGTCTATGCTGGTTGGACAAAATATCAATCCGCATCAAATTATCGAATCAGGAATTATGTTGTATTTGGTAGATTTGAAGAATGGAATTTATATTTTTGACAACCAGGGAAATTACATTAAGACAATTCCAATATCAAATGCAAGAAATGTAAAAGTAATAGACGGAAAGATTTATTACACAAAAGAGAATTGCATTTTTAGCTATGATAATCTTACTTTCTCAGAAACTCGATATACAGAAACACCTGATCTAAAGCACATTCAAATCGGCAAGATGATCATCTGCGGTGTTAATAAAAATAATTTTGTAGAGATCTGGAAGTATTAAAAAGATATGAGATTATGAGATAAGAGATTTGAGACACAAATTTCTCAAATCTCTTATCTCAAATCTTCTATTCTATCCTACCTTAATCTATCCATACTTCGTACCAGCTTTTCATCGCTTTTAATACTAAAATATGCTAAGATGTTGAATAGCAAAATGAAGACAGGTAAAATGGCACCAACTTTAAATATGTAGTTATGAATACCAACATATTGTGTTAGTCCAAAAATAAATAAGCCAATAAGCACAACAGACAGGAATATATTTCCAAGCACCATCTTCATCTGATTCTTTCTGTTGTTGAATAAGAAAATTGAAATAAAGGCAATAGCTGCAACCACAATGTCTTCAATCATAATTGGCAGATCGTGTAACATGATCCAGTTTTCTAAGCCACCAACCGGTGTTTTAATCTGACCAGCAGGAACGAAGATATATGCGATGCATGCAATTGTTACCAAAAGCAAATAAACGGTTTGAATGCGTTGAATCATTGTTAGATTTGAGACGTTAGATAATATAGATTTGAGAAAAACAAGAGTCAAATTTAAAAAAAATAAGGCAAGTAAGTATAATTTTCTTAAACTAAATCTCATATCTTGTATCTCATATCTATTTGTCTCCAAATGCGTTATTTCTTACAACTTTCTTACAATGGAAAAAATTACAATGGCTGGCAACGTCAGCAAAATGCTATTTCTGTGCAGGAAACAATAGAAGAAAACTTATCAAAGATGTTTAACAACAAGACAGACATTATTGGTTGCGGCAGAACAGATGCAGGCGTTCATGCAAAACAATATTATGCGCATTTTGATGTAGAGAAACCTTTGCCTGACAATTTTTTATATCGCATTAATAACATGCTGACTGATGATATTTCCATCAATGAAGTATGTGACGTGAAACCTGATTTGCATGCGCGTTTTGATGCCATTAAGAGAACGTACAAATATTTTATTCATTTCAAAAAAGATCCTTTTTTGGAAGAGCAAAGCTTTTTATTAAATCAGCAGCCAAATTTGGAAAAAATGAATCATTGCATTCAGCAGCTTTTCGGCGAACGAGATTTCTCAACTTTTGAAAAAAAAGGAAGTGATAATAAAACATCATTTTGCAGCTTAGAAAATGCTTTTTGGCAAACAACAGAGAATGGTTTGGTGTTTACAATTACAGCAAATCGTTTTTTAAGAAACATGGTTCGCAGAATTACTGCGGCTTTACTAATGGTTGGCTTAGATAAATTAGATGAACAAGAATTGATCGATGCCGTTTTAAATAAACAAGTACTCAACGTAAAAATGGCAGTACCTGCGAAAGGCTTATTTTTATGGCATATTAAGTATGATTTTTAAGGTAAAATATTTTTTCGTATTTTTATATAGTGAAGAAGAATGTCATTAAATACTTAGCATTTGAGATTGATGAACTAACAAACTCTATCCAAAATGTTATTACCGGTGATTCTTTTGATACAGAAGTTACAATTTTATCAAAAGTAGAATTAAAATTGCTAACAAAAAATAATTGGATTTTTGATTGGAAAAAGGAATTTGGAAATCAGAATAAGCAAATTTATAAACTTACAATTGCAAAAAATCCAAAAATAATACAAGGTTTGATAAGTCTTGAAGATAGAAATGATCATATTTTTATGCACCTTATTGAAAGTGCCAATTTTAATAAAGGGAAAAATAAAGTGTATGTTGGTGTTGCTGGAAACTTAATTGCTTTTGCTTGTAAAGTTTCTAAAGAAAATGGATATGAAGGTATTGTTTCTTTCTTTGCTAAAACAAAATTAGTAGAACATTATAAAGAATCATTAGGAGCAAAAGTACTATTTGGAAATCAAATGATTGTCGACGAATTAAATGCAAATAGGTTAATTTATAAGTACTTTAAACAATAGAAAATGACATTAATAAAAGAACCAATACAAATTGATTTCTATTTTGATGGAAAAGAAATGACAACTCAAGATCAAAAAAGGGTTAGTGATTTTATTGCTAAGAAAAAAGCAAGAAAATCAAAAAAAACAACTTCTGTGATTAATAAAAAGAGTGTTGTAATTGTATCAAAATAATTGTATCAAAATAATTGAATCAATTGAAAACAAAACAACCTAAAGGCAGCGATTTTGCCACGCTTAAGCGTGTAATAAAACTGGCATTTCCATTTAAGAAGCTCTTTGTGCTGTCTGTGTTTTTTGCAATTGTTACAGCATTAATTACAGCCATTCGTCCTTTTGTCATTCAAAAAATCATCGATATAAATATTATTGAATTAAATGGAAAAGGCATTGGTATTGCATCGTTTATATTGTTCCTGATTATTTTTGCTGAGTTTATTTTGAAATATTTCTTTGGATTGAATACCACAAGACTTGGTCAAAGTATTATGCTGGAATTGCGTGCAAAATTATTCAATCATGTGCAAACCATGCGCCTGCAATTCTTCGATAAAACACCTGTTGGAATTATCACAACCAGAACCATTAACGACATTGAAGCCATCAATAATATTTTTGCAGAAGGTCTGATCTCTATTATTGCAGACGTGATGACGCTGATTTTTGTAATTGCTTTTATGTTGTATAGCAATTGGAAATTAGCTTTGGTTTGCTTAACTACTTTTCCGATTATTTTATTGGCAACCTATATTTTTAAAGAAAAAGTACGTGTTTCTTTTAATGATGTTCGTGATAAAGTTGCCCAGTTAAACGCTTTTGTGCAGGAACACATTTCAGGTATGCGCATTGTGCAGATTTTTAATGCGCAGGAAAGTGAATCTAAAAAATTTCAGCAGTTAAACCATGAGCATTATATTGCAAACGATAAATCAGTATTGTATTATTCTATTTTCTTTCCTGTGGTAGAGGTGATTCTTGCCTTGGCAATTTCCTTGTTGGTTTGGTATGGCGCAGCAGAAGTAATGAGCGGTTTTGCAACGGTTGGTATTTTTACTTCATTCATTTTGTATCTCAATTTAGCATTTCGTCCATTGCGAATGTTGGCTGATAAATTCAACACTTTGCAAATGGGTATCATTGCATCAGAACGTGTCTTTAGATTAATGGATACGGATGAAAAGATTGCAGATGTTGGAAATCTTTCGCCGGAAAAAATAAAAGGTGATATTGAATTTCAGCATGTTTGGTTTGCTTACAACAACGAAGATTATGTGCTGAAAGATATTTCGTTTAAAGTAAAACAAGGCGAAACCTTAGCAATTGTTGGTGCTACAGGCTCAGGTAAATCATCAGCCATAAATATTCTGAATCGTTTTTACGAAATAAACAAAGGCAAAATTTTGTTAGATGGAATTGATGCGAAAGATTATAAATTGAATAAATTTCGTTCATATATCGGCACTGTTTTGCAAGATGTATTTTTATTTTCGGGTTCTGTGATGGATAACATTACTTTAAAAAATCCAAACATAACAGAAGCGCAAGTAATAGAAGCAAGTAAAATGGTTGGCGCACATGATTTTATTATGGAATTGCCAAACGGTTATCAGCATAATGTAATGGAACGTGGTTCTACATTGTCGGTTGGTCAGCGGCAGTTAATCTCTTTTATTCGTGCGTTGGTGTATGATCCGCAAATTCTGATCTTAGATGAAGCAACTTCAAGCATCGATACGGAATCGGAAATATTGATTCAAAAAGCTATTGAAAAATTAGTGAAAGGCAGAACATCTATTGTTATTGCGCATCGTTTATCAACCATACAAAATGCAGATAAAATAATGGTGTTGGAACATGGCGAAATCAAAGAAATTGATACGCATGAAGAATTGCTGAAGCTTGGTGATGGCTATTACAAGAATTTGTATGAAATGCAATTTCAAAAAGAAACTGCTCATTAGTTTGATTTTGTTAAGTTGTTTTTTCAATTTGTTCCATCAGCCATTTCAGTTCACGAATATTTTTTTCTTTAGAAATTCTTTCCGTAATAGTTAGCTTTTTTTTGCGATCAAAAAAAGTATTACTCAGTTTATTTGTCCATTTTATGAGATTAAGATATCCTTTTTTATGATGCTCAGAAATGTCTTTTTGACGTAATATAAACGCTCTGAAAGCAAAGCCATGATCATTCAGTAAATTCCATTCTTTTTCTTCAAAATAGATTTTAAGAATGATAGAACGTGCATCTAAGTTGTAGTAAACATCAGTAAACTGTACGGTTTGCAGCAATTGTAAGCATTTTTTAAAATTGCTGGTGAAGTAGTAATAATTTGCCATGTTATATTGAAAGGCATTTTCTTTTTCTTCTTTCGGAAGATAAGACACATAGTCTTCGATGAATTTTTTTGTCCACGTAAACTCTTTATTTTGCAAACCAATAGTGATAATGTTTTTATAAGCATAAGGTTCGATCAGATTCTTTTCATTCAAAATAATATTATGCTCGATCTGGAGTTTGTAGATGTTGAACAGCTCTTTTCTAAACTGTTTTCTTCCTGTATTGAATTTTCTGATAGCATAATTAATGATGGCTACATAATACAAACGTAAGTCTTTTTTCGAAATAGAATTATGTGTATCTTTTAATAGATTAAAAGCCAAATAGAAATGTTCATCGTTTTCAAAATCTTCATACATTAACAAAAGCAGCTTTAAAAACTGTAATGAATTTTGCGCAAAGTTAAAATCGCTGACATCAAGATCTGGCAAATAAGAAGACAAAGTAGGCGTGTAGTCAAAATGATAAATATTTTTATACACTTGTATTTCGAATAAATTCCAAAGCTTCTCTTTAAAGTAAAATGCGTCCAGAAGTTTATCTTTTTTGATAAGCTCTTCCTGTATGAACTGCCGTTTTTTTTCTTCCAAATAATCTACGTGTATTTTTTGAGACAGGTAAGAGTACAATAAATTATTAGTGTCAGAAATGTTGCTTTGTTGTTTTAGCTTAGATAAATACGCATTATATTCTTTGGTAAGGTTGAATTGAAAGCAATGATTCATCAGTATATAATTATTTATAGAAGCATCATTTTGTACAAAGCGAATGCTGATTACTTTTTCAATGTACTTGTTTAAGTTGTACATAGCATTGCGCAGTTGTTTGTCATTGTATTTGGTTGCAGTAAAGGTCGAAAAAAACAGATTCCTGCTGTCTGTATATTCATGTTGCAATAGATTTTTTGCTAAGTCTGATAGGTCTTTTCGTTCATCTAAAAAGAAAAAAAGCAATTTCTTTTCTTTTTCATCTAAGGTATTTAATAAACTTAATGATTTAATAGAATTCATTAATTAATATTTTTAATTGATTTTCAATTAGTTATCAAATTTATTGTATTTATTCATAAAAGTCAAGAGGTATTATCTGTATAGTTTATTCATGAATTTCAGTGCTAAATTTGATTAACAATAACAAAAGAATATGAATACTTTTTAAAACAGAATATAAGAATGATACAATATTAAATGGAAAAACTTCACCATGCAAAAAAAACCAACAACCTGCGTCTTCGGGTTAGCTATCACTTAAGTCCTATTTTGTATGGTAAGTTTTTCCACCAATATTTGTGCATGTTGATGCACATTTTTCTATTAAAATAGATTCTCGTAAAAATTAAAAAAAATATGATTGTTCTTATCAGTTTAAGCATTATGACAATACTAGAAATATTATTACTAAAAGCCATCATGACAACAGACGTTAAATCTCCGGAGCAGAATATAACAGAAGACTATAGAAATATTAATGATTAGGCAGAAGCAAAACAATTCAACATTTATTATAAAGATTGTTTAATTTACGAAACTAAAAACTCAGTGCAAATGAAATTCTTCTTACAATCTTTTGCAAACCTAAAAAAAACAGCTTTATTAATAATCTTATTTTTAATGATGAGTATTTCATCAAGTTCATATGCAGGAATTGATACTACACTTTTTCGAATCAATGCAATACAAGATTCAGTTTATGTAGGCGATACGGTTGACTTAGATATTTACATCGGCGATCCAAAGTTTCTTTTTGTTTTAAATACGATGAAGGAATTCAAACTTGAAATTGCTACAGATAGTTCGTTAATTATACAGGACGATGTTCAGTTTGAATGGGACATTTTGTCGTTAACAAATTTCTTTAGTACTACATTCTCAAATCTTATAACTATAGCCAACGTTGATCCTTTGCTTGGAAAGCTGCTCATGAATTGCAGAACTAATACCATAAATCTCGGACAAGGAAATGCACGTGCAGGCAGAAGCAAATATATTGTGCAGGACAATGTTGCAGGCAGACAAATGATGCCGTTTCGTTTTGATACTGCCATCTCAAAAGATCTGTTAGGCTTTAATAATCCTGTAAAACTCATTGTAGATTCTGTGCTGATTATTGGAAAGAAAGATCAAATTCCAACAGCTATAAAAAACAGTAAAAATACCAGCATCAGAATTTCGCCAAATCCTGTAGTAGACTTTGTACATATTGATGGAGCAAAAGTACAGCAATATAAGCTGATGAGCATTGTTGGAAATGAAATTATATCTGAAAGCAAATTTTCATCAGAAAATTTACAACTTGATGTGCGCGGTTTACATTCAGGCACATACATACTGATGATGCAAACAGATGGAATTTGGAACAATTATAAGATCGTAAAAAAATAAAAATTATTTCCCATTCTTTAGTGCTTCATACATTGTTACATTCATCAATAATAACAACAAACAATAAATGGTGTCTTCGATAGGAATAGTTGTAATTCGTATTCCTAAATTTTCCGCATTATTGTAAGTTACAACAGGTAAACAAGTTAAAATTCCATTCACCATAAAAAATGGAATGAGTGAATATAAATAGCCAAAGTAAAATCTTCCAAGCCAAACAGGTTTTGAAATAAATTGTATATAAGCCATCAACACAGCAGCAGAAATAAAATTAAATGCAGTATAAGTTTTTTCTAAGTTTAAAATGGCTGTGGTGCTAATGATTACTAATATCACAGCGTTTATCTTCAATGCATGTTTTCCTAGAACATCTTTTTTTATGAACGTGTTTGTGCATTCATAAATAAAAACACAAGCGAACGGAACGAAAATAAAGAACAACCATTCTTCTATTGGTAACAAGAAAATCTTATAACCTAAAATGTACTTTTCATTGAAACTCCAAATGCCATTTTTAGTAAAAATTGAATCCCAAATTACAAAGTAGATCATTGTTATAAATAATGGAACAGGCAAATATTTCCACTTCTTTACAAATTGTACAGGCTTGAAAAAACTTAAAACTAAAGGACCGGAAATTGTTCCTAACATTAAAAGTAAGTATGTGTAATGTGTATTCATTATGCAAATAAACCATGGTTAGAAACGCTTTCTAACTTGTTTTGTTGTAAATTTTCTTTGTCAAAAATAAGATTACTTGCCATTGCACCGCTTGTGTATGCTGCTTCCATAAGCATTGCAGGTATTGGCAGTTTCACCCAATCGCCTGCCAAAAATAAGTTTGGAACTTCTGTTTCTACAGTTGGTCTGTTTTTGTGTTGGTTTAAATGAAAAGCCGGAAAATCATCGCGATGCTGAAAATATTCATGTATGATTTTCATTCCTTTCAATTCAGGAAAATAATGATAAAATTCTTCTAATAATTGTTGTTTGATTTGTTCATCATCATTTAAATCATCGACTAAAGAATAAGAATGTAATTCGAAAATTCCACCATTATTTTTTGTGCTCCAATCCATAGATTCTTTTTCCATTTTATGATAAAATGTAACGCTGTCTAAGCATTTCAATCTATCTGTAAAAATAAAAAATGGTAAGGTCTTATCATGCTCAAATTTATCAGTCCAAATTCGCAAAACCGCATATCTGTCAGTACACTTCAAGTCAGCGATTTGTTTATTGAACGTAGAAGAATTTTCCAAACCTGTTGATTTTTGAACTAATAATTTTATATGTTTTGCATCTAAGCTTAAAATGCAATAATCAAAAATTTCGTTATTGATATGGAATTTTCCGTCAACATAATTTATCTTTTCAACAGTAGTATTTCGTTTTATTTTTCCATTATGTTGTTTAATAAAATCTTCAACTGGCTGTAAAAATGTCTTATCAAAATCATCATTCAACACATCATAGATCAATCCATCATCATTACTTAAAAAATAAAAATGAAATCCTTTGATCAATTCAGCCATGCTTATTTTATATGGTTCTGCAAAAAAGGCACGCGCAAAACTTGTGAATACTAATCGCAAATGTTTTGGCATTGAAGTATTGTTTGCATATTCTTCAAAGCTTACACCATCAAATTTATCAAAAGTTTTTTCAGGATGATATTTCAGCAATTCTAAATATTGCATTGATCTTGGGTTTAAAAAAGTCCAATTGCTTAACACGCCTTTTTTTCTAAGATCAAAAATATTTAAAGCAGGTGTGTTGTCAATGCCAGCAAAACCTTGTTGTTTGCCGTTTTGATAAAAAATTATGTAATCATCAATTGGAATTAGATGCTTATAAATATCAAGCTTCTTCATAAAATTTCTTAGATTATAATATTGCCTGAAAAAAGCATGAAAGCCATGTTCTGTTTGCAATTGTTCGCCATTGCTTTCAAATTTCCATGAACCCAATTTGCCACCTAAGTAATTATTTTTCTCAAACAATGTAACTTCAAAACCACGTTCTGCGAGATTTGCTGCGGCACTTAAACCGGCAATTCCGGCGCCAATAATTGCTACTTTTTTTGTTGATGAAATTTTAAATGGTAATGATTCATCAATAGTATTGATATCAACTTTATAGTTCTTAAGTTTTGCTTTTATTTTCTTACGCAGCCAATTTCTCATATGTTTTTAGTTGTCGTCATTGCGAATGAAGTGAATCAATCTCATCATGTAATAGATTGCTTCGTGCCTCGCAATGACGTTGTGTTAGGTTGTTTTTCGTTTCCACAATTTCATAAACTCAAAAGTCACTTCATCAGATTTTATAAGCAGATCGCTTTTGCCTGTTTCTTTCTTAATTCGTTTGTTGTTTTCTAAAAATGCAATATCTTCCTGCACAATGTTTATCGACTTATTCAACATAAATTTCTTTGCAATTGGCAAAGGCATAAATCCTAAAATATTTTTCCATAAAGTAACCTGGCACATGCAAACTATATTTTCATCAACCTGGTAAAAATGCTCATAAATTACCATGTGACGATTTTTAAAACGAATATCAAGCTTCGAAATATTTGGAAACCAAAAACCAAAATGTGTTTCTACTTTTTTGTTATTGCCAAAATAAATTCTTTCAAACATGCTTCTGTCATTGTCTCGAAAATAATTTCCAACAATAGAATCTTCATTTACTTCCACATTAAAATTGATGCGTTCATCTTGCAAAGAACCCATCATACCTTTAATAGAATTGCGATGCACATGATTGATGTGATACGCATCAAACAAACTTTCTGCTACCAATTGCAGATCCGCATTGATGAAATGATAATTATAAACCATTGGATAATTATCCATTTCTGGCATTGGTGGAATTAATGAAACATCGATTTTTGCTTCATCACCAATCCAGATCCAAACGCTCTTGTATTTTATTTCAACAATGTATTTTTTAATTTTTGCAGATGCAGGAATTCTTTCATCATTAGGTAAAGATGGAATCAATACGCATTTTCCTTCGCAATTATATTGCCATCCATGATAACCACATTTAATATTTTCGCCTTGCACATAACCTAAAGAAAGATTGACATTACGATGGCAACATCTGTCTTCAACCACACCAATATTTCCTGATTCGGTTTTAAAAATAACGATCTCTTCACCACAAATCTTTTTTTGTAATGGATTCTGATGTTTTAATTCATCTAAAAAACAAGCTAAATACCATTGGTCTTTGATGTACATTTTTTGATTTTCGTTACGGTTAAAGTTAAGACTTATTATCTTTAATGAAGGAAAGTTGGTTGGTAAATTCTAAATAAATTTAAAATTCCAAAAAACAAAAATTGTAATGCTAAAACGACAAAAGCATAACGATTGCTGATGTTTCCGTTGGTTTTTCTATAAAACAGAAATAATAAAAATGCAATTACAAACCATGCAACAAAATTTTGCATTGGTACATTTCCTTGCCAAAACCAAAAGTGCAATTGACTACACAATGGTTCTATTAAAGTATCTAAAAGTGTTATAATACTTGCGCCAATGAGTGCAAATACGAAAATATTTTTTACTTTATATAAAATAGTTGCTGTACAATAAATTAATAAAAACCAATTCAACGCCATCATAATTGGTACTTCTAATATTTTAAGACCAAGACTGTTTCCATAAAAATAATTTCCAAAAATTGCACCAGTTTTTACGCCAATGACTTCAATAAAAAATCCTGCAAGTGCAATAAAAATTGTGCTTAACACGAATGTTGAATTCCAATTTTTATGAAAAGATAAAAGCATTAAAATATTTACAACTAAGTTTAAGGGTGTTAAGGAAAGAAAAAACAATTGACTTATTTCATCTTTACTTGTAAGAATGCCAACCAAACCTACAACATACATAATAATGATGTTGATGGTGAAAAGTAAAAACTGATTTTTTTTAAGGAATGAGATCATCTACAATTTTTGCTGATAATAAACTTAATGGAATGCCGCCGCCTGGATGAACGCTGCCGCCACAAAAATACAAACCTTTTATGTTGCTGCTGAAATTTGAATGTCGTAAAAATGCAGCAAACTTATTGTTAGAGCTATTGCCATACAACGAACCTTGATAAGAAAGATTGCGTGTTTCAATAATTCTCGGTTCTAAAATATCTTCTTCTTCAATTAAAGATTCAATATCGCAATTCAATATTTCACTTAATTTATTGATGATATTTTTTCTTGCGTTAGTAATTAAGGTATTCCAATCTTGTCCTATTTGCGGTGGCGTGTTTATCATCACAAACCAATTTTCGCAACCTTTTGGCGCATCTTCTTTTTCTATTTTAGAAGAAACATTGACGTAAATAGTTAAGTCATCATTTAAAGTTTGTCGTTTAAAGAATGCATCAAATTCTTCTTTGTAAGTTTTGCTGAAGAAAATATTATGCAAGCCTAATTCCGGAAATTCTTTTTTGATACCTAAGTAAAATACCATAGCAGACAAGGCTCGCGGCTGGTTCAATGTTTTTTCAGGATGCTTTTGTTTTGGTAATAATTTACGGTAAGTATAAGCAACATCCATATTGCTGATGACTAAATCGAATGATAGAAATTTTGTTTCAGCAATATCAATATGTTTATTGTCTTCACGTTTTACTTCATTATAATTAAGACCAACAATTTTATTTTTCTCTACAATAATTTCATTCACTTTTGTATTTAGATGAAATTTAACACCAAGTTCCAACGCTAATTTATAACAAGATTGCGACAAAGAAATCATGCCGCCTTTTGGAAAAAATGCGCCGATGTTGTGTTCTAAATGTGGAATGATGTTTAAAGTTCCAGGTGCTTCGTATGGATTAGAACCATTGTATGTTGCAAATCTGTCAAAGTATTGGATAGCTTTTTCATTCTTTAATTTCTTTGCATTTGTATCATGCATGGTGCTGAAAAGATCAAGCGTACTTAGGTTTCTGCCTATCTTCAATAAATCAAATGCAGAAATGTTTTCGTATTTATGAATAGATTGATGAAGAAAAGTTTCAGAAGTTAAGTCAAATATTTTTGCGCTGTTCTTTAAATGTTCAATTACTAATTCTTTTTTAACGCCTAATTTTTCCTGCATTTCTTGTGCAGATTTTTCTACACTTGCATAAGTATTAAAACGTGTACCATCTTTATAAAAATAATGAGTGATGGTTTCCTGTTTTTCGTAAGGACAATAATCAGTAAATTTTTTTCCAGCCAAAGAAAATAAATCTTCAAAATATTGTGGCATGGTAAATAAACTCGGACCAGCATCGAAACGATATTTGCCCAATTGAAGCTCTGTTAGTTTTCCACCAGCATAAGCGTTTGCTTCAAATACATGAACTTCATAACCACGAACTGCCATGCGAATGGCACTTGCTAAACCTGCAATTCCAGAACCAATAATTCCAACTTTTTTTTTCATTTTATTGTTGTCACTTTATTATTGTCACATTCAATGTGACATTACGTTGTATTGACACATTGAATATGTCATGTTGAATTAAACTAAATTAAAAGTGTTCTTAACTACTGTATTCATTAGCAAATAAGCTTTTCTGCCGTCGCTTACACGAATGCGTTCTGCCAATATTTTTTCGATGCTTGCACTTCGAATATTTTTGTACAAGTGTAAATAATATTTGTATGCTAAATAAACACCACGACGTGCGCCTTTTGGCAATAAACGAATGCCTTCTAAAGATTTATCAAAATCAATTTGAATGTCTTTTAAAATTTCCTGTTTAGTAAATTCATCAAATTTTGATAGATCAATTCCCGGAAAATAAACTCTGCCACGTTCTTCCAGATCACTATTCATATCACGCAGGAAATTTATTTTTTGAAATGCTGCGCCTAAACTTTTTGCATAAGGTGCTAATTCTTCAAAGAATTTTTTATCATTATTTGTGAAAATCTGCAAGCACATTAAGCCAACTACTTCAGCAGAGCCATAAATATATTTATTGTACAAAGCTTCACTTTCGTAAGTAGTTTTGTATAAATCCATTTCCATCGAATCTAAAAAATCGGTGATGAGTTGATGTTCGATTTGATATTGATTTACAACTTGCTGAAAAGAATGTAAAACAGGATTTAAGCTAATTTTTTGTTCAATTGCTTTGAATGTTTCTTTACGAAAATCATCTAACAATTCTTTTTTATTGAAATCATGAAAGGTATCGACAATTTCATCTGCGAAACGAACAAAGCCATAAATACCATAAATTGGCGCGCGCAATTCTTTGTCGAACATGCGAATGCCTAATGAAAACGAAGTCGAATAATTCTTCGTAATCAACTCGCTACAAGCTGCACAAGAGTTGTTATATAAATCAAAGCTGTTCATCTTTCAATATTCGTTCTGTTACTAATTTTGATCCGATCACTACAATTGGCAAGCCTGTTCCAGGAACTGTGCTTGCGCCAACATAGTAGAGGTTGCTGAACTCTTCGTCTTTATTTTTTGGTCGCATTGCTGCCACCTGATTTAAACCGTGCGCCAAACCTAAGCCTGAACCACGATACAAATTGAACATATTTTCCCAGTCATCTGGTGCATAAATAGTTTGCGAAATCCTATTTTCAATCAAATCAAAACCTATGCGGTCGCTCATATCTTTCAAAATTGTTTCAGCCAGTTCTTCTCTGTCTTTCCAATCATTTTTATAACGTCTGTCCGGAACAGGACAAAGAATGAAAATATTTTCGCAGCCTTCAGGCGCACAATCAGGATTTGATTTAGATGAAACATTTACGTAGTAATAAGGTTTTTCAGGATTGACTGAAAGCTTGAAAATATTATCAGCGTATTGCTTGAAATTATTACCTAAAAAATAATTGTGATGATGTAAGTTATGAACTTTTCCTTTAACACCTAAATAAATAGTAAAAGGTGATAAAGTCCAATGCATTTTATCTAATTTCTCTTCTGTAAATTTTTTTCTATTCAATACTTTTCCACGAAAAGCAGCAGCATCTGAGTTGCAGATAAAAATATCAGCTTTCCATTCTTTATTATTGTTATCGACAAATGAATTTATTTTTCCATTGTTTTCATTCACACTTGTAATTTCAGTATTAAAATGAAATTTCACACCACGATTTATAAGTATTTTCTGAATTTCTTCAACTATCTTATACATACCACCTTTGATGTTCCAATATCCATCGTGTTTAAGTTCGGTGTAGTTTAAAAGACTATATACAGCTGGCGTATCGAAAGGTGTTGAACCCAAAAAGAATGCTACTAAAGAGAAAATTACTTTCACGTGTTCCGAATCAAAATAACGTTCTAATTCTGTCCACATAGAACGCACTAATTTTGGCGAATGCTTTATCGGAACAGTCATCAAAGCCAAAGCATATTGAAATAAATTATCATAATTTCTTTTGATGATAACATGCTCTGTATCGTGAAAAATTTCGCCTGCGCTTTTTAAATATTTTTCTGCTTTTGCTTTAAAATCAGGTTCGATGTCAGCAAATTCCTGTGCTAATTTATCGAGTTCTTTATAGATCGAATAAGGCTCTTTTTTATCAGCAAAATATACTGAATACACAGGATTCAGTTCATTCATTTGTAAAGGGTTTGGAATTTTACAGTAATCAAACAATTCTGTAAATTCATAACTCATGCTGAAAAAAGAAGGACCAATGTCAAAGGTAAAACCATCTTTTTTTAACTGATTTAGACGACCGCCAGCCTGATGGTATTTCTCAATTATTTCGACTTCATAACCATGTGTAGTTAATCGTAAAGCAGTCGCTAAACTGCCTAAGCCAGCTCCAATAATTAAAACTTTTTTACTCACTAAAAGGTTTTGTCTTTAGATAACGAAAGTAAACTGGTTTTGTTTAAGAATTGATTAAAAAACATTAACAAAATGCGAAACAATCAATTTTGTTTAATCATTAATCCATTCCAAGCATATCAGCATAAACAGAATATTGATAAGCATTTTCATTAGCAGATTGTGTGAAGCTTTTTTCTTTATAAATAATATCACTGACAAGTTTAGATAATCTTTTTTCAAACTGCAATAAAAGTTCTACAGGTATGGTTTGCTCATCATTTAAATAAGAAATACCATCTTTCATATTTTTTGCATGATGAAATCCAACATAAATTTCGTGGCAATCGTATAGTTTATAATATATCAATGCATATAAAATTCCTTGAAAAGTTGCGCTGAAATCTTTCTTTTCAAAAACAAAAAGAGTGTCTAAAAAAGTATCATAACCTTCTTCATTTTCGCCTGGAAATTTTGGCAATTCAATTGAACCGGTTTTATAATCAATTATTCGAACTGCTTGTTCACTTATTTTATCAATTCTGTCGAAAGTTCCCTGGATATTTGCAAATGAACCATCTTCTAATTTTAAGTTGTTCCAGATAAATTTTTCTTCTGTTTTAAGAATAAATAATTCATCTAAAGTCGCATCGTTTTCAATTATTTTTTGTGCTATTCTTTCAATTATTTTTAATTGAAGCTTGTTGCTGCCTTGCATAATTTCTTTTGGCATTTCCAATAATTCACAAGACTCTTTAATTTTTTCAAGTAAGAAATTTTTGCCTGATAGAGATTTGATGGTTTCTTTTGGTAAAGCTTTATTTAAATATGGCTGATATGCGAGTTCTAATGTTTTGTGTAAGATTTGTCCGAAAATAGCTGCGTCAATTTCTTCTTCCAGTTCTTCAGGTTCGTCAATCTTTTCTACATATTTCAGGTAAAACTGTACCGGACATTTGATATAGACTTTTAATGCTGAAGGTGAAAAAGCTCGTTCTCTTAAAAGCGCAATTGTTTCATCTGTTTTTTTTATTTGTAATAAAGTTTCTTCCTTTTTATCAATAGATTTTTCATCATTTATAATTGCAATAAATTCTTTGATCGTATTTTCTTTTGTATTTAGATCATGTTGGATCTGCCTGATAAACCTGCTCTTTTCGCTTGCATTATCACTAATTTGATTGTTATAAATTAAGTGAATATTTTTCGCGCGCTTTAATAATCTATAAAAATGATAGGCGTTAATACCATCGAATTGATCGAATGTTGGCAAGCCAAAACCTTTACGCAAATTATAAGGAATGAACGAATTGGTTTTGTTTGTTCCTGGTAAATTATCGTCGTTTAAAGAAAGAATAAATAAGTTGTCAAAATCCAAGATACGTGTTTCTAAAAAACCCATAATCTGAATGTTGTCTTTTATGTTTTCGTCTTCCTCTTTTTCTTCCGTTTTTGCAAAAGGAATTTTTACAGAAGCCAGATTTTGTTTCACAATAAAAGCTAAAGCGTTTCTGTTTATTTCTATTTTCTTTTCTGTTAATGAAATCAATAATGATTTTAATTGCTCGAGAATTACTTCTTTGATTGGAAGAAAATAATTGTCGTTATTTTTTGTTGATTGAATTCTATTTATAACAGTTTTTAAAATTGCTGTTGATGAATTATTGTGTTCTAATAAATTGAATGGAAAATATTCAGCCAACATTTCTTCGGGAAAATATGGAACAAAAAAAGGCAGTGTGTTTTCAAGCTTGTCGCGTTCTTTTACTTCATTTTTAAAATAAGCATGATGCATTAATGTTGCAATATCTTTATGGAAATACTCAGTTTTATTTTCTTTAATTCTTGCATTACCATAAAAGTTAAGCAATGCGTTTGTAAATAAAAACAACTCACTTTGTGCAATAGAATAACCCATTGTGATATTGGCATTGCTTACATCAACCATATATAACAAAGGATTTAAGAGTTGCTCATCACACAAAACAATGGCTGTTTTTTTATTTTTTATTATTGTACTTAGATGCTCTCTTTCATTTTCATTCAACAAAATTTGCTGAGCAACATATTGCACTTGTCCAACATTAGATGATACACCGACAATGTTAATTTCCTTATTTTTTTTGAGCTCGTTATCAATCAGCCAATGATTGTTTTCATCTGCAAATTTTTGTTGATACTGACGTAGAAAATTTCCGGCTTCATGTAATTTATTGTTCATGAAATGTTCATCGGCATCCCAAAAAAACTCGGTATCATATTGTTGTTCTATTATTTTAAAAATTTCTTCTTCACAAACAGACAATGCGTTAAAGCCACAAAAAGTAATTTTAGAATAAGGTAATTTTAAGGTTTCATCTTTTAGCTTATCATAAATTTCACGATAAGCCATTCCTTCATAAGCAAAATTATTTACACTTAATTTTGTTTTGAATAAAGCATACATATCACCAAGCAAAGCCCATGTTTTTATAAAACTATCTTTGAAAATACTTTCCTTTTCTTTAGAAGAAGTAGTTAAGATAAACTGCTCAATATATTTCTTAGTTTCTTCCGAAATAGAAAATGCTTCATCAACTTCTTTATGTGCTTTTAAAACAGAAAATAATTGAGCTGCATTCACTAAATATTTATCACACTCATCAAAATCCTTCAGTATCAATTTTCCCCAAGGCAGAAACTTCTCTAAAGGTTGATAAGTGTTGGTCAATTCGTTTTGTATCTGGTGTAATTCCAACAATAAATTCCAGTCATCTTTAATAATGTAAGATGAATAATGTGTGATAAAGTCTTGAATGGTAATGGTTTCAGGAAGAATGAAATTTTCTCCTTTGTGCTTTTCTTTTAAGAAATCTGTGAAGTAAACAGCGGCTCTTTTGGTAGGAAAAATGTAGCAGCGAGTGTAAAGATACGGCAAATTTTCTTTCGTAACTGTATTTGCTATCTGCTGTAAAAAAGCTTCCATTTCACTAAGATACAAATTCTATGGTTTATTGATTGTTATGAAAAATCGTTCACAATCCGTTCACACAACGACCTTGTTATATTCTTTAGAAACCACACAAAGACACTTGAATCTACAGTACAAACCACACAACATTCAAGCTGCCTTTACGCCATAGTGATATGCTTGATATTACTTTGCACTATCAAAACACACACACAAATGAACACACTTTTTAAACACACACTCACTGCCATATTAGTAGTCAGTTGTACTTTCCTTTTTGCACAAAATGGAAAAATCTCAGGATTAATTATTGATAAGAACACACAGGAAACATTGATAGGCGTGAACGTTTCTATTGATGGCTCAACAGCAGGTTCTATTACAGATGTTGACGGCAAATACGAAATTGCAGATCTGGCTCCGGGAAACTACAAACTTATCTTTTCATACATAGGCTATACGGATAAGACAGTAGAAAATGTAGAAGTAAAAGAGAATGAAACTACAACACTAAATGTAAACTTAGATATTGCTTCTAATGAATTAACGGAAGTACAGGTAGTTGACTTTAAGAAAACAAATACAGAAACCGCAGTTTTGTTAGAAATGAAAAATGCTACTCAAATCTCAAGTGGTATTTCTTCTCAACAAATACAAAAATCTGGTGACAGAGATGCATCTCAGGTGGTTAAAAGAATTCCCGGCGTTACTATTCAAGGCAGCTTTATAAATATCAGAGGATTGAATCAACGATATAATAACGTATTGCTTCATAACGCAATGGCGCCATCTATGGAAACAGACATCAAATCTTTTGCTTTTGATATTATTCCTTCTGCACAGTTAGATAGGATCATCGTGTTAAAAAGTCCTTCAGCAGATGTTTGTGGTGAGTTCGCAGGTGGTATGGTTAAAATATTTACAAAGAGTTTTCCTGATAATAATTTTGTAGATGTATCGTATGGTACAACATTCAGGGTAGGAACAACCTTCAAACCTTTCTACAATCAAAAAAACGGACCATTATTTTATTTGGCAAATGATACTAAAAATAATTTACCATCTGATTTTCCAAAAGATGTAAATGCGCTTAAAACAGCAGAGCAGGTAGATGTCGCTAATAAGATGAACAATGATTGGACGGCAAAAAAACAGGCTTCTATTCCTGATCAAAGAGTAGGTATTTCTTTTGGAAGAAGAATTTCTACAGATAAGTTGTTAATTGGTATGATTTCAACCATAAATTATTCTGTCACTAAGCAAACATATAATATCTACAGGGCAGATTATAATATCTACGATTTTGCAAACGATAAACAAGATCCAAAATATGAATACAATGATCAGCAATATAACAACAACGTTCGCTTAGGATTATTACACAATTGGGCTTTTAAATTCAAAAAAAATACGATCGAGTTCAAGAATATTTTTAATACCAACGCTTTGTCGCAATACACACACCGAACAGGAAGAGATTTGGCAAATGACCTGACGGTTGACAATCACGCGCTGTATAATACTTATAAAGGAATTTATGCAACACAATTATTAGGCAAGCATCAGGTAAAAACTGAAAATAATAGTATCGATTGGGTACTTGGTTACAGCAGAGCATATAAGAAAGAACCGGATTTTAAAAGATACACTTCTACTTTAAATACAGCAACAAATGTGTATGAGATAAATGTTCTGCCAAGTTCCGTAAATCCTGGTGTATTAGGAAGGTTCTTCTCTGACATGAATGAAAATATTATAACTGCTGCGGTCAACTCTAATAATAAAATTGTAAAAGCGGCAGACAAACAAATTATTCCTTCTATTAATGGTGGTGCATATTTCGAATACAAAGACAGAGATTTTAATGCACGCATCTTAGGTTTTAAGCGTTCTGATTTTGATCTATTCAATTATGATTATACTACTCATGGAATAAATTATTTGCTGGAGCAAACTAATACAACAAACGGCATCAAATTAGGCGAGCAAACACGTTCTTATGATTCATACAAAGCCAATAACCTTATTGCAGCATCTTACATCAATACAGAACTGGCTGTTAAAAGCAAGTTGCGCATAATTGCAGGTTTTAGATATGAATACTCTAAACAACAACTAACATCAGGCACAACAACTGATTTGATACAAGTAAAAAACATCAAGCACGCGTACTTGCCTTCAGTAAATATAAGCTACAACATTACACCTAAAATATTGGTACGAGCTGCCTATGGAATGAGTGTAAATCGTCCTGAATTCAGGGAAATTGCGCCATTCGCATTTGATGACTTTTATACGCGTTACACCATAGAAGGCAATCCGAATTTAAAGAACGCAACTGTACATAATGCAGATTTGAAATTTGAATACTATCCATCAGCAGGCGAAGTGATCAGCGCATCTGTCTTTTATAAAAAATTCTTAAATCAATTGAATCAAAAGCCGTAGTAGGCACAAGCGGAAGCACATTCTCTTTTGCAAATGCGTATCAGTCAGATGTAGTTGGTGTAGAAATAGAAGTAAAGAAATCCTTTACAAATGCAGCTAATTATTTCTTCAAGCATTTCGGATTACTCACTAACGCTTCATACATCTACAGCAAAGTAAACTTAGGAAAAGAAAACGTAGGGCAAAGCGATAATCGTCCTTTACAAGGTCAGTCACCTTTCTCTATCAATGCAGGTATTTTCTTTGAAGATAAAGAATTGGGTTTACAGGCAAACCTGCTATATAACGTGATTGGTAAACGTATAGCATTTGTAGGTACTGATGACAATCCGGATATCTATGAAATGCCACGCCATTCTTTAGACTTCAACATACAATATCGCTTTAAGAAGAATGTAGAAATAAGCTTGGCTGCTAATGATTTGGTCAATCAAAGTGTATTATTTATTCAGGATGGAAACAGAGATAAAAAATGGAACAGAAAAACAGATCAGATTTTCCAGCAATATAAACCAGGACAAACAATTTCCTTGGGTGTTAAATATAATTTCTAAATAAAAAAATACTAAACAATTTTTATGAAAACAAAACAGATCAATTTTAAAAATGTAATCATGTTTACATGTTTGATTACAGCAACTCTTTTTTCAGGATGTAAAAAAAGTGATGACACAACAACTCCTCCAATTGTACCACCGGCAGACAGACCTGTAAAAGATATTACAGGAAATTTAACTGGCAATATTTTATGGGACAAAGACACAGTATATCGTCTTAATGGCGTTGTAAACGTAGGCGTAGATACTATCCAAACAGGCACCACGCCACAGGCAACAGGCGTCTTAACAATTGAAGCAGGTACCGTGATCATCGGTAAAAAAGGAACTTCAGGTTCTAATCCTGGAACATTGGTAATTCATAGAGGTAGCAAAATATTTGCAGAAGGAACATCAACAAATCCAATTGTATTTTCTTCAGCAGAAACATCTAAAGCACCTGGCGATTGGGGTGGTTTGGTAATTTGCGGTAAAGCAACAAACAATCAACCGGGTGGATTTGCAACATTAGAAGGAAGCTATGGTGCACATCATGGTGGTTCTGATGATGCTGATAATTCCGGTATTGTAAAGTATGTACGTTTAGAATATGCTGGTTTCCCAATCTTAACAGATAAAGAGATCAATACCTTAACAATGGGTTCTGTAGGTTCAGGCACAACTATCAGCTATGTACAAGCTACATACGGCTTAGATGATGCTTTCGAATGGTTTGGTGGTACTGTAAATTGCGACCACTTAATTGCCTTCAAAACAACAGATGACGATTTCGACTGCGATTTCGGCTACAGAGGAAAAGTACAGTTTGCAGTAGCTTTCAGAAGCGCAAACTTAGCAGATCCGGTATCAGGTTCTAATAGCTTTGAAGTAGATAATGATGGTGGTGGTTCTACAAATACACCGTTCACTTCACCAACATTTTCTAACGTTTCTGTCTTTGGTCCAAAACAAGACTCTACTACAGCAATTGATGCTAACTTCAAACGTGCAATGCATTTCAGAAGAAGCAATAAGATCAAGATATACAATTCATTCTTCACAGGTTTTCCTCAAGGTGTGGTAATTGATGGTGGAAATACAAGAACGTATGCAGAAAATGATGAGTTAACAATTAAAAATAGTGTATTGTCATTAATGAATAATTGGTCAGCTTACGAGCCATACAAATCAGATCAGGTTGGTTTTAATGTAGGTACATGGTTTAATGATGCAGGCAGAAATAATAGTACGGTGGCAAGTGTAACAGCTGCAGGATTTACACCTGCTGCATTATACAATTCTACAGCACCTAATTTCTTGCCTTCTGCATCTTCATCTTTATTAACAGGTGCAAGCTTCTCTGGATTAACAGGATTTGCAACAGTAAGCTACAAAGGTGCATTTGATGCAACAACAAACTGGACAAGCGGTTGGGCAGAATACAATCCGGCAGCTATTGAATATGTAAAATAAATACGATCTGCTTTGGTTCGGTGTGTGTAAAAACGAACCAAAGTTTTCATCTGTGTGTGACCTCGAAGTTGTTCTTCGAGGTTTTTTTATTTTTTTAAGTTAACATTTAGAATGCTGTTATTATAGACACTAAAGTTATCCTGTAAAATAATCTGTTTGTTGCTGCAACAATCATTGATTTAATAGATTTCAACACCAACAAATATTTGCTTTATTCTTCACAATTCATCATCAAATAACACCTACAAAACAAACTGCTTTAACAACAGGTAAGTAATATCGGCTTATCTTTACATCGTAACAGGACAATTTTTTTAAAGACTTTTGGCGACTCGATGCATCATACATCGGGTTTTTTTATGTCATCCTGAGTTTATCGTATGTCATCCTGAGTTTATCGAAGGATCTTCGTACTTTCACAATACAAACACAACACATGAAAAAATTACTGAAAGTATTAGCATTAATAGTTGTTCTATTATTTGTCGCATTTTTTGCGTTGAAAAAAGCGGATATTCCTTTAGAAACATTAAAAGCAAAATACACAAACGAACCATCTAAATTTATGGAAATAGATAGTTTGCAAGTGCATTACAGAATTGAAGGAGAAGGCAAACCAATCGTTCTAATTCATGGCACCGGCGCATCGCTGCAAACATGGAATGGCTGGACAGATTCGTTAAAGAAAAATTATAAAGTAATTAGATTAGATATGCCTGGTTTTGGCTTAACCGGTCCAAGAAGCGACAAAGATTATTCCATCAAAACTTATTGTACATTTCTGCATACATTTTTACAGAAGATAGGCGTTGATTCGTTTGATATCGCAGGAAATTCTTTAGGTGGCGAAATTGCATGGAATTATGCAGCAACATTTCCGGCACAAGTAAATCATTTAATATTGATCGATCCTGCAGGTTTCTATAATAAAGAAAAACAAAGTCCGTTTTCTGTTTTTGCTTTGGCGAAACACAAGTGGCTCGCAAATATTATGAGTCAATTGGACACAAAGATATTAGTTAAAAAAACTTTAGAAGATGTGTATTATGATGATTCGAAAATTACACCCGAACAAATTGCGTTGTATCACGACATGAGTTTGCGTGCAGGCAATCGCGCAGCATTTTCGGATAGAGTGCAGCAAATTGGAAAAGAAACGAAGACTGACATCAATACAATTACAGCAAAGACACTTTTAATTTGGGGAAAAGAAGATAAGCTATTGGATATTTCTCTGGCAAATAATTTCAAGAAGATTCCAAACTTAGAATATATTATTTACGACAATTGCGGTCATTCGCCACAGGAAGAAATACCTGCAAAATCTGTTCATGATGCAATTGAATTCTTACAGCATTAATTAAAGTTGATAAAAAACTATTTTTTGGTACAATTGTTGTTTAATGATACAAAACATTTTTTATGACACGAATTTTCAATTTATTTGTTGCAGCTATTATTCTTGCTGCATCAGTAACAACGGCAAAAGCACAAGATGGTGCGGCAAATACACCTAAAACAGCAGCACGATCCAAAGTAACTACTTTGTACAAACAGCTAAGTGCTTCATATCTAAAAACAACAGAAGACCAAAATGCAAAAGCAATTCCGATCTTAACAAAATACGATGTTGAAGTGGATGCAGTCAAAGTAAAAAATGCAGGTAACGCTGCAAAGACACAGCAGGAAGTAAATGCTGTTGGTGCAAAAGCAATGGAAAGCCTAAAGAAAATATTGAATGGTGAGCAATCATTTAAATTATTGGCAGCTATCAGCACACAGGAAAATATTGTAAGCGGTAAAAACTTAGACGCTAACCAAAAAGCATTTGTTACCAAAGCAAAAAATGAATATAAGCTAAGCGAAGAGCAATTAACTGCTGTGGCCTTGGTAATCGTACAAGGAAAACTGCGTGGCGATGTAATAGCGCAGTTAGCAAAAACAAATTCACAACAAGCAGGACAAGAATACATAAAGTTATTCCAGGATCTGGACGGACAATTGAAATCATCTTTATCAGGCGAGCAATATAAAAATGTTAGAGCAGATATTGAAAAAATGATCAAAGGACAGAAAGTATAATTTTAGATTAAAGCAACTATATAAAACAGCGTTCATCATTGAACGCTGTTTTTATTTTTGGTAAGATTTAATAATATCAACTACTTTGTTGGCAGAAATATTCCAGTCGAATTCCTTTGCTCGAACTTTCCCTTTCTCGATTAATTGATTCCTTAAGATCTTGTTTTCAATCAATTCATTCATAGCGTTTGCAATTTCATTCGTATCATTTGGATTCACCAAAACACCAGCGTTTCCTGCAACTTCAGGCATACACGAAACATTAGAAGTAATAACAGGAACACCATAACTCATAGCTTCTACAATAGGAATTCCAAAACCTTCAAACAAACTTGGATATACCAATGCAAATGCATTTTGTAGAATTTCTAACAAATTATTACGCTCAATTTTTTCTATCCAAATCACATCATCTTTAAATTTCATTTGCTGATAAAAATCTTCCAGCTCAGCATTCATCCATGCTTTTCTGCCAATAATTACCAATTGATGTTCTTTAGAAAAAGTAGCTTTGAAATGTTCAAAAGCTTTCAATAAACCCAACACATTTTTTCTTGGATGAACTGCACCAATAAAAATAAAATAGATTTGAGATTTGAGATTTAAAATTGTATGATTTCTCATCTCTCTTGTCTCATGTCTCCAGTCTCCAGTCTCATCTCTATTCTCGAATCCATTATAAACAACTTCAATCTTCTTTGCATCAATTCCATATCTGTCAATAATATCTTGTTTGGTAAATTCCGAAACGGACAAGATCTTATCTGCTTTTTTACAAAACTTCGGAACAAATCTTTTATAATATTGATAAACTAAAAAAGGCGTGTGTTCTTTATAATGTTCAAAAGCCAAATCGTGAATCGTGAGAATTTGCGGAATATCCGTATTCAAACTTGCATAACCATCTGGTGAAATAAAAAGATCAATCTTGTTTTCTTTCAACACTTTTGGAACAGATCTTTCAAACCACCAATACCACAAAAAAGGATGTCGAGCTGGTGGCGAAACAACAATTGGCTTCACATTTTTGGCAAAAATAAATTCATCATCAAAAGGTCTGTCGAACATAAAATAGAATTCATGTTCAGGCATTAATTCAACCACACGCTTAAAAATTTCCTGCGTATAAATGCCGATTCCTTCCAATTTATCCTTGAGCAAAAAGCGTGTATTGATAGCAATTTTCATCTGAATAATTTTATTTTTTTAATTACGAAGATGGAATTAGCTGCAAAATTATCTTTGATTGTTGTGCAGAAACTCATGCTCATTTCATCTAAACCTCTGATTTTTAAATGTGTATTTCTTTCCACTTATACACAGAATGTCGAAAGATAAGAATTTCAATAGATTTTATATTAGGTTGAATTCATTAACTTTGGGAAAAATACATAGAATGAGATTTGTAGTTTCCTCAGCGCAATTATTAAAGAATTTGCAAAAAATCGGTGGCGTAATCAGCACCAACACAGTTCTTCCAATCCTTGAAGATTTCTTGTTTGATATAAATAAAGGTAAATTAACGATCACAGCAACCGATTTAGATACAACAATGTCTGTTTCTTTAGATGTTGAATCGAAAGAGAATTTTAAAGTGGCAATTCCTGCAAGAATTTTATTAGATAGCTTAAAAGCGTTGCCTGAACAACCAATTACGATTGCAGTTGACGAAACTACAAACGGAATTGAAATTACTACGGACAATGGTAAATATAAATTAAGTGGTGAAAACAGCGCTGATTTTCCAAAAGAACCGGTTGCTGAAGGTGTTGATGAAGTGAAATTGGCTGCTTCTATTTTAAATAAAGGCGTTTCTAAAACTTTATTTGCTGTAAGTAATGACGAATTAAGACCAGCAATGACTGGTGTGTTTTTCCAATTAAATGAAGATGGAATTACCTTTGTGGCAACAGATGCACATAAATTGGTGAAATTCAATAGAAAAGATGTTGTTGGCGGAAACACTTCGTTCATCGTTCCTAAAAAAGCTTTGAATTTATTAAAAGCAGTGGTGCCAAATAATGATACAGAAGTTTCTGTTCAATTCAACAAATCAAACGCATTTTTCAGTTTTGATAATATCCAATTGATTTGCCGTTTAATTGACGCAAAATATCCTGATTATAACGCAGTTATTCCAAAAGAAAATCCAAATTTATTATCAGTAATAAAAGATGATTTCTATTCTTCTTTGAGAAGAACATCTATTTTCTCTAACAAAACAACACATCAGGTTGTATTGAAAATGTCTGGTGCAGAATTAACCGTTTCTGCGCAGGATTTGGATTTCTCTAACGAAGCATCAGAAAAATTAACTTGTGAATATCAAGGCAATCCGATGGAAATTGGCTTCAACGCTAAATTTTTATTAGAAATGTTAGGTTCATTAGATAGTTCTGATATCAATATCGAATTATCTACACCAAACAGAGCAGGCATTATTCGTCCGACAGAAAAAGACGAACAAGAAGATTTGCTGATGTTGGTAATGCCTGTAATGTTGAACAACTAACCACCAACCAAATTTTTATATACTGATCCATGATGCAAATCGTGGATTTTTTGTTTTTAGGAATTTATGCGGTTGCAAATTGTGATAAGCTGATTTTATAAATTATTGATGATTCTGCAAGTAATTTAAATACAACTTAGCACAGGCACGTGCATCAGATAGTGCTTCGTGATGTTGTAATGGAATATTTAATCTGGAACAGCATGCTGCTAAATTTGCCGGTTGGAATCCAATTCGCTGATATATTTTTACTGTGCATTGCCAATTCGTTTCGATTGGATATTTTGTTGGACTTAAATAATAATGCTGCATGGTTTTGTGCAATACGCTTCTATCAAAATTGGCATTGTGAGCAACAATAGTTTTGTTCTGTAATCGTTTTTGTATTTCAGGAAAAATTTGTCCGAAGTTTTTAGCAAACCTTGTATGATGAGCTTGAATACCATGAACTTTTGTATTCCAAAACATATATTCATTTCTTGGCGGCTGAATTAAAGAATGATATTCATCTACAATTATACCATTTTCAATAGTTACAATACCAACGGCACACGCTGAATTGTGCGCACTGGTTGCTGTTTCAAAATCTATTGCGGTGAAGATCATTTCCTTTCCCAATAATTTATTTCTTTAATATTCTGAATGATATTCAGGTAGTTTTCGTAACGTGTTGCTGCAATCTGCATATTTTCAACAGCTTCTTTCACGGCACATTTCGGTTCATTTAAATGCAGGCAATTATTATACTGACAGCCTTCTGCGAACTTTTTAATATCTGTAAAATAGCCGGAAACTTCTTCAGGTTCTACTTGCAGCAGCATAAATTCTTTAATGCCTGGTGTGTCAATTATGAATGAATCTTTAAAGATTTGTATCATGGTTGCAAACGTTGTAGTATGCTTGCCTTTTCCCCATTTTTCAGAAATAGTGCCTGTTTTTAAATGCAGATCTTTGTTAATCGCATTCAGTAAAGTAGATTTTCCAACACCAGAATGACCTGCAACCAATGATGTTTTATTTGCTAAAGTTGAAGTAACGGTATCAATGCCTTCGTTAGTAACTGTTGAGCTTAAGATAACTTCATAACCTAAGTTATTATAAACGATCTGCATGTATTCCAACAGCTCTTTATCTTTGTCGCGAATCAGATCTATCTTATTGATAATGATTTTAACAGGAATATGAAACGATTCTGCGGCAGCAATAAACCTATCTACAAAACCTAAAGAAGTACGTGGTTGCGCAATCGTTACTACTAACAATGCCTGATCAATATTGGAAGCAATAATGTGTCGCTGATGCTTATTTCTCGGCGATTGACGAATGATATAATTATTGCGCTCATGAATTTCATTGATGATAAATTCGTTGCCTTCTGTTTTTTCTAAAGTCACGTAATCACCAACCGCAATTGGGTTTGTAGTGTCTAATTCTTCTAACTTGAATTTACCTTTCAGGCGTGCGGTTATAATTTTATCATCTAATAAAACCTGGTACCAAGAGCCTGTTGTTTGTATAATTCTGCCTTTCAAAATTGTTTTTTTTATTTCACGCAATTCCGAAGTTTCGGAACGCAAAGAACGCAAAGTTATTTTTTTATAGTTTTAATTTCTTCCAAAAAATCTATATCATTTTCAATGGCTGTGCCAATAACTACAATGTCTGCGCCTGCATTGAATGCCGTTTCAATTTGTAATTTACTGCGAATTCCACCACCAACAATTAATGGAATATTTATCATTTTTCTTACCGTCTTAATTGTTTCTTTTGACACTGCATTTTGTGCGCCGCTGCCTGCTTCTAAATAAATTATTTTCAAGCCAAGTTGTTCGCCAGCCAAAGCGGTACATGCAGCAATTTCAGGTTTGTTTGCAGGAATTGGTGTTGTATTTGAAATGTATGATACTGTAGTTGCTGTGCCACTTTCTATTAAAATATAACCTGTTGAAATAATATCTAATTTGCTTTGTTTTAAAAGCGGTGCAGCCTGTACTTGTTGTCCAATCAGCAAGTCTGCATTTCTTCCGGAGATTAAACTCAGTAATAAAATGCCATCTGCTTTATCAGATATTTGAGATGGATTTCCGGGAAATAAATAAACCTTTTTCTTTGTATTTTCTTTAATAAAAATGATGGTGTCTTCCATGTTATTTTTAAGCAATAAACTTCCACCAACAAGAAAAAAATCAATATTTGCTTTTATCGAAGCATCTATTAATTTCTTTAATTTTTTTTCGTCCGTTTTATCAGGATCAATTAATACAGCGATTTGTTTTTTGGTCGTGTCTAATTTCATTATTGTAAAAGTAATAAGTAAAACTGAAAATATTAAACTGTTGTACAAAGTAAACAAAACCGTGTAACAACAAATAACCATTAACTAATCTCAAATAGGCTATCATTGCGTACTTTTACCAAAATTTTCTTATGAAGAATGAACTTGTTTTAAGATGGTTATATGAGTTAGTTTGGTTTGTATTTGCAGCGAGCGCATCGTTTTTATTAGTTATGCCGATAAAAAATGAGATCAGCCAGCCGTTCTTTCAATATTTAATTGCATCACTATTTTTGGTATTTACTTATTTTCGGTTTACAGCTTTTATGATGCGTTCTGTTTTGTTAGAAAATATTTGGGTAAAGGTGTTCTTTTTTGTAATCAATATACCTTTGTTTTTTTATGCAATGGACCAGTATTTTACTTATGGAAAGGTGTTTGATGAATATAATTTCACGTTGCCTGATAAAGAATTTCAGAACATAAAATCAGGTACAGAATTAGATGACCTAATGTATATAAAAACCTTGGTTACTTTTTGTGGTTTCGCTTCACTTACTTTGATTGTCTTGTTTGAAACAAAACTTGTGCATGCATTTTTTAAGCTGAGGCAATTGGATAAATACATCTGGAAGAAAAATTAGTATATAACCAATTCTACGTTCTTCGCATTTTTGCGAATATAATTCTGAATGATCTTCTTATGTTCAATGCTTTCTTTCGGAAACTGAATGGCATCTTTCAATTCTTCCGTACGATTTATATACGCAGGTTCAAAAAATCCGAAGCCTTTGTATTCGCCATTCTCAATTTGGATAGCAGAGCGTTCTGTGCCACCACGACCAACATCAATAATAAAGAAATTATTGTGTGGATAGACAAACTTTGATAGCACTTCCTGCATGCGTTTGTTGTAGCTAAAAGCGTTGTCGATGCGTTTAAATGTTGGTTCTAAGCGGAAATTAGTTAAGATGGAATGCATCATGCGTTCAGCCTTGAATTTAGAAGAAAATTTGATCAAAGGGTTTTCATCTTCATCCAAAACCTTTACCATTAATTTTTGAAAACCATTTTGATCTGTTTCTGAAAACAAACCATATTTATAGAAAGCATTGGCAATTGGTCGGTTATATTTTGGCGCTGTTTTCTTTATTTCTACAGTTTCTATCAGCGAAGCTATAAGTTCATTGCCTGTTAATTCAAAGCTAATGTCAGCTACATCATTATGTAATTGCTGCCTGTGTTTTTCTGTTGGTTTTTTTGCAAAAAAAGTAAAGATATGTTCGCGAATATTTTTCGCTTTATCCAAATAAATAACATCACCATTTTCATCGTGCAGATAAAAAACGCCTACTTCTTCAGGCAATACTTCAATAATTCTCGGATTAACTTTTGCAGGCAAATGTATTTTATTGATGTCATCATCCAAATATTCACCAATTAGATTTTTGGTATCGTTCTCTATTAGTTTTACCAGTAATAAAGCTGTTGCTGCTGCATCGCCAAACGCACGATGTCGATTGTCAACTACAATACCTAAATCTTTACAAATATTTCCCAAGCTGTGAGACTTATGGGTCGGAAAGATCTTTCTGCTGAGTTGAACCGTACACATATTCTTTTTAGTGAAAGGAATATTTAAACGTCGAAATTCGCTTTTAATAAAATTATAATCGAAGCGCGCATTATGTGCAACAATAATTTTCCCTTCGAGTAATTCGAGAATAGTATCTGCAACATCCGCAAATTTCGGTGCATTTTTCACCATCGAATTTGTGATGCCTGTAAATGTAGAAATGAAAGCGCTTATTTCTTTTTCAGGGTTGATAAGCGTAGTGTATTCGCCAATTTTATGTTTTCCATCATGCAAAACAATTCCGATCTCGATAATTTTTTCCGAGTTGTGATTTCCGCCTGTGGTTTCTAAGTCAATTACTGCAAACAAAATAATGTACGATTTACAATGTACGATGTACGATTTTTAATTTATTTTCTATTTTTAAATTCATTAATTCTATACTCATTAATTTTTTACTATCTCAAATCCAATTCTGTATTATCGCCAATATTTAAACTTTGCGAGCTGCCCCAAATTTCTGAGTCGCTGCCAATTAATGAATTAAATAACACAACGTCATTTAATTTCGTATAGTTCCCGATTATTGTGTCTCTGATAATAGAATCGTAAATGGAAGCATCGTCGCCAATGGTTACATTCGGTCCGAGTATGCAATTTTTGATCACTGCATTTTTTCCAATAAAAATGGGTTCTATGATTATACAATTATGCAATTTTTTTTTGACATTCGCAGATTTTTTTTTCTTTTTTAATAATAAAGCATTGGTTTGAAGTAAAATTTCTTTCTGACCGCAATCATACCAATTATCAACTTTAAAACCTTCGACCTTTACACCACGCTGGATCATTTCCTGCAAACCATCTGTTAAATAGAACTCATTGTTGCTGCGAATATTGTTCTTGATATTGTGATCTATTGATTTTATCAGTACATCAAACTCTTTTATTTTATACAAACCAACCAATGCCATATTCGATTTTGGAATACTTGGTTTTTCGACCACTTTAATGATATTGTTGTGGTCATCAAATTCTGCAACACCAAATTTTCGCGGATCGCTTACTTTTTTTACACCTAAAGCAGATGTCTCCAAAGCCATAAATTTTTTCCAGTCAACATCAATAATGGTGTCACCTAAAACGATCATTACTTCACTTTTTTTAGGAATAATATCTTTCGTAAGCCAGATCGCCTGACCTAAACCTTCACGCTTTTCCTGCAGTACATATTTCTTTTTTATAGTTGGATAAGAAGCTTCCACATATTCTCTGATCTTTTCACCTAAATAGCCAATAATAAACACAAACTCTTTAATGCCATTTTCCAGCAATTGGTCTATAATGAAACCTAAAATAGGCTTGCCTGCTACAGGAATCAGTGATTTTGGCTGCGTATAAGTATGTGGTCTCAGTTTTGTGCCGGCACCAGCTACAGGAATTATTGCTATCATTGTTTAAAGTTAAATTTTATTAGGTAATAGATAAGGTTGCAAATATTATCTTTTTGAAAAATCACATTACTTATTACTTATCACTTATTACTTATTACTAAATTCACAGCATGGAACGCGACAAAAAAATATTTTCACTTATTAATGATGAATTAAATCGTCAAACTATTGGAATTGAATTAATTGCATCAGAAAATTTTACTTCCAAACAGGTAATGGAAGCAATGGGAACTTGCCTTACGAATAAATACGCAGAAGGCTATCCTGGAAAACGTTATTATGGTGGCTGTGAAGTAGTAGACCAAATTGAGCAAATTGCAATCGACAGGCTTTGTGAATTATTTGGAGCTGAATATGCAAACGTGCAACCACATTCAGGTGCACAAGCAAATGCAGCAGTATTTTTGGCTTGTCTAAAACCAGGCGATACCGTTTTAGGTTTCAACTTGGCACATGGCGGACATTTATCACATGGATCGCCTGTAAATTTTTCAGGTAAACATTTTCGTCCTGTATTTTATGGCGTTGAGCAGGAAACCGGCACGATTGACATGGATAAAGTGGAGGCAATTGCAGTACAGGAAAAACCAAAAATGATTGTTTGTGGTGCATCTGCTTACGCAAGAGATTGGGATTATAAACGCTTCCGTGAGATTGCCGATAAAGTTGGTGCAATCTTACTCGCAGACATCGCACATCCAGCAGGATTAATTGCAAAAGGTAAACTAAACAATCCGGTTCCACATTGCCATATCATCACATCTACAACACATAAAACATTACGTGGTCCGCGTGGAGGCGTTATTTTTATGGGTAAAGATTTTGAGAATCCATTTGGCGAGAAAACACCAAAAGGTGAATTAAAAATGATGTCGGCAATTTTAAATTCAGGTGTATTTCCAGGTATGCAAGGCGGTCCGTTGGAGCATGTAATAGCAGCAAAAGCAATTGCTTTCGGTGAAGCATTAACAGATGATTTTGGTAGATATGCAGATCAGGTAATGTTGAATGCACGTACTATGGCGAACGAATTTACAACACGTGGTTATAATTTAGTTTCCGGTGGAACCGATAATCATTTAATGCTAATCGACTTAAGAAATAAAAACATTTCAGGAAAAGATGCTGATGCAGCTTTAGGAAAAGCAGATATTACTGTAAATAAAAACATGGTGCCATTTGATGATAAATCGCCATTCATTACTTCAGGTATTCGTGTTGGAACAGCAGCTATTACTACACGTGGCTTAAATGAACAAGATTGTTTACAGGTTGTTGATTGGATGGACGCAATCATCAAAGATCCGACAAATACAGCGTTGATAGAAGATACAAAAAGACAGGTAAATAAATTTATGGTTCAATACGCAGATTGGTTGTAATCATAAACTTTATAATTCATAAACTCATAAATTTAGAAGATGACACACGAAGATTTAGCACCTAAAGAATTTTTAGCAGCATACAACGAACAAAAAGAAAATGCAGTTTTATTAGATGTGCGTACAGCGCCTGAAATTGCAGAAGCTAACATTGACGGACACATTGCTATTGACATTCAACAACCTGGCTTTACAGAAAAAGTTGGCGGTTTAGATAAGACAAAAACATACTTTGTATATTGCCGAAGCGGTAACCGCAGCGGACAAGCTTGTCGTTATATGGCAACGCAAGGTTTTGGTAAATTGTACAACTTAAAAGGTGGTATGATGTCTTGGCTGGAAACTGATTTTGAATAGATCTCTTTCATGCTCAATTACGAAAAGGCAATTGCAGATGACGCAACAATGCTCACCCAAACAGCCAATAATTCTAAACAATATTGGAATTATAGTGATGAACAAATGTTACTTTGGAAAGAAGATTTAAAAGTTGATGCCGATTATATTTCCAATAACATTGTTTACAAAGCTTTTAATGAAAATTCTTTTATTGGATTTTATGCATTAAGATTCAATATGCAAAAAAAATGCTACGAAGTAGATCATTTTTGGCTTACAACAGATAATATAAATAAAGGATTTGGAAGACAAATCTTTGAGCATATTGTTTCTCAGCTTAAATTATTAGACCAAACAAAATTCTTTTTAATTGCAGAGCCAAATGCTATTGGCTTTTATCAAAAGATGAATGGTAAGAAAATAGAAAGCATTGAAAGTAAGATTTTCGGCAGAACTTTAGATATTTATGAGTTTATGGTAAATTGATTTTATGGCAGCACTCTTTTTTAAAACACCAGCCGAATTGCGCAAATGGTTTCAGAAAAACCATTTGAAAGAAAAAGAATTATTGGTCGGGTTTTATAGAAAAGGTGTAAATAAAGAAAGTATCAATTGGTCGCAAGCGGTAGATGAAGCATTATGTGTAGGTTGGATTGACAGTATTCGCCAAAAGATTGATGATGAAAGTTATTCCAATCGTTTTACACCACGAAAAAAAAGCAGCAATTGGAGCGATGTCAACATCAAACGCATAAACGAATTAATAGATGCAGGTTTGGTTTTGGAAACAGGTAAAAAAACTTTTGAAAACAGAGATTTGCGAAAACAAAAATCTGCTTCTTTTGAACAGGAAAAAGTAGAATTTTCTTCACAATTTCTTAAGCAATTTAAAGCCAATAAGAAAGCCTGGACTTTCTTTGAAGCGCAAACAAACTCTTATAAAAAGACGGCTACTTGGCATGTTATTAGCGCAAAACAAGACACAACGCAGTTAAAAAGACTGCAAACTCTGATAGATGATAGTGAAAACGGAGTTCATTTAAAACATTTGCGACGTACTAAAGAAGTAAAGAAATAGAAATTTTTCATTAATCACGAAATTTCACACATCTTAATTGATGATAATTCAATAAAATGATTTACTTTTTGATAAATCTGTAAATATTTATCAAATTTATTAGATTATTTGCATAGAATTAGGTCTTTTGTTATCTTTGCAATATCAAGTTGTCACATACTTGTCATTCTAAGCGAAGCGAAGAATCTAATTGTAAGGTGATGAAATTTGGCAGCCATGCCCTCTTGTCTCGAGGGTGAGGAGTTCGAAATAAAGATAGAGTAGAGCACTTTAATGTGCAGGGGTTGACCACCAACTTTTGTTCTTTTCCTAATCGCCTTTTGGAGGTTCGAGTCCTTCTCTTACAGCACGACAACTTCTATAAGTTTGTCTAACTTTATCAAAGCCACTGATTATCAGTGGCTTTTCTTGATACATTAGCACAAACCAGGACAGTTATTTCAACAGAAAATGCCAAAATGCCTATTATCATTGTGCAAGACATTGGTACAGACATATCAAATAATGAGGTAATTTTTTCACATTATAAATGAAAAACCATTACTCAAAATCGTCCTAAATTCGGCTGTTTGATAGATATGGATTTAACTATGGTATAATGTTATATCTCACTTAATGTCTTTAAAAATTCAATCAATGAAATTCCAAAAAATTCACATAGTTATATGTAATGTGCTAACAGTAATATTTACTTTTTCTGATTCAAGCGTACTAATATTTACATCTGTAGATAAATAAACATCCTTTTGAGACACGCCTTTTCACTCTCTTAATTCTTTAATTCTAAGAACAATCTCCCTATCCTGAGGCACAATTAAACACTTTCCTTATGTTGACTTTGATGAAAAAATAAAGCAAGAGAAAAATGAAAGTTTAGGATCTAAAACAGCAAAAGGTATTGGTGCTATGAAGTTACTTGTATCATTTCTCTTAGATAACTCATAATTTAGAAATAGAATGTAACTTTGGTTCATGATCTTAATTATTGATGACGAAGAAAAACTTAGAGGTTTATTATCAAGAATAATTGGATTAGAAGGTTTTGAAGTAATAGAAGCCGGAACTTGCAAAGCAGGATTGAAAAAATTAGAATCCAATCATATTGATGTAGTATTGTGTGATGTTAAGTTGCCTGATGGAAACGGTGTTGATTTAGTAAAAGAAATCAAAACTCAGTTTCCGTCAATAGAAGTGATATTAATGACAGCGTATGGAAATATTGCTGATGGTGTGCAGGCAATAAAAAACGGTGCGTTCGACTACATAACCAAAGGTGATGACAACAATAAAATTATTCCACTTATAAATCGTGCCATAGAAAAAGTTAATCTTTCCAAAAGAATAAATCAGTTAGAAAAACAAGTTGAACAAAAATATTCTTTTGAAAATATTTTAGGTAAATCAAAGCCAATCTTAGCAGCTGTTGAATTAGCAAAAAAGGTATCAGAAACCGAAACTACAGTATTGCTTTTAGGTGAAACAGGTACAGGCAAAGAAGTATTCGCACAATCTATTCATCATGCAAGTTTAAGAAAGAGTAAACCATTCATTGCTATTAATTGCTCAGCATTCAGTAAGGAATTATTAGAAAGTGAAATGTTTGGATATACAGCAGGTGCATTTACAGGTGCTGTAAAAGATAAAAAAGGCTTGTTTGAAGAAGCAAATACAGGAACTATTTTCTTAGATGAAGTAGGTGAAATGAGTTTAGACTTGCAAGCCAAATTATTACGTGTCTTAGAATCTGGTGAATTAATAAAAGTTGGTGAAAGCAAGCCAAAGAAAATAAACGTAAGAATTATTGCCGCAACAAATAGAGATTTGAAAAGGGAAATTGAAAAAGGAACATTTCGCAGTGACTTGTTTTATCGTTTATCAGTTTTTCAAATTACATTACCTGCTTTACGTGAAAGAATACCAGATATAGAAATATTAGCAAAACATTTTACATCATTGTTTTCAGCTAAAACAAACAAACAGGTATATTCACTTTCTGCTGAATTTATCGAAGCATTGAAAAACCAGGAATGGAATGGAAACATCAGAGAATTAAAAAATGTAATTGAAAGAAGTGTAATATTATCTGAAGGCAATGAACTTAGTATCGAAACATTACCATTAGATTTTAAGAAGAATATTGATCACACAAAACAACTTTCTGCATTTGATCTATCAAGTGTAGAAAAATTACATATCCAAAAAGTTTTGAATTACACTAATGGTAACAAGACCGAAACAGCCAAACTACTAAATATTGGCTTAACCACTTTATATCGAAAGATAGAAGAATACAAAATTGGATAATAACCATACCAAAATGAAAATATAGCCTTCCAAAATGGAAGGCTTTTTTATTTCTACATTTTACAGAATTTATTTAAGGTAATTACAATCAATGAATTATGTGTTTGTAGTCGTTCATGGAATACTTATTGACATAGTGTGTCAAAAGAAAACAAATGAAAAACAACCATCAAAAAAACATCTATAAGAGAATGCAAAAATTTGCTGAGTTAACAAATACCATGATTTCAGACAAAAATATAGAAAGAGTAAAAAAATCGTTTGCCATTGCAGAAGATTTTTTAAGAACAGGAAATAATGAATTAAGAAATGCTGTTCTAAATGTGTATTTGTATTCTGTTTCTTCTACACTTGAATTACAAGGTGAAGAAAGAAGAGAAATTATAAATTATTTTCCTTCATTACTAAGACAAGCTTATAATCGACAGGTCATTGCTTCTTACCATGAATAAACCTTATAAATTCTAACACTTAAAATAATTTCTCATGACAACAATTCTTCTACTTGCAACAGGCATTATATGCTTCGCATTCTTTTATAAAATTATAGACTTTTTTGAAACCATTTAAAAAATAATCATGCTACCATTATTCATTATTGCCTTGTTCGTCTTTGCTTACATGTGTTATGTATTGCTTAAACCTGAAAAATTTTAAACCTATAATCTAAAACAAATGAACACAGAAATATTAGGCGTTGTCCTCATGTTTATCACAATGATAGTACTGGCTATTCCATTAGGAAAATACATAGCCAATATCTATTCAGGTGAAAAGACATTACTCGATTTTATCTTCAATCCAATAGAGAAAATTTTCTTTCGCATAAGTGGCATAGATGTTACCAAGCAAATGAATTGGAAGCAACATTTAGTTGCTTTATTGACAATTAATTTAGTTTGGTTTTTATTATCAATGGTTGTACTCATGAACATGAGTTGGCTGCCGTTAAATCCTGATGGCAATCCTTCAATGACTGCTGATCTTGCATTCAATACCTCAATAAGCTTTATATCAAATACCAATCTTCAACATTATTCTGGAGAATCAGGTGTTTCTTATTTAGGTCAATTGGTATTGATGCTGTTTCAGTTTATCAGTGCAGGCGTAGGTATGGCTGCATGTGCAGTTGTCTTCAAAGCGATGAAAGAAAAAACAACAGATCAGTTGGGGAATTTCTATGATTACTTTTTAAAATCATGTACACGTATTTTATTGCCAATATCATTTGTTGTTGCAATCGTTTTAGCATTCAACGGAACACCAATGACATTTGAAGGAAAAGATACAATGATAACATTACAAGGCGATACAGTGCAAGTAAGTCGTGGACCTGCAGCAGCAATGGTAGCTATAAAACAAACAGGAACAAATGGTGGAGGTTTCTTTGGTGTAAACTCAGCGCATCCTTTAGAAAATCCAAGCTATTTTACAAACATCATAGAAAACGTTTTAATCATCTTAATTCCTATGGCGATGATATTTGCGTTAGGATTTTATTTGAAAAGAAGAAAATTTGCAGTCGTCATATTTGGTGTAATGTTAACTGGCTTATTGCTCTTCTTAATTCCATCAATCTATTATGAAATGAAAGGAAATCCTGCCATTTCGCACATGGGTATTGCACAACCTTACGGAAGTATGGAAGGCAAAGAAGTTCGGTTTGGTTCAGCAGGATCTGCGCTTTGGGCAATTTGTACTACGGTTACCAGCAATGGTTCTGTAAATGCTATGCACGATAGTCTTACACCATTATCAGGCATGTTTTCGATGTTAGGCATGATGGTCAATTCATTTTTTGGCGGTGTTGGTGTCGGCTTTTTAAACTTTTATATCTTTATCATCTTAGCAGTTTTCATAAGTGGTTTAATGGTTGGTAGAACACCTGAGTTTTTAGGCAAAAAGATAGAAGCCAAAGAAATGAAGATTGCGATGATTATTGCATTATTGCATCCTTTGATGATTTTATCAGGAACTGCAATTGCCGCACATTTATATGCGCATGACCCGATTGCTTATGCAGGTTGGCTTAACAATCCAGGTAATCATGGCTTTTCTGAAATGCTATATGAGTACACTTCATCAGCAGGTAATAACGGCAGTGGTTTTGAAGGATTAGGTGATAACACACCATTTTGGAATATCAGTTGTGGTGTTGTAATGATCTTATCAAGATACTTACCTATTATCGGACCGATAGCAATTGCTGGCATCTTAGCCAATAAAAAATATATTCCTGAAAGTGCAGGCACTCTAAAAACAGACACGCTCACATTCGGTTTAATGACATTTGCAGTCATTATAATTTTAGCTGCCTTATCATTCTTTCCTGCATTAACATTAGGACCAATCGCAGAATATTTCACTTTATATAAATAATCAAAAAATGAAATCTCAAAATACATCTTTATTTCAAAAAGATTTAGTTAACCAAGCTATCAGAAACGCATTCATAAAGTTGAATCCAAAAATAATGTTTCGCAATCCTGTAATGTTTACAGTAGAGATCGGAACATTTGTCATGTTTATTGTTTGCATCTGGATTTTAGCAGGCGAAAAATCACAGGGAAGTTTTCTATACAATTTCGTAGTGTTCTTAGTTCTTCTATTCACGTTATTATTCGCCAATTTCGCAGAAGCCATTGCAGAAGCAAGAGGAAAAGCACAAGCAGATAGTTTAAGGAAAACACGTGAAGAAACACCTGCAACATTGGAAGATGGCACTAAAATAAATTCATCTCAATTAAAAAAGGGTGATGTGTTTGTTTGCGAAGCAGGCGATCTTATTCCAACAGATGGAGAAATTATCGAAGGCTTAGCATCTATTGATGAAAGTGCTATCACAGGAGAAAGCGCACCAGTTATAAGAGAATCTGGTGGCGATAAAAGCAGTGTTACTGGTGGAACAAAAGTATTATCTGATAAAATTAAAGTCATTGTAACAACACAACCAGGCGAAAGTTTTTTAGATAAAATGATTGCTTTAGTAGAAGGTGCATCAAGACAAAAAACACCAAACGAAATTGCTTTAACTATTTTATTGGCAGGCTTTACTTTAGTATTTGTTATTGTTTGTATTACACTTGCACCATTCGGTGAATATTCACACACGCCAATTACTATCGCTGCATTTATTGCATTATTTGTTTGCTTAATTCCAACAACCATTGGTGGCTTACTTTCTGCAATTGGCATTGCAGGAATGGACAGAGCCTTGCGTGCAAACGTTATTACAAAATCAGGCAAAGCAGTAGAAACAGCAGGTGATATTGATGTTTTACTGTTAGACAAAACAGGAACTATTACAATCGGAAATCGTAAAGCAACTCATTTCTATGCGGCAAATGGTATTGATGAGAAACACTTTATAAAATGTACTGTATTGAGTTCTATGGCTGATGAGACACCTGAAGGAAAATCAATTATTGAGTTAGCAGGTATCAATCCTTCAACCTTAAATATTAGCAATCCAAAGTTTATAAAATTTACAGCAGAAACAAGAAGTTCAGGAATTGAATTCGAAAACACACGAATAAGAAAAGGTGCTTTCGATGCGATTAAAAATCTATCAGAAAAAGCAGGCAATATTTTTCCTGCTGAAATACAACAACAAGTAATTACCATATCAAGTAATGGCGGAACACCTTTAGTTGTTTCTGAAAATGAAAAAGTAATTGGTGTAATAGAGTTGCAAGATATTATAAAACCAGGCATTCAGGAACGCTTTGAACGCCTGCGTAAAATGGGTATCAAAACAGTAATGGTAACTGGCGATAATCCTTTAACAGCAAAATTTATTGCAGAAAAAGCAGGTGTTGATGACTTCATTGCAGAAGCAAAACCTGAAGACAAAATGACTTACATTAAAAAAGAACAACAAGAAGGAAAGTTGGTTGCAATGATGGGCGACGGCACAAATGATGCACCTGCATTAGCGCAGGCTGATGTTGGCGTAGCCATGAACAGCGGAACACAAGCTGCAAAAGAAGCAGGCAACATGGTTGATTTAGATAACGATCCAACTAAGCTTATTGAAATTGTAGAAATAGGAAAACAACTATTAATGACACGCGGAACATTAACTACCTTTTCTATTGCAAACGATGTAGCAAAATATTTTGCAATAGTTCCTGCATTGTTTATTGCATCTATTCCAGCTTTACAAAGCTTGAATATTATGCATTTACATTCACCTGAAAGTGCCATTCTTTCAGCAGTTATATTCAATGCGATCATCATTTTAGCATTGATTCCATTAGCATTAAAAGGTGTTACTTACAAACCAATTGGCGCATCAGCATTGCTGCGCAGAAACTTATTCATCTATGGTTTAGGTGGCTTAGTAATTCCATTTATCGGTATAAAATTAATCGACTTATTCGTTTCACTATTTATCTAAAATTATACAAATGAAATGAGCAATTGCAATTTTAAATAGTAATTAAATAATTGCGAATTCCATTTTTCCTTTAAAAAAAATAAAACTTATTAAAATGAAAACAAATATCTTTTCAGCAATAAAACTAACGATACTCACCATCATCTTTTTTTGTGGTATCTATACATTAGTTGTTTGGGCAATTGCACAGCTATCACCAAATCATGGCAAAGGTGAAATCATTACACAAAATGGTAAAACTTATTATGAAAATATTGGTCAGTCTTTTACGGAAGACAAGTACTTCAATTCGCGTCCATCAGCAGTAAGTTATAATGCAGCAGGTTCAGCAGGCAGCAACAAAGGTCCAAGCAATCCTGATTATTTGGCACAAGTGCAATCAAGGATTGATACGTTTTTAGCACATAATCCAAATGTAAACAAAGCAGATATTCCTTCAGAATTAGTAACAGCAAGTGGCAGTGGTTTGGATCCGAATATTTCAATTGAGGCAGCAATCATCCAAATCAATCGCATTGCTAAAGTGAGAAATATTTCTACAGATGCATTACAACAACTTATTAAAAAACAAACAGAACAACCACTTGCAGGATTATTCGGTCCAAAGAAATTAAATGTTTTAAAACTAAATCTTGCTTTAGATAATCTTAAATAAAATCAACATGAAAAAAATTATACCACTTATTTTGATCATGATTTGCACATTGCAAATGTTCGGTCAAAATATTATGTCATCAGAAGAACGCAAATCAATTATAGATGAATTACGAAAAGAGATTTTAGATTCATTGCGCAATAACAACACAACAAGTATTATAAATACTGACGATAGCATTAAAGAAATAAAAGCCAAGCCATGGAAAGGTAATTTAGAATTAAGTGCTTACATAGAAGCGTATTACTTGTTTGATGTAAATCATCCTAAAAGCGGCAATCGTCCATCATTTATATACAGCCATAACAGGCACAATGAGTTTAATGTAAACCTTGCACTTATAAAATTGAATTATACAGCACCAAGATTACGTGCAAATGTTGCATTTATGGCAGGTACCTATTCTAATGCTAATCTTGCTGGTGAACCAGGTGTTTTAAAAAATATCTATGAAGCAAATGCAGGTATAAACCTTTCAAAGAAAAAGCAACTTTGGTTGGATGCAGGTATTTACGCATCACATATCGGATTTGAAAGTGCGATAGGAAAGGACTGCTGGAATATGACACGTAGTATGCTTTCTGATAATTCACCGTTTTATCAAAGTGGTGTTAAGTTAACCTATTCATCAGATAATGGAAAGTTTTTAGCGGCTGCACATATTATAAATGGATGGCAAAGAATACAACGTGTTGCAGGTAATTCATTACCAAGTTTTGGATGGCAGATACAAGGAAAACCAACCGATAAAATCCTGATCAATTCATCTTCATTTATCGGAACAGATAAAGCAGATAGTGTTCGACAAATGCGGTATTTCCATAATTTCTATGCTATATTTAATGCGACTTCAAAGCTTGCATTTACTGTTGGATTGGATGCAGGTGCTGAACAAAAAGCGAAGAAATCAAAACAATACAATGCGTGGTATTCACCTGTGTTTATTGTACGTTATACGCCAATTGAAATGTTAGCGTTGTCTGCGCGATTTGAATATTATAGTGATAAAAATGGAGTGATTATAGCAAGCGAAACACCTAATGGATTTCAAACATTTGGCTATTCGGTTAACTTAGATGTAATGCCTTTTCCTAATGCAATGATCAGATTAGAAGGAAGATTATTCCAAAGCAGGAAAGATGAAATTTTTGAAAACAAATCTGGTAATTTTAATAAACTAAGTCCAACAGTTGGTTTTTCTTTTGCATACGCCTTTGCACATCAGTTTAAATAAAGACATTTTGGAAGAACAAAAAAAATCGGCACAACATTTTCTTGATCTCATTAAAAATTCGAGACGAGGTAAGTTTAAGATCTATATTGGTATGAGCGCAGGTGTAGGTAAAACTTATCGTATGCTGCAGGAATCTCATAGTTTGTTGAAAAATGGAATTGATGTAAAGATTGGATATATAGAAACGCATAACCGTGCAGAAACTGCAGCAATGTTGGAAGGCTTGCCAGTCATTCCAAGAAGAAAATTATTTTATAAAGGAAAAGAATTAGAGGAACTCGATGTTCAGGCAGTCATAAGTTTAAGACCGGAAGTTGTTATTATAGATGAACTTGCACATACGAATATTGAAGGAAGTATTCATGAAAAAAGATGGCAGGATGTCATGGATATTTTAAATGCAGGTATCAATGTCATTAGTGCCTTAAACATTCAACATATAGAAAGCCTGAATGAAGACATTAAACAAATTACAGGCATTGAAGTAAAAGAACGAATACCGGACAGCGTTTTAGCGCAGGCAGATGAAGTAGTAAACATTGACCTTACAGCAGATGAATTAATTGCAAGGTTGAAAGAAGGAAAAATTTATCATGCCGATAAAATTGAAACAGCATTAAAGAATTTTTTTCAATCTAAACATATTTTACAATTACGTGAATTAGCTTTAAAGGAAGTTGCATCGCAAGTTGAAAGAAAAGTAGAAAATGAAGTTCCAAAAAATGTTGCATTGAGACATGAGCATTTTTTAGCCTGTATCAGCAGCAATGAAAAAACAGCAAGAAAAGTGATTCGCAAAACAGCACGATTAGCAAATTATTATAATAGCAAATGGTCTCTTTTATATGTACAGATACCATCAGAAAGTGCAAATAAAATACCTTTAGATATTCAGCGTCATTTGATCAACAATTTTAAATTAGCCACAGAATTAAATGCACAAGTAATACAAGTGCAAAGCAAGAATATTGCAAAAGCAATTATAGAAACTGCTGAAGAAAAGCAAATCACTACTATTTGCATTGGCAAACCTCATTTAAGCTTATTTAAAATTATCTTAGCCACGAACATATTCAACGAACTGCTTAATAAATTATCTTCATCAGATATTGACTTGGTTATTTTATCTTAACAACATCAAAAATAAGATCATGAAAATTATAACAAAATTGAGATTAGGAATAGGAACACTTTTCCTGCTCATATTATTGCTTTTGTCATTGAGCATGATATACATAAGTTCTATTTCAAAAGACACGAAGAATATTTTAGTCGCAAACTATAATACATTAGACTATTCAAAACACATGCTTAATAATTTGGATGATATTCCTTTTAATGAATCTTCAACTAAAAAATTCAGACAGAATTTATTTAAACAAAAAAACAATATCACAGAAATTGGCGAAGCAGAAGTAACACTTCAATTAGAAAACGATTTTAATTCATTTGTCTCAAATCCTTCTAACAAAGCAATCGTTTCTGCTATTCGTGAAGACATATACAAGTTGATGGATTTGAATATGAATGCTATAGAACGGAAAAGCAATATTGCTCAACAAACCGCAGATCATGCCTATTCATGGATTTCATTTGTTGGTGCGATTTGTTTTTTAATTGCGTTCTCATTATTTATAAATTTTCCAAGCAGCATTGGAAATCCTATCAAAACTTTAACTGATAGCATTAAAGAAGTTGCTAATAAAAATTATAGTTTATGGTTAGATTTTGAGAGTAATGATGAGTTTGGCGATGTTGCTATAGCGTTTAACACGATGGCTGCAAAGCTAAGAGAATATGAAAAAAGTTCTGTTTCACAATTATTATTTGAGAAAAAAAGAATTGAAACATTGATTAATAAAATGAATGATCCGATAATTGGTTTAGATGAAAATCAAAAAGTAGTTTTTGCAAACGAACAAGCTTTACAATTACTTGCATTAAAATTGGATGATATTATTGGAAAAACAACAAATGAAATATCCATAAAAAATGATTTAATGCGCGCATTAACCAAAGACGTTACTGCTATTAAAAGTATAGAGAATAACATTAAACAACAGCCATTGAAGATTTACAATAATAACAAGGAATGTTATTTTGATGAAGAAATAATAGATATTACAAGCACAGCAACAGGTGAAAAAGAAACTAAGCAAATTGGGCATGTTATTATACTGAAAAACATTACTCCTTTTAAAGAATTAGATGTTTTAAAAACAAACTTTATCAGTACCGTTTCTCATGAATTAAAAACACCAATCTCATCCATTTTAATCAGTTTGAAATTATTGGAAGATGAACGCATTGGAAATGTAAATGAAGAACAGAAACAATTCATTAAAAATATTAAAGAAGATAGCGAACGTTTATTGAAAATTACCGGTGAACTATTAAACATGACACAAGCTGAAACCGGAATGATACAAATAAGTATGAAGCCATCGGATCCTAAAGAAATAGTACAATTAGCGATTAACGCAAATAAAATTCAAGCCGAACAAAACAATATAAAGATTGAGGTTAATTATTCAGAAATCATTTCAACAGTAAATGCAGATACAGAAAAAACAGCATGGGTTCTAACTAATTTTATATCTAACGCAATTCGATATTCAAATGAAAATAGTAAGATCATCATTACTGTAAAACAAACAGGTAATGAAATCACATTTTCTGTCCAGGACTTTGGCAAAGGAATAGATGATAAGTACAAAGAAAAAGTTTTTGACCGATACTTCCGTATTCCTGGAAATGATAAAGAAGGAACAGGATTAGGATTGGCAATTTGCAAAGAATTTATAGAAGTTCAGAATGGAAGCATTGGTGTTAATAGTGAAATTAACAAGGGAAGTATTTTTTATTTTAAGATGAGCGCAAATAATTAAAACATTGTTTATAGAGTATTTCACCTAAAAACAACAACCAAACCGACAAAACTAAATATTTAATCCTTCACACAACGTACAGATGCGCCAAATACCTTGCTGCTGATAAATCCAAATGCTTGTATGTTGTCATGATTCAAAAACCGGTACCACGCATTATCTGTACTGTAAGAGGTTGTACTCCAGAAAAGTGCATTTTTGCCAATGTTGCTATATCTGCCATTCAGCTCTCTGCCACCTGCCGGAATAGCTGTAAAACCACTGCTGTTTGTAGCACCGGTATTCGGACTGTTCCATAAAGTGGTTGCTTTCATCTTAGCACCAGCCGTATCGTTACCACCTAAAAAATCTACTATGGTCTGCCATTCAGCATCGCTCGGAACGTGCCAGCCGGCAGGTGCCAGCCTTCCGGAATTTGCCGCATACCAATTATACAGCTTGCCATAAATATTATTATTTGCGACATCATTATTATAATAACAATAAGCACCACTATTGTAAAGGCTCCACAATACACTATCTCCTTCATAAGTAATAGCTGAACCGTCGTTATAGTGTGTCGTTCTCAGGTTTTCTATAAGCCAAGTCTGTGTGCCTATTTGAACAGTATGATATACATTGCCGTCAACATCTGTTACCGTGTTATCTATAGTCGTAACTAAAAATTCATTACTATAACCGGTTCCTAAGCTATTAGTCGCATATACACGCATATAATAAGTTGTACCAGGTTGAAGGTCTGTTATAACAGCAGTAAAATCAATATTTTGTGTACGATCAACGGTTTGTGATTGCAGACGCCTGTTGCTTGTTTTACTATCAGAGATGGTAGGATTGTGAGAAGTACTCCAACATACACCTTTGGCAGTTACTGGTGCGTCGCCTTCAGAATTAACATTTGCATACACAATAACAGAAGTATTTGTAATACTGTCTACGTCCGAACCTGTTGGTGTAGTTAGAATAGGTATTCCTGCTATATCAATTGGTGCATCTTCCTTTTTGCTGCAAGATATTGCTACGAAAAGTATCATGATACTCCATAATTTCAATTTTTTCATAAGTATTTGGTTTTTCAATGAATAGATAAAATGTGTCTTGTTAAAGATACAAAATAACCAGCATCTGTAATTGTTTATGCCTGATTGGATTACATCAAGCATTCTTCGTAAATGAAAAATTAGCGCTTCAGATTTTATGATAAAAATCCATCCACGATCTCATTCTGCCGACATACATTTTTAAGTAATTTTCACTCAAAAAAATATTAGACCAATCAAATCTTTGTGCTTGTACACCCAAATAAAAGATCCAAATAGCTGAACCTGCAATTGGAATCATTTTTATTTCCTGTTCGGATAATTTCTTTAGGCTTTGATATCCGTTTAAAAAACTTTGAACTTTCAATTTGTATTCTTCTTTGTCGGTTTCTATATGGAAAAGCTGCTTACAGAAATAAGCTACATCCAAAATTAATAAGCCATTTCCACAGAAATCAAAATCGAAAATGGTGATTTTATTGTCATCAGTAACATTCATGTTATCGTACCAAATATCTAAAGGAACAATACCTTCTTTCAAAGATGCAGGATCAATATTCTCAAAAGCCTTACTGATTTCGTCGCTTTGCTTTTTTATAAATTGCATTTCTTCCAGCGTTTCTGAAAAGATTTTCTTTACTTGCTCATAAGGTAGCTTAAGCAAACTTTCAGTATTATAATTTATACGTTCAATATTTCTGTTCTGCGTTACTAAATGCATTCTTGCCATCAGCGAACCAATAGAAAAGCAGGTTGCTGTATCCATAAACCTTATCTTTTTTCCTTCGGCAAATGAAAATAGTACGGCGTGTCGAATTCCTTCAGGCGCGTTAATATCTTGTATAAAATTTCCTTCTATATCTGCTATAGGATAAGATATGCTGATGTTATTTTCTTTCAATAAGTTCAGCAGTTTAATTTCTTCCAGGATTTGTGACTTAGAACGCCAATTGTAAAAATACACCCTAAGTACATATTTCGTTTCATCATCATCAATAAAATAAGTATGATTAATGCCTGTTCTAAATAATTTGCAAGTACAGTTTTGGCTTAGTCTATATCGTTCTCTAATAAATTCTCCTAATTCGCAAGCAGAAAGTGTAGAGGTTATAGCCGGGAAATTTTTCATTTTGATTTGAAAATGGTTAAGCTTCAAATATAAACAACTCAAATTGCCGACATACATTTTTCAGATAATTTTCTAATGCTTTCATTACCACTCAAAAAGCTTTGTACTTTCTGTTTGTATTCTTCTTTATCGGTTTCGATATCGAAGAGTTGCTTACAGAAATATGCCACATCAGGAATTGCAAAAGTTTATCCTGATAGAAGTGAATTTTCTACTAATGCGGCAGCTTGTCTCTCAATAAACCATAAACCCAAGTGCCGGCAATCGCGCTCAATAAAGTAATAATAATGCTTAAATAACCAACACCGATTTGTGCGTATAATGGTCCGGGACAAGCACCGGTAATTGCCCAGCCAAAGCCGAAGATCAGACCGCCATAAATTTGTCCTTTATTAAATTTCTTAGGATGAAATTCAATCGGTTCACCGTAAACCGTTTTTACATTAAATTTTTTGATCAATGCCACAGAAACAGCACCAACAGCCACCGCAGAGCCAATAACACCAAACATATGAAACGATTGCAGGTGAAACATTTCCTGTATGCGGAACCATGAAATAATCTCTGCTTTCACAAACACAAATCCAAATAAAAAACCAACCGCAAAATATTTTAAATTGTGCCACCAAGGATGTTGCAGCTCCGATTCATTAATGCAAATAGCGTCTAAAGAACGTACTTCAAAATCAGTATTTTCAGCTACGTTAGATATATTATTTGTTGTGTGCATCGCTGTGTTTTTTAAAGAATTTGATATGTATAGTAAGCCATACTGCTCTGGAAAGCTGCGTAATGTAAGGTGTGGTTAGGATCAGCATTAAAGCACATGAGCCGATATACCAGCCTGCATTATCCAAAAATTTTTCCCTGCTGAAATTCAACAAAGTATAAATAGGTAAGATGGCAATACACATCGCACAGGTGATGATATAACTCATGTACATTGCGCCGTAATAAAAACCATACTCTACCACAAAGTCTTCTTTGCAATTTGGACATTCCGTATTCATATCCAATATCTTTTTTAGTTCGTATGGATGTTTTGATTTGAATAATTTTCCTTCACCACACTTAGGGCATTTTAAAAACAAGGCATTTCGCCATTTAGCATCAGACATATTATAGGTATTTAAAAATAATGGGTAAAATTACTATAGAAACAAAAAAACCACCTGCCATAAAACAACAGGTTGCTATTAATGACGGTACTTGCAGGTTAGACAAACCCATAATTGCATGACCGCTGGTGCAGCCGCCTGCATAGCGTGTGCCGAAGCCAACTAAGAAACCACCGAGTATTAAAAAGATAAAACCTCTAAGCGTAAATATCTGCTCAGTACCGAAAACATCCAAAGGCATCAAGCCGCTGAAATCAGTGATGTTCCAGCTTTGTAAAAGAGCTTTCGTGCTGGTGGCTATTTTTACAGACGCCGGATTTTTTAATAAAACAGTGACAATAATACTGCCAAACAAAATTCCTGCAACAAAGAAAAGATTCCAAATCTCTTTCTTCCATTCATATTGAAAAAAAGGAATTTTTGCAGGCAGACAAGCTGCGCAGATATGACGAAGTGAAGATGAAATACCAAAACTTTTATTACCAAGGATCAAGAGTGCCGGAACAATTAATCCGATAAGCGGTCCTGCAATATACCAAGGAATGGGTTGTTTGAAAAAGTCTAACATGTTGCGGTTTTAAAATTAATAATGATACAGCAGGAACGTGTTAAGGTAACGTTGTAGTTGCAATATCTGTTTGTGCGATGGCTTTATAGCCTTCTTCAATATTTACCAAATGATGAAAACCACGTGCTTTTAAAATAGAAATAGTAATGATGGAGCGATAGCCGCCAGCACAATGAATATAGTATGGTTTGTCTTTAGATAAACTGCCTGACCATTCGTTGATATAGGACAAAGGTTTGTTTTGCGCAATATTAATATGCGCAGCATTGTATTCAGTTTCTTTACGAACATCAATGATTTGCGATTGTTCGGTTTTGAGAATTTTTTCAAGGTCAGGTGCGGTAATATTGTCAATGGAATCTGTTTCTTTGCCTGCCATCGTCCATGTTTCGAAACCACCTTTTAAGTAGCCGATAGTGTTGTCATAGCCTACGCGTGCCAAACGTGTAATAGCATCTTCTTCTTTTCCGTGTTCACAAATCAATAGAATAGGTTGTTTTAAATCAGTAATCAATTCACCAACCCAAGGCGCAAAGCTGCCATGCAAGCCAATAAAAATAGAGTTTGGAATATGTGCTTTTGCAAAAGCTGTTTCGTGACGTGTATCTAATACTAAAGCATCGAGTTCATTTGCTTTTGCTTCAAATTCATCTGCATCTAAAGCATGCAAGCCTTTTTCAAAAACATCGTCAATACTTTCATAACCATGTTTATTCATCATTGCATTTTTAGGAAAATATTGAGGTGCTTCCGTTAAACCATCTGTAACCTGTTTAATAAAATCTTCTTTAGAGATTTGCTGTAATGCGTAGTTATATAATCTTTGGTTTCCTAATGTTGCTGATGTTTCCTTGCTCATATTTTTACCACAAGCAGAGCCTGCGCCATGTGCAGGAAAAACAATGACATCATCAGATAATGGTAAAATTTTTGTATGTAAAGAATCATATAAAAAACCTGCTAGATCTTCTTTTGTTAGGTTAGATTTGATAGCTAAATCTGGTCTTCCAACATCACCAATAAATAAAGTATCACCTGTAAACAGACAATAATTTTTATCATTTTCATCTATTAATAAATAACACGAAGATTCCATGGTATGACCTGGTGTGTGAAGTACTTTTATTTTTATCTTTCCAAGAGTAAAAATCTCATTGTCAGCTGAAATGTGTGATTCAAAATTAGTTTCTGCATTTGGACCAAAGACTATTGTTGCACCTGTTTTTTTTGCCAGATCAATGTGTCCTGAAACAAAATCTGCATGGAAATGTGTTTCAAAAACATACTTGATGATTGCATGGTCTTTAGCCGCTTTATCAATGTAAGGTTGCACTTCGCGCAAAGGATCAATAATGGCAGCTTCACCATCCGATTCAATATAGTATGCACCTTGTGCTAAACAGCCTGTATAAATTTGTTCTATTTTCATGATAATATTGTTAGTAATGTATAAATTAAATAATCTACTATTTAATGGATTATTGTTTTTTCAGTTCAAAAAATAATTCGAAACCCAACCTTGGTTGTATGGAAGTTTTGCAGTTTTCCATTTTTTCTATTTTAAATTTGGATGCAAAGAGCTTAACGTATTCCTTTTTCGAACCGCCAAAAGGTGGTGAATTTTCAAATTCTTTATTGAATAGCAAACCTGCTAATACACCATCTTCTTTTAATAATGTATGCATTTTTTCTGTGTATTCATTTCGTCTTGATTTTTCCAAAGCGCAAAAAAAAGTCTGTTCAATAATAAAATCATATTGACCTGTATGCTTAAAAAAATCGCCGCAAATGACTGTCAGTTCCTGACCAGCATATTTCTTTAATTTCTTTAAAAGCTGATTGGTAACGGTTGGTGAAATATCAATGATTGATACATTTTTGAAGCCATTTTTAAGTAAATATTCAGCTTCGTAAGCATTGCCACAACCTGGAATCAGGATAGATTTATTTTTGCAGGTCATTGCATCAAAATAAATTTTTAATGGTGGCGAAACGGCTTTCAAATCCCAAGCAGTATCTTGCAATTTCCATCGTTCGTCCCAAAATTTTTTGTTTAAAATATTTGGTGCCTCTATATTGCTGCATTTTATTTCGCTCATACAAGTAATTCTTTTAAGATGATATAAATTCCCATCAATAAGATGATCATGCTGGACATTTTTTTAAGTTCTGCACCATCTAATTTCTTAGACAATTGGATGCCTATCATCATGCCTGTAACAGCAATTAAGGTAAAGATGATCAATAATTTCCAGTTTAATTGTGTATTCAAATCGCCAATAAAACCTACTAATGAATTAATGGTGATGATAACTAAGGATGTTCCAATAGCACGTCGCATACAATGTTCTTTCAATAAAATTAAGATCGGAACAATAAGAAAACCGCCACCGGCACCAAGTAATGCAGTAAGCATGCCTACAAGTAAAGCAGCTAAGCAGGTTTTTAAATGGTTTTGATTCGCCTTTGGAGTGTCATTAAAACAATCAACATCTTCTTCCTTCGCATTTTTATACATAGAATAAGAAGCAAGCAGCATAATAACTGCAAAAAGCAGTAGCAAAAATACATCTTTTGTAATAACCAGATTTCCAACAGAAAACAAAATTTTCGGAATAAGCGGCAAGATAATTTTACGTGTAAAGAATAGACTTAATAAAGATGGAATTAAGAAATAAACAGCTGTTTTTAAATCAACTAATTTTTCCTGGTATTTTCTGAAAGCACCAATAAATGCTGTCGTGCCAACCACAAACATAGAATAGTGTGTTGCTTCTTCCATGTTTTTTATTTTAAATAGGTAGACCAATATCGGAACTGCTAAAATAGAGCCGCCACTACCAACCAAACCAAGTGATAAGCCGACAAACAATGCTGATATGTAGCCTAAAAATTCCATTACATATTAGGTTTGCAATTTTCTATACAGTCGATAATTTTTGCAACATCTTTCTCTTTTAAGAAATAATAAATTTGTTTTCCATCACGCACACTTCCTAAAATTCCTTTAATCTTCATATTATTTAAGTGATGTGATGTAAGTGATTGTTCCATTTCTAAACGTTCACAGATTTCGTTTACAGGTAATTTATTGTCATTTCGCAACATCTGCACAATAGCTAGACGTGCTGGATGTGCTACCGTTTTTAGTACAAATGCAGCTCGTTCTAATTTGCTTGGATCTATCTTTTTCTTCATAAAATTATTATCAACGCACAAATATATGAACATATTTTCATGTTTACAACTGTTTTGCAAAATTTTTTTTTCAAGAGCAAAATATAAAATGATATAACCACAAAATTACCAGTAGTTTTGATAAGATAATTATAGTAATTTTACTTTTTAAAATAGTATCCATATTTTATGTCAGAGAAATCAATATTTTTTGCAATTGGCTTAATGAGTGGCAGTTCGCTTGACGGTTTAGATATTTGTTATGTTGAGTTTGCAAAGAATGATTTGCAGTTTGAGTATAAAATCTTAAAAGCAGATTGCATTGAATACACCAATGAACTTAGAGAAAAATTAAAAAATGCACCAAACTTATTTGCTTTTGACCTTGCAAGATTACATACAGAATTAGGCAAATATTTTGGAAAACTGACAAATGAATTCATTCAAAAAAATAAAATAGAAGATCTTGATTTTATTTGCTCACACGGTCAAACTATTTTTCATCAGCCTGAATTAGGATTCACTACACAAATTGGTTGTGGCAGTCAAATTGCTGTAAAAACGAATTGTAAAGTTATCTGCGATCTTCGTGCTTCAGATGTTGCCAATGGTGGTCAAGGTGCACCAATTGTGCCGATTGCAGAACAATATTTATTTGCTGATTATAAGGTGTTTTTGAATATTGGCGGCATTGCAAATATCGCGTTTCATCACGATGATACAGTAATAGCTTATGATGTTTGTGCAGCTAATACCTTGCTGAATTATTTTGCCAGACAAAAAGATCTGGATTTTGATGAAGATGGAAATTTAGCGCGAAACGGAAACATAATTCCCGAATTATTGAATGAGCTAAATGAGATTGATTTTTACACGCAAACAGCACCAAAATCTTTAGGTTCAGAACACATTTTTGAAGATTGGATTCCATTATTTAATAAGTATGACGATACAATTAATGATAAATTAGCAACCTCAGTTGAACATATTGCCATACAAGTTGGAAAATCAATTAAATCAGAAATCAGAGATCTTAATTCTGAAATTTTAGTGACCGGTGGCGGCGCACTCAATTCATTCTTAATAGAAAGAATTAAACATCATACTGAAATAAAAGTTAAAGTTCCTGACGTTTTAACCATACAATACAAAGAAGCTTTAGCAATGGCATTCGTAGGGTTATTGCGCGTTTTAGAAGTGCCAAATTGTTTAGCTTCAGTAACAGGCGCAAAAAAAGATGTAATTGGAGGTGCAGTTTATTTGCCTTAAAATTTCTAACGGCATGCTGCTTACTTAATACTAAATACTTCTTTATCTTTGCGTCATGGTTCTTGTAACAGGTGCTTCCGGTTTTTTAGGTGGCGAATTGGTGAAACAACTCGTGGTAAATGGCGAATCTGTAAGAATTATTGTACGTAAATCTTCTCAAACCTCTCATCTTAATTCAATCCTTCAGCAGTTAGATATTGTTGAAGCTGATATTTTGGATGTGCCGTCTTTAGAAATTGCCTTTGAAGGCATCGACAAGATATATCATTCTGCAGCAATTATTGGTTATGACGGATCTTACTACGATTCGATGTATAAAACAAATGTAGAAGGCACTGCAAATGTGGTAAATATTGCTTTAGATAAAGGTGTGAAAAAGATCTTGCATGTAAGTTCTATTGCTGCCATTGGTGGCAAACCACACGAAGAAATTACAGAAGAAACCAAATGGGAAAAAAACCAATGGACAACCCAATATGGAATTACAAAGATGTTAGCAGAACGAGAAATTTTTCGTGGAATTTCAGAAGGTTTGGAAGCTGTGATTGTAAATCCAGGAATTATAATTGGTGTTGGAAATGATGAACATAAAAGCTTAATACAATTGTTTAAAAGGATTGCGAATAAAAAAATGCCTTTTTATACAAACGGCATAAATGGTTTTATTGATATTGAAGATGTGGCAAAAGCATCGATTTTATTGATGAATAGCGATGTTTCAGCAGAACGCTTTATTTTAGTGAATGAAAATATTTCTTTTAAAAATTATTTTGAAAAGATTGCAAAAGCAGTAAATGTAGAAGCACCTAAAAAAGCTTTAAACAATAGCAATGGAAATCTTTTTGTGTTTGCAGATTGGTTGTCTTCTAAATTAACAGGTAAGAAACGAAGCCTTACAAAAGAGAATTTAAAAGTTTCGTTAGAAGAATTTTTGTATTCAAACGAAAAGATAAAGAAGCAACTGGATTTTAATTTTATTGACCTTGATGAGACCATTCATAAAATCGCATCAAACTTAAATTAGAGAAATGGAAGAATCTAAACGAAAGAAGATATTAGGAATTTGGTTTGTAATCGGTGTTGGTATGCTGCTTGGACAGATCATTTTAGGTGGTATTACAAGGCTTACCGGCAGCGGACTTTCTATCACAGAATGGAAAGCAATTTTAGGTGCTTTGCCACCAATGAACGAACAAGACTGGAATTTAGCTTTTATAAAATACCAGCAATTCGGACAATATAAATTAGTGAATACCAGCATGACACTTCCTGAGTTTAAGAACATTTATTTTTGGGAATGGTTTCATCGTTTATGGGCAAGAACATTATTTTTTGCAGCAGTGATACCTTTGATTTATTTTATCTATAAAAAGATAGTCTTAAAAAAAGATATCATCAAAATATTGATTGCGATTGCACTTGGTGGCGTTGCCGGTGCTGTAGGTTGGATGATGGTACAAAGTGGCTTGAAAGAAAATACAGTTCTGGTAAATCCGGTAAATTTAATGTCGCATATTTTGGTGGCAACCATAATAGTTGCTTATGTTTTGCGCGTTTCGTTAGAATATTTATATCCAAAAAAAGTTGCACCGTTTGACAAAAAGAACAGAACATTATTTTTAATACTGATGATTTTGGTATTCATACAAATTGCTTTAGGTGCTTTGGTAGCAGGCTCAAAAGCAGCATTGGTTTCTACAAGCTGGCCATTAATGAACGGACATTATTATCCAATAGAGATCAACCTTACTGCTACAGATAATTATGAATTTTCAGTAAAATTATTACTTCAATTCTTGCATAGAAATGTTGCGTACTTTATCTTTTTTTATGTAATATTTTTATTCTTTAAAACAAGAAATACTTCAGCACAATTCCAATTTCATCGCACAAGATGGCTGTTGCTGGCTATGGTTTTATTACAAGTATTGCTTGGTATTTTAACATTAGTATATAGTCATGGAAAAGTACCGATTGTGTTAGGTGTCTGCCATCAATTAGGTGCTTTCTTGTTATTGATATTTTCCATCGAAGCACATTATTTTATAAAGTATAGAGCAATAGATAACGAACAATTAAAAATGAATAATTAAATTGTTTATTTATAGAATTGTGCCTTTGCTTCTTTGCGTTCTTTGCGTGAAAACAATACAAAAACAAAAAAACATGCAACTCAAAATATCTTCAATTACAAATCTTACAGATGCACGTTTTTTTAGTGCTATTGGCGCAAATTATTTAGGTTTTTGCTTTGATGTTTTGAATGAGAACAATATCAGTATTTCTAAAGCAAGAGAAATTACAAATTGGCTGCATGAACCCGTAATTGTTGGTGAATTTGGCATTCATCAAACAAAAGAAGAAATACAGTTTATTGCTGAAGAAATGAATCTAAGCGAAATTCAGATTCCATTTTTACACACAGCAAAAGATGAATTGAATTTTGATAAATTTTTAGTGACAGATAATTTTATGTCAATCGTCAATATTCAAACGTCAACAGATTATTTCGTAATAAAAATAAAAGAATCGGAAATCGAAAATCAAGGCTTAAAAAACTTCATTTCAAATAATAAAGTTTTTATAGAAGCAGATTTCACAAAAAATAATATTGCTAAAATCACAGAAACCTTAAATCCTTTTGGCATTCAGATCACTTGTAAAAAAGAAGAAAAAGCAGGCTTTAGTTTTGTAGATGAATATGCAGAAATACTAGAAGTTATTGGCTTTTCATAAACTTAATTTTTACCACATAAGATTCTTTAGAAACATAAGACAATATGCAAGAAATTGGTTGTGAATTATCAAAGCAAACTTAGATTAGACTTGACTTTTTTTGTCTTAACAACACACATAAGTAATAGAAATCTTAGCCTCTTAAGTTTCTTAAGTGGTTATTTTTAATTTATCTTTGCAGCAATGAAATTGGAATTTACCAAAAGAGAAGATGAATTATTGCAGTTGGTTGCTCAAAGTGCTGATGAATTGAATATTCAGGCTTATGCAGTTGGCGGTTTTGTGCGTGACAAAATCTTACAAAGAAATTGTAAAGATATTGATATTGTTTGTATCGGAAACGGAATAGATTTAGCTAAAAAAATTGCTGAAAAAATTATACCAAAACCGCATGTTGCATACTTCAAAAATTTTGGAACAGCGCAAATAAAATTACATGACATTGAACTCGAATTTGTTGGTGCAAGAAAAGAATCATATCGTCGCGATTCGCGCAAACCTATAGTAGAAGATGGTACTTTGGAAGATGATCAAAATCGCAGAGATTTTACCATCAATGCATTAGCGATTCATCTTTCTAAAGAAAACTTTGGTGAAATCATTGATCCGTTCAATGGTTTGGAAGATCTAAAAAATGGAATCATCAAAACACCTTTAGATCCAAGTATTACATTTGATGACGATCCGTTACGCATGTTGCGTGCGGTGCGTTTTGCATCGCAATTGAATTTCAAAATAGAAGACAATACGTATCAAAAATTAGAGCCTTTAGCAGATAGGTTAAAGATAATTTCACAGGAAAGAATTACGGATGAATTGAATAAAATCATTTTATCGAAACAACCTTCAATTGGTTTTAAATTGTTATTTAATACAAAATTATTGCACCAGTTTTTTCCTGAAATGGTGAAGCTGCATGGTGTTTCAATGGTTGATAATTATGGTCATAAAGATAATTTCTATCATACCTTAAAAGTATTGGATAATTTATCGGAAAACACCAACGATCTATGGTTGCGTTGGTCTGCAATTTTACATGATATAGCAAAACCTGCCACACAAAGATTTGAAGAAGGTCACGGCTGGACTTTTCACGGACACGAAGTAGTTGGCGCAAGATGGACACCGAAAATCTTTGCAAGAATGAAGTTGCCATTAGATGATAAAATGAAGTTTGTTCAGAAAATGGTTGCTTTGCATTTGCGTCCGATTTCATTAACTAAAGAGAATATTACAGACTCAGCTATTCGCAGAATTTTGTTTGATGCAGGCGATGATCTGGAAAGCCTGATGTTGTTGTGCGATGCTGATATTACATCAAAAAATGAAACGAAAGTAAAGCGTTACAAAGAGAATTTAAAGCTTGTTCAACAAAAAATAAAAGAGGTTGAAGCGCGCGACCAGATCAGAAACTGGCAACCGCCAATTACCGGCGAAATTATCATGCAAGCCTTTAATATCAAGCCTTCACGCGAAGTTGGGACTATAAAAGATGCTATTAAAGATGCTATTTTAGATGGTGTTATCACTAACGATTACGATGCTGCTTATAATTTGATGTTGGAAAAAGGAAAAGAAATCGGCTTGGTAAAACAATAGTTTTTAACCACTTAAGAAACTGAAGAAACAAAATAAAGATTCTAATACTATTGTAATAAAGAAAGCTAAGTGATTCTTAATGCTCTTATTTTGTAAAATATTTTAATTCATATAAAACCTTAAATTTCTTAAGCTTCTTCAGTGGTTACATTTTCGATTTCCTGGGTTTCATCCTTATAAAAATAATCTAAAAAGCCTTTTACTGTTGTAGAAAAATCTGTTGTATTGCTTCCAATCAATTTTGTTTTCATCGGTAAGCAATACACAGAAATATTATTTGCAATCAACCAGTTTTTATGCAAAGCTAAGCGAACACCATCTTTTTCTGTAGTGATCCATTTTGTAAATTCAGGATAATTTTTCTTGATATTTTCTAATTCATGCTGCTCAAAAAAATGATGATCGCTGAAATTAAAATGAATTAAATTTTTTGAATTTTCTTCAATATATTGCTTAAGAGTATCAGCATTTGCTATACCTGTAACCAATAGCTGTTCTTCATTATCAGATAAAGAAAGTCTATCCATTGGATTCAAAATATTGTAAGCAAAGCCATATTCTATCGTTGTAAAAAATATTTTCTGATTAGTATTCGGCTGAATTTTCTCAATCATTTTTTGCTGTTCAACATCACTCAGATCTTTCGGACATTTTGTAACAACAATAATATTTGCTCTGTCTTTTCCTGATTCAAATTCACGCAAAGTACCTAAAGGCAAGATCAAATCATCATAAAATGGTTTGTTATAAGTTGTCAGTAAAATATTAATATCTGGTCGAACACTTTGATGTTGAAAAGCATCATCTAACAAAATAACCTGTGTTTGCGGTTGCTCAGAAACCAGTCTTGGAATCGCAAAAACACGTTGCTCACCAACACTTACCTGCACATTCGGATATTTTAGTTTCAGCATTAATGGTTCATCGCCAACATCTTTAGCCGTATGAAAATTTTGTACAGCAATATAACCTGAAGATTTTCTTTTATAACCACGACTTAAAACTGCAATACGATAATGTTGGTGCAATAATTCAATCAGCATTTCGACAAAAGGAGTTTTTCCTGTACCGCCAACGCTTAGATTTCCAATGGTAAAAACAGGTACTTCAAAATCTGTAGAACCTATAAAATTGGTTTTATACATCCAATTTCTCAACCAAATAATTGAACCATAAATGATTGCAAACGGAAATAATAATATGTTAGAAATGATCTTCAAAATTTAAAATCTTTGAGAAACTTTGCGTAAAAACTTTGCGTACTTTGTGGTTAATATTTAATTTTATCTAATGAAAATAGCGGAAATAATTCAGACTATCGAAGATTTTGCTCCAATATCATACCAAGAAAGTTATGATAATGCAGGTCTGCTCGTTGGCGACAAATTGGCAGATTGTACTGGAGTTTTGATTTGCTTAGATGCCATTGAAGCTGTTATCGATGAAGCAATTGCCAAAAATTGTAATCTGGTAGTTGCGCATCATCCAATTATTTTTTCAGGATTGAAAAAAATTACAGGCAAGAATTACATCGAACGTGTTATCATAAAAGCCATTAAAAACGATATAGCTATTTATGCTTGTCACACAAATTTAGATAATGTTAGGCTTGGCGTAAATAACATGATTGCAGATAAATTAGAACTGATTAACCGTAAAATTCTCGATCCTAAAAAAGGCATTTTGAAAAAATTGTACACTTATGTTCCAAAGGAAAATAAAGATAAATTATTAAATGCCTTGTTTGCTGTAAATGCAGGACATATTGGCAATTACAGCGAATGTAGTTTTTCTGTTGATGGCATCGGAACTTTTAAAGGTAATGAAAACTCAAATCCTGTAATTGGTGAAAAAAATATCAGAAGCTCAGAAAATGAAAGTAAGATCGAGCTCATTTTTCCAAATTATTTAGAAACGAAAATCCTGAAAACTTTAAAAGAAAACCATCCTTACGAAGAAGTGGCTTACGAAATAATTACTTTGGATAATACAAATCAGGAAGTTGGTTCAGGTTTGATTGGCGAATTGGAAAATCCGATGGATGAAAATGAGTTTTTAAATTTGATAAAAGATAAAATGCAGGCAAAATGTATTCGTTATACTTCTTTATTAAACAAACCAATCAAAAAAGTGGCTTTGTGTGGTGGTTCAGGCAGTTTCTTGTTACCGAACTCAATTTCTCAAAAAGTCGATATTTTTATAACGGCAGATTTTAAATACCATCAATTCTTCGATGCTGATAATCAAATAGTTATTGCTGATATCGGACATTATGAAAGTGAGCAGTATACTTCACAGCTATTTAATAAAATAATCTCAGAAAAATTTAGTACTTTTGCAGTCCAAATTTCAACAATTAACACAAATCCGATAAATTATATATAAAAATGGCACGTAAGAAAGAATTGACAACCGTTGCTGATAAATTAGAGCAATTAGAAGAATTACAAGCTGTACACTCAAAAATTGACTCGATCCATATTTTGAAAGGCGAATTGCCGATCGAAGTAGCTGATTTAGAAGATGAAATTGCCGGCACTAAAAAACGTGTTGGTAAAGTACAAGCTGAAATCGACGAAGCACAGGAAGAAATTGAGCACAGAAAAACGTTGATGAAAGAAGCGCAAAGTTTGATCACAAAATATGACAAACAACTGCACAACGTAAAAAACAACCGTGAGTTTGATGCTTTAAATAAAGAAATTGAATTACAGAAACTGGAAATTCAATTAGCTGAAAAGAAAATCAAAGAAGCAAATTTTACAATTGATAACCACAAAAAACAGCTGGAAGAAGTTGAAAAACGCTTAGACAGTAAAGAAAAAGACTTGGAAATCAAGAAAAAAGAGCTTGATAACATCATAAAAGATACGGAAAAAGAAGAGAAAGAGTTGAATGAGAAAGCGAAAGAAATGGAAGGTGATGTAGAAGAAAGATTCTTATTAGCTTTTAACAGAATTCGTAAATCATACAAGAATGGTTTGGCTGTGGTAAAAGTAAGCAGAAACGCTTGCGGTGGCTGCTTCGGTTTCATTCCACCACAAACTCAATCAGAGATCAGAACAAAAAAGAAGATCAGCACTTGCGAGCATTGCGGAAGAATTATTTCAGGCGTTGATGATAGCGCAGTATTTATTTCTGAAGAAGAAATGGCGTAAGCAAATTTTAAACATACAATACAAAGTCTCGATTATTTCGAGACTTTTTTTAGTTAAGACGAAAAAAATAAATTAATAAACCACTTAAGAACATAAGAAATTTAAGCTATAAAACTAAAAAAATTAAAAAGGACTTAGAAATTGAAGAAAGCTAAGTTTTCTTTTTTGTTTAGATTAGCTTCTTCTATTGGACTTATGTTTCTTAAGTTCCTTATGTGGTAAAAAAGATTTTTATTTTTAAATGAACAATTCAAAGCTATACATTTCACAATATTCAAGCATCAAAGCTTCTGCTGTTTATTTGAATGGAAACTTGAAATTTAATTTCTCATCAGCCAATTTTGAATCATTTGCAGAAACTACCTATAAGAATCTCGACATCAAATATCCAAAGTTTTACAAAATGGATAATCTGTCAAAGTTAGGTTTTCTGTGTGCCGAGATCGTTTTGAAAAATATTGATTTAAGTAAATATGCACCGGAAAAAATTGGAATCAATATTGTCAATAAAAATTCCAGCATAGATACAGATATTAGATATAATAATTTAGTGTCGAAAGGTGCAAGCAGTCCTGCAATCTTTGTATATTCGTTGCCAAATATTATGATCGGTGAAATCTGTATCAGGCACAATATAAAAGGCGATAACCTGCTTTTTGTTTCTGATCATTTTGATACAAAATTACAACATGACTATGTGTCTTCGTTATTTACAACAAATATAATAGATGCAGAAATTTGTGGCTGGATTGATTATACAGAGAATAACTATCAGGCATTTTTATGTCTTATAGAAAGAAATGAAGAAGCTGATTTTTTACCTTTTACCAAAGAAAATATTCAACAATTATATAAAACCATACCAAAATGAACATACAAGAATTAGAACAGAATCTTAAAAAGCAGATCGTTGAACAATTAAATTTAAACGATGTAAATCCTGAAGATATTGGAACAGACGATCAGTTATTCGGCAAAGGTTTAGGCTTAGATTCTATTGACGCTTTGGAGTTGATCGTATTATTAGAAGAAAAATATGGATTAAAGATCAGCCAGTCTGAAGATGGTCCGAAAATATTTTATTCAGTAGCAACCATTGCAAAATATATCACAGAACACAAAGCTGCGTAAGTGGAAATAGTGGTAACAGGATCAGGTATCATTTCCGCTATCGGAAATAATGTGCAGGAATGTTTGGATGCTTTCGAAAAGCATCGTTCCGGCATCGGAGCCATTCGATATTTACCAACAAAACATGCCAACCAATTATTTGTCGCAGAAGTAAAACAAAGTAATAATGAATTGAGCAAAAGTGTAGGTTTAACTGATACTTTGAGCCGTTCCATTTTATTGAGCTATGCAGCAACAAAAGAAGCCATTAAAGATTTACCAACTACTTTTTCTCATCAATATCGTATTGGATATTTTTCCGGAACAACAGTTGGCGGTATGGACAAAACCGAAAATTTCTTTGAAGAATATGTTATTGATGAAAACACAGGAAATACCGATAATGTTAAACACCATGATTGTGGAAAAATTGCAGATCATGTTGCACAGCAATTAGGTTTAAAAGGCATGATCACAACACTAAGCACAGCATGTTCTTCTTCTGCAAATTCCATTATGCTCGCCGCACGCATGATAAAAAACAACCAGTTAGATATTGTTATCGCAGGCGGTGTCGATTCATTGACACGTTTTACCTTAAACGGTTTTCATACTCTACAGATCTTAGACAAAGAGCAATGCAGACCTTTGGATGAAACCAGAGCCGGTTTAAATATTGGTGAAGGCGCTGCATATATTGTATTGATGAGCGATAAGCTTGCGAATGAATTGCAGCAAAATATTTTATGTAAGATTTCCGGTTATCATAATGCGAACGATTCGTTTCATCAAACAGCCTTATCTGATGATGGAAACGGACCATTCTTAGCCATGCAAGGCGCACTTAAAAAAAGTGGTTTGCAAGCAAGCGAAATCAGCTATATAAATTTACATGGAACAGGAACGCGCAACAATGACAACGCCGAAGGTTTGGCAATCAAAAAAATATTTGACGGAAAATATCCAAAACTAAGTTCTACAAAATCTTTTACAGGTCATACGCTTGGCGCAAGCGGCGCAGTAGAAGCCGTATTGTCAGCTTTAGCCATAAAAAATGAAATTATTTTTCCGAATTTCTCATTCAAAGAACCAATGACAGGTTTAGATATTTTTCCTGAAACTGAATTTCAGAAAAATGTAAAAGTAAATCATGTGATGTCAAATTCATTTGGCTTTGGTGGTAATTGCAGTTCACTAATTTTTTCTAAGTATTAAAATATCACAAAGAACACTGAGATTTACACAGAGTTTAATACTCAATATTCTCTAATAAATAAAAATTAAAATTGGATAAAAATAAGTTGAGATATCTTTATAATAGAATATAAACTCAGTGAAAACTTTGTGCAACTCTGTGATACAACAATAACAATAAAGTGAAAATCTACATAAAAGGAAAAGGAATTATTGCTCCGAATAATATTTCGGATGAAGCACCAACAAATGCAAACGTTGAAAGAATGAATTGCATGGAACCTGATTACACACAATTTTTTGATAGCAGAGCTTTAAGAAGAATGAGCAGAATTGTAAAGCTTGGTTCAACGGCTGCAATACTTGCATTGAAAGATGCAAACATGGAAACGCCTGATGCGATTGTAGTTGGCACAGGTTTCGGCTGTTTAGAAGACACATCATTATTCTTGAGAAAATTGGTGACAAACAAAGAAGAAATGCTAAATCCAACGCCGTTTATTTTTTCTACACACAACACAATTGCTGCGCAAATTGCCATTCAATTAAAAACGCACGGCTATAACAGTACCTATTCGCACAGAAATTTTTCTTTTGAAAGTGCTTTGTTAGATGCATTTTTATTATTGAAAGAAGACGAAGTAAAAAATGCTTTAGTAGGTGGAATTGATGAGTTGACAGATGATAGTTTTGATTTGTTAAAACGACTTAATTATTATAAAAGCAAATTCGCCGGTGAAGGATCTTCGTTTTTTGTTTTGTCAAATGAAGCTGATGACAATTGCTGTGCAGAATTAAAAGCCATTCAATTATTTTCTAATATTTCTATTGATGAAGCAATTTCCAAATTAAATATTTTAACGCAAGAAGATAAAATTGATGCTGTTATTGTTGGAAGCCAACCTGAAAAAATAGATGCAAATGATAAAGCAATGATTGATGCTTTGAGCCTTCAAAATAAAGTCATTTTTTATAAGCACTTATCAGGCGAATATCCAACGGCAAACGCTTTTGCATTTGGTGTAGCTGCAAGTCTTTTCAAAGAAAATAATGCAATCAAAAATTTGTTGATATACAATCATTATGCAGAAACGAATCATTCCTTTATTTTGCTTTCTGCATGTTAAAATGAGCATTTCAATTAAATATAAATTTATGCGAATTCCATCTGCACAAAGAAAAATCAAACAAAACGTATGAAATATAATTTCATACGTATTTTTTTTGGATTGCTCATTGTTTCAATGTTTGCAGTAAAGTTTTTTTTCCCATTTTCGTGGTTATGGTTTTTGCTGATAATATTTATTTATAGTTTATTCTTGGTTTTTGGCGCGATAAAAATCCAAGCGAATTTTTTCATAAATTCTATTAATAATGCTCAAACTCAGGAAAAACAAATCGCAATTACTTTTGATGATGGACCAATTGAAAACAATACAAACATCGTTTTAGATATTTTGAAGAAAAATAATATCCAGGCAGCATTTTTTTGTATTGGAAATAGAATGGAAAAGCAACCTGAATTGTTAAAGAGAATCCACGAAGAAAACCACATCATCGGAAACCATAGTTATTCGCACCATTTTTTTTTCGACCTGAAATCTGCGCAGGAAATGCAGATCGAATTGTCCAAAACAGATTTAATCATTGAACGAATAATTGGTAAAAAAGCAAAGTTTTTCCGACCACCTTATGGTGTCACCAATCCAAATTTAGCAAAGGCAATAAAATCAAAAAACTATCATTCAATCGGCTGGTCGGTGCGTTCTATGGATACAGTTGTAAAAACGGAACAAAAATTGCTATCAAATATTACACACAATCTAAAATCCGGTGACATTGTGTTATTGCATGATTCCGCAAAGATTACTATCGAAAATCTGCAAAAAATAATTGATGCTGTAAAACAAAATGGATTTGAAATTGTAAGATTAGACAAACTGTTAAAAATAGAACCGTATGCGTAAATATCTGTTAATTATCTTAAATGTTTTTTCAGTAATAGCTTTTGCTCAGCCGTCGAAAAGCTTCAATGAAGTAAAAGATATTACTTCCTTTAAAACTAAATTTGCAGAAGCATCTAAAGCGGTCAATTCAATTAAATGTGATTTTACACAGGAAAAAAATCTGAGTGTTTTATCAGAAAAGATAAAATCAAAAGGTGTATTTATGTTTAAAAAACAAAACATGGCACGCATGGAATACACTTCACCATTCAAGTATTTATTGATTATCAATGGCGATAAAGTTTTTATTAAAGACGAACAAAAATCAAATTCTTTTTCTTCTAAAAGCAATAAAATGTTTGAGAACATCAACAAAATAATGATAGATTGTGTACAAGGAACCGCTTTAGATAATAAGAATTTTTCATCAGCAGTATATGAAAGTAATACACAATACCTGTTGGAATTAACACCAAAAATAAAAGCATTCAAAGATTTCTTTAAGAAGATCAATATCTATATTGATAAAAAAGATTATTCGGTTAATAAGTTGGATATGATTGAGACTTCAGGTGATAATACGGTGCTTAATTTTTTAAATAAACAATTCAACACAAGCGTAACAGATGCGAATTTTATTGCTAAGTAGCATATTATTAATCTTTGGATGTTCGCACAAAACATCAAACAGCTTAGTAAATACAAGCGTTAATAATGATTGTATTAACACGCTAAAGCCATCATTTGAATCTGTTTTGTTTAATACACAAGTCGATGTGATGAAGCATCATTTAAGTGGTTTGCTGCTAATGAAGAAAATGCAAAACGATACAATACGCATTGTTTTTACGAACGAAATGGGCATTAAATATTTTGATTTTGAAATGGCTGATAACGATCATTTTAAGGTAATTTCTTGTATGAAGAAATTAAACAAGAAAATTGTCATTAATCAGTTAAAGAAAAATTTCAGTTTGCTTTTAATGAACAAAAGTGATTTAAATGCTTATCAATTAAATAAGACAGATACGGCAAAATATTATAAATTAGAAGGCAAAAAAGAGCAAGTGTATTACATCACAAATATTGCATGTTCTGAAATTTTAAAAATCGAAACAGCCGATAATGAAAAGAAGAAGATCATCATAACTTTGAATGGCAGAAAAAATGGAATGGCAGACGAAATTTTTATTAATTATCAAACTTTCAAATTCGATATTCATCTAAAGCAAATTGAACGATAATGTTACGCAACGATTTCTATACGATCATTTCTACCAATAATATTAACGAAAACTCATTTTCGACAGCTGTTTCTATCAATGAAAATCACGATATTTTTAACGGTCATTTTCCTCAAAATCCGGTAGTTCCAGGTGTTTGTATGTTGCAAATGGTTAAAGATCTGATGGAAGACAAGCTGCAAAAGCCGATTCAGCTGCAAAGCATAGGAAATGTTAAGTTCACAGCTATTGTAAATCCAACCCAAAATCCTGAATTAGACATCAAAATTTCGTACGAAAGCACTGATGGAAAATCTTATAAAATAAATAGTATTATATCTTCAAAGGAAGTCGTATTTTTGAAGATTATTAACGCCATTTATTTTTAGCCATAAAACTCATGTCAGACAAGGATTTTCATCAAAAGTTTATTGATAATAAAATTTGTGTCATTATACCAACGTATAATAATGAAAAAACGTTGAAAGATGTGATCGACAGTGTACTTGAATATACAACAAATATTTTGGTGATAAATGATGGTTCAACAGATTCAACAGCTCAAATTCTTTCTGATTATAGTAATATACACATTGCCGGTTATGCTCAAAATCAAGGAAAAGGTTTTGCTTTGCGAACCGGTTTTAAAGAAGCATTAAAATTAGGCTACGATAATGCTATCACCATTGATTCTGACGGTCAGCATTTCGCAAAAGATCTTCCGAATTTTGTAGATTATCTTGAAAAAAATGGACAAGCATTAATTATTGGCGCACGAAATATGGATCAGGCTTCCGTGCCGACAAAAAGCAGCTTTGGAAATAAATTCTCTACTTTTTGGTTTTGGGCAGAAACCTTTACGAAAGTTCCTGATACACAATCAGGCTATCGCTTGTATCCAATTTCATTGATGAAAAATATGCGTTTTTTTACAAAGAAATTTGAATTTGAAATTGAAGTAATAGTGCGCGCTTCCTGGAAAGGAATTACTGTGACTTCCGTTCCTGTAACTGTTTATTATGCACCGAAAGAAACGCGCGTTTCACATTTTCGACCATTAAAAGATTTTACACGCATCAGCATTTTAAATACTGTCTTGGTGTTGATCGCAACTATATATATTCATCCAAGAAATTTCATTTTACCATGGTTCAAAAAATCAACATATCGGCAAATAAAACATGAAGTGTTGTATTCCAATACATCTAATATCATTACAGCAACTTCTGTTGGCTTTGGTATTTTCATGGGCATTATTCCACTTTGGGGTTTTCAATTGCTCATTGGAATTGCATTAGCTGTGTATTTCAGGCTTAATAAATTATTATTCATCTTGTTTGCTCATATCAGTATTCCGCCGATGATACCTTTGATCATTTATCTAAGTTTTAAGATCGGTGCAGTTTGGATGGGCAGCCGTGCCAGTTATGTTTTATTTAGCAGAAATATTTCTTTAGAAACCATAAAGATCAATGTGATACAATATACATTAGGTGCAATTACATTTGCTACAGTAGCAGGAATTATTACAGGATTGATTACGTATTTTCTTTTGTTAACGTATAAAAAAAATAGGTTGCCAATATGAGTGCTGTGTTTGTGCTGTTATATAATTATTTGAAAGACAAGAAGCTGATTGTTTACTTGTTGTTTGCTTCATGTATCGCTGCGATGCTTTTTGTTGCAGGCAAAGTAGAATTGAAGGAAGACTTGATACAAATGTTGCCTGAGGAAAAAGGCAATAAGAATGCGTATGAATTTTTAGAGAATTCAAAATTTACAGAAAGAATTATTGTCAATGTTTCTGCAAAAGATACCAATGCAATTATACCTGATTCTTTGGTGGAATTTGTCGATGTATTTGCAGATACCTTACATACAAAACTAAGCGCTGATATTAAATCAATAGAATATACTGCTAATGACAGTTTGTTTCGTGAAGTATTAGAAGTTATTGATAATAATCTTCCGATTTTTTTAGAAGATAAAGATTATGCATCTATTGATTCTGTGCTTACACAAGAAGCGATCAGTAAAAAAGTAGAAAGCAACTTTCATACATTAACAAGTCCGTCAGGAATGGCTTTGAAAGATTTTATTGTAAATGATCCTTTAGGTTTAAACTATAAGATCTATAACAAATTAAAAGGATTTCAGTTAGACGATAATATAGAATTGTTCGATAGTCATTTTGTAACAAAAGACAGAAAGCATCTATTACTGTTTTTGCATATCAAAAACAAATCTTCTGAAACAGCAAAGAATACAGCATTTTTTGATCACTTAGATAAAGAAATAAAAGAAGCGACAAAAAATACAAATTTCAAGATTTCCTATTTTGGCGAAACAGCAGTAGCAACAGCCAATGCAGCACAAATAAGGAAAGATAGTATGTTCACTTCCTTTTTTACAATTGTTTTATTAGTGATATTAATTGCGGTGTTTTTTAGAAACATAACTTCGCCAATTTTAGTAATGACACCGGTTGTTTTTGGTGCGTTGTTTGCATTAACGAATATCTATTTTATAAAAGGTGGGATTTCTATTATTGCAGTTGGTGCAGGTTCTATTGTGTTAGGCATTGCCGTAAATTATTCATTGCATTTTCTGACACATTATTTGTATCATCCACAAAAAGAAACAGTTGTTAAAGACTTGGCTTTTCCAATGATCATTGGCAGCGCTACTACTATCGGTGGTTTTTTCTGCTTGCAGTTCTTATCTATTCCTGTGTTAAGAGATCTTGGTTTGTTTGCAGGTTTCAGTTTGATTGGTGCTGCATTATCAACGCTTATTTTCCTGCCACATTTTTTGCCAAACAAAACTATTCAAATTAAAAGTGATTTGTTTGATAAGTTTAATGCTGCGATTAACAAGCTTCCATCTAATAAATATATTGTCATTGTTTTTCTTCTGTTAACTGTGGCGTTTTATCATTTTGCAGGCAAGGTGCAATTTGAAAATGACATGATGAAGATCAACTACATGACACCACAATTAAAAACAGCAGAAAAAGAATTTAACCAATTCAGCAGTTTGTATCAAAAGTCAGTATTTGTTATTTCCAAAGGAAAAACAATGGAAGAAGCGTTGGCAAACAACGAAAAAATAATGCCTGCTTTAGATAGTTTGAAATCAAAAGGCAACATTTATGCGTTTACAAATGTATCTTCTATTTTGGTTTCTGAAAAAGAACAAAAAGTAAGAATTGAAAAGTGGAATCAGTTTTGGTCAGAAGAAAAAAAAGCAAAAACTTTATCAAACTTAATTAATGAAGGAAATAAATTTCATTTCAACGCATTAGCATTTGCTGGGTTTTCAGAGCAAACATCAAAAGTATATCAACCATTAAATAAGGAAGATGTTTTAATTTTAAAAACAGCAATCATTAATAATTTTATTGATGAAAAGAAAAATAATTATTCGATCATAAACGTTGTTAAAACAAACAAGCAAAATACAGATGCTGTTTATAAATTGCTGGAAAATAAAAATCACATATCCGTTTTTGACCGACAATTCATCACGAATAAATTGGTAAAAGCAGTCAGCAATGATTTTAACTTCATTACCATCTTTACAACTTTGATCGTACTTATCGCATTGTTATTATCTTATGGAAGAATTGAACTGGCATTGATCGCCTTTATACCAATGGTAGTTTCGTGGATTTGGATTTTAGGTTTAATGGCTTTGCTTGGCATCAAGTTCAATATCATCAACATCATCTTATCTACTTTTGTGTTTGCACTCGGCGACGACTTTTGCATTTTCACGATGGATAGCATGCAACAGGAATATACAACAGGAAAAAAAGTAAACACATCTGTGCGCATTTCTATCTTGCTGTCAGCAATAACTACAATTGTAGGCTTAGGTATTTTAATTTTTGCAAAGCATCCTGCGCTAAGGTCTATTGCATTGGTTTCTATTATTGGTATCATTTCTGTTTGGCTAATGTCGCAAACATTGCAACCATTCTTGTTCAATCTGCTTATAAAAGATCAAACAGATAATAAACGTTTTCCAATTACTTTTGGTGGATTTTTAAAATCATTATTCGCATTCAGCTATTTTGTTTTTGGCGCTTTACTGCTTACGGTTATTGGCTTTGTATTAACCAAACTAATTCCGTTTCAACGAAAAAAAATGAAATACGCTTACCATTTTGTGTTAAGTAAATTCGTTGGATCATTAGTTTATTTAATGGCAAATGTCAACAAAAAAATCATCAATGAATACAAAGAGAATTTCTCCAAACCTGCAATAATCATTGCAAATCACCAATCATTCTTAGATATTTTAGTATTGCTGATGTTGCATCCGAAAATGATTATGCTTACAAATGATTGGGTTTGGAATTCGCCTGTATTTGGATTTGTTGTACGTATGGCTGATTTTCAATTGGCTGTAAACACAGACTCAAAATTAGATAAGATTGAAGAGCAAATAAAAGATGGCTATTCTGTTATAGTTTATCCTGAAGGAACCCGAAATAAAGATGGTATCATCAAGAGATTTCATAAAGGTGCATTTTATTTGGCTGAAAAATTAAACTTGGATATTCTTCCAGTCGTATTGCATGGTACAGGTTATTGCATGACGAAAGGTGAATTCTTGCTGAAAAATGGACTAATGTCTATTAAAATCATGGAAAGAATAAAGCCTGATGATACGAGCTTTGGTGTTGGTTATGCAGAAAGAACCACGAAGATCGCAAAATATTTCAAACAGGAATATACTAAACTATCTGAAGAAACAGAAACAACAACATACTATAAAGATCAGCTTTACAGTAACTTTATTTTTAAAGGACCGGTTTTAGAGTGGTACATGAAAGTAAAGTTGAAACTCGAAAAGAATTACACTATTTATAACGAGATCATTCCTAAGAAAAACAAAATATTAGATATTGGTTGTGGCTATGGTTTCTTATCGTATATGCTAAGCTTTACGAGTGCTGACAGAGAAATTGTAGGTTTAGATTATGACGAAGAGAAGATAAATGTGGCACAACATGGTTTCTTAAAAAGTGATAAATTAAACTTCAAATACGAAAATGTTTTAGAGCATAAGTTTGAGAAATACGATACTGTTATTTTAAGTGATGTGCTGCATTATCTGCAACCAAACGAACAAAATACTGTTTTAACTAATTGCATAAACAGCATTCCTGATGATGGTATGGTGATTGTCAGAGATGGCGACGGCGATATGGAAGAAAGGCACAAAGGCACAAAGTTAACAGAGTTGTTTTCTACAAAACTAATTGGATTTAATAAAACATCCGAGCAAGGATTATCATTTTTATCGTTTAAAAAAATGCAGGAATTTGCAGATAAAAATAATCTTCAACTCACAAAGATCGACGAATCAAAATATACTTCCAATGTCTTTTTTATTCTAAAGAAATTATAAATAGTGAAAAAAAAAGAAGAAATATTAATTGTTGGAAGTGGCATTGGCGGCTTGATTTGCGGTGCGATCTTAGCTAAAGAAGGTTATAAAGTTACGATACTTGAAAAAAATAAACAGATAGGTGGTTGCTTACAGATATTTGTGCGTAACAAGCATATCTTCAATTCGTCGGTTCACTACATTGGTGGAATTGAGAAAGGACAGAACCTCTACAAGATATTTAATTACTTAGGTATAATGGATAAGCTTGAAGTCGAAAAGCTCGATGAAATGGCTGCAGAAAAAATTGCTTTTCATGGTGATGATAAAGAATATAATATCGCTCAAGGTTATCCAAATTTCATAAGATCTTTAGTTGCTGAATTTCCGGAAGAAGAAAATGCTATCATTGAATATGCTAAAGTAATGCAGACCATCGGCAATAAATTTTCAGTCTTTAATACAGGTGAAGATGAATTTTTTGAAAAAGCCAAATACTTAGAGATCGACACAAAAACCTATATTGATTCTTTGTTTAAAAGCGAGAAACTGAAAAATGTTTTGGTTGGAAATAATTTAGTATATGCAGGAATCAGTGGCAAAACACCATTGTTTGTTCATGCATTAGTGGCAAACAGTTATATAGAAAGTGCCTGGATTTTTAAAAAAGGAAGCGGACAAATTGCTAAGCTATTGGCAAAAGTAATTACAGATAATGGTGGCTTTGTAAAAAAAAATAAAACGGTTACAAGATTAGTAGAAGAAGATGGATTGATGAAGTTTGCAGAAACATCAAATGGCGAGATTTATAAAGCAGATCATTTTATTTCAAATATCCATCCTGTAAAAACCTTAGAAATAACAGAGTCAAATGTTATTCGAACCGTGTATAAAAACAGGATAAAATCACTCGAAAATTCAACATCTATTTTTAGCGTTAACATTATTTTTAAACCAAATTATTTTAAGTACGTAAATTCAAATTATTGTTGCTTTGTAGAAGATAAAGTTTGGGATTGCATGGATTATGATGAAGACAAATGGCCAAATTCTTATACATTTTTCTGTACCAAATCACAAAAAAATCCTGAGTTTGCAGAATCAGCAACAGTAATGGTATACATGAAATATGATGAAGTAAAAAAATGGGAAAATACGTATAATGTGGTGAATCATATTGAAGAAAGAGGCGAAGATTATGAAGCATTTAAGATACTGAAAGCTGAGAAAATATTAGATGTGATGGAAGTGAAATTTCCAAACATAAGGCAAGCTATCCAATCATACTATACCTGTTCGCCGTTGTCTTACCGAGATTATATGGGAACTGATGATGGTGCAATCTATGGTATTGTAAAAGATTGCAAAGCACCTTTACAAAATATGGTTTCGACAAGAACAAAAATCAAAAATTTATTATTGGTTGGTCAGAATATTACTATTCACGGTATTCATGGCGTTGCAATGAGCTCTATTGTTTCTTGCAGTACTTTTGTAGATTTGCCATACTTGATAAAAAAAATAGACAATGCACAAGCTTAAGAAAATACTAAAATATACGCTATGCAGCCTGTTATTCCTTGTAATAGCATTGGTTATTTATGTAAGTGTTGTTGTGCATGTTTCTCCGCCAAAGACTACAAATACTGATTGCTTAAAATTAGAGCGCAAGCAAATAGATAAAGATTGTTATACTATCGGCAATAATTGGCTTCGTAAAAGTAAAAGTGGTTTATGGGAAATGTATGTCGAAGGCGAACCTTTCGAAAGAGGTGTAATAAATGGAAAGCTGGCTAAAGAATTAGTGCAAAAACAAGAAGTTGCATTTACAGATCAGATAAAAAATATGATACCGTCTTCTTTTTACAGAAGCTTTCTCAAATATTTTATCGGAGTTTTTAATAGAAACTTAGAACACAACCTAACATTAGAAGAAAAGCTCGAAATATACGGTGTCTCAAAAGCAGCATCTTCAGAATTTGATTATATCGGCACACCTTATCAGCGTATGATGAATTATCATGGCGCACACGATATTGGTCACGCGTTGCAAAATCTTGCTTTAGTAGGCTGTTCGTCGTTCGCAACATGGAACGATAAATCAAAAGACAGCGCTTTGATCTCTGGTCGTAACTTTGATTTTTATGTAGGCGATAAATTTGCTGAAGATAAGTTAGTGCTTTTCTGCAAACCGAACAAAGGATATAAATTTATGTACATCACTTGGGGCGGCTTTACAGGTGTAGTTTCCGGTATGAATATGCAAGGACTTTCTATCACATTAAACGCATCTAAATCAGAAATACCAACCAGTTCGGCAACACCTGTTTCTTTAATTG
>Ga0247804_10000019_pt1 | contig 121611 bp, 157 predicted proteins | sample UWRJL029104C1_FD_181142 | JGI IMG/M metagenome (GOLD analysis project Ga0247804, IMG submission 181142) | Plant litter microbial communities from Arlington Agricultural Research Station in Wisconsin, United States - UWRJ-L029-104C-1 | ecosystem: Environmental > Terrestrial > Plant litter >... | reverse complement strand
ATGGAGAAGATTTAACAGTTCAACATCAGATTTATAAGAAAGATCCTCGATTAGCTAATTTTTGGAATGAGCTTTATGGATTAGAATTTAATTATGAAGAAGATGAGTATTGGGAACGGTACGAAGAAAGAGAGATATTTAATGAAATTACACAAAAGAAATTAATATGAGTGTTACATTAGAATATTTAAATAAGCTGCAAGCTTATGAATATATAGACAGGGAAAAGAAAAGACCAACAAATCTAATGCCTTTAGATGAAGCTATGAGGATATTGCAGGAATTTGAAATAGCTCTCATCCGGAATTTAGATTGTGAGGAATTAGAGTATTTAAAATCTAAATTATGATAGGACCTAAAAGTAAAGAGAAATTAGAGGAATTTGCTAAAAAATTTCTAATAAAAGCTCAACAAGCTATGTTTGAAAACAATCCAGACAAGCCAGAAATTACACAAGAATTAGTAGATAGAGCTGTTCAGGCATTTGTAGAGGGAAATAATAGAATGTTATACGATTTTTTCGATGAAGAAGGGCATGTTATAACTATTTATTACTACCCAGAATGGTCATATACAATAGAATGTGTAAAATATTCTGAGAATGAATATGTATCAAGATCAGAATGTGAAAAAGCAGCTTTTGAACAAGCTTTTAAATTACTAGAAAATGGAGGGAACTAAAGAAATAGAAGGAAAGCTAGATTATGAGCTATCATGGGAATTTATAGAAGGTTTAGCTAAAAGAATGGCTATGAATAAAGGGAAATATGAACCTTATAATTGGAAAAAGCCTATGAATGTAGAAAAGCTTAAACAAGCTCTCACTAGACATTTCATGGAAATTATGAAGGGGAATTATTCAGATGAACAGGAAAATGGTCATTTCTATGGTGTAGTAGCGAATTGTATGATGATACTTCATCAATTGGATGAAAAATAAATTTTAAAATGTATAGGTTATTAAGGGAAATGGATGTAAATTCGTTTCCCTTTTTAACTTTTTAAATAAAAACAAACGAATGGAGAAAAAATATTTTAGGACCGAATTTTCAGAGAATATATTTAATTATAAATATAAGCATGAAGGAGCTGAAAATTGGGGAGAACTTAGTAAAACATTAATTGAAGATGTATGTAGAGACTACATTAGCAGAGAAGAAAAAGACGAACTAATAGAAATGCATAGCAATATGGAATTTATTGCTGGTGGAAGATATTTGTATTATGCAGGACGTATGAATAAATTTTTTAATAATTGCTATTTATTAAGAAGTTTGGAGGATAGTAGAGAAGATTGGGCTAATTTAAGCTGGAAGGCTGAAAGCTGTCTTATGACAGGTGGTGGAATTGGTAATAATTATACTGTTTATAGAGCTAAGGGAACACCAATAAAAAGAACAGGTGGAACAGCTAGTGGACCCATCAGTAAAATGAAAATGGTTAATGAACAGGGTAGAGAAGTTATACAAGGTGGTTCAAGGAGAAGTGCTATATATGCTTCTTTAGGTTGGAAACATGGAGATGCAGGAGAATTCTTACATTGTAAGGATTGGTCTTCTATGCCTGTTTCAGGAGCTTACGATGAGAATGGAAAACAAATGACTATTGGAGATTTAAAAGAAAAAGATTTTAATTATCCTGCTCCATTAGATATGACTAATATTTCTTTAAATTATGATAATGATTTTCTAGAGGAGATATATGGTATGCCATTCTCTGATTTACTAGAAATTTACAAGACTGGAGGTAAAAATGCTATTTTTGCTTTAAATATTGTTAAAATTCCTATTACTTTTTTAGAAAATTGTAGACAAGCATTAAAAACAGGTGAACCTGGATTCAGTTTTAATTTCTTTGAGAAAGTTAATGAAACTTTAAGAAACGCATGTACTGAAGTCACAAGTGAGGATGATAGTGATGTTTGTAATTTAGCTAGTGTTAATATGTCGAGGATTGAGACAAAAGAAAGAATGTCTAGAGTATGTTATTTAGTTGGAAAATTTCTATTATGTGGTACTATGGTAGCTGAACTCCCTTATCAAAAGGTATATGAAGTGAGAGAAAAGAATAGAAGACTTGGATTAGGACTTATGGGAGTTCATGAATGGCTATTACAGAGAGGGGCAAGATATGAAGTAACTCCAGAATTACATCAATGGCTTAAAGAGTATCAAATACAATCAGAAATAGGAGCTAATGAGCTTGCAGAAGTATTAAATATTAACAAACCAGTAGCATATAGAGCAATTGCTCCTACAGGAACTATTGGTATAATGGCAGGAACTACTACAGGTATAGAGCCTTTATTTGCTGTAGCTTATAAAAGAAGATATTTAAAAGGTCAAAAAGAATGGCATTATCAATATGTAATTGACGGTACAGCTAAACTTCTTATTAAAGAATATGGTATTGATCCTTATAAAATTGAAACAGCTTTAAGTTTAGCTAATGATTATGAAAGAAGAATTAAATTTCAGGCTGATGTCCAAGATTATGTAGATATGTCTATTTCATCAACTATTAATATCCCTAGTTGGGGAACAGCATTAAATAATGACACCAGAGTCAATGATTTTGCTCATGTTTTGGCTAAATATGCTGTAAGACTTAGAGGATTTACTTGTTATCCAGATGGAAGTAGAGGTGGTCAACCTTTAACTATTGTAGACTATTTTGAAGCTAAAAGTCAGGAAGGACAAGAATTTAAAGAAGAATTTTTTGATATTTGTGATATTTCAAAAGGAGGTACTTGTGGCAGCTAATGATGGAATGGTGCAAAATATTATTAATAGTATTTATTACACAATAAAAAATAATAGATAAAAATAAGGAGAAGATTTAGGTCTTCTCCTTTTTTATTTGTAAATTGCAAGTATAGAAGAATTAAATAAAGAAAGAGTATTAGAATTATTAAACAAATAAATATGGCAGCTAAAAAAGAAAAAGAAGAGAAATTAAATTTAGAAGATACTCTTGCAGCGTTAAATAAAACCTATGGTAAAAATAGCATAGTGAATTTTGAAGCTGAAGCAAGTGTTTATGAAGTGATACCTACAGGTAATATTAGTATTGACTATAAGGCTTTAGGTATAGGTGGATTTGCTAAGAAAAAAGTATATATGGTTAAAGGTTGGAGTGGAAGTAATAAATCTACTTTATGTGGGCATCTTAGTGCGAATTGCCAAAAACAAGGTGGTAAAGTGTTATATATTGATAGTGAAAGTGCTGTTGATATTAGTTATTTTCATGAGTTAGGTGTAAGATTTGGTAAAAACTTCTTGTTATGTCAGCCAGCTAATGGGGAAGAAGGTATGAAAATAGCTTTAGATTTAGTTAAAACAGGAGAAATTGATCTTATTATTATTGATAGCGACAGTATGTTAGTTCCTAAATCTATTACAGATGCAGAACCTGGAGCACAAAATATTGGTAAAAAAGCTAAATTTAATTCAGATAACTATCCAAGACTTAAAAGAGCTATTGTAGATAATAATACTTGTCTTGTAGCTATTTGTCAATATAGAGTAGATCCAGGTAAAATGTTTGGGGATAATAGGACAGTTCCAGGCGGATTTGCAATTGAATATATCGCTGATGTAATATTAGATCTTACAAGAAGATTTAATAAAGAAGGAGATGAAACTTTAGGTACTAATACAACATTACGTACTACTAAGAATAAAACTTTTATCCCTTATAGGGAAGCTATATTTGATACAATATTTGGAATTGGATTTGATAATTTACAGGATGTATTAGAGTTAGGCAAAGAGTATAAAATATGGTCAATTAGAGCTGGACAAGTGACATATGACAATAATAAATACCCTGAAGGAGATTTTAAGGAGATGATTACGGACAATAAGGATTTCTTTGAAGAGATAAAAATAAAAATTATAGAAAATATTAAAAATCAAAAGAATGAAAGTAAAGATAAAGAAACTGAACCCATTAGCACAGATACCGAAGTATAGTCAAGAAGGAGATGCTGGAATGGATCTTGTAGCTATTAGCAAGTCCGAGGTATGTAGAAGTGGCAAAGAAAATAGGGAGTGTGAAGAAATAGAAGATTTATATGATTTTGTGGAATATGTGGAATACGATACAGGTTTAGCAATTGAAATACCAGAAGGATATGTAGGATTGATTTTTCCTCGTAGTTCTATAAGTAAGACAGATTTGTATCTTTGCAATTCTGTAGCTGTAATTGACAGTACTTATAGAGGAAGTATAAAATTACGATTTACTTGGGGAAATTTGAGTGAATTACAAGATCCTGGAAATGTTTTACTACAGCCTGTTGAGCCAATTGTAGAATATGAAATAGGAGATAGAATAGGTCAATTAATTATTATGCCATATCCAACTATTGAATTTGAGGAAGGAGAACTTTCTGAAACTAGTAGAGGAGAAAGTGGATTTGGTTCAACAGGTAAATAAATAACTATGAAAGAATTTATTAGAATGATAGTGAATCATTTAGATATAGATGATATACAAGATGGTTTGAATGCTTTTATTGAAGATTATGAATCCTTAGGTTTAATAGATGTAATGGACGTATTTCCAATTTATTTAGATGCAAAACTTAAATATCATGAAAAAGAATATTGATTATGATCAGGAAGATGGAGAAATAGAGCTTATAGAGATGTGTGCTTCTGAATTATCAGATTTAATAGAAAATAAGATTGATAATAAACCTAAAGGTCGGCCTAGTGCTGCCTTTAGGAAATCAACCAACGAGCTTATTGATCTGTTCAACAGTAAATTTGGGAAATGCTACACAAGGATATAAGATATTTAGGAAGAAAACAACTTCTTAAAAAGCATGTAGATTATCCAGATATTATGGAGTTGAAATATACAAAACATGCTAATGAGAGGTTGAGAGAAAGAACCACTGGAGAACTAATATTAGCTCCTAAATGGTTGAGAATAACAAGAGATAATATTTATATAGGAAAGTTAAAAGGGCATAGGCTTACAGATGTCGTAGTGAGAATAAAATATAAAGAAGGAGTATGGATGTTTTTAGCCATAGATCCAATAGATAAAGTAGTTAAAACAATATATTTTAGAAATGCTGAAAAGAACACCTTTAAAGAAAGGGACGAAAGGATTGAACAAATCCAGGAAAATATTGAAGAAGCCTGTAAAAACTACGGAACAGAAACAACAGGACAAGGAAGACTTAGAGAGGATGTGGGAGATGTTCCTGGAGATATGGGAAGAGAGGAAAGTTGGTGGAAAAAACTATTCAGAGCTATCAGGAAAATGGTTAGGATCTGAACCTAGAAGCTATCATTTTGATCATGCATTAGAAAAAAGTATGTATCCAGATTTAAAATATGAGAAATGGAACATAATTTTAGTTACCTTTGATGAACATAATGAAAAAGGATCTGCTGTAGAGCATCCTAAATATAGGGAATTTATTAAAAATATAAAAATTAAATATGAAGAAAAAAGAAATTAAAAAGCCAAAGCACATTATTAGAGCAATTAAAAAAGCAGCCAAGAAGCTGCCTGTAAGAGAATATTATGCTTTAGAGAAATATGACAGACCTAAGTGGAATGAAGAAGAGCAGAAATGGAGAATTGGTGAAATTGTCACTCATAAGGTTAATCACGCCAGAAGAGTTAAAAAAGCTTATAAAAAGTATGGTATACCTGCTGTAAATGCTTATTTTTATGTATTTCAAAAGATTAAAGATGAAAAAATTACTGACACTACTGCTTCTATTTAATATAGCAAAAGCTCAAATATGTAAGGATAGTTTATATATAAAGCCTAATCAAGGCAATAAGATAGTTATAGCTGATAGATTTGGAAATATTTACCAAAATTGGGAGGAGAATAGATGTTACACTATGAATTTTATGCCTGTTGCTAAGGGAGAAACATTCCTCACTTCAAGTATTTATAGTAAAGAAACAGGAGATAGCATTGTTTATATTAACAAATATATTTTTAATGATAATCTAGCATTAATTAACTTAGGGGGAACAATTGTTAATGGAAAAGAAGACACAAAATATAATATTATTTTAAACTTATTACCATTATCAACTCATGTATTTTTTAGTAAACCTTATGTTAATATAACCTATACAGATTATGAAAATTCTTTAAAAAGTTTAGAGGATTTTATAAAACTTATGAATATTATATATCCAAATTTCTAATAAAAAAGGGAGACTTTACATCTCCCTTTAATTTTATTGTTTATTTTCTGCTTCTTTTATAATCCCTTGTTCAACAGATCGTTGAATTAAGGCTGAGGATATTTTAAAACATTCATGAAGCATCACGTACATTTGTGCCTGTGGTAAGTTTGTATTAAAGATACTTGAAAGGGTGTTATGTAACACTTCCAATTCCTTACCTGATATATTAAATTGATCTTCTACTTTCCAGGTGTATGATTTTTCTGGACTATATTCTATTTTTTCCATTAGTACTTTAAAGTTAAAAATTTCACACTATTCATTTGAGCATTTAAGATTTCTCCCATAGACCGTTCATAGATTAATTTACTTAACTTTGAACTCTCTGAAGATTGGTATTTGTCGTTAACAATATTAGCTATTTTAGCTGCTAATTGTTTAACCTCATTTACATCATCATCTCCACTTGGATTAAATTTAATTCCTACTAGTTGCTCTCCAAAAGAGAGTGGAGTTTCTTGTTGTTTAGTTTCTTCTAAAATTGGTCTAGGACCTCCTGCTGTTATTGACATATTTTAATTAATTTGTTTACACAAAACTAAAGAAAAATCCTTAATTGACAAAATTTATTTTATAAGAAATTGTAGAAGTGGTTTTCATACTCTTCGAGAAATCTACTTTAATACGAAATAAGTTATGAAGCTTATTAAGTTCCTCTATAAGAGAGGATCTGTAAATAGGAGAAGAAGTAGCTATCCTAAAGGAATAGTTATCTAAATTTCTCCTTATCTCCAATGTAGAAAATTCATCTACAGAATTAATCAAACCTTCCAATACAGAGAAGTAACTCTTCTCATTTTCAGGCAAGACAGTAACAAATCTATATATAACTTGCATTAGCTAATTGTAAAAGTGACAACTCCTCCTGGACATAAACCATCAGCAATATCGTCTTTAAGACGTAAATCAGCTTGAACAGTACCATTAGCTGTAAACTCCCCATAAGCAGAGAACTTGTTATTTGCTATAGTTATTTCACTAGCTAATGTAGTTCCTGCTTGACCAGAAGCCAATACAGCAACAGCTACACCATCACAAAATAGTGTGAATGTAACATCAGAAGAGTTTAAAGTGACACTACCAGTTAATAAGGATGTCAGAGGGGCTTGACAGCAAACTTCTGATAAATCTTGTCTCCATCTGCCTGTCTTAGGCATTTTTTTACGTACTACTGTTGATCCTGCAACTACTCTGCCTGAAGAATCTAACCTAGTAAAACTATACAATTGATTAGCCATTTATTTGGGTTTTAATTATTTCGTGTATATATTTGTTATTACAATAGTTTTTAGCTATTGGGTGTTGATAAATTGTAATTAAATTCTCCATATCATCAAATGGAGTGTATTCTACATATTTTCCTTTATAGAAAAGTGGAATATCTAAATATTCATTTTTATAAGGAACTTTTATTTTCTCTTCTAAGGATACACCTGCATTATGTACAATAGAACATGTATCTAATCTAGATATTGGATCACTACTCCAAGCAAAATCAAATTCTTTCGGACATTTTACTGGCATGTTTTTAGCCAATAAATTGTAAAATACAGCCCACATATCCGAACAAAAAGACTGGAAACCATTATTTTCCTTCTCTATATAACTATCTCCTTTCATGAAGATTTGGTTTATAGAAGTGAGATAGGTTTTTATTTCACAACAATTATTAAAACAATCTGTCCAAAATTGGGAAGTGATGTTTTTAAGGAGATATTGTGCCCCTCCAGTATTGCTATTATTCCTTGTAATTACATCTCTCGATGTGCCACACATAAAACCTAGACGTTCTAATATATCTAGTTTTTTATATTGCTCTATCTTCAGAGGATCTACTTGATTAAGCTTAGAATCAAAATAAGGCTGCCAGAGATAATTATCAGATCTATCTTCATTTCCTGTCCAAGACAGATAGTTAATATCATCTTGAAGGAAGGGTGTGAAATCTATATATTTATCTAATATAATGTCAGTATCGACATAAAATATAGCTTCATCACTTAGTTCAGGATGAATTTTAAAATACTCCTGTAGGAGATAAAACCTGTATAAAGGAGTGTATTGAAAAGCTTGAGATATTCTGTATATGTCTTTGTTATCTTCTAAGATAAATAGATTGTGTTTATCTGCTATTTCTTTCCATTCAGGAAGAACTTCTTGTCCTTTTCTAACGAATAGGAGGATGTGAATACTTGTATATCCTAGAGAAGTGAGATTATTAAGTAACACTTTAGTTTCCCACCAATATCTCTTCTCATTTGTTACACAAGATATTATCTCTAATTTTCTCATATTCTTTATTTAGTTCCTCTCCAGAAATAGGTGTTAGTATTGTTTCTTCTATAATAGAAGATTCCCAATTTCTATGATTTTGAAAGTTTATTTCTGAATCATCTCCTGCACCAGATATTTTATAAGTGTTATGTCCTCTAGTCCAATCGTATAGAAAAGTAGGAATTCCATCTTCTTTATCGTAGATAGTTTTACTTGTCTGTAAAGGAGTGAGCCATTTTTGGTGATAGGAAGCACTTACTTCTGCAAATCCCATAAATTTTAGATGATCATAACTAACAAATACAGAAGGTTCCATATTGTTCTCCTCTAAAGAAAAACTATCTAAATATGTATGATAGGAATATTTAGGCTTATAAGCCAATTTTCCTCCTTCTAAATAACCCTTCACTCCCTCAGATACGTGGTTAGGAAGAAACAAATCATCACTATCAAAGAAATTTACAACATCCACTTTAGGTAATAGGGATAATGCATCTCTAAATATAGCTCCTGTACTAGTGTAACTATTATTTGTAGTTAAATCCTTGCAATTATTAATGAGAATTATTTTTCTATTGTTCGGAATATCAAATTTTCCTAGCTCATGTGTTGCACAACCATTGTGATAAAGTAGTAAGGTAATATGACCTTCATAATCTTGAGCTAGAAAAGAAGCAAGTATACGTTTAATATACCTACTTCTTCCTATATAACATGTAATAAGTCCTACTTCCATTATTTACCTTCTACTACTTTGTTATTCTCAGCTTTAGCTGTAACAGGAAGTTTTTCTGGTTCAGCAGCTGCTACTTCTGTAGCATCGTCCACTGTAAGATTAGTTAAAAACACACCTACAGCAGCAGCGTAAGCAACTACTTTACTAGATAATACTTGTAAAGCTTCAGGAAGAACTACACCTGTATATTCCAAGAAAGCAGGAATACCAGTGATCAAACCAGCAGCTGTAAGAATGTAGCTTAGGATAGTGAAGAATTTAGGATTCTTTTTCCCAAGTCTTGTCACAAATTCTTTTAAAAAGTCAAATACATTGATTGGTTGAAATGTTGACATTAGTTTAAATTTTTAAGTTGATAACCTACTGTTAAGCTTAGTAAGCCTTTTTTAATTGTTATTCCTGCTCCAACACTGGTTTGAGTTCCATTAGTTAATATAACTGGACCTCCAGAGAATTGGACAGGAGTTTTTGGTTTATATGTGAAAGATTGTAAATTATTTTGCACTATATTAGGATTTTTATTACCTACTAAGGCTGTAATGGTTTTCCTTTGATACCATTTACCTTTTTCCCCTAGTATCACATAAGGCTCACTAATTATTTTAAGAGAATCTATTTTAATACTTCCTTTAAGATCAAATGAACCTTTTTGTGTAAACCACTTATCTGATATAACGTAAGGAATTGTTTTAGAATTTATATATTTTGTATACTCTACATTCTGATTTTTAAGAGAAATAAGTGTATCAATGAGAGTAGATAGGCTGTCCTGATATTGCCCCACTTTATCTTTATATGTAGAATTTTCTACATACCTAATAACTGTTGTAGGTTTTATTTGAGCATAAGCTGAAACTATTTTTTCAATACTGTCTTGTAAGTTATTTATAGTTTGCTTACTTTCAGCTAAGAGTATTGATTGTTTGACAGCTTTTAAGCTATCATTAATATATAGTTGTTCTGTATTTTGAGAAATAGGAACAGATATATCCTCTATAACATCATTTTTAGGTTTTTTACAAGTTTGAGTAAGTATAATAACTAATATTAACACTGCTATAACAGCTCCCCCAATTATTTTCTTTCTTTCCATAACTTATTAAATATTTTAATTGTTTCCTCTTGTGTATTTAGGAGTTGCAATTTATTATTTTTTTCTGATTCTAACGAATCTATTTTTTCTTTATACGTTAGCTCATGATGGACAATAGGTTGAGTATCACCTACGGATGGAGGCCATATTAATAAATATAAAAATGCTGCTACGGTTACTGATCTTAATTTCATTTCAATTTCTTTAATAGTTTCATGTTATCTTGGATTACAGTTTTATTAACCCTGATAGCTGTATCTATTTTAGAAAGATTTTCTTCTAATCTTTTAATCTGATCTTTGTAAAATTGAATATTTTCTGCTTTAAGAATAGCATTAATACTGTCACAAGCTCTCAATTGGGTAAGAGCATATTTATATTTTTCATCTTTTAAACCATTGTTCTCGGTTTGTGAAGATTTAAGATTGAAATATAAATAACTCATTCCTATAAACAACAAAACCAATACCAATTTGTCTTTGTCTAGAGACAAAAGCCATTGAAACCATTTGAGATTTTTCATTCATGTCCTTTCTAATTGGTAGTACATATACAACTAGGACCTGTAGGAGCAGATAATACTGAACCTGTTACAGGAATAGTTGAAGATGCTCCACCTCCGTTGATTGTAATATTTTCCGAGTAAGTATTTGCTGTTAGTCCTGCTTTTAATCTAATTCTGTATATACTAGATGTAGAAATAGTTCCTCCAGTATAAGCTATATTAAAAGCACTAGATTGCCATGTAGATCCATCATAAACTTCAAAATTTGTAGAAGGTGTAACAATGATATTTCCTGAAGTAGGAGATAGGCTACTACCTAAAATACTAAAAGTGTTAGATTGTAAAGAAGGGCCATTTCCTTGTATATAGCTGTATACAAAAGCTGAATAAGTGTTTGTAATATCTGGTGTTGTAGGAGGTGTAAATGTTGTTGTTACAGAAACTGTATCTCTATCTATTACACCATTTTGATCTGTTACCCTTTCTTCAAATGTATAAGTACCGGCAACTAATCCAGATATAGGAGTGTTTGCTATAGCTGCTGTTGCTATTGATACAGTGTTTGGTCCTGAAAGCTGAGTCCAAAATCTTGAGGTAATTGTACCTTCTTGTTTACTACTACCCTGTCCCCAAAGTCTTGAAGTATCTGTTGTAATGTATTGATCTATACCAGCAGAAGCTCTTGGAGCTTGTTGAACTGAAGGGTTAAACACTCTTAATACATACCTAGCATTTAGATTGATTTCTCCATCAAAAGGTTGATCTAAACCATTAGGAAATTTATCTTGACCACCACCAGCATCTGTTCCATTACCAATTACTAAAGCTTCACCATTAGCAAGAGAATAGTTTTTATTACGTCCTTTAGAGTATAATTTACCTCCCATATCCATTACGAATGAGTAGAAAGCAATATTTGGAGTGAGATATAAGTGTTGTATTTTACCTGGAATATAAACAGGAGCAGTAGCTACTAGTTCACCATTAGCAAAATTCCAAAGCCAAGGAAAAGTAGGTCTTGTTCTATAAGGATTGTATTCTAAGCCATTACCAAATTCACCATTGACATTACTACCCATCCAATATTGGTTATTAAGAGCATCAATCATACCCATTGTATGATAACCACCTTTTAGTTCAATTAATGGAAATTTAACCCCTGCTGCTACATATTTAGCTTTTATAGATGTGAAAGGTCCATTCTGAGTAAGGTTAGTTCCTCCTACATAAGAAGCAAAATAACCTCTAGCTAATAAATCTGTAGTAGTTTCAATCACTGTTGCAAAATATCCCACTTGTGTTACTTTCAATAAAGTACCAGAGTAAGATAGTTGAATAGGAGTTGTTCTAGTTCTATCATACTGCCATAATGTATTATCAGAACATCTTACTATTGCTATAGCTCCTGAAGGCGGTGTATTTGCTCCTGCTACAACATCTATAACAGTTCTGCTACCAGGTGGTTGTATTAACGGATAAGGATAACGATTATCCACACCTCCATTTTGATTTAAAGGGTCACGACCATCTACGTTTACAGAATTGGAACTGTACCAAATTTCTCCATTTTTAATATATAAGTTAGACTGGAAAAATCCAATTGCACTATCACATAAGAAATCTGTACCATCTAAATTAGTAATCTTAGTAATCACCTTATTTTGAGCAGTGTTCCTACGTAAATCCCAGATTTGCTTGGTAGATCCCTTACCTGCAATGTTATGATATTGGCCACCACCACCGTAAGTGATTCCACTAAGTCCGCAATCCTCTAAAGAAATAATTCCACCTGTATTTGCAGTCATGTAAACACGATCAAATATACTTTTAAAACTATTTTGGTATTCTCCTACAAATACATCATTCATAGGAGGAGCCTGAGCTTTTGTAAATAAGCAGATAGAGGCCAATAATATAGTTAATATGTATTTCATTATTGTATAATATAAGTACCAGTTTTAGGAGAAGATTTCTTGCCATAAAACTTAAATACACATCCATTAAAATTAAATTCTCCAAGCTGTACTGTAGGTTCTTCTAACACTATTAATGTAATAACACCATAACCTTTAGCCCCTTTATCGTCTGTTACAACTATATTAAAAGAATATTCCCCTGGAACCATAGCTGATATTTCTGTAGTTTTAGCTGTACTATCCTTAACACCTGTTACACCTGTTTTAGGTTTAATCCATTGATATGTCTTTATCACACCATCACTATCAGTAGCGTCTATAGTGGTAGAAATAGATGTAGAAGGAAATGTATATTGAGTCTTAAAACTTCTCACTGTAGGCACTTTATTAACAGCAACAGGTCGATTTTTTCTATTCCAAAGCATCCACTCATATATATTAAGACTTTTTGTAACACCATTTACTACAAAATTCTCCTTGTATAGACCATTATAAATAGAGTTCCAATTACTATGGGACACTGGAAGTGGTGTAAGACGAGAACCTTTCACTTTATCTGTAAATGTTTTACTAGCTGCATAAGATGTAGTTGCATCATTTGGTCCGTGAAATGCCCAAACTTTAACACTATCATCATTAGGATATGCAAAGTTATTTTCTAAAGCAGTGGCCCAATAAACAGAAGACATTGGAACAATAGCTGCTACTTCTTTAGCAAAAGCCTTTGATGTCAACACCCAATTAAATACTTCACCACCACCAGCTGATAATCCTGTTAAGTATAAAGCATTTCTATCTATTCTTTTAGATATGAGGCTATCGTTATTTACAGCAAATTCGGAGAAAGCTGCTAAAGGAGCACCAAAATCTCCCTCTAAAGAGACAACAATAAATTCATATTCTTTCCCATCTCCAGGATCAATATAAACAGGTGTGACAGTGCCATCTTTAATTAACTGAGGCAACCCATTCTTAGGTAAAAGAGTTTCTGCTGTTAGTTGTGTAGTTGGATTTGCTTGATGACCTAAACCATGTGAAAAAACTATTGTTGGATATTTTTTAGTTGTATCACTGTAGAAACTTTTAGGTAGATATAGTAGTCCCCAAGTATAGCCTGTAGTCCATTGATTTTTAAACTTTACAAAATTCCAAGCAAATTGCTTACCTGCTGTCTGAGCCTGTGTCGTTCCTAATATCAATAGGATCAATAAAGTAGTTAATATCTTTTTCATTTTTATATTTATAAAGTATTATATGTATAATAACAGCTATTAGAGCGTTTATTAGTTTTTCTTGGTGAAATTCATATGGATTTGTTAAAATATCAAATACAAAATTAACCATTATAAAATCTATATAGCAAAGCCAAAATCTACGCCAGTTTTTACTAGTAGAAAGTCTAAGTAGTATGTAAGTGAAAGCTAAATCTCTTATATTTTCTCCAATATTAGATAATAATAAAGAAAATGTGTAATCTACACCTTTCTCTACTTTACCTGTTAATTCATTTAAAATCCAACTAGCTTTTTTAATTATGAAATCTTCAAAACCTAATTGATTAATAACATCAAATAATAAAGAAGGAAATTCAAAGAACATGACCCCAATTAAGGCTAGGGTCATGTTATTAATTCTTTTAAGCATGAGGTCTAGGTCTTGTTCCTAGTCTACCTGTTTCAAGATCTTCTCCTGTTGCAACAATCGCTGCTTCAGCTAAAGCTAAACTTGGATAAACATAGGCATCATTAATATTAGTAGATGTACCTGATCCAGTGACATAATTAATCACAATTGGATCTGTAGTTGTGTACCTAATAGGTGCTCCTACTTTAATTTTGATAATTGTTTCTACTGCTGGCATTTTTAATTATATTTTAGTGGATTTGGAATATAAGATTTTACAAAAGAAGCACCACTCCTTAATTTAACCTCAATATTGGTGTTTAAATCATCATAGTATCTTAAATTTAAATAAGACATTTCAACATTTAAACCGGCAGCATACACAATTTCTCTCTCTCCTACTTCTGATTTTTTTCTTAGTTGTATCACTGATTGTGTCAAAGTTAGGTTAAGTCCTATAGTTGACCAAAGATTTCCTATACAATATATATTTTCTGCATAAACATTAGTAATACATATTGGGAACCAACCACCCTGATCTATGTCAAATAATCTTATGCAATTTCCTGCTATATTAACATCCTCTATTTTGTAGAAACCACATTGTTTAGCTCCTGTTTTACCAGCAGAAAATAATGTATGCATTTGACCCCAACTATACAAACCTCTAAAAATATTTAGTTTTTCTTGAGCCTGTCCTGTTAAAACGCCCATCTTAACATTTTTAAACTGTATTCTTTCAAATAAATTTATTTCGTCGTTTTGAGTTCTATAATTTTGACTGAGAGCTATTCCTGTCGAAAAATTATAAATGATTATATCATGAATGTGAAGTCCTGTAGAACCACTTCTTGTTTTAAATTCATCAAAATCAATCTTTATAGCTGCATAATCACCTGTAGTTTTATTTGACAGATTGTCATAAGTAGCTGGAGTTGTCTTATATACTGATAAAAGTTTAGTTGGGTTAGAAATATCCGGAGATATATATTTACCATTGAACTGTAAATGAGCAATCTCTACACCCTTACCAACTTGAATTCCTAGAGCAAATTGATCTAACCCTGTATAATTAAATATAGATCCTTGTGAGCTGTCCCAATAGCTAGTTTCCCCACATATTTTTATTGTCACTTGATTATATGCTGTTTCAGCATCATTTAAATCACATATTTTTATAGGCTGACTATGTGTATACACTCCTTTAGGGACAAATAAATATCTTAATCTATTGCTATTTCTTAAAATAGTTTGTATTGCATTGTTAATCCCTTTATAATTATCTACACTACCTGGAGTAACAAACCAGCCAAGACTTGTTGCTGTATCAAATGTGTTTTCAAAATCTACAATAACATTTTCTCCAAATATTTGTCTGGTTAAAGGAGCAGAAATAATTCCTCCTAATAGTCTACCATTGCCCATTATTTTACCACCATTCTCAAATTTTACCACTTGATTTTTACCAAACACTAATGTTTGGCCAGCTTCAACCATGATAGTTGATGATATAATTATATCTTCTGTAGTAGCTTGTAAAGTTATTTCAGCCATTATTTTGCAAATATTTGTATTGGAGTTCCTGTTGTAACAGGTTGTGTGCTACCTAAAACAGAAATTCCTAAAAGAGCTATAACGGCTGTGTTAGTTGCCACTCTGCTTTTAACCACTAATGTCTTTTTATCAGCTGAGAGTGTCCACCCAAAAGTGTAATTACCATTTACATTATTAACTACGGGATTTATATATGGAGTGGTAGTAAATAAAGCTGTTCCTGATAATGTCTTATCTGAAGTAAGATAAAATACTGCACTATCTCCAACAGTGTTAACAGTATTTGTATAGTCGTTAGCTGTAGGTATATTTATAACACCTGTAGAGGAATTATAACTAACTGCTCCTGACGTATTTGTTAAGGAAATTGCTGTTCTTGCTCTGGAATTTGTAAAATATAAATTATTTCCTTCATTAACACTATCTGTTAATAATGTAGCATTTTTATTATACCCGTTTTTATATTGTTTCACTACATTAGATTGAGTGAATAATGGTCCAAGTATCGTAGAATCTTTTAAATAAGAAGGAAATCCTATAATTACATCAATAGGTGTTCTTCTTACAGGATTTGCAATTCCTTTAAATTCCATAACTCCTGTCTCCATGTTTCTACCAAATAAGCTGTCACTGCCAAATTTAATCCAAGCAGTATCTCTTGCTCCATATGTAGTTCCTATATTATAAGGATTATAATTACCTGGAGCACTAAGCATTTGACCTTTACAATTATTTGTATAAACAAGAGCTATTGATAATAAAATCAAAACTTTTAGAATGAGCCAAAGAATCTCTATCATGATAAATTAATTTAATATAACCCAAGAAGAACCATCATACCCGTACCAACCTTTTGTACCATCTGTCTGATAAATCATAAGTCCTTCAGCTGGAGAAGATATTGCATTTCTCTGAGCTTGCGTCATTCTAGGTGGTAAAAATCCTTGTGTAGTAGAAGTGATGTCCACTATAGCTGAAGCAGCAGGAGTTAAATTGACACCAATACCGACTTGACCTGATACAGTACCAAATAGAACAGTTCCAGATTCTGTTAAAATTGCTCTATGCGTAGTTCCTGTTAAATTAGATAATGACGGAGCATATCTAATACCATAAACTGTGTTTGTACCTCCAGAGTTATTGTAAGTGGGGTTGATTAATAAACTTGATGATGTATTTGTACCACCTGTATTAGTGGTATTTTTTCTTATTGTAAAAGTTTCACTCGTATTTGTTCCTGTCGAGAATGTATTACCACCAGAAACCGTTAATGTCTGAGTCGCAATTAAAGCAGGTGCAGTGTAAGAAATTCCTGCTACACTAGCATTTCCAAATACATTACTTCCCATTGTAAAAGTGGGGACACCACTTATAATATTAATTGTTCCAATATTAGCCCATGTCGTCCCATCTGTAGTTTGCTGAATTACTAAACCTGTTGTTGGTATTCCCGTTCCTATTGTGCTCACTGGAGTAGCCATCATTCTATATCCTCCAATATAAGAAGCTCCTGTTGTTGTATTCCATCCAGTTCCCAACATTACTAGTGGTGGAGAATATTGAACTGCTCCAACAGATGATGTAGCTTTATTTTCTAAAATTAAGCCCGCAGAATTAGTAGCAGTAGCTCCAATTCCATTTGTTACGACATTCAGTTTAGAATTTACAGTGTCAGTGCCAATACCAAGACGCTGCAAACTGTCAAGCACCATGCCTTGAATGTTATTAGTTCTGAATCTTAAAGGTCGAAGATTAGTAGATCCAATAAATTCGGTGTATGCTACAGAATTACCAATTAAAGACCAACGCCTATCCACATCAGCACTATCAGCAAAAGTATAATCCCTATCATATACACGATATATTCTGTTGCCGGTTAATCCATATGATGCTATTGTCCTTGAAAAACCTAATGTATTAATCCATGATAGCCTTCCAACAGCATCAGAATATATCCTCAATCCAGAAGAAGGAGAAGAAGGAATGGAGCTTTGTACAGGTAAACCTAAAAATCCAGATCCTGCTGTTCCTGTAAGAGTGCCTCCAACTACTGAAAATTTCAAAGCAGATAGGCTGTCAATAGATTTTTGTGTTTGAAATCTTGTTGTATATCCTTTAGTTGTATTACTATCTATTTTAATTTGATTGCCGTTCCAAAATAATGGAGCATCAGCTGTAAGCATTATTGTTCTACCTGTTACAAAATCCCACACTGCTTTAGAAGTGGGAAGTTTTGAATTTAATCTTAAAGTGGTGTCTGTTTGAAAATCTGTTACAGGTACAGTTTTTAACTGTACAGAACCTCTAAAATAGCCTTTATCTCCTGATATTGTTTGAGATTTAACTCCAATACAGATAAATAACGACAATATGGTAAGTAATTTTTTCATTATGATATATCCATTTTAATAAATGTAACTGTTGTTCCTACAGGTATAGAGGAAACTGTGACAGATTTAGCTGTTAGCATTAATAAATTGACTACGTATAATATACCATCTGTAGCAGTTACTGGAGTGGATAAGTCTTGAGGAATTATATCTCCTGTAGTTCCTGCTGTATAGGAAACAATAGGATTGCAATTAGAGGGGGGAGCTACAATTATTTTATCTAGTGTAAATCCTGCTGGAATCGTGTAAGCCTGACTTGTACCTGAACTTACAAATACATTTTTAGATAGTATTGTATCATTAATAATTGGATTTTGTGGATCAGTGTTATCCACCAGAGTTCCTGTAACTGTTTGAACACCAGCACTTACTGAAGGTAGCATCCATTCTGCATTACCGTCTGAATCTGAAGTTAATACTTTATTAGCTCCTTCTGCTCCTGTAATAAATCTTAAATTACCATTTACTTGTAAGTTAATACCTAAATCTGGATTAGCTCCTATTCCAATAGAACCACCCGATTTAGCATTTAAATATACTGTTCCCTGATCTGAAGCATCTACTAAAATAATTCTACCAGCTCCTTCTTCATCTTCTCTACTTAAGGATATTCTAACATTTTGACTTTCTTCAGCAACTACATATAAACCATCATCGTCGATTCCAGTTTGTATTTTAAGTCTACCTATTATATCTAATTTTTCAGAAGGACTTGAATTATTTATTCCAATATTTCCAATATTATTGTTAAATATATTATCTCCCGAAGCAGTCCAGTAGTTCGTACCACCTCCACCTGAAGAAGGTTGCCATGTACCCACTCCATTTACATCTGATGTAAGAACATAACCATTTGAAGCCCCTGCTACTAAAGTTATATCTGTTCTAGCTATTAAATGATCAGTTTTAACACGTCCTTGCTCTGAGTCTAATATCCAAGTAGCCCCATTTTCAAATCCAGCTGATCCACCAGTGTATCCCTGTGGTGTACCATATAATGCAAATTTATTATTAAAAGTATCACATACACTTATAATATAGGTGTTGTCTGTGCCAATGGCAGGAGCTAAAGTAAGACCAACTCCTAAGAAACTACTAGTAGTTCTTATAAAACCAAAGGAATTTATGTAACTTCCAACTTGTAAAATTCCACCTATAGTTATATCATTTGTAGTGGTATTTCCATTATCAGTAACTTCTTGTAAATTTAATGTACTGCTTGGAAAATTAATAACAGGATTAAGAGGATCTGTATTATCAACAGCATCTCCTGTTACAGATTGCACACCAGTATCTGGAATAATTAATGTTATATTACCAGCTGTATCTGCAAATGTTCCGTTAACTGAAACAGCTAAATTACCATCTATATTTGGAAGTTGATGAATTCTTGGTGTAAAAGCATCAATATTATCAACTTTAAGAGTGGAATTTTGTAATAATGGACCACTTAAGTATAAGTAACCACTGCTATCATCTACACCAAGTTTAGCTGATTTTAAATTATCAGTGGTAGCAGTTATTTCAATTTTACCAGAATCACTATTTATAAATATAGGATTAGTCGTTGTTGCTCCTATGTCTGTAGTATCCTGTAAATTTTGAGCTAATACTACAGGATTAGATGGATCTGTGTTATTTACATAGGTTCCTGTTACAGAATTTACACTACCTCCACCTCCTCCGGATTGTTTTAATATTAAGTCTCCGTTAGTAACTCCATTCTTATACCAATATTCATCTGTTCCAATATTTACCGTAAGACCTACATATCTAAGTACTTGAGGTATTTGACTATTTACTTGAGCAATATCTGTATAAACTGTATCACTAGTATTATAATAATCTTTTTGTAGAGGAACTGGATTTACTCTTCCTATTCCAAAGGGTATATTAAATGGCATCTAGGAAGTGGTTATAGAATGAGTGGTTGAAAAATTATATGGAACAGCTGTATTCATTTCGTATTGATTATACACACGGGCAGAACCACCAGCATCTGTAACTATCACTGTTCCTACAAGGACATATTCACTTGTTATATTAACATTTAAGTTTCCTGTATCTATAACAGATGTTATTGTTACACCTGGAGGTAGATTTACAGAAAATTTATTTTGAGTTGTTCCTGTAGTAAGAACAAAAGTATTCCCTGGAACTTGAAATCCAGAATTAAGAGATCTTACAGCAGCTGAATTAGCTGGTCTTATTGCAACAGCTCCCCAAAACCTATAAAATCTACCAGTGACAGTAAATGGAAGAGAATCCACATCTGATGGTGAAGTACCTGTATCGTGCAATGTTCCTTTATATATTCTTGTAGCTCCTGCTGTTGTAAATGTAACAGGACCTAAAGCTACAGATTGTGATAAATCATTTGGTGTGTTAGAAACTAGTGTAGTTCCAGCTGTAACATCCTTAATATCTATTGTATTTACAATTCCTGAATTAGTATTTATTCCCCAAACAAATGTTGCAGGAGTTGTTAGCACTGTCCCTACCTCCACTGTCGTTGCTTGTCCTTGTATAAGGAAAGAAGAGAAAGTAGGGGAGCTGTATTCATGAGCTAGTAAATTAATTACTTCTTCTGCTGTAAGTCCTTGAGATTCAATTACTTGTCCATTTGTATATCTTCCTAATGTTTTGCCTCCTGCCAAACTGACAGTAATATCTGCTTGAAATAACTCTTGAGTAGGAACTATAGTTGTAGAGAGTATGCCTGTAATAGGATCTATAGTTAATCCTGTACCAACTTTTATTCCTCCAAGTATAGAAGATGTTGCAATAGGGAGGATATAACTATTTCCTGTATTTTTTAATGCACATACTTCCTCAAATAACAAGCTAAACCTTTGGTTAATACCTAAGGCATCACAAGATTTCACAGGTGAATAGGAACATAAGTCTATCTTACAGGGCATGTTGTAAAAGTAATTTATATAAAGGAATAAAACAAGGAATATATTATATGTGGAGCTTATATGGCAATAATAGGTTATTGTCCTTGACGAGCTTCTTCTGTCACCCTAATGCCCATATCTTTAGCCATGTCAGGAGCTACATAAGGTAGTATTTCATTTTGAAGCTGAGATGCTCCTGGAACTATATTAAAGAAATATTTAAGGGGATGATTTTTATCTATTAAATCTTCATCGTCTATTACATGTCCTCTTGTTTCTTCTTCAAGAGATTTAATAAACTTCTGTACTTTATTTAATAATCCTAAAGATGGGATGATTGAACCACGAGTGATACTATCAGCTGAAGCGGGATTATAGTAAAAGGCTACTTCATCTGATATTTTATTAGTGAGTTTTCTCCACCATTTATACCTATTCTTAGTAATTTCATCATCGTCATCATCCGGAGCAGCTAATTTAGCTGAGAGGAATAAAGAAAGAACACCTAAAAGCATAGTGAGTTCTTTAGATTGAGAATATAATTCTTTACGTACTAAATCATAAAATTCTTCCTCTGTAATTTCTAGTTCTTGACCTGTAGCTTGGTAATAGGCTTCTTTCTTTTCATCCAATATTTCTTTCATAGTAGCTAACCCTTTCTCATTGCCAGAGATGATATTTCTCATAGAGAGAATATTTCTCCATCCAAGATGAGACCAAACTTTTACAAACAGACGAGTTCTACCGTATTCCCAAGTATCTAATTCATTATTTTTCTTAATATCAAGAGTTCTAAGGGATACTTGTTTAGGTATCCAGTTTTTAAACATCATGAAAGAACGGAATATAGCAGATCTAGTGTAATCAGCTTTATTATCTCTGGACATTTGACCAGATATTTTTCTACCATATTCTACAACAAGTGTTCTATATTTAGCTAATTCTTCCGGAGAGACAGGTATATCTAATTCTCCGTGTTCATTAAATTGCAGAGTTTTAGAGAGGGAAGAGCTTTCTTTTAAATCCTTCACTCTTTGTTCAAAAGTTCCTTCTATTTCTCTTCTTTCTGATTCTGAAAGTCCATATTTTCTTGCATCTTGTCTACCTACATATTGACGTATATTTATAATTTTACCATCCATTATCATAGAATTGTCATTAAATGTCTTAGCATTAGTCATTTCTAACATTCTATCTCCAAACCTATTCATTGACTGCATAGCATCTTGTATAGACCAAGTTGATAACCATTTAAGTGTAGATTGTTTTTTAGCTATATTACGAGTATTTTCCAGGGACACATCCTCATTTAGTGGATGTATCATATGAATAAGAGCTTTATCCACATTAGATAGGGATTGTCCTATCATTAATAGATTAGTGTTCTTTTCAAATTCTCTTCCTTTATAGAAAGTTCCTGCATTAATAGCTGCCTGTAATTTACCTCCCACAAAGTTAGGAAGAGCTACCATAAGTTTACCACCTGTAGCAAGCATTTGTGTCCATGCATTACCAGCTCGGAGTATTTTTTTACCTTGAAGTTTCTTCTTTTCTTTCTCTTCCTCTGTTCCCTTTCCTTTAGATATAGCTGCATCGAGGAGAGTGTTGTTATCCTCAGTTATACCATATATATAGTCATCAATCATTTTTTCTAGGAGAGCAGCATTTTTCTCATTTCCCTCAAACATTTTAGGTTCACTATTCTCAAATATCACTTTTTTGGTAGCAGGATCTAATTGTAAATGTCCTTTACTTTGTTCCACTTCGTGTAAAGTGAGCAGAATGTTTTCTAATTCAGATTGTGTCTCATAAGAAAGAAGGGCATGTATCCAAGGTCCTGTTATTTTAGAAAGGTCTTTAGATAGTTGAGATATTTCTTTATCTGTAGTTGTAAATAATCTAGGTACTCTTTTTACTATTTTACCAGTTTCAGGATCAATTTGAGCATGAGAAAGTCTTTCATTTACATTTACAATATACCCATCTTTAATTAATTTTTGAGTTTCTTTGTATATATTATCAGCTTTAGACAGTCTTTCTATAATATTTCCTTGTATAAGAGCTATAAATCCTAATCCTTGTTTATCAATAAATCCACTATCTCTAGCTCTTTTATTGAGGTTAGTATAAAAATTCCACACTGCTAAAATGGCAGGATTTCTAGCCATCTCCTTATATTCGTTAGAAGTGTGTTTAGCTTCATCTATACTTTGGTTGAAGAAATATTTAAAATTATAATCATTCCAACCGTTAAATTCCTTTGAATTAATATCTATAGAATTACGTAATTTTTCTATGTTCCCTTCTTGTATATCCAGATTTTCAGTAGAATCATTACTATACAAAGTTTCCATTATATTCTTAGTAGAAGATGCCATTTTGTCCTCAACTAATTTGTTATATATGGACATATCCATATTCTCTAAAAAGAATTTCTTATTTTTACCTTCTCTAGCTTCCTGAGCGTCCTTATAAACTTGTTTATCTATCTTACGAATAAGCTTTAAAGTAGAAGAAGACATATCCCTAATAGCATCTATAGGATCTTTAAGAGATTTAGTAGCCTCTAGGAAAGGAGTGAATAAGTCTTCAAATTGTTTAGCTAATTTTCTTTCTTCCTGATATTGTTTACTCTTGCTGTTTAAGAGTAGATTGCTAGCTAAGTTAATAACTCTATTAGACAATTGAGTTCCTTCAAGGAAGGTTTTACCTAGTCCTTGCAATTCTAATTCCGGGGAAAGAATATTTTCTGTAGCTTCTTCTAAAGAAGTTTTTAAAATTCCTTCTTTAATAGCTATAGCTGCTGAAGCACTGGATTGTAAATCTCTAATTGCCAGAATTAACCTATCTGTAGATTTAGCTACTTTCTCAAATTTTGTAAGTGTTTTCTTTTGTTCATCATTTAGCTCATCCTTAGGATAGGCTGATATAAACACTTGATCTAAATCAGAATATGTCTCAGCTGTCTTTTCTAATTCTAACAGTTCTTTTAAGTTATTGTTAATCTCAGACAGAGGAAGTTTAGAAAAATCTACTTTAGTAAGTTTATTAATTATTCTATCTGCATTTAATTCAAATCTTATGCCCTCTATAGCTAATGGATCAAAATTCATTTGAATATGGAGAGTTCTTATAGAACGAGCTAATTGGTTTAATTGTTCGTTCTTAGTAGCTCTTTCTTGTTCAGATACAGGTTTATCATATATTTTCTTATACTGACCTCTAAGGGAAATGAGGAGTTTGTCTATTTGGGAATTACCTGTAGATTCCTCATTAGAAGGAACAGGGAGTAGATATAGTTTTTTAGTTTCTCTATCACCTATTTCTATAGAAGAAAGTTTAATCCCTGATTTATCATCTCCTTTTTTATTATAAATATATTTAGTAGCAAAAGGGACCATACGAGCTTTTCCTAATTGTTTAGAAGTAAGTCCGTATTGTTTAACTATAGTGATGTATTCTCCTATCTGTTTTTTCCATTTTTCTATTTTATAGAAAGGAATATCTTCAGATCCTTCAGCTATATTAACGAATTTCCAATCTAATATATCTACTTTAACATCTTCTCCTACAGGAAATACAGCTACAAAATCTACTGTTCCAGCTAATCCTCCTTTTTCTTTTTGATTTATTACTTTTTTTTCTATCAGGAATTTTGTACCATCTGGATAGGAATTAATTAATTCTGAGGCAAAATCCCTAAGTTTGTTCTGTATTGCAGGATTGATAGGAGTGGGAACAGTTGTATTAAGAGGTTGTGCTCTTTTAAAACCATTCTCATCTATAAGATTTTCTGTAATATAATTAGCAATGAAATTATGACCCTCAGTTCCCCATTCTCCTGTTTGAGACGTTCTTAATATTTGTTCTGGAGTGGGTTCCCCCCATCTTTTACTATCATCAATTTTTTGCGTAACAGATTTAATATGTCCTTCACCATTATAGGTGTAATGTCTATCAGAAGTTCCTTGACCTACTAATGCTAATTTTTTATCCTCTTCTATAAATTTATTATATACTTCATCCACTTTAGTAGTGGCTATTTGAAATAGGTCAGAATTCATTATCTCCTGAGCTAGTTGTCTGTCTCCATTAAGGAAATCTCTTAGTGTAGGTGCATAGGAATTAGGATCAGATAGTTGATCTCTAAGCATGTTCAGAGGTTCTAAATAATTACCTCTCTCTATTTCGTCCTGTATTACTTGTCTGTAAACACCTGATTTTATAGCAGAAAGATCTATTCTATCTGCCAAGGCTTTTAGAGGACTTCCTTCTATATTAGGCAATTGTTTTATAGTTTCCTGGAATGGATTGAATTCTGCATGATTAATAAGAGCCATAAACCATTCTTTAATTTGCTCCCACCAAGAATTAGTTTGCTCAAGATATTTAGATTGTATACCATCTTCTGATTGTATATAGTATTCAGACAGCACTTTACCTATAGCCTCTTCTTTAAGTTTAATTATATTTAAAGAACCATCTACATTTTGGTAGGCTTTATTTTGTCCATAACTATCTAATACATTTTTATATAAAGCATAATTACCTATTTTATTAAGCATAGCTTTATATAAAATAGGATTGGTAGATTTAAGTATTTCCACTATGAAGTGAAATCCTTCTTCTGGCAAAGCTACATTTTCTTTTCCTTCAGCTATTTGAATAGTATTGCTCAATAATTGAGCTACTCCATTCACTCCATTATACCTTTCGGTATCTAAAGTTTGAATGTCTATACCTAAACGAGTGAGCCATTCTTTAACTTTTTCCACTGTAGCAGCAGAAGCTTTAGAGAGTGTATTTCCCTGAGAAAATAAAATATTTGTGCTAGATTCTCTTATTTTCTGTTCACTTAAATCTATTTCATTCCAACTATTGCCATATTCATCTTGTACTTTTTTAACAGTACCAAGTTTATTAAGTATATTAAATATATGTTTTTCATAGAAATTAGCTATAGAAGATATTTTTAATTTACCTGCTTTAGCATCTTCTATTTCTTTTTCTAATTGATCTAATTCTATTTTAAAATCTCTAGGTTTTATTTGACTTCTTTTAAAAGCTAACTTTGAAAAATCTGAATATCCTGCACTTCTAGCATAATCTTCAGCTTCTTTTTTTGTATCATAAATACCTCCAATTCCTCCCCATTCACCTTTCCAACTTATACTCCATGATTCACTTTTTTGAGGAATTTTAGATTCTTCAATTATTTCTTGTTTTCTTTTCTCTTTAACTTCTACATATTCAGTAACTGTAGAATGGCCTTCAATTTTAGCTGCTGTATCTCCTACAGGGAATAATACTTTCTCATATTCTTTTTTAATACTATCCTGTATAATGGATTTAACAAAGAATGTTACCCAAGCATTATCTTTATTTAGAAGTTGTAAGAATTGATTTTCTTTTATTCCTATGCCTTGTGTTTCTTTTATTTTAGAAAAGTATACGTTTTTTGATACTTGACTATTATCTTTAACAGTACCATTATTTGGCCTAAATAAATAATTATTATTACTTCTAAAATAGATACCTTCTGGAGTTTTTATCCTAAATTGACCATCATCATATTCATCTTCTACATAATAATCATTTTCATTTTTTTGATCTTTACCATCAAGAATTTTATTATCAGTATTTACAAGTAAATCCTTATCTCTACCTTTCTGAAATAAATCACTTTGTACTTCTAGTATTCTACGAGTTTTAGTAGGTATTCCTTTTGCTTTTTCTTCATTATACATTTCATTTACTTTAGTCATTTCTTCCTCCGAAGCATTTCTATCTACATATTCTTGCCATATTTTAGTAGCTCTTGCTAAATTAGGATTATTTACTTTATCATCACTTCTAAACCAACCTATTCCTTTATCTGTAGCAAACTGAGCATGTCCTTTTATAGAAGGAATAATAGCTGGAGTGGCTATTTCATTTTCTGTATAATTAGTTCCACCCGAAACTGTGAGATTTGAATAGTAGGAAGTAGATTTTTCAATGTATTCTTCGTCATTTTTTTCTAAGTAATCCTTTATAAAATTATTAAATTCTACTGTTCCATAAGTTAGACCTGATCTTCTAGCCTCAGCTATAGCTACACCCTGATTTTTACCTGTATTTCCTCCCTCTTTAGCAGTATTAACTTCTATAGTATAGCTTGTATTAGCTAATAGGCTGGAAATCATGTCATTGAGAGTGGAGAAATCTCCTAAGTTCTTTAACATCTCAGTTTGTTGAGAGCCAGCTATAGCTTTCACTTCATTATAGAATTTTTCTTTATTCCCCTTTAGATATTGAGAAGTAAAGAATTGTTCTATTTTAGGGGAAGTAAGAGCATTAAATACTTTTAATGTAGTATTTACACCTGTATATTCATCTGTATAATTATTTGGATTTGGTATTTCCCCAATCCTTATAAATTCTTCAAATGCTCTGTAAGTTCCTATTTTAGAAACTAGTTCTTTCCACTCTGGGCTATTTGTATTTGGACAAATCATAATTTTCCTAAGCAGGAGTTTATTTTATCTTGAGGTGTAATTGTATCCTCTAAAGGTAATTCATTTTCCTCAAGGGAGGAAATATTTTTATATGAAGTTTTAAGTCCTGTAGCTTCTATTGCTCTAATAATAGAGGCATCAGAAAGTTCTTCTATTTTAGGACTGTAAGCAGAAGTGAGGGAATCTGCATAGTATTCCTGTACTTTATCTGAGCCTAAAACTGTAACTTCTTGATAAGCAACATTTTGTACTACAGAGCTATCTATATCCTCTCCAGAAGATTTCTTAATAAGAACTGGCGATCTCTGTCCATAGTCATCAAAAGAATCTACTCTTTTATAGAGCCTTATCTTACCTGTTTGTCTATCCACTATTTTAGTGAAAGGATAGGTTAGATAATTTTCAGACTTAACAAATAGGATAGGTTTACCGTTCACTGGAATACGAGAAAATTCATTTTCTCCTGTAAGAGATTCATAATCAGGTCTTAACACTGGAACCAGCTTGGTATCTCTAGCATTATTTCTGTAGAATAAACCATTATCGTAAAAGTTAGAAAGAGAAATGGCTATATTATTTAATACTGGTGAAGCATATTCATTATAAATTTCATTAGGAATTAGATGGAAAAATGATCCAGCTTTACGAGAAGAACCATTCTGCAATATTTGAGCAACAACTAGATTTTCAAATACTTGCCCCACTGTACGAGCAGTGTTTGGTGTTGTTAATTGTACTGTAGCTCCTGAAGAAAGAAGTTCTCTAAATTGATCTGTATAGCTATCTGAAGTGAATGTATCAAAATCTGGTTCAGCAATAGATACAGTGGAAGGAGATGTATTAGTTACATCTATATCTGTTATAATATTTTGGAGAAACTTGTTATTTCTAAGAGGATGTTCAGAATTATTATATATATCCTGTTTAAGTTTTTGTATATAATGAGCTGAAGATGCAGCTGAAGAAAGTAGTGGTTTAATAAAAGTGTTTAGAGGCTGAGAATTAATTGTAGCTGCATTCTGTACAATATAATCTATAAGGGCAGCTTCTGCCTTATTCATATATTTTGAATAATTATCTTTATTATTTCCTATACCCTTATGTTTCTTAAGATCAAAAGACATACTTCTTATAATATTACCAGCTTCTCCTACTTGTGTGTTGAGAAGGGACTTTAAAGCATTATTAATATCTTTAACACTATTACGAATTGTTCCTATATAAGTGTTATTAACAAACTTAGAATAGGAATCCACTGTAGAACTATAAGCTTTTTCTTCTGCTATTTCTTTAGCATATACATCTTCTGGAGATGTAATACGAGATGTATCATAGTTATATCCTTGTACAACATTAAATAATTGCCAAGCCATAGCTTGATAGCCAAGAAAATCATCTAATATTTGTAATTGTAAAGCTTGCTCTGGTTTAGTTAATTCATTAGGAGCTTTAGAAATCATAGCTTCTAACATCTTAAGAGTATATTCCTGAGGTTTGTTTTTACGAAGAGCAAATATATTTTGACCTGGAGCTATTATTTTGTTTACATGATCTTGTAATTCATATTGACTTTTCTTACGAAGGTTTCTGTTATATAGAGACATAGTTTCATATATCTCTTGCTCCTTCATGTAGGTTTTTATAGCAGGTTGGTTTAAGAAGAAGGCAATATTACGAATAGGAGTTCCCCATTTATTCATTAAGAGAGCTGTAGAAATCATTTTATCTGTAAAGCCCATACGTGGAAGCCATTCTTTTTTAGCCACATCCACTGTACCATCTGTTACCTGAGAATTTATGTTTGATATAAAATCCCGAGAGGTGGTTTTTATGGAAGAAAGAGAAGGTTTACCATTTATAGTGTTGTGAGGAAGTCTTATTTTTACATTATTTTTAACATAGCTGTTAGGTACTTCTATAGTAATGTCATTAAGCTGATTGAGTGCTAGATTAGTAGAAGATACAGCAGATATACCAACACTTCCTTTAGAGGCAAGCATAGTATTCCTTTTTTTAGCCATGAAATTACTATTAATCAAATCTCCAGGAGTGATGTCTTTGTCTATATTATTAGTAAGTTTCTGTATATCTTGAGAAAGGTTGTCCATCTGAGAAGCATCATTTGGTGTTATGAGAGCTTCAAAGTTTTCTGGAAGAGAAATAAGATTTTCTAAGGTTTCATAGTATTTATTTTGGAGTGCTTCTTCTGAATTTAACTCTAAGGAAGATTTACCTTTAGATTGTTCTAAGAATTCCTCTAAAGAGGGGGCATATTCAATATCTTCCTGAGAGTCAGGGAATATATCTCCAAACAAATTAGAAACAGATTGATTATTATCCCATGCTTTTCTTTTATTTTTAAGAGTGTATTCGTATAAATCAGTTAATTCTTGTGTAGAGTTAGAATTAATATTACGGAATTTAACTACTTTAGGGTAGCCAGATTTACCTATGTACCAATTCTTTAAGTACATGTTAAGTTTATCCACATCAAAATCAGAACCAGCTTTAGTAGTAATTTCAGCTGGAAGAATCACAACATCTCCTAATTGAGGAGCAAGGAATTTCCTCACTTTAAAATATTCTATAGAGTTAAGTCCTTGTGTAGGAATACGGAAACCTATGCCAGTGAGAAGAGATTGGCCTTCTTCTGTCTTATTTAAGTAATCTATTAGATGAGAATGAAATTCTTCATCTGTAGAGAATTGTGGGAATTTAGCTCTAAGCTCCTGACCAAAGAAATAAGGAAGATCTATTTCACAGGCATTAGTTTTACCTTCTCCTTGAGAATAGAATTTAAGAGTGTCATCTACATAAACATCCTTACCATTTATAGTAGTTTTCTTAATATTTCCTGTACCTGCTACAGACATCTGTACTTTAGGTCCACCAGACATTTTAGGACGAGTGAGATTTTTTTCTATTACACTCCAAAGAATTTGTTTAATCTTAGCATAGTTAACATTACTTTCGAGAGGGTTGATAAATTCTTTTTGATTTGTATCTGGATTGTATTTAACTCCTATCCCTTGTTTGATATTATCTGGAAGTTCTCTTCTTTCTAACTCAGAAAGTATAAACTCTGCCACTACAGCTTTATCCCTGTAAGAATAACCAAATTCATCTTTCTTAATACCTAATTTATTAAAGATTTTCTCACTTCTTTTAATAGCTAAGGCTATAAGAGTGTCATTATGTTCTTTAATAAGAGAAGATATTTTACTATTTGGAGATTTAGCCCAAGCTTCTCTTATTTCATCTACATTCAATTTAGAATTTGCTTTTATGAAATCTACAGGAATTCCATTATCCATAAGATCAATTACAGCTAATTTAGTGAGCTGAGATCCCTGAGTTTGTTCTTCTTTTTTAGAAGCTGTATCTACTTGTATACCAAGTATTTAAAATCTATTGGGGTGGTAATTACACTATCAAATTCTTGAGACACTTGTCCTTCTTCGTTTAAGAGAGAAAGAGTGTTATTTTTTAAAATACCTACTTTATTAGCACTTTCCATAGCTAAAAAGTCAATATTCTTTTCTGTAATTTTATTATAAACTCCTTCCAGAGGTGTATTTTTAACAAAATAATAATATAGAGGTGCTGTAGAAGTTTTATATAAGTATTGTATAGCTATGCCATCCTGGTATTTAGTTCCAGAAACAATAGGTTTTAATACATACATTATATGCTTATCTGTACTAGGAATAGGAAGAGATAGAGTTTTTTCATCCTGAGCTTGAAGGTCTTTGGAAGAATAGGTGTATGTACCTAATTTAGATTTATCAGAACGTTCAAAAGCTAATAACCATTGATGTAGCTCTTCCTGTTGAGCAGTAAACCTACCTCCAGATTTGTAGAGCGTTTCTCTATAAGCATTACCAGTCATCCAGCTTTGAGCATCTGCAATTTCCATTTTAGAATATTTATCTGCCTTAGCTCCTAATACTTTCTTTATATTATCAAATTCTTTGGAAACAGTTTGTATTTCCCTTATAGTAACTGAATTTAAGTGATTTTTAAATTGGTGATAACCAGGGTCTGTTTTAATTAACCCTTTGTTTAATTGGTTATTAAGAGCTTGATTTAATCCTCGACTGTCCTCAAGTGTATCTACATGGGCATATTCTCTACCTGACATAAAAGATTTAGTTCTTTTAAGTTCATCCTTATATTGTGCAGGATCGTTAAAGAAAAGTTTATGCATTTCTATATTAGAAAAAACATAATTCATTTCCCTGTATTGAAAAAGTTCTAGAATTTGAGGAGCAGAAAGGTTAGCTTGTCTATCATTTCTGTTAAATACTCTGGACATAAAATTGGCATCCATACCATGTACAGTGTTACCATCTATTATCTTCCAGGATTTTAAATCTTGTATATTAGTATTTGCTTGTTCTGTTATATAGTTAAGTAATCTAGTTCTAAATTCTTCTTTTGAAAGTGTGGTTTTAGGATTGTCAAGAATATATTTAAAGAAACGAAGTTGTTTGCCTACTTCCACCCCATCTACTTTTCTAGTGAGAGCAGATATATTTTTCCTATTTTCATAGTCATTAACTAAATCTATTTCATTTAAATAGGAACTATACATTTGATCTACGTAATCAGATGTAGCTTTAGCTTTACCTTGAGAGTTAAAAAAGGTTTCAGGAACTAAATTACCTACATTTAAACCATATTCAGTTTTACTATCTGAAGGCATGAGGGTGTAGTACACTCCATTAAGATTGTTATTAATCTCATAAAGCATTCTCTCTCCTTCATTCATTTTATCTGTAGGACGATTATCGGCATATATATTTTTACCTTCAAGTACAGTGATGGAAAGAGGATTGTTTTTCTGTCCATTTTTATAAAGGATGTTATTTAGGAAATAAGAATTTCCCATGTATATATCCTTATATTGTTGATTTAACTCAATAAATCTTTCTAACGTAGGAGCTATATTAACATCAGAAAGTACATGAGATATGTAATTAGGAAGGACAAAATTAGCTGTTACCTTGCCTGACATATTTAAATGCTGAGATTCTGTACTTTCTCCTTCTATATTCTGTACATAGAACTTAGCTAAAGCAGCTATACGACTATCCACTCCTAATTTCTTGCCTTTAGATGTTAATCCGATTGGTTTTGTAGTGTGGTCAGAAACTAATTTTTTGATTACATCTACTTGAGCAAGTAATTCTTTTTCTTTAGAAAGAGGAAAACTATTCCTAGTGATAGGTATATTTAAATTAGATAGGAATATATAAGGATCATTAGCTAATATAGATTTATCAAATGTTATATCATCTCCTTTAAGAGAAACATATTTAAGGGATTTTAAACCATTATTCCATTGTTCAGATAATTGTGACGTTCTGTCATATATATTGGAAAACTTAAATACAGTTTTACCATCCTCTGTTAATTGTTGTCTAACAAAAGAAGGTTTCTGTTTTGAAAGAGCATTTTCTAATTTAAGTAATAGTTTTATTTCAGGAACAGAAAGACCTTCAAATCCTTTTTCTGAATTATACTTAAGTCTGTCAAGAAGAGATTTTAAATTGGCATTTTGTTTTAAATTAGTATTTGTTGATAAGTTAGTAAGTTTATCAAACATATTATAAATACCTGGAACATTAGCTGTATTGTATAACACATAGTTAAACAACTTAGCATAAGGAGCTAACATCCTCATTCTCATAACATTATCACGAATAGGTCTAGTCTGAGCTAAATCTCTTGTTTGAAGAGAATTAATTATAGTGGATTTAACAAATTCTGAATCTGCCACTGTAGCCATAAGAAGTTTAACAACTTTAGAAGCAGAATTTTTAGCATTTACTGTCATGCTGTCTTCTACGTATTCAAGTTGATTTTTATCGTCCAGTTCTTCTTCAGGAACTATTTGGATATTACCCTCTTCATCTACTTGAAAAGATATATCAAATACTTTTAAGAAAGACTTGAGATCTTCTGTGTAATTTCCCCATTGAGCTTTCACTCTTTTCCATGCATCTCTTACAGCTGTAAATTGTTCTACTACTGAGGCTTTCTCTTCTGGACTTGTAGCTTTATCTAATTGTGATTTAAAATAAGATATTACGCCACTTTGATTTTGAGGATTTTCATAGTATTGTGTAAGTCTACCTAATAGATCATCAAATAATTGTTTAGTGGCAGCTGCTGGTTTTTCCTCAAGATCAAGGATAAGAGAAACATCGGATTTCCATTTATTAATAAATATATCAGCTGTCATACCTGCTAATACAGTGTTAACAAAAGAAATAGCTTCTCCTTGTACATTTCTTTCTCTATATTCTATATTTAAAGCTTCTCTAGGAGCTATATTAGCATATTGTCCTTGATTTAATTTATTAAATACATTAGCCAGTGTTTCAGGCTTAGATTGAAATATACTCTTTACAAGGCTCCAAAGATCTTTAAAGAATTGTAATATCTTGTTTGTTGCAGCAGGAGTGTTTTCTTTATAGTCGATAAACTCTTCAGACATTTGCTCTTTAGCTTCTTTAGCTGTAGCTTCAGAGAATGGTTTAGATGTCCCTTCAAATGTAGTAAAATTACCTTGCCTGGTTTTAAATTCTGTAACTAGGTCTTGTTGTTGACTAGGAGACAACACCCAATTAAACACTTGTTCAAAAGCTTCATGGAATGCTGTACCGAATGGAGCATCCTTAAATAATTCTATAAATCCTGAACGTGCAGCTCCCCAAGCTTGACCTCCACCTATCATTTTTATAAGATTATCTACCATCTGTATATTTACATTTGGTAACATTCTTCTCACTTCTGCTAATTCTGCTGCTTTATCTCCTGTTTTAAACTGAGAGAGAGTAGATCTATACTGATCTTCATCTATATAGTCTCCTGTAGCTCCATTTAATAAATCTAAAGAGTCGTCTGTAGAATTTCCTGTTTTTGAAAGGTTAGCTATTTCTGCATCATATTTAGCATTAATCTTTTCTTTTAAACCATTTTCGCTAAAATCCCCAAGAGGGGCATTTTTATATTGAGTTGGTAAATTACTTAGATAATAAGTATTTTCTTCTCCCATTACTTTTCTAACTTCTCTTTTTATAGAAGCTAAACTTTCTTTTCTTTTTCTTTCTATGTTTTCAACTTCACTACTTACAGTAGGCTGTTTAGGTTTATTAGCCTGAAAGAAAGCATTTTGTATACTTTCTATTGCATCTGGAGGTATAACAGATACGAGTTCATTTCCCTCTGCATCTATGGCTGAAGTTATAGTAGCTTCTGTATCCGTTAGATTGAAAGTAAAATCTATATTATTAGATTTAGCTTTTAGGGTTTTACCTTTAGGTTGTTCTTTTACTTCTTCTTTTGGAGCTGGTTTAGGAGCTTCTGTAGGTTTAAAAGATGTATCTTGTATTTTTGGGAAAGAAACTATAGAATATTTCTCACGGATAGGTATTTCTCCTTCCTGAGGTATAACAATATTAGTTGTTAGTGGTCCGGAAAGTAAATAGTTCTGATAACTATTCCATGCTTTCTTAGTTTTTAATTCCCCATCAACTACTTGTAATTCTGTGAAAGGAGCTTTATTTTTAAGAGAAGTGTTATTTACATGATGGTACATTCCTTCTATAGCTAATATAAGTTCTTCTCTTTTATTAACTAAATCATTACCATCCTCAGTGGAAAATCCTATAAAAGGTATTTCTACCTGATTAGCTCCTACTACAAGTATAGGAAATCCATCTTGATCTTTAAGGAATATTTGATTTCTTTTAACTTCTCCTTTTACAGATGTAGAAAAATAAAGTACATTCCTAAGATAGTTAAATACTTCATTAGTAAGTCCTTCATTATGAGAAGCTGCATACGTTAGTACATCTACTATATCTGTAGCTTGTTCTCTTGTAAAATTTTTATTATTAAGAAAAACTGTATTGCCATTAAAATTATATATAGGAATACCAGCTGGAAATCTACTTGATGCTGTAGGAACTTCCACCACTTGATTATTATCTATGTCTTCCTGAGAAGCAAGTTTAGCTTCTAAGACAGTTGTTTGCCTATTTTCTCCTGGTATTTGAAAAGGAAATCCTCTAGATGTTCTAAATTCTAACCCTTTAAAATTTAATATACTATTACCATTAATATTAAATATATCTTTTCTAACACCTCCCCAATATGTTTTTAATTCACTCTCACTAAGCTTATCTTTATTTGTAAAGTCTTTGTCGGTTGTAGTTGTTGCATTACTATAAATAATTTCGGAAGGGTTGAGAGAGTTTCCACTACCTACTTCTGAGATTTTCTGACCATTTTCTGAAACAAAGAAAAGTTTAGCTCCTTCCTCAAGAACATAAACATATCTTATAGCTGCTACATCTGCATTAGAGCCATTAAACCTATATTCAGGTTCTATCCAATCTTCAGGAAATCCTAATTCTTTGTATGTATTAGAAGTGATAGGAAGTATTCTAAGTCTGTCCTTAGCTTTAACTCCATTATATTCTTCCTGAGAAAATACTTGTGGATTAGTTGACGTAGAATTAAATAAGAAAGTTTGATGTCTCCTATGAAAATTATTATCCTTAGTTGTAGCTTCCCACGCTGGATCTGTAGAAGTTACAAGAGCAAAGGCTAAATCTTTTTTAGATGAAGTTTGTTCTTTACTTTCTTCTATAGGATCACCAGCTAGATTTTCATTAGATCTTTGCTGTTGAAAATATTTTTGTTGAACAGCTTTATTTTTAGCAAAAGCTTCTTTTTTCTTTTCTGCTTCTTTATATTCTTGTACAGCTCCTTGGAATTTAGAAAGTATTTGTTCTTTTATAGCAAGTTCTTTTTCTATAGAAGATAGATCAGATTGAAGAGACTCTAGTTGAGTTCTTAATTCTCTGGATTTTTCTTCAGTTGGAGATATGTCAAAATCTTCTATATCAGAAATTAATTCTTCTGTAGTACGTAAATCCTCTTTAAAATTAGGTTGTAATTTTAAGAAATTAGGATTTGCTTTAAGAAAATCTACCCATTCCTGTCCACCTGCTGTAGGTACTTTAGGGTATTTAGAAGAGAATGATTTAAGTGTATCAAGAACAAAATCAATAGCAGATTTTAAAGCATTTTCTACTTTATCAATTAATGAAGAAATTTTATTAATTTGTTTGCCTGTCTCTTCATGAAGTATTTGTAAATCAAGAACTTGATCATTTAGCTCCTCTAGGAATTCGGAAGAATTTGTTGGTAGCTCATCAATATTTTGAGCCATGTCTGCTAAATAGCTTTCATTAAACTCTAGTGTTTCTTGCTCTGCTTCTAATTCTTGAATTTCTAATCTTAAGTCTTCTTGCATTCTAGACAAACGATTAGCTGCTTTAATAGCTTTGTTAGTAGAGCTTTTAAAATTATTTCTATTAGTTAAGTCTCCAGCTTTTATTTTATTCTCATAAGATTGTAAATCAGAAATTACTTTCTCTAATTCAGAATATTTCTGCTGTAATAGATTTTTAGTTTTTTCTAATTTAGAGGAAGTTTCATCAAATACTTCAGTGATTATTTTAAGTCTAGTTTCTCTTTTAGCTTTAGTTCTGTCGTCTTTTTCTTTTTTAAATGCATTCAAAGATTCCTGCTGTGCTGCTGTTAAGTCACCTATGGGTTCGATCATAGCTTGTTTATAGCCCTCTTGAGCTTCAAACTGATCGCCTGTTACTTCAATTCTTTTTATTTTTTTGCCATCTTTATAAACAAATATTAAAGTCCTATTCTTATTTGAATATTCTAGCCTCCCTATTTTAGTTTTTCCCTTACCAAAATTAAATTCAAATATGGTATTAACATTCTCCATAAAGAATTTAGCTTTCTTATTGTTAAGTGTGTCACTCACTTTACCTAACTTATAATCAGCTAATACATCTTTAGATACATCTCTCACTTGACCGCTACCATCTTTAATTTTGATAGTGCCATCAGAATTTTCTCCTAGTATGGTTAATTTAGGAAATCTATAAACTTCTTTTCCTTCTTTGGTATAATCTACAACATTTCCGAGGAAATATTCTTCTCCCACTATTAAATCCTCTTCTCCATCTCTAGTTTTAATTTTAACAGTAGGGGCTATAATATCTGGAGTGGATGTTGTTTCTGTATAAGTTGAAGGATTTGTTTTTATACTATCATACTCTTTAATAAAATCAGCTCTGCGATTGGCTATTTCTATTACATCTTGTAATTTTTGACGTAGATCATCCTTCACTTCAGAAACAGTCTGAAGAGAATTAATATTTTTAAGGGCTTCTTTTAGTGGAGATAGTTCTTCAGTTTGTGAAGCTATCACATCTTTTTGATATTGAGATAGGTTTTTACGAGATTCCCTTTCAGATATAGGAAGAGAAAGGGCTTCTTCTAAGACATTTTGTACTTGTATACCTTGGGCAAGAAGATCTCTTGAGAGTTCAGGAATACGTTGATCATAGTCTTTAACTTTAGAAGCTGTATATACAAGCTTATCTATTACTTCTGGAGAATAAGTTCCTGTATATTTATTGTTAAGATATTCATATTGATCCCTTACATTTTTAGCATTTATTTCTATATTATTGAGACGAGCCAGAAATGTAGCTTGAGTGTCATTTTCTGCTGCTTTACCTTCTTGTTGTAAAGCTATAAACCCTTCCTGAGTGGAAGCTTGTTGCCTAGCTGAATTAATATCATCCTGCACTAAATCAAATCTTCCCCATTTAATCCTATGAGAAAGATAGTTATGAGCATAGTCAAATTCTAAATCTTTAGATTCTAATATTTCTCCCTGACGGATAGCTTTGGCTCTTTGTTCCTGTAAAGTTGTAGCTCTATTAGCCTGATCCACTCCTTCCTTAAGGAATTGATTAAATTGAGTTTTATTAGCATCTGCTACAAATTGAGAAGTATTAGAAGATTTTTCTTTATTTTCTAAAAACTTACCTCTAGCTGTCATTAAAGCTCCGGAAAGTCCCCCAAGAAAGATGTTTTCTAGTCCTTCATCTGTAGAAAGAGTTTCTCCCACTCCTGTAAATAAAGAAGAAAGAAAATCAGTATCCTGACCTTTGTATTTTTTATTGTAATAATCTTGTGTACCAGTTTGAATAGTGTATTGAGCACCTTCTTCAAAAGCTTCTGCTTTATTAAAAGCTAGTCCAGCTACATTAGCTGTTTTTCTTAATAGTGTTTGTTTAGGAGCTTCTAGCAATCCAGTCTCTGCATTACGTACAGTACGGTTAAGGAGATTTTTCTCTCCTTTAAAGGTAGAAGAAAATATCTTAGGAAGCTGTACATATTCTGTTCCTGAAAGGAGAGCCATATTAAGGGCAAAAGAAGAAGTTGCTACATCTCTAGCCTGAGAGTTAATATCCTCTAAATCCTGTCCTGTAGGATCTATTCCATTTAGTTGTTTATATTCTTCTATTTTTTTCTGACGGAATTCGTTTAAATTATTATATCCTTCCATAGAAGCTTCACCTACAGAAGAGAGAGCTGAGGCAATACCTCTTACTAATGTACCAGCTTGTTCTTTTCCTCCTACAGCTGGAGCACCTAATTTAGTTAGGGCTTTACCTATGGATTGAGAGAATTTACCTTCGAGATAGCCTAATTGCTGCACTCTAGGTAATTGAGAAGCAGCTTGAGATATTTCTGTAGCTGTAAGAGCTTCACCAGCTGCAAATAATTTAGAGGATATTCTTAATGTATTAAGGGCTTTACCCACAGCTAATGCGGGAGCAGCAGCTCCAATAGAATAACCTAAATTTTTAACTATATTATCAAATAAGAAATTAGCTGTAAATAAATTTTCTGGCTCATACCATGAACCTTCCCTTTCATGGGAAGTTCTATAATGTGGAAATGCAGCTTCTAGAGTTTTCATATTCTCATCCAGCTGTTTGTTAAAATCATTATCTATAAAAGAAGAAAATCTACCTGTATTAATCCATTCTCCTATTCCATTAATAGTTCCTAATGTAGAAGACACCACTGTATTAGCAGCTATACCTCCCATTTTAATCAGCCCATTTGCAGCTTTATTAAGAAATGGTTGATTTAAAGAAAGTATATCCTCATCTTTTCCTTCCAAGGAAGGATCATATATATCAAAAGGTTGATTGTTTAATTGAGAGAGAGGTATAGATTTGCCACCTGGTCCTTGAGTACCATTACCTTTTGTAGGAGAAAGAATGTCCTGAGTGAGTTGATCTAGAGAAGAAAGTGGTTTACTTCCCAATATATCTGGGGAAGGATTATTTAGTCCCTGAAAAGCAGGAGATTGTATTTTTTGGTCTATAACACTACCAGTGTATTTAGAGAAAGCATCATCTAATTGAAACTGGTCGAGTAATGGAACTTGTGGATCTGGCATTAATAATTTGGTTTTTGAGCTGCTTGTTGTAAAGCATTTAATTCCTGAGCAGAAGGAACTCTATTATTTATTAATTGAAATATAGCTTGGTCATCAAGCCTATTTAGAACATCTACTACTTTAGTATCATCTATCAATCCTTGTGCAGGAAAAGATATATTAGGTACTAATGCATTTGTTATAGGATCATATACACTTATTTGTAATGTATACTTACCTGAAGTGGGACTTTTAATTACATCTGCTTGTACACCATAATTTTTAACAGACTTAAAATCTGCTGCATTTAAATATGGTTTACCTGCCATAGATGTAGAATAGCCACCTGATTTTTGTATTTGTTGAGCTATAGGGGCAAAAGCTTTTTGTTCTGGAGTGGCTGTATAGCTATTTCCAAATACTTCTTGTCTTTGAGTTTCTGTTAATGGTATAGTATGTGTAGAGCCATCTGATCCTGTTATGATTAAGTTATTTACAGGTTGTTGAAATCTTGTTCCTAACGATGTTTGATAACTAACTGTTTTATCCCCATCCTTCAGAAGTTTATTTAGATCTTCTGAAGAAGTATTTCCTATTTTACCATTATGTGTATCTGCATATATAGAGAATTGAGAGATAAGATTATTTACATTTGATTTATCTTTAGGATTAGTGATAGGTATTCCTGTAACTGTAGCTTGATTTATTAGTACTTTTTCATTTAATTTTTGATCTACAAAATCTCTCTGTTTAGCTAGCTCTTGCTGGTAAGGTTGATTTACAGCAACTCTATAATTATCCATATATTGCCTTACAGTGGCTTGACTAGCATCTTTGGGTCCATTAAAAGATATTTCAAATAATTTATATTCTTTGTCTGTAAGTTCTGCCTTAGCTTTTGCAAAATCTACTCTTGTATCTCCTGCTCCGCCTGTTCCTGCTGAAGGTACGTCTATAATATATTTATTTCTTTTAGAATTAAAAGCTATGAAATCTTGAGGAGAATATTGATAATTGGAACTACCTTCTCTATATATTACTGTTTTAGCATCCTTAGGAATGAAATCATTTATTTTTTTAAAATCTGGATTATTAGCTATTTCTTGGTTTATAGTAGATGCTACAGCTAAATTACTGTCATATTCTTTTTGTTTATCTGCAACAGCCTGGAAATGTTCTCTCTCTACAGCTGTTAATCCTGCTCCACCTTTTTGTAAAAAGTTTTGCATACGAGCATTATACCAATCTTTACCTTCAGTTGAGTTGGGGTTTAAATTATTTAAAGAAATAAATTGATCTTTATTAGATTTAATTTCATTTCCTATAGCATCTGTAGTTTCTTTGAATTTCTCCATTGTAATAGCTGGAGTTTCATCTTTCCCAAAAGGTGTAGAGAGTGAACCAAAGTTACCTTTAAGTTCTTTTTCTTTAAGATCAAGTTCTTTCTTTTTATCTGCTCTATTTAATTCAAATTGTCTCTCATCTTGTTGGTATTTAAGACTGAATTTATTCCAATCCTGAGCTTTATCCTGTCTCCATTTCTCCATTTGTTGTGGAGTGTCTCCTTGATAGGTGTGTTGTATTTCCCCATAAGAATAAGCAGCAGCTAAATTATTAATAGAACGCAGAGTGTGTAATTTAGCTTTACCTGAATCAGTGTCTCCAAATGCAAATGTAGATGTCACTCCATCATATTCATTTTTTAGTTGCCCTAATTCTTTTATAAGAGTATCTTTTTGTTCTTGTAATTTAGCTTTCTCTGGTCCTGAAGTAGTGACAGCATTATCTATAAGACGTATTTTTTCTTTATATTGATCTGCTACACTAGCATATTCTTTCTGAACTGTAGAAGCAAATTGTTCTGGAGGAAGATTAGAAAAATTATATACACCATCTAATTCATATTGTCTCCATGCTTGAGGAGAAAGCCCTGCTCTTAAAGCTGCCCTAATTTGTTCTGGCTTCACTCCTTTAAATCCATTACGTATAACAGAATCAGCTAACACTCTATTACCATTCTTATCAGTGGTAAAAGCTTCATCTGTCAAGGTCCCTGAAGGAGATATAGCCTTTAATATACTCTCTACTTCTTTCTGGTTGTTGTTATATTTTTCGTATTTATAATTAAAAGAAGCATTAGGATCTGTAGAACTTAAATATTCTTGAGATTTTCTATTAAAATAATAATCATTTGCTGGACCATTCTCTCCTTTCTTACGAGCTTCATCCATTTCTGTAGAACCCTTTCTTAAGCTTGCTGTGGATATTACAGCATTTTGAATGGTTGGATCTTTATAAATTTGATTAGCTGCTCCAGAAATCTGATTAACTATTCTTTGATCAGAGAAATCTCCAGATAGTTGAGTGGTGATACCAGTTTTTAATTCGTTAAGTTTATTCTGTACATGCTGCTTATCTACATCTCTAGCAACATCAAGTCCTGAAATTTGTTCAAAATATGAATTTACTTTCTGTACACCTTGAGCTAATTGTTGCTCACGTTGCACACCAACTTCTACCATAGCTTGAACGGGGTTCATTGCTACGTAATCTTTATATTGAATTGGTCTTGACTGTGTAAAATTTGCCAAAATGTTATTTTTTGTAGAAAGTTATACAATATTAAACAATTTGAATGAGATTACCAAATTGTATTAAAGATTGCTTAATAAAAATTATTGATACATTAATCTTGTAAGCTTAGACTGAGATAGATCTCCACCATCTTTGAATTTTTTAAATCTAGCTCTTCCTATACTATCGTAGGTGGTTTTAGTTTGTTTAGGTTTACCTTCAGTCTCTGTAACAACAGTTTTACTAGGGCTACCTATAGCTCCTGAATTACCATAGATAAGAGGATTATCTCCTATATATTGTAATTGCTGATTTTCATCAAAATTATAATTAGGAAATAGATTACGGTAGGTGTTGAGAGTTTTATCTTCTAAAGCATTCTTAGCTAATATATCTGACACCTGAACTAATGCTTCTGTTCTCCTATCTCTTGTATTACCTTTAGCTGTAGCTTGACGAACGTATTGAGTATCAGCTAATTGTAAGTTCTTTTCCTTAGTATTATTAAGGAGAGTGACATTTTTATTAAGAGTGTCGTTGAAAATAGCTTGATTGGTTCTAAACTCTTCTGCATCTATACCACTGTTTGCCTCATACATTTGAGCTGATAATGCTCCTTGAGCTGAAGGATCATAAGCTATAGCTTTTTTAACTCCCTGAAATTGAGATGTATTTCTATTTCTCCTATCCTGAAAATCCACAGAATATGGAGAATATAAATCTGGATTAAGCTTTTGCATTTGTACAGAATCAGTTCTATCTATTAGAGCTGGTACAGCTGGAAGAAGTTGTTCCCAAGGATTTGTATTTATTGGCTCTCTTGTAGGATTAGGTGGATTTTTAAAATTAAAATCATAAGGTTGTGGTGTTACAGGATTGGCCGGTGCAGCTTGAGGAGCTGATTTATAGGGATTTTCTGGAGTCCAATAGTCTTTTTGAGGTATGTCTGTAGGAGAATAGTATTGCTGTCTAAATTGTTCTGGATTTGGAGTATCTCCAAAGATATTTTTTAAATATTCTCTTGTTTGATTTTGAGCAAGATTACCTTTTTTAGAAGGTTGATTTTGATTTTTCCAATCAAGTCTTTGTATTAAATCTTCTCCTGTATAGTTCTTTTTACCAGAGCTTCTTTTAAAATCGTTTACATTACCCTGCCCCATATTATAAGCAGCTACAGCAAGTTTCTCATCTCCACCATTTTGTTTTAATAAACTAGAAAAATGTTTAACTCCAGCAGCTATATTTGCCTCTATATCAGCGGGATTCGTGGAAGTTAACTGAGCTTCCGTTAATCCATAAGATTTAGCTGTAGGTGTCATAAATTGCATAATACCTTTAGCTCCAGCTTTACTAACCTGTGTAGGATTAAACCCTGATTCAAGATTAATAATTTTAGCTATAGTCTGAGGATTCACTCCATATTGACTTGCATATTTATCTATAATAGATTGATATTTATTTCCAGATACAGTTGCACCTTTTTGAGCTTTAATTAAACCACCATCTTCAGCATAATTAGTTTCTTGAGAAAGCATTAGCTTTTGTAATTTAGAAAGCTGTTCTTTAGATTGTACAAGTTCTTTCTGTTTAGAAAGTCCTCCCTTAAGCATAGCTGTACCTGAGTTGAATTTTAATAATTCAAACTTATCCTTTGTAGGTTCTGCTGTATTTACTAACTCTGCTCCTAAATCTATATAGGTTTGAGTTTTCTTTTCTTTTTTAGCTATCATCTTAGCATCTTTTTTAAATTTAGATCCTGTAAGAGGGTTAGTGAGATTTCCAAATATTTCTAAATCTCCTTGTCCATCAATTCTATAAGGTTCTCCACCTTCAGCCTCAAAAGCTTTACCTTGAAAAGAAGATTGTATCCCTCCGTCAGAATGTGACTTACCTTGAAATTCTCCCATCCCACCATCTATAGGATTATAACTTACTTGAGGAGCGTTACCACCTGAATGTGTTTGTACACCTCCTGAGTTGTAGGATTTAATATTACCACCCTTATTTACATAGTCTGGATTTGCAGCTACTGGATTAATAGAATAGTGACTATCATCTAAGTGATAAACATTACTATCCGGAGTGTTATTTTTAAGAAAGTCCAGCTTGTTCATTACTTGTTGGTATTCAACCTGAGACATTCCTTTAGGAGCTTTCTTTTTATAATCTGTAAGAGGATAGTCTTCCCATCCTGGAAATCCACCTATACCTCTTAGTTGTCCTTGAGTATATGGAGCTGTAGTGAACATATTACCTCCATCTTGGAAGTAATTAGCTTGAGCTGAACTTTTATCACCAGCTTCCTGTTTAAAAGGAATACTGTTACTATCTACATAAGATTTCCATTGATCATATGTATTAAAGTATTGAGGCTTACCATTATTATCTACAGTGAATTGTGTAGGTTTCTGAGTTAAATCTAATTGTGGTAGATTTGGAAGTCCTACTTGTTGAGGATTTACATTTGCTAATTCAGGTTTATATTTTGTTCTTAATAATGTATGTTCAGCTTTTGGTTTAGGAGCTTTATATAAATATTGATTGCCAGCTTCTGTATACATATTTAATCTAGGATCTTTAGGATCACTTATATAAATAGGCGGATGTATTTTATTGTATTCCGCAATAAATTCATCAGTTTTATCTTTTACTATCGAAGCTGGTTTTTTATATTGAATTGGTTGAATTGGTTTTTTATACCTATACACAGTGCCACTATAATTTTCAGTAAATTTTTTTGATATTCTTTGAACAGGCTCAGGATTTTTATTATTTAATTTTTTTAAATTTTGATAAGCTGCTTCCCTTGGTAAAGAAGGATTTACAGTTCCGTCTGGGTTATAAAAACTATCTACTAATTTTTCCCAATCATTTCCGGATATTCCAGAATTTAAAGTATGAAAATCTTTTTCATTTGCATTATATAGTGTCAAACTATCATTATAAGCCTTTAATCTTTTATCATTAGGATTGTTGGTTATGATAGGTTGTACTTTGCCTCCTTTCTGAAGGAGAGGGATTTCTTCTACTTGATCTCCTGGAATGAAATGAGTTCCTGTATTGTTATATAATTTCTTACCATTAGCTAAAATGGCAGGAACACTCATATCTGTAGTATCTATTAGGTTAGAATCAATTATTTTCTTACTGGTAAAATTCTTTACATTAGATTTTCTATATCCTTCATTGTCCTTAATTTTTCCACCTTTTTTCATAATAGCTTGAGAGCCAGTGCCATAGGGAAGAGGATTGTATGTAGGCAAATCTTCTGGTCTAACATAATCAGGATTGGTATCTCCTTTAGGAAGAGCAGCATCTATTAAAGCTAAAGAACCTAATATATAAGGAGTGGGATCTGTTCTCTTTTTATCTTTTTGATCTGGTCTAGATCCTTTCCAAGATGGATTGATTTTAGCAGTAGGAGCTGGCCCTGCCCAAGGAGCTAATTCTGGATTGTAGGGAAGACGCTGCATATCAGCAGGATCAAACATAGGATCATTACCATAAAAAGGATTTTGATCTTTTTTAAGTATAAGTCCTGACTGAGCTTTTTTGGATATATTTATTCCTTTTTTTGCCATAAGTGTATCTTGTTTGTCATTGACAGCTACATTATTCATTATATCAATCAAATCCTTATCAGAAAAACCTTTAAAACTTCTATTTATATTTTTATTATCTTTATATTTAGATTTAGCTTTGTTTAGTATTTCTTGATTAAATTCTTGGGTTCCCGTATCATATATATTATCTTTTTTAAGATAATATCTTAAAGTATCTATATCTGCTTTAGCTTCAAAAGGAGTGGAATCATGGTCTATTACTCCTTGCTCTTCAATAGGCATAGCGTTAGTATCAATATTTCTATACTTATTTTTTGAGTTTATAAAAGAAACTTCATTTTTATTTAAAGCTAAATTTGTATTTTTTATACCAGGCATATTTGCTAACATACTCCCTATTACATGGGAATACTCATGAGTTAAAGTAGACTCAGTTGTATTACCATATTTTTTTAACTCTTCATCATCTATATTTACAGCTTTGTTTTTTGGTATATATTTATTTCCTATTCCAAGTACATTAATTACAGATGTAGAATTTAGATTATTTTGTCTATCTTTTATAACTTGATCTACATTTTTATATCCTTGCTTAGTAAGCCTTTTTTTATAATTAGGAGAATTTAAATAATCCTTATAGAATTTTTTTATATTTTTTGGATCTGGCATTATTTGTAAGATATTTGGGATGAAGAAATAATGAACTGAGAAACAAATTTTAAACTGTCCTTTGTGTTATTAATAAGTCTAATACGTGTGTCTTTTGCCATTAGAGGGGCTTTATTAAAAGAACGCTTAGAATAGTTCATATTAGAATTATTAAGTTCTTTATATATAGAAAGAGATTCACAACTTTTAAGCCACATAGGTTGTTGAGAGTTTTTCTGTAATGCCCAGAAAGTGTTAAAATTGTAGAAACTGTTAGATTTAGTAAATAGTATTTCTTTACTATCTGTATTGTAGACAGGGTATTTAGAATAGCTTTGAAGATTATTCTTAGGTTTCTTAGTGAGCTTTAAGGTTCCTGAACATTGTTGGTTATTGTAAATAATTGCTTCTGAGAAATATTCGTCATCTGTCTCTACAAATTCTTGGTAGTCTGTATATTTTAATATCTTAGAATAGTCTTTAATTCCTTGTAATATCTCATCATTTCCCTTGTAATATATCGGGTATTCGATGATATAAGGAGCAATAGTTCCATAGAAGTTATTAAAAAGAGTGAAAGTTGAATTGTGTTTCCATAAATTAGTGTTTCCTGAATAGAAGCAATTAGTTGATCCTATATAGTAATTAGGCAGATAGGAGTGAAAACTAGACCAGGAATTAGTTATAAAACTGTAAGAAAGTGTAAAAGAATTATTACAAAAATAACGTGTATCAGTTAATTCTACTTCCTGATTTTGATAAAAGAATTTGTTATTCTCTAATGTTAGAGGAAGGAGAGGTTTATAGTCTAATTTAGTGATGAGAATTCTATCATATTTAGAATCGTACACTCCATGTAATCCTACACCATTGAAATGATTATCTATGTTATATGTAGAAAAAGCTTTTTGTATTTCAAATGGAAGGAATTCTGTAAGAAATTTAGATACATTCTCATTTGAAATTTCTTTAGCTTGTTGTCCTGAAAGGATAAATATTTGCCCTCTTTTAGAATCTATAGTGATATGACCATATTCAGTTTTAAGTAGGAACTTGTGTTGTGATCCTACAAAACCTAAATCTGTATCAGCATAATCAAGGGGAGGAGACTGCTGAGAAAATAGGGATTGACCTAAATAAGCCTGAGTTGTAGAAGTTGCTATAGTTTGTAATGCATTATACAGGAGAGTTTTGTTTTCAAACCTAGCCAACACTTGTTTATTCTCTATTCCATCAAGAGATGTAAGCTTTCCATAATTTTGAGGGAAATCAAATTTAGCAGCTGGTCTATATACAAGCCAATTATTTCTCCTATAGTTAATTACTTCTTCCTGCTTTTCAGAAAATATAGCTCTATAAGGTTGGCTTTCTCTATTTACATCTTCAAAGAAATCCGGAGGAAGGTGAGTAAATGTATTAGTGTATTGGTTTTGTTTTGAAAAACTCTTATTATAAAGATAAGTATTATCATTAGCTATACTTACATTATATTCCTGTAACCAATCATCTGGAATACCTTTGCTCACTCTAGGGAAAAAATCTCCTTCTTTATCATTATAGGCTTGTCTATAATCTACATTCACTTCTGATTCACAAAAGAAGTTAGGTATACCATAAGCAAACAGGAATATAGATCCATTATCTGAGAAGAAAGAACTTCTGTTCCAATAAAACCTATGAGCCTTAACACCAAATATAGAATTGAGAACAGAGTTTCTTTCTGTTGCATCTGTAGAGAACCAATATTTCACTCTACCTACATTAGAGAGTTCATTATAAGATATATCAGAATCATCTGGTTCTCCCACTCTATTATCTATAAAGAAAGGAATTTTAGATTTATAAGCAAATTGATTTATAAATATATCCCCTCCAAATATTGTTTCTTTTTTATATTGTGCATTGGGGTTGAGAGATCTTTGAAATCCTGTGTCTATTGTATCATAAGAATATATCTGTCCATATTGGTTATTAAAAGCTTTTTTTATGGAAGCATAATAAGAAGAAATAGGCCATGAGAATATATCATATGAAGGGATGAGAGTCTTAGAAATATCTGTTATTCCAGACACTTCATTTACATATGGAAGAGGAAGATTAGTTTTTACATAAACTGAGTTTTCTCTTTGATAGTTGTTTATTCTAAGATTATCTCCTACACTTTCCACTCCTGATTGTAAATATCTTCCTATATCAATAGCTCTTTGCTTATTACCATTGTTGAGCACTGGCTTTGAGAGAGTGTAATTACCTATTGCATTATATTGGTATGCAAAATTCTTATGTGGAGTTATTTTAAATATAATGTCTACTATAGCTTGATAAGCCGTCATAGCAGCTGTACCATTAAAGACATTAGTTGAAAGTCCATAAGTACCTGAAGCAAATCCAATTGATACACCTGCTATTAGTGCAGAAATATAAGCTGTAGAATTTACAAATTGGTATTTAGAATGCTTTTTCACTTCTACTATATGCCCATTAGAGAAACCAGACTCTGCTGTTTCTAATTTAAGAATTGTACCTAGAGACGGTTGATAGAAATGTGTATCAGGTGAGTGAAAAGTATATCTGCTTTTAGATGATTCGTCTACAATTGTATTATCTAAATAAGGATCATTTGCTCTTATATCATTAAAAAGATAATTAGGGTAGTAATATTCATTGCTATCTACTTCTGGTATTTCATCTATATTTAAATCCCCTAATTGTGAATAGGCATCTGCTGTTTGTAAAGCTGAATTGAGCACTTCTAAAGCACCTTGTAAATAAGCTACTTCAGTATCATTATTTGGATCTCCTAGTTCTTCATTGATTTTGTTAATTGCAAACTGTATGTTAGCAGTAAAAATAGGAGAATTAGTTGGGTATGTCTTGGCAAAATTTAAAGTGTCCATGACATTTTCCAGCCTTTCCCTATTAGTATCAAAAATAGGTACTATAGTTTTGTAAGCTTTATCCACTAAATCTAAAGCTCTATCTACTAAACCATATACAGGATTGGCAGAATAGTTTCCACCACCAGATCCTGAGGTGTAGTCAATTTGATTATTTTTAGCTGTGTATTTTAATACATTGTGAATAAGACCTTTAGCTACTACAGATTTATTATTTGCTCTATTTCCCCTTAATATTTTAAAACCTACTATACTGTTTTTCTGATCTTGAGTGAGAGAAGAGGATTGTATAAGCTGATTGATTTGATTTATATCAACTTGCACTCCTATAGGGTAGATGTATTCAGTGTCATGTATTTGTGTTATAACACTATCTGGAAATTTGTGGTGACGAATAGGTGTGTTAGCTAAACTTCCCCACATTTTTATATCACATGGGTAGAGTTCCTCTGATTGCCAATAAGCAAACTCTCCATATTGATAAGCTCCTGTATAACAATCGTCAGCAGCATTTTGAAATTCATCAGAAAATCCTGTAAGTGTGGCTGTATTGTAAACTTGCCATCTACGTAATATTTCTGCTTCTTCACATTTCTCTCTATCTATAAGACTATCTTCATTAGAAACAATTTCTAAATCTGTATCCATAGCTACACGAGCAGGAATATGAAATCCATCTGTCTGTAAACCATTATCTAAGAGGAAACATACCTCAAATGGATATACCTCATCCCTCATATACCCTCTGTAAGGATAGATTAGTTCTGGCTTTTGATAAGCCTCTTCGTATTTTAATCTATGTGTTTCCCAAAGAAGTTTTATTTGAGAAGCTATAGCTTGATAATTAATTCTTTCTTCAGCTACTAAATCTGACCATATAAGAATATCCTGAGCTGTTGTTACATCATTAGCTGTAGCATATACAGGGTATTTTTCATTTATATCCACCAGAGAAAGTGCTTCTTGTGTTTGATTTTGTCCTGTATAAGATATTTTTTGCTGAGTGGAAGTAATCTTATATGTCCCAACTAAATATGGAGTGGTGATATTATTTACTGTTTTAATAACAGCTAAATTAAAATAATCATAATATCCACTTTGATCTAAATTAGATATTAAAATATCAATAGATTTATTAACCTTGTAGTTAAAATCTTGTGTTATTTTAGTAGGGTCAAAAAGCCCTATAGGATTAGTTACAGAATAATAAGAAGTGTATGCTTCTGAAAGTGCATTAGCATATTGTATGGCAAACTGATAAGAACCAGCTTCCGTTTCTCCATCACTGTCTACATCTGTTATTTCTAATTCTGGAATGGAGAAGTTAGGTTGTACATTCATTTTATTACAATCTATTTCAGTTGTAATAACATTCTGACAATCTGGTCCTGTAGTTTCCAGGAAAGGCAGGTTATCCAAATCTATGAACCTTCTAGGCATATTTCCATCTGTCCAATAAACTTCTGTCCCTCTGTGAGTGAGCCTGTATACAGATTTTAATATAGGATGATTTAGAGAAAGTCCTATACAAGGATCATTTATTTTTTTAGTGTAGAGACATGTGTTAGTGTTTACAACACCTATCTCAGAATTTAATTCATCTTCTGTAGCTAACCAAAATACAATAAGATCTTTTTCTAATATATTTCTAGCTCCAACTACTTTATATCCTTCCGGAAGATTTGTACAAAGTATATTTCCTTCCTCATTTTGTACAGTGACACTATTACCATCAAATCCCTGAATGACAGCATTAAGAGCATAGGTGTATTGAGAAGGACGAATTTGAGACATTATATTATCTAAATTCAGTCCTAAAGCAGCAGAAGAAGGTGTATTATTGATATTGGATTCAGCCATTATGGAATAAGATACTTATTAAGTGAATTTTGAGTTCTTTTAATTCTTTGGTGTTTCTTGTATATTGTATCTTTTTTAGATTCCACCTGAGCCATTATAAATGCCTCATCTGCCATCTGTTTATATTGTTGAGCTTTCTGTTGTATTTGATTATAGGTTTCATCTACTATTTGATTAGAAAGTTGTTCAAATACTTTTTGTTTAATAAAAAGCTCTATATATTCTAATATTCTAAAATCATCAGGAACTAATGGATAGCCTGATGGATCATAAGTTTGAGAATAATATAGGAGATAAACATTTCCTTCTCTAAAAGTTGTAACAAATTTATTATCTCTTATATCAAAGGACTCAGGACCTGTTGCTCCAAAATTAGCACAATCAGAATGACATTTACTTTTAGTATTAATATTTCCAGGCTTAAGGAGGTATTGTCTATTAAATTGCCTAAACACTTGATGAGTGGTCTTATAAACAAGGGATATTACATCAGGAGTACATGTAGTGTCACAATATGTTTTATCCGGAGTGAGATTAGTTGATGTAGATCCTACTTTAACTTGTTGATAATCAGCTGAAGGAAGTTGATAGCTATCTTGTACAGATGTACATAACCATGCTTCCCTAACACTAAAAAAGTCGTCTGGTAGACGAGCTTCAAAATCACACATATCAAGAACAGCAGAGACAATATCATAGCTTCCTTTTCCTAACTTACGGAGACATTTATCAATATAAATTCCCCAGACTAAATCATCTATAGCTCCTGTATCTAAATAGCTTCTTAGTTCTTCTCGAATTAAGGCTAAGGTTGGTTCAGGGGATATAAAATTATATTTGTAGTAATCACTCATCTATTTCCATTTGAGGTATTTGTGTTGATAGTTATTATCCAGATAATGTTTGATAAGACGGGAAGAAACTCTGGAAGGTTTAAAACTCCATATGTCATGCTTGTAAAATCTACACGAACCTATACTCCAAAGCCACCTGAATTTAAAACCCTCTGTATTAAAATTCATGTGGTATATCTTCTTACCAAGTTCCATTGTTTTCTTCCAATTAACCGTAAGATTAATTATTTCATCTCCGTTAGGAAGTATGGCAGTTTTCTTAGGTTTAAATTTAGTAACACAGAAATCTCCAAATCCATAAGGGAATTTAGCCTTCTCTCCTGTCTCTAAACAATAGTCTCTAAAACCATAATTGAATGTATATATAATATTACACCATTCAACATAAGAAAGTTTTAATTCTGGATGTTTTAGTTTAAAGGCTTTATATACCTCTCTAGATGTCGTTCTGTATTCTCTAGCTTTTCTCATTAATTACCCTCTTGGTTGTCGCTGGTTTTTTGATCTTGCAATTTTAAAAAATTCCTTGAAATTCTTTCTGTTACTATATCCTCTAGATCCTTCATACGATTAGCCATGAAATAGAAAGGTTTATCGAGAGGGTTTACACATATATCAGATATTGGTGGAGGAGTGGAGCAATTGCAATCTTTTCCTGGAAATAGAATGTCATTTGGTACATCTTCTGTAAAATAAGCAAATAGGTTTACTGAAAGAGTGTCTGGATTAGAAATATACAAATAATTATTCTGTATCCAATAATACAGTCTATTAGTTAATAGCTTGAGTTTTACTATATTCTCAAGTCTTTTAGGTGTTACTTCAAGAAAGGTTTTAGAATTATCTAGTCCTGTAACTCTTTGTACAGCCAGTCCCCATATACCTTCTCCAATATTAGGGAGTTTCTTTTTAGACCTAGCAACCATTATATCAGATTGAAAATCACAACAGTCTGTAATAGGAACTTGTTCCATTTCCAAACACAAAATAGGAGTGAATACATTAGGGCTACTCCATAATTGTCTTTTGTTAGTCTGCTGTGTAACAATAAGATTGGCTGCGTTTCTAATCTCAGACGCAAGAAATCTATCTGATATAAGGACATCAGAGGCAAGCAATTTATTATTTTGCCTAAGATTAGATATTGTTTGTCTTAGTGTTTGCATTTAAGGTAAGTATGATTCTAAATATTTACTAGGTAATTTGTCGCTATATTTTTCATTATAAATTGATTGAGCTATTCTCCATTTTGATTTATCTGTAAGTATATGTTTACCCCACATAATACCAGTTTGAAAAAGGGTATTCCAAACTTCATTTGTGTATTCAAAAGCTAATTTTTCTTCCTCATTATGATAAAATACCTGCATTATATTCTTGATTCAAATTCTGCAATACGACCTTTAATAGGATCATAAACCGTAGCTATACCAGCACGTATTGAATTAACAAAATTGTTATCCTGATGCCACCTATCAGTTCCGGAAAGAGAGGGCATTTGTTGAATTCTAACACCCTTAATTTCCTTAGCCATGTAATGATGTTTATCTCCTGTATGCACTTCTCTGTATTTTGCATTACCAAATGCTTGACTATCTTTACCTGTAGCAAATAATAAAGGAAGATCATCAATTTTGCAATTGCCGTGATGATAGCCAATAAATGTATTTCCTAACACTGTAGATTTAGTAACTGAATGCTCTCTTTTGAAAGAGATAGCTTTATTTTGCTTAAAGTAAACTTCTAGAGCATGAGCTAAATAAAATGATTTAGTCCTATCGTGGTTACCTTGTACTAATACGATTTCTAAATTAGTGCTCATACCATATAAGTAATAAATCGTATTAACTAGTAAATCAAATCCTACTTCATATTCATGGTCATAGCTAGTTAACACATCCTGTGGTGTACCAGCAGTTGTCTGATTTTGATAATTATCTGTATGGAAGAAATCATTAGAAATAGGAAATACTAATTTATTTATAGTATAGATACTGTCTACTTTTGATACTAGATCAATTACTGTATTTATATATTGTTCTTTTTTATTAGCTAGAGTTTCTCCTTCTAGAGTTTTTTTAGCTAAATGAAAATCAGATATAGATAATTCTAAATCTATTGTATTTTTACGCCAATCTACTTCTTTCTTTATAATTGCAGTTTGTGTAGGTGTATATGATTCAAGAAATTTCTCGAAATCTTTAATGCTGTAATCTTCAGGCTTAATGAGAGTGGCGAATACTGAAGAGGTGAATTTACCATTTGATTTAAGCTTACTCCAATAAGAGGAGATTTTATATTTAGTTAAATCTATTTTATGTAGTTCTGCTAGTTCTTCATTGTTCTTAGGTTCAAAATCCAGTTCTACTTCTGAAGCTAAAGTTCCTTTATCATTATCAACCTTTTGAGAATTTGTATAAGTGATAGTACATGGTATGATGGGAGTTCCAACTGTGTGTACAAAATTTGTAGAAGATCCCCTAAGCTCTTTCAATAATTCATCCACTTCTTCTTCTGTTATGTTAAGTTTCTTTGCATAATAAGCTTTTGATTTCTTCAAATGCAAAAGATTTTTTAATTGTTCTGTTAATGGCATCTTTTAAGTTTAAGTTATAAATAAGCCCTAGTACAAAACTAGGTAATTAGAATGAGAAAACCAAATATATTAACCAAAATTATTAAAAATGATTAATGGTTTCTATTAGACACACTACCGTCTATACCTACAAGAGGAGTTCTTGTAGCTTCTTTTATTTAGTGAACCTAGGGATTCATACACCTTATACGAGATCTGAAGAGCTTGCTAGCTTGTAGGTAATCGTTGACACGGTAAAGTCATTGCGATATTTATTCCTCAGTCCATACCTGTAATAGAATCTTTCAAACCATTATCCACTATTACAGTTTCCCTAATCACATGTTTTTATTAAGGGACTTAAAAACAGGATTGCTTTATGTTTATGTGTATAAAGCAAAAAACCCCACCTTTTTACGAGTGGGGCTTAATGCTTAGAACGAGAAATTGTGAGTTGAACACAAAGATATAAAAATAATTCTGTAATCCCTAATTTATTTTTTCTCGTTCTAAGGAGAAACCCTATTCATAATAGGTAGAACAAATGTAACACCTATTATTGGAATTTCCAAATAAATTAGAAAGATAGTTAATCAAAATTATTAAGGAGCTACATCAGCTATAACTTTCATACTATCCCCAGGAGCAAATGTTACAGCTGTGAATGTATAGTTACCAGCTCCACTCACTGTTAATGTCTGTTGTAGTATGTTATTTTTATACAATTTAACTACACCAGATCCTGAAGCTACAACCACTCTTACAGCAGCAGAAGTAACACCAACACCTACTAAAGTGGCTCCAGGTCCTACTGGATAAGCTCCGTCTGTTGTTGTATAGAATGTAGATCCTCCAGTGTTTACTGAGCTTACTTGTATGTTTGAGCTGTTATTTATTAATAAGAATCCTGAAGTGTTTGGATTAGGTGTACAGCTACCTACATTTACTATAGTGGAAGCTGGCGCATAGACAGTGTTTATCTTAGCACAGAAAGTTGTAGCTCCTGTTATAGTGAGATTAATAGTATTTCCATCACAATCCACATAGTTAACTCCATCAGAAGCTCCTACAGGTGTAACTGTATAGCTGGTACAAATACCACCACTGCAATTACCAAATAAGAAACATAATTGTGCTTCGTCTATTACAATGTTTAAATCTACTTTTTTAGTGGTAGGATTGTAAGTTGGTACTATGCTAATACCACTATTAGAACTACCATTTAATTTATCAATAAGATATGCAGGATCTGTATCAGTGTTGCTACCAGCAACTACACCTGTAGAGCTGATAAGCATTTGATTAGTATCATCACTCTCAGATAGGTCTATACCTATTCCTGCAACTATTTTATCTACAAGAGTGCCTGGAGAAGTGTCTCCACTATCATAAGCAACAAATCTGTCTCCTGTTAATGGTGTAGCTAAAGACACTGTTACACCTGCACAAGGATTATCTTCATCTGTAGCTTCTACAACAAAATCTGCACTGAATGTTGTTTTAACTTCAGATAGATCATTTAATGTTTGAGCTATAAACTGAACATTACCTTCTAAGGTTTCGTCTAGAGCTGTTAAGCATCCCCAATCTACATTACCTCCAAGGTAAGTGTCAGTAGCACAAAGACGAGTTTTAATTTTATTAATAGTAGCTACTAAAGTGTCTGTAGTGGTTGGACTAGCAAGACAGCTTCCTACGTTATTAAAAGTAGGTAGCACTGAACCCCCAGCTAAAGCTAAAGTTCTCACTTGGCATATCTGAGATAATACTTCATTAAATCCTTCTAGTACAGTGGTAGGAGCAATTCCTACAGTGAAACATCCGTCCCAATCTGCTGTAGAGACATCTAAAGCTTCATCTATATCAGAGAACTTAGTGCAATATTTTGTCAATACAGTTTGTAAGCTGTCAGATATAATAACACCTGCTGAAGTACAAACTAAACCAGGACCAGTGATAGCTTCTATTTCAGCTGTCACTTCATCCTGAAAAGCAGGAAACGTCACCCCTGTAAATGTCTGTAAATTAGTAGCTATAGTACAAGTGTAGGATGTAATAGCATCTACGAATGTTGCTTCTGTTAATATTGGAGCACCAAACCATGCTGGTAGACAATTCTTCTGATAGGCAGAATAATCTCCTATAGCTGAACACATTTGTTCATCCAGCTTAGAAAAGGCAACGTCTAAACTATCTCCTGTTTCTATACCAGAGCAATCTAGATTTGGTCCATTATAGCAAAATCCTTTTGTAGACATACAATCTCCACAACCATCACATCCTCCTATATTTAAAGGAGTAAAATTTAAAGGATAATTATCATTACAATCCTGACAAGGCATATTAATATTTTTTATGGAAGATATACAATGTATAAGCAACCTATAGATGGATGAAGATTTGTGTGAGGTTGACCACCTCCTGAGCTTTGAATTGAAATGCCAGAAATAGATGGGGAACTAAGTCCTACATCAGCTGTACCTGCAACCACACACATAGTATAAGCCTCATTCCCATTATTATCTCCTGTACTACGAGAAAATGGCGCTAGTTGAGAGTAGCCTCTATTAGAAGAGCTTAAACTAGAAATTGTAAAGTGAGTGTGCCCATTGTCTATTATATTATGAGTGTGAGGAGCACTTTGTAAATTTGTAAGTACTGTGTTTGTACTTCCATATTTAGTTCCTACAAAATAGTTGTAATTAGCATTAGTTGTAATAGCAGGATCAACAGCGGAATCTAAAGTGGTTCCTGGAACATTTTGTATAGCGCCTATAGGACTTCTACCTCTCCAATCTTGAGTTCCATTAAGTCCATTAGCTAAATAGATTTTATCAAACCCACTAGCTATCAGTCCTTTACCTGTATTATCAAAATTAGAAAGAGGACCTGCATAAGGGATATATGTATAAGGAACCATTCTGCTATTAAACTGAGGAGTGGCGCTAGAAGCTAAACAAGCCTGTACTTGTGTACATAAATCAGCTTGTTTTACATAAGTGTTTTCTATAATTGTTAGTCTTGCATTAATATCACATACAAGATTTATAATAGATTGTATCACTTCATCTCTGGTAGATGGATCATTCTCTAAGCACAATATGTCAAATAAATAAGGAGCATTCACTGTATTTTCAACAGTTTTTATTCTTCCATCAAAGCTACATGTAGCATCTAATAAGGCTTGTATTAAATTAGGAAGAGTTTTATCTACTCCTACTAATGTTTGTGTTAACAGACAATCTAATGTAACATCTAATGTAATACCTGTTCCATTAGCCAGAGCTATTAATTTATTTAATATAATATCCTCTATCTCATATAAATTGTCTCCTGTACAAATACCTAGCACCTCTATTTCAGGTCCTGTGTATTTAACACACCTATCCGTAACTAATGGGTCACAATTATTATAACAGTCCTTACAAGGCATTTTTATTGGTTTAATTCAGGAAAACAAGACTCACATTGACTGCAATTACCATCTCTAAAAGCTATTGTATTAACATGAGAGATAATATCTCTCGTTTTTATAGATGGGCAGGGATATGTACAATTGTATTTCCTTTTGTTTAATATATTTTTATATCTTACAAGTTGTTTTAATAAATCAGCGTCAAACTTGTAGCTAGTATTATAAACTAAGCTATAATATTTTTGCTTTGTTATATAGAATATTGTACACTCTATTTTGGCTAAGAGGGCATCTATATCACAATCACAAGTTTTTAATTTTATCTGCATGAGACACAAAGACCATTTACTAATTGACAAGCTTTATAAGGAGTACCACATTTGCTACATGGAGTAGGCATACAATGGTATATTGCTAATGCTTTACACATGATTTATTATTTATGAAGTTATCTAATAATACGTAAGCTTTGTTATATAAAGAATGAAAGAGTTTTTCTGCACAATTATTACCTGCTGAAATAGCTCCTTCTATGAAGGTTTGGATAGTGTCTAATAATAACCTATCTTCTCTCTTAATTCTGTTATCACATTCCATAAAATCCATATGTAAATAAGCTTTATCCAATTTACTTTGTAGATTATCTATTCTTGCAAATACTTTCTCTACATAATATTTATAAGCTGGATAAACACTGTATTTCACTTTGTATATTCCATCAGGTATATTTGTTAACTCACACCAATCACAGGTGATAGCTAATGCTTTACTATCATAGACACTAATATTAGATGGGACAAATGGTAGTGTAACATCCGGATTTCCAGGAATAGAAATTTGTATTGTTGGAGATGTTATAGTAAATCCTGTAGGATAGGCACTTAGATCTAATAATGCAAAAGATTGCATTGAATGAGTGTCTAATAAACCTATATTTAAATTTGGTTCAGTCATATATTTATATAGGTTGTTCCTGGAATAAAATCTTTATTGTTATACTTCTTCAGCATATCTCTCCAATTTAAGCCAAATCGTTTTTCAAAATGAGGTAAGTCATTAAAAGCCTTTCCCCAAGTGTAGCCATGATTTTCAAATATTTTAGCTACTTCTGTCCAATCTGCTATACCATCTGTATCATAATCTTTTACAGTGTTCCAACTAATTTCTTTTCCATCTATAAGTAAACAAAAGTCCACTGCAAGACCATAGTTATGATAAGACTGACCACCTTTAGCATTTGTAACTTTAGGACGTTGCTTATATAAAGCATCCTGTTCTGCAAATGTTCTTAATCCTTGAACTATTCTAACTTTAGCCCTGCCTGTAAGGGAACAATCAGCTAGTTCTACTATAAGCTTCACTTCATCCCTAATTTTAGGATGTAATAAAGCAATTCTTTTTTCTGATATACTATCCATAATTAAAAAACCCAAAGGATAGGAAAATATCCTTGTTCCTTTGGGTTGGTTTTTATAGGTTTTGTTATCTTAAGGGATAAGCGTAGTAGTAGTTGATGTAGATGAAGTGGAGCTTGTTGAGCTAGTAGTAGTTGTACTGATAGCTACACCTGATTCATTTACTGGAGCACCAAGATAAGTAGTCAACATTGTTTCAATAGTTGAAGTTTCACCTTGAGGTATGAAGATAATCACTCTTTCATCTTCCTGCAAGTTAGCTGTATAACTATCGTTCTGAGCCAATTCGTCAAACTGAATTGTGTATTGATCATAAACAATATTAGCAGCTACAAAGCTTTCATACCACTGATTATATCCAGCTGTACGATACAAACTTTTCTGAGGAGACTGGTAAGTGTAATAGTCTTTTTCAACCTGAGTTACTTCAGCAGAAGTCAAACGTGGGAATGAGCTTCTTTGTGTAATTGTAACTGTAGCTGCCTGATCACATCTATCTGATACAAAGAAATCCTGTGATGTATCTGGACCAGTGTAAGCAAATGTTCTAAACCAAATACGATCAAATTCGTAAGGGTTAGCTGCTATATCACATGGCTGACCATAAACTGTTAAAGGTTTAGATTGGATAACCAATGTAGCATTTTCACCTGTACCAACTTTAGTGAAAGTGAAGAAGGTAGACATGTTCAAAACACGAGGACCAAATTGACCAACATTCTGTTGATTAATACCAGCAATAACTAAATCTACTAAAGCTTCATTATCAGCTGTATCACAAGGATCAGCACCACAATCACAACACGGAGTTTTAACTGTCACTGTACGAGTGAGACCATTAAAGGCAATAGTGTCAATCAAGCTGGAATGAGCCACTAAAGTAAGATTAAATTCTTCTCCACATTTAGCATTAAAATTACTAACTACTTGAATTTCGTTAGCAGCTGTAGCACTACCTGTTACTTTATACCATTTTTTAACTTTTGAAGCCTTGATTTTATCAGAAGGTTTAGAGCCAATCACTGCACCAATAGTTGCATCATGACCCTGAAAGAACTGGATAAAGGCGGCTGTAGAAATATTACCGTTTGTGGCTATAGTACGAGCATCATCTTTAAACACGCCGAATTGTCCAGCAGTTAGATTTTGTGTACTACCTGTAGATGGCAATGTATTACCAACTGGAACTACAAATACGGTGCTTAATGAAAATTCCATAATTTTTTATTTTTATTCGTTTGTTTGTTTTCTAATTTCAGCTGATTGAACTGCTGAGTTGTTTTCTGTATACATAGCAAGTTTTCCCACTGCTATATCTAAAAGTTCATTTTCTAGGTAGGCTTCAAGCTCACTGTTTTGATTTATGCTTTCCTGACCATCAAAATCTACATATCCTTCTTTGTCTATCTTCTTAGGGTATCTGAGATAAGATACATACAATTCTTTAGGAGAAAATGTACCATCAGAATAAACATGTATTTCACTTTCGGAAATATCTACTATTGTTTCCTGATATTCAAAAGAAGGTTTAAAGTTGCTATCTCTTAATAAGAGTGTAATATCTGCATGTTTAACTAAATCTGCATTTGAATACACCACTCTGTTTTTACATTCTTCTTTATCTGCAATTACATAACTATCAATATAGAACATGTAAGAAGGAAGAACAGAAGTTTTAACTATGTATTTATTAAGATGTTTATCTGATAAAACAGGAAGAGTTTTATGATCTTCAGGATTTTCAATTAAATTTTGTAAGTCCTGATACCTTTTTTTAAAACTATCCAATCCTAACTTAAAAACATTATTACCTGTTACTTTATTTAGAATGAGCTGTATTTGAGCCTCATTAAGGGCAATAATTTTATTTTCTAAGGGGATTTGTTGATGTTCGTTAGTAGCTAACTTATTGAGTTTGAGGTCAATCCCATAAAGTAAACTATCTACGTTTATCATGATTGCTCTATTTTTTTATGTGTTAATTTCTTTTCTAAAGCAATCAAATCTAATTGTCCGTCATCATCCACCAGTTTAGCTATAAGCTCTTCTTTAGAGTTAGCTACAGTTACACCACCTTCTGTAATCCTATTGTTAATACCATATCTGTAGATATTAAATGTTAAAGCTTGTTCTACAAGATCCTTAACCTTTAGCATTGCATCAGTGGTTTTTAATAGATCATTAAACAACCTTACTGGAGAATAACCTTTATTCTGACCTGAACTAAATTCTGTTTTCTTTAAAATACCATCTAAGAGATTATAAACAGTTTCTTCTCTTGTATCTTCTGTTACAGGAAGTCCCATTAAACGGGCAATCTGTTTTTTCTTAGTAGGAGAAAGTTCTTCAAAAGCTACAATAGCTTTGTTAATTTCTCTTTTCTTAGTGTAAACTTCTCTCTGCTCTGTTTCTTCATCTACCAAGTAGTATTTAGTTTCAGCAGAAGCTTGACCTTTTTCATAAGCTTCCTTTGAAGGAGCAATCCTAGGATGGACTTTAATCCAATTCCATTCAATCTCTCTCATGACATCGGTGGTATCAAAAATTTCTTCCCTATTTCCTAATTTAACAGGACCAACTTTTAAATCAGCTCCGAATTTTCTCTTCAACACTTCTGGAGAAGAGGCAAAATTATAAAAAGGAGAAGTAGGGTCTAATAATCCAGGTATACCTAAAGACTTTTCCATCCTGTCTTTATCTTTTATAATTCTATCTATTTCAACTTTTCTGCTTTCTTCTGAAAGACGTTGTAAATAGGGAGCATCAACATCTAAACCAGTACGATATTTACCTGAACTTTCCTTATAAGGGAAAAAGGTTTCTGAAGTTCCTGGTGCTCTTGAAAAGCCGTTCTTAGACAATTGCTGTTCTAGAGTGTTAATTGAGTCGGTGTATACCTTTTTTATAGGTGAAATTTTACCTATTGCCATGATGTAGTTATTTTTGATGAACACTGCTATCGAAAGCTACACCTATTGTGATGTTCAAGTGATAAGTAAACAGCAGTCTCATTCCGCTGACGTTACTTAGTTATTTAATGGAGAGAGGAATAAAACTTTGGATTTTAAAGCCTCTCTCCGGAGGGAATTAGAATTGTGGAATTTCTTCTATGAGAACAGTACGAGACATATCTTCGATGAAAACATCAGACCTATCTTCCATCCATACTGTATAGCCTGGGAATTTAGTAGCTGCATTATGACCTTGAGAAGCCATAGCACCTAAGTGACTCCTACGACCATCAATATAGCCCCATTGCATAGAAGGTGTATTAGCTCTCCTCACTTCACGAATGTTGTTAATCAAGCTACCATCAGAAGTAGGACTAACATCAAACACCATGAAAATAGGAGTGGATTTTTTGTTCTGACCAAACTCCAAGCTACCTTGTGGTAAATCGAGTTCTTTCAAGTGAACCAATTCAATTTTACCAGTTTCTCTTGTAATTACAGAGTTGAAGGCAAAATTCAATACTAAGTTCTGACCTGCACCTTGAACAAACTTATCATTGTCTCCTACATTGAATGTAAGACCAGAATCAAATGCATCTTCTTTAATAGCCTGTTGGAATGCATCAAATCCAGATTCGTTCGTGTACATTTTAACACGCCTATCCTTAACATCCACTCTACGGTAGAACAAATCACCAAATACTGAACGTAACAAGCTCACAGAGAACTCACCACGATTGTAAGGTACATAGTTACCAGAATTACGCATTCTGTAATAGATACCAGCAGATTTGATTTTCAATTCTTGTTTAGCACCATTAGTACGAGAGATACCAGGTTTGCTCCAGATCATACGCTTAACTTTCGTTTCAAGCATTGTCTTACGCATCCAGAACTCAATGAAGGGTTCCCATTTAACATTAGATGTTGAAGTAGGAAGTTCATTACGTCTACCTTTCATATATACTAACAAGTCTAAAGGACGACCATTAGCATCTTTAAGGATTTTATCATCAGCCCATGCAGTGATAGTGTGCTCATAACCATAGCCTGTACCTAATGTTTCAAACATTGTGATACGATCACCCATTTTCTGCAAACCACCTAAATCCTGATCAAACTCACCTAACATAACATCAAGGATGAAAATATCCAAACCCTGTTGTAAATATTGTGGAGCTACGAATTCAGTGAGTGTGTTAGCAGCCATCAAAGTAACCTGATGCAACCAACCAGCACCGTAAGGTGTAGGATCGTTAACAACAACTACTTGTGGACCATAAATTTGATGACCAATAGCAAACACCATGTTTTTAGAAACAATAGTGTCTATTACCAATTCAAATACTTTATTGTCAATACCTACCTGAGATTGACTAGTAGTGGATGCTGGAACATCAATCAATTTAGGAAACTGGAATGGTTTTTCAATATCCCATTTCCAAGTGTCGGTCATACCATCCAAGAAGTATGGCTTAGACTTATTGATCATATCCAAAAAGTCATTGGAGTACAATGAGCTTTGAGTATAAATGTCAATTACCCTCTTATCATAAGGAGTAGGCTCATTGTCGTGCTGCAAACTCTCTAAGTGATTAGAGTCTGTCAATTTACCAATTGCCCTCTTATCAAAAGAAGAAACTCTTGCATAGGTTAAGCCGGTAAATCCTGGTATTGTCTGTAAAGGCATCTTATTATTTTTTGTGTTTTATCGCCAAACATTATTTTGTACTGGCTGTGTATTAGATTTTTTGCTTTTTTGTGTAGCTAAACTGCTAAATAATGTAGTGCTTTCTTTAGCTACAGCTTTTTTCTCTATTTTAGAGAAATCAAAATTATTTAAAGCTAAGAGAGCAATCTTTGTTCTTTGTGCTATGTTTTCAGGTCTTTTACTTTCCAGAATAAATTTATCAAAATCTGTAAGTAATTCTCCACTTGGAGTTTTCCATTTCTTCACTTGTAAGAAATCATAGGCTTTTTTAGCATCTTTGTCTGTTAAAGGAATACCATCAAATTGTTTTTCTTTGATTTTTTCCTGCAACACCTTAGTTATAGAAGCTTTATATTCTTCTTCCTGAGCTAATATTCTTTCGTTTTGTTCTGCTTTTTCTTCCCTAAGACTTTCTAATTGTCGTTTGTCTTGTTCAACGAGAATGGGATGAACTGTAGCTGCTTCGTCTTCAAGATCAGAATAGGATTTTAATTTATCAATCTTACCTTCGATCTTTTCATCTGACCAACCAGCTCTCTTATAATATGTTCTGAGAACAAGTTCTTGATTCTTTTCATTGTCCAAAGCTAGATTTTCAAAGCTTTGCACTTCATTATAAACTGGAAGATAATCTTTAGGATCAACTCCATCTACAAATATGGCTTCAAATAATTCCTTTCTGTCATCTCCATGTTTTGAAAGATAGTTCTGTAACCAGATGGTAGCTCCAAGTTGTTTTTCCTTATTCATAAGGTCTAACAGCTCTTCACCAGATTTAGGTATTACAGGTTCTTCTCCTTCAGGAACAGTGAAAAAGTCTAAGTTGTAAAGTTCTTTAGAGAAAGATTCAAAAGCATTTTCTTCTGTTTCTTCAACTTTAGGTTTTGTTTCGACTATTTCTTCTTCCTCTTCATCGTCTTCCTCTCCTGCACCTAAGAAAGAATTTAACAATTTTTCTTTGTCAATTTCTTCTTCTTTAATAACAGGTTTTACCTCTTGTTTAGGTTTAACTTCAGGTTTGTTTTTATCCTCTAATTCTTCAGCTTCAGTAAGTACAGCAGCAGTGTCATTTAAAAATGCATCAGCATCTTTGATGTTGCCATACACTTCATCATTCATGATTCCGAGGTTGAACGAAGGATATTCTTGTTCATCAGCCATATGTAGTTTATTTATAGTGTAAAAATATATTGTTAATTTGGAATTACCAAGACTTTTTCGTATGTAAAATCAAATGGAATTCTTATATCGCATTAATGATTTCAGAGAGTCTCTGATAAGAAAAATACACATCTTTTCCTCTCTTTATACAGGCAATTTCTCTCTCTGAGAGAGGAGTTGTTTTTAAATAGTTAATTTTTCCTAGCTTACTAGCTTTCATTTCCTTTAAGGTGAAGATGTCATAATCAGAAGATGGTTTACCTCCTTCGGAAATATTCATCTCCTGAAATGAGTAATGAAACATTCCTCTTGTGTCATTTAAGATAGACTTATGACAAGTGGTTTTTAATAGAATGTACATACCTGAAGAGAATACTTCTCCGTAGAAAATAATATCAAATACATCTGGATCTTTATTAATGAAATCAATAATAGCTTCAGCTACATCTACAAATCCCCCTGTAGAGGAAAAATAGATGTATATTCTTTCGTCTTCTTTTCGACTATTATATGCTTTAATAAGAATATTAAACATATCATAATTTACTTCTTCTGATAAATTTAGTATCATTTAGCTTTTTTAGTTTTTGCTGCTGCTATTTTAGCTTTATCATTCTTTAATTTTTCCTTTGCCAGCTTTTGATCTTCCCTTTTATTTTTCTGTTCGTCCATATGCTTAGTCATTTGGAAAGAAAGTTTCTCTCTTTCGATGTTATTCTTGTCTAATGACTGTTGTATCTTAAGAGAATGATCTGCTATTTCCATTATATCAGGAACACCGTTACTATTATCATCTGTAGAAGGAGCCTGAAAGTATGTAGATATTTCTGCCTTAGCTAAATCAGTGGAAGCTTTTGTATCTATTTCGTATTTCCTTAAAGTCATCTCATCCTGATGATGCTGTTCTAATTGTTCTGCTTCAGCTTGTGCAATTTCAGCTTCCTGCTGTAATTTAGATTGTTCGAGCTGTTGAGCCTGAGCTTGTATTTCCTCTTGCTTATCTCTAAGATCCTTAAAGATTTTCTGCATCTGACGAATAGAGTTGGTAGTATATAACACTGAAACATCATAAACACTAGCCCCATTCTGTAGCATAGCCTGAGACAATTGTCTGAATTGATTAAGAAGCTGTTGATCTTCTGAACGAGAAGTGACAAATACTTTTAAATCCTTTAGTTTAATATCCGATCCAGCTACTTCTAGGAAGGCTTGTTCTCCCTGACCTGTAATATAAGAAATTGTGGAAAGAGGTTTTGCCCCTTCTATATATTGGGCAGCATCTAACAGTGCCTGATAGAATTGATTAAGAACATATTCATGAGCAGCAAAATAGGGTTCTGTCTGGGAAAAGCTTTGAACAAGGTCATTCTGATTAGCTGTTGCCGTAGCAGAAGCCTGAGATGAACCTAGTCTTTGCCTGTTCATACCTATAAGTTCCCAACATTCAATTTTAAGTTGAGCTGCCAGAGTGTACCTAGATTGTATTTCATTTGTACGGGAAAGATCTATTCTGGAGTATTGACCATTGAATGTAGAGCCACCTTTAGTATTTTCAGGGCTGTCATCAATAAACATTATACCACTTTTCTTAGCTTCTTCTTCCCATATATCTAATGCATCCTGAGCATCCCCATCTTTAGGAGTGGGAATGTGTCGTATAGAAATAGCCTGAACTACACCTTTTTCTTTTTCAAGGAGCTGGAAAAGTTGGTTCATACAAATATTGTATAACACCTGAAAGGGTTTCATTAAGTCTACTAAAGATTTAGCAGAGGTGTTTTTAATTTCATGAACTACACCTATAATAGGAGAGTAGTTGAGAAGCTTAAAAGGTTTCACATGGAACACATCAGGACCAATTCTATCTCCCTGATACCATTGATTAACCCATCCCCATTGTAAAGATATTTCTCCAGGACTTCCTGCTTTGTAGTTTTCATCTACAAGCATTGTTTCTGGTGATTGAGTTTCTTCGTCCCAATAAGTAAGGAGTCCTGTTTTCTTTTTAGAAGGCCAATAAGCCCTCACCACTGTAAATTTATGACCAAAAGAAGAATTGGCATTATTAGGTCCAAGCCAATTAAGCTCATCCTTATTTTCTGTCATTTCTCCTTCCATCAACATTCTTTCCTCAAGGAGGAGACGGGAATAAGTATCATAAGTAATACTATCCTGTCCTGTTTTACCAGAATAGAGATTTGATTCTCTCACATTAGGGATGCCATATTCATTTAAAGATTCCCTAAGATGATCTATTTCAGCCTTAGTGAGATCTGGAAATTTCTCGATTATTTCTGTAATTTCCATTATATGCACTGTACCTGTAGCATAAGGTACATTCTGATCTCCTGAAATGGCAGAGCTATATTTAGCATCCGGAGTTCCTAATTGCCATTGATTTTTTGGATTAAGAGTTTCTGTGTTAAATCCTAATTTAGAATTGTCTTCAAATATATGGAAATATTCACGAGAGGAAATAAGTAAGTCTCTAAAACAATCCTCACTTTTTTCTTTTATATTAAAGCCAACTTTAAGGGCTGTAAGAACATGATTTCCCCATCTCTCCCCTAAAGAAGTGTAGGAAGTGAGGTATTCTCCCACCTTATCTAGTGTCATAGCATCTAAATCTTCCTGAGGAATTTGAGATACATCTTGTCCTTTAAGAGCCATGTCAGCTAACATCATACGTTTTCCTTCCTGTATAATTAGTTGCTCAACTATAGCTGTTTTATATTGTAATTCTTCTGCTTTGGAGTCATCATCAAAAGCTCTAACTTTATGAATATCAGGTCTTTTAGCTAATTCTCCTAGCATTGTATTTACAGGAGGATTGAGAATAGGGTAGTGTTTTACATAAGCTGGAAGCTCTGTATCTCTCATTAAATTATCTGTAAAGGATTTGACTTCAGGGATTTCCTCATAGAAATCTGAATAGTCAATTATTCCTTTCATTAGGTCATAATTCTTTACAAAAGTCCTTTTGTTCTTCCTGTATTGGGAAAAAGCAATATTGGCAAAGTAATCCATAGTGTTTTTCACCCAGGATTCGTTGTCAATTTTTTCCTTCTCCAATTTGAATTGATCAGGAAATATGTTTAAATAGGCATAACGTATATTACTATCGTTAGTAACTCTAGTGATTATCATTAGAACAAACGGGATTTTCTTTTTGTAAATTTGTTGTTTTGAGGTTTAAACATACTTGTTTTCACCTCATGTTTATTACGGTTAAATAACGATTCTAAACGACTATCTTTTTCTCCAACTCTTCCTAAAATAGGATCTAGATGAAAGGCTAATGCAATAGCTAATGAAGCAGCTACCTCTCTATCAAAGTTATCCACTTCATTGAAATTAATAATTTCTTCTAAAAGCATACTATCTTTGACTCTTACAACACCTAAATGTTCTTTTATAATAGATCCAGATTCATCTCTTTCTACTATTAATTGTTCATCTAAATATTCTTTAAGTTTAGTATGTAAGTGATCTCTTATCTTTTCAGAAGATCTATGTATACCAAAATCCCTACTTACGGTTGTATTAGGAACAATTTCCTTTAGCCATTTAGGTTGACTTTCAAGGTATTGAGAGTCTCCCTTAGCTTTCATATACTCTATGAAAGATATATCATCATTCTCACATAGGGTTCGGGCATTGTAATATTTAATTAACAATCTAGCTTGTTCTTCCCAATGATCTTTATTATCAGGACGAGCTACAAAACTAGCTACAAACATATTCTGAAATTTTTCAGAGGATATGTCATGCATTCTTTTAAATATGTAGACAGCTCCCAAAGAGTCAGAATATTGTGCCTTTCCTTGTCTGTAAGGATCGACTCCAGCTACATAAAGACCAAATGGTGGATTTTCTACAGGAAATTCATATATTATTACAGGAGCATCCTTATTCTGGGATTTTACAGGGAACTCTGTAATAACATCCTTATCAGAAAATTTATGACTTATTTTTTCTCCATCATGGAATAATTCCACAGGAGAGCCACTAAATCCAGTTGTCTTAAGTCTTATTTGTTGAGCTTTAGCAGATTCAATATTATAAATATTACTATCCTCATTAAGAAATATATCATCCACTTTAATTGGATAATACATTTTTTCTTTAAGATAGGCTACCTTGTCTCCAGCTTTTCTTTTTTCATTAATCTTGGAAGTAGTCATTTCTAATGCTTTCTCTTCATTAGAGACTAGCATTGGAATTTGATCTAAATCTGTACCTTCTTTCCCTAAATAAGTACCAAGGTTAGATTCTTCTTTAGCTTCCATCCTGAATTTAGCCCCAATAAATAAACCATGTATACGTTTATTATCATCTACATTCTTATAAGAAAGAAAGTTAAATTGTTCTACATCAAACATTAAGTTCTTAGCATCAAAGAACTTTTTCATATCTCCACCCGTACCTGTAAGAATAGGGGAACATCCCCATCCGTATGGAGTGGTAAAACCTGGTTCAGCTGCTTGCAGTCCCCTAAGAAAAGAGCCTTTTCCTATTTCATCTATAATAAGCTTACGAGGTTTAGTACCTGCAATTGCTTCCTCATTATTACCTTCATCCAGATTACGGATAAGAATTTGAGAGAAAGGAACCCTTTTACCAGAAGAGAGCTTAACTCCTAAGGTTACTTGTTGTTTCCAATTATCTTCAATCCTATCCCATGTCCAAGCTTCAGGTAGAAAGTTTAATCCTTTATCTATTTTATCTGTAATAAGCTTAATATCAGCTGCATTAAGACCTGATATTACATTCTGGGAGTTTTGATCAAATGTTGCTCCTAAAGACATATAGGAGGAAGCAATTACGGATTTAGCCAAACGTCTAATACCTAAAATTACAAGTCCTTTTCTTTGTCTTTCAGCTTCTGTAATTTCATTTGTTATAATCCATTCATTATCACGTAGATATGGATTGGCATATTTCTGAGAAATTCTACCTTTGCTATCTACAAAATCTACTTCAGTGTTCCAGAAATTTAAATGCCAATATAAGAATGGATTGATATACACCCCATTCATTATAAAACCATCCAGGCATAACTCTTTGTGATAGTCATAAAATTCTTGATATTCATCACTATCCTTAGAGGGAATACGTTTTTGATTTAAAAACCAATCTTTGTAGTCTATAGATTTAATACTATCTATCTGCATTAGCCTGTTTTAGTAAAGCATTCTGTTGTCCATTCAATTCCCCCTTACCACGTTTAACAGCTTTTTCCTGCTCTTTCTCTCTCATAATATCAACCTCTTTAAGGAGAGCTAAATAGTTTTTCATAGTTTCCTGTATAAACTTTCCCTGCTGTTCTATAGAAGCTATCACCATAGGCATAGTACCTCCTTTAGCTGTAGGTTTCCATTCTATCCTATCTTTTAGTTCATGTAGAGGATTTTGATCTACATAGGCTTTCCACGATATTAGCTGTTGTTCCGACCACTCAAGTTCTGCCTCTACAAATATATTCTTCTTACTCGTAGCCATTATAAATATAAATTAATCCAGTCAATTACAATATATGTGTTTTTATCTCTATGATGAGGTTTCCAAATAGTTACTTCATAGTCAAGAGAAAGTAAGTATTTTTTAATCATTAGTAACTCTATATTAGATAGAAATCTTTCTTGATATAGTTCACCTCTTTTTATTTGTATAGAAAATTCCCCGTTAGAAGTAGCTTTTTGTATACGAGAGTTTATTAAGTTTATAACTTCTTTAAAGTCTTTTGTTATATTACTTACATCTAATGATTGAAAAGATAAAACACTAGCTTTACTAGAATTTATAACTTCAGGAGAATCCAAAAAATCTTCAAATTCATGAGCTATTTCACAAGTAAGTGCTTTTACAGTGGCATCACAACCTTCTTTTGCAGGAGGAGGATCATTTGTTAATAATCCTAAATCATGAGGAGCTACAGCTGGAGTTACTGTTTCATTTGGGAATATTTCACTAGTATCACTCATAATCATCCTCATTTAATATATTATCAAAATTTTCTACATCCTTTAAGAGAGCATCCATATATTCCGGAGAAGCTATTTCATCTCCATCCATATCTAATTGAGCTGAATATTTCTCCAGAGCAAAAAGACATTCTTTATTACTCACTCCCCATGTATCCCCATAATCAGCAAAAGCTAAAGAGATGATAGATCCAAAAGAATAGGAAGGATGGTTTTTGTGCAATTCTTCCAGAACCTGCACTATGTTTTTAAAATCGTTTTTTCTAGGCATTATTCTAAAATTAATCCTGAAACTTCTGCTGTAATTTCCTGCATAACAGGATCAAAAGCTTTAACAAGTTTAAATAATTGGCTGTTACAATGTTCCTGAACATCTTTAGAAATTCCTGGTGTACCCACTATACTACCATAAAATCTTGTTAGTTCGTTTAGTTTATATTCTAATTCTTTTGTCATCCTGTAATATTAGTTTCTCTTGGAGAGAAAATTAGTAAATTGTTTTCTACTCTCATATCTACAAATACAACTCCTTGGTTATAGAAATAATTGAGTGTATCGAGCAGTTCTTTAAGATTTATGTTCTTCATAAGGCAACCACCTAACTTCAAGGGGATCTTTTTCAGGGTGAGTCTTATTATAATAATCAGCTCCACATATAGAAGAAAGAGAAGCTGTTTTAGAAAGTATGGGACAGCTACAGAGAGTGCAGTGTTTTTCCACTCTTGATGTCTGATAGTTAGGAATGTTAGAAGACATAAAAGGACAAGCTTCACATATCATTCTCCTTTTTACTATTTCTTCCACCTGATCCTCAGGCAGAGATCCCAATTCTAGCTTTGCTGCATTCTTCCATCCTTCCCATATTTCCTTAGGATTTTCAAACACCTTTGGTATGAGTTTTAAATAGTCTAACATTTGCTTTCGTAAAATTTAATATTTTCTAATTGTGCTTCAATCTTAGTTTCTAGTAGAGGCTTTTCCTCTTCCGTAGCTGTCTCTAATTTAGCACGTAGCTTTTCTATGCTTGTCTTAGATCTATTTAAATGACTATTTAATTTACCTTTAGCTATGAAAATAGAACCAAATCCTGATATTTCAATCTCCTTATACATTTTAACAGCTCTAAGCATATCCTCTCCCTGAAAAGCTATCACTTTTTCTATTAGGTCCTGAGGATAGTTAAGTTCTCCCACCATACCTTTAATAAGCCAATCTTTTATTGACATATTAGCTGGCTTCATAGTCAAGATTTAAGGTGATAGAAATAGGCTGAGAAAAATCAAGAATGAGCTGAGGATGTAATAACACCTTTCTCTCTTTCTTTACTAAGAAGAATTTCTCAGCTAAATCTGAAATAGAATTGAAAACAGAAGATTTTGAACTCTTAAATAGTGAACAAAACTTCTCCTTTCTACCTCCTGTAGATATATTTCCTTCTATGCAAGTGAAGGCTATTATCTTAATTTCTAAAGGACTCCACTTAAAATCATTAAGGGTGGACAAGATGGAATAGTATTTAATAGCTGTCTCCATCTTGTCCTTATAAGTTTTCTTTATCCGTAATGTAGTTGGCATATACAAAATTATGCTATATTTTTCAATAACAAACAACCATATGAAAGTCTGTTATTATTTAATGCTATTAAAGCTAGGATTTTTGTTCTTTTCTAGATTCTTGCTCCTGAGTGATTTTATCATCCAGCTCTTTAGCAAATTTATTCAGCCTTGCTTTAAATTCCTTCCTTGGCCAATTACATTCATAAGGATTGTCGTCTGTATCAATCACAAGAGTGCATGGAAATCCATTTTCTATAACCTCAGCTATAACACTATCTCTTGAATAAACATCCATATAATGTTTAATCTGAGACAGCCTCAAGGCTTTTACACCTACAATATAATCTACAGGAACAGCCACTAAGTCTTTTCCCTCTTTTTCTAATTCATCCTCTTGCTTCTCCGCATTATACATAGAATAGCTGTCATATATCCTAATAGGAAATTCAAAAAATACGTCTGTAAAGTTCATTATTTAGTAAAGTTTAAGTATTGTTTAATTGTAATAATTCCTCTGTCTAGGAGATTTCTAAGTTTGTCCATTATATAATTTCTTTTAAATGTCTGTAAATCCTATTAAGTCTGGAATTATTAGTTTCTATTTGATTAAGTAAAGAGGCCACTCCATCTACAAATGTCTTAGTAGTAGGTGTCTTTTGTTCTTGTGGGTTAGGGACTGGCTCACTGTAAGAATGTATATCCTGCAATTTATTATCTATATTAGCAGTAATTTCCATACAGTCTCCTACAAGGTATTGTAATCTTTGAAAAACTTCCTTAAAAGCTGTTGTCCTTTCAACTTCCTCTGCATATATTTTAGACTCAGAATGAGCTTTCTGTAGAGGTTCTGTTCCATAATTGTAATCTGAAATGCTTGGCATGTGTTTATTGTTTTATAAGTTTATTAATTAAATCCATGTCTCCATTAGTACGTATAATAAGAGATTGTAAAGACTTTATATCTGAGGAGCAGAGGAAATTAGTCTCTGGCTCTGAGAATAGTCTTAAATAATTCTCTCTAGGACAAGCCCTCCAATGAGATGTAAGAGGGTTGTAAGTAAAAATCCATCCATATAAGTTATCCATAAATAAGTTTTAATCTGTTTAATACATCCTCAGATGTGTGACCATCAAATTCAAATAGAGCTTTTTCTGTTTCTGGTATTTTAAATAAATCCCAATCTTTAGCTTCATAATGATTAGAAATCTGACCTGTAGGTAGGACAGCTACAACTATAAACCATCCCCCACCAAAACATAATTCTCCATCAAAATGCTTCCAAGACTTATGTACATTATATTTAGGCTTATCTTCTGAAGTGTAATTAGAATATTCCATCCATTCATTAAATAAGGCGGCATTATAAATCTTTCTAAACTCATACAGCTCATTAAAGCTGTGATAGCCATCAGATAAATCTCCTTTATTAGGTAGTTTATCTATATTTTCCTGTACTTCTTTAAACTCCATATTGTTCAATTTTATATTCGTTTATTCTAACCTTAGAGGCCAGATATTTAATAAATCTTTTCCACCAAGTGGATCTATGCACTCTAGTGATGATAACCTGTTGACTACCAATATTTAATATCTCTCCCTTTCTATAGGGCATACTATCCATTTTAATATAAGCCATCTTCTTCTTTTTCTTTTAAAAATATTTCAAAACATTCATCTATTCTCCATATGTCTGCATTATAATAAGCATAATAACCTAAAAGATCTAAACTATCAGATAGATGCCATACAGGGCCTAAAGGACAATTATCATCAAATCTATAATAAATACCTTTATATTGAGTGTAAAACTTTATCTCTGGATAGGGATAAGACTTAGATTTATATCCTCTTATGTTAAATTTAAACATTTTTTACAAGTTTATAATATCTATTTCTCCTGGAAAGCTTAATATTCTTAACACCAGCTCTCAGCCACCTAGGAACTTTCCTCCCTATATACACTCTTTTCATTCCTCCTTGTCCCTCTACAGCTTCCTCGAACATATCCATTCCTCCTACTCCAGTATACATTTTAAATGGTCTACTAGCTTTTTGATCGAACGCTTTATTAAATATTTCTTTAAAGAGAGACAAATCATACTCCATAGAGTAAAGATAACACTAATTATATTATAAAAAAATTATTTTCCAAAATTTTTCAAATACTAAAAATTTTATACATACACCCCCATAACGTCTACATCCCCCTCACAACCCCCACATAGAGGTAGGGAGTGATGGTACTCCCCTTATTACAAACATTTAAAAACTATAATTATGGCACAAAGTGCAAAAAAAATCGACGGAGTAATTAAATTAGCTGGTGTTATCGTAGCAGCATTAGGTCAGGGCGGACTTTATGCCAGAGTACCAGGTCATGGTAGAACATTCATTCCCAAGGACTTAGGGTTGAAAGAGGGTGATGTTCTTGATGGTAATGTAAGCTTAGTAGAAGTAACATACGATGAAAATGCGGATGGCACTAAGAAAGAAACACCATTAGTTAGACCTGAATTCGACAGCTTTGTTAGTGAAGATGCAATGGATCGCATGGAAGAACGTGACCTTAAACGTTCAATCATCAAAGCTAAAGCTGCTTCATTGGCTAACATTCAATGGAAAGCTGCTGATTTCATGGCTACAGAGGCTGTAGTAGGCTAATTGATTGGGGAGTGATTAAGTTCACTCCTCTTTCTTTTTGTATATGGGATGGCAATCAGATGCATTCTGTACGGGTGGGTATATATTTCCCAACAAACTTATTCTGTTTTGGTTACAGATACGTAATATATTGATAATCAATTGATTAATTGTACGGATTTATTGATAAACGATAAATATTTATCGAATAAATGAGAGAAGAGGTGTGTACACAGATGATGTGTGATGAATGTATTAAAGAGGTGACAAAATAATAGTTGTATTGTCTTTCATAGCATTATGTGTATGTATTCTGTTTACATGAGCTAGAAACTCTTCCTTAGAGTATATAAACTTCATAGTATTACACATCTTACAACATGGTACACAATTATCTTTCTTATAATGGCCTTTAGGGTCTATCTTATCTATCCCTTGAGAATTACTCTTACCACAATAATAACATTCTTCCTCTATATAATTAATAAACTCTTGTTCATCAAATTCAAATATTAGTGCATTCTTCTTAGAACTGACGTAATATTGCTTATATTTAGGGTTTGTCCCTTTAGGGAAACTATTTCTAGTGTTAGCTTTATATTCTAATTTAGCTTCTCTTTTAAGCTGTCTTTCCATAGATCTTAATGTATTCATACTACAAATATAATTCATTTCTTCATTATATACAACTATTTATCCTTACAACATTAAAAACAATAAAACCTTAATATTATGACAACTTACATTAACGATAGAGTACAAATAGATATATCAGACTATTTAGATCTATTAGAAACTAAGCTTGATGCTCTAAATAGAGCTAAACAAGAAGATAGTAGTTGGAGTTATGACACTGAGGGTATTCAAAAATTAATATCTGATACAAAAGAACAAATGTCTTTTAGAAAAGGCTCTTAATTTAGCCTTTCTGTCCATATAGTATCAATTAGTTATCAATTAAAATAGTTTAAGTGGTCAGGAAAATATTATAATATTTCGGGTTATAATATAAATAGATATTAAAGGGAGGAGTTGCTAGTGTGCGTTCATACTAGTGATGTTGAGTCCTGATTAAATGTCGTACACTTAGACTATTTTTATTCTTACAGTGCATATAATAGTAATATTTTCACCCTTTAAATAGCAATAACATGAAAATATCATTCTTTCAGCTTAATAGAGGAGGATTAACAAAAGATGTAATATTACATTATCAAAATAATATTATTACCCTTCAGATGATTAAGGATATATCTAATGGACATATTATGCCTATTATTGAATTATATCCACCGAAAAACAGTTATTACACTATTGCTGATGGTATACATCGTATTTGTGCTTATTTATATCTTGGAATATTAGAATTTGAATATAAAACATCTAAAACTTAAAATCATGAAAATAACATTAAACATCCTAGCTGAGGATATACCAAACTATCTTAATCCTGCAAAATGTGCTATTACAAAAGCTTTACAAAGAGTTGGAATAAATGCTAGGGATACTGGAGCTGCTATAGTTCAAAACGAAAGTGATAAAAGACTTACTTCACTTTTTAATAAGGATTACAAGTATTTAAGTGATAAAGTAGTTCAAATGTTTCACAATTCGATTCCTGTTGAAGATTTCTCCTTTGAAATAGAATTAGATTTGTAACCTTTAAATTAATAATCATGTTTATCATTTACAACAATTTCCGTACTTGTAATACACCTACAGAATGGGAAATATTTGAGAATAGTGATGAAGCTACTGAAAAGATGTTTTCATTAGGTAGTGATTGGGATGTTACAGATTTAGATAGTTTTAAATCTTGGTATCCTGATATAAATTTGTAACTTTGTATTTGGGTTAAACATTGAATTACCCTTGTATCTATATACTCTCTTAGGAGCTGGAATAGAACATAAAGATATATACAGAGATGTATAACGTGTTGTTCCCTTGAGAAAGGAATGTGGTGGAACATAGAATGTACTTACTATAGAAATATAGCCATATCATGTACACAACACGAATGAGCCTCAGCAATGTAATTATGGTTGAAGCTGTAAAATAATGAATAAAGCTAAGGGTTTGGCTCATTATAAGTTCTTCGGAATTAACAGAAACCCCGAAAGACCCACAATAGTTACAGTGACCCTAATAGGTAATGCTAAGGGTGCTAAATTTTAATCCATTGTAAATTATTAAAGTAGTATATAAGTCACTACACCGATTGTTCGACAATAGGTTGCAACTGTGCTAATTTACAATGGATTATTTTATAAAACACATTAAATCAATTAATTATGACCACTTATCAACAACAAAGACAATCTGCTATAGAATGGTGGGATAAATTATCATTTGAAAATCAGTGGTTTATGATAGTGAAATATAAAGAGGATGTCACTGGTTATCCTGATAGAGATCCTAATTCCTTAACAGGTAGAGAAATACAAATATTATTTGATAAAGAAGTTTAAAATTTAATTATGAAAATAGCTGTAACAGGTCATAGACCTAACAAACTTGGTAATGAATATGATGGAATAGGTAAATATTCTGATGCCATTAGAGATAGAATGGCTGAAGTAATTAAAGACCATAAACCTACACAAATTATTACAGGTATGGCTTTAGGAGTGGATATGTTATGGGCTGAAATGGCTATTATTAATAACATTCCATTTATAGCTGCCATTCCTTGTAAAGACCAAGAGAAAATGTGGCCTAAAAAGTCTCAGGATAGGTATAATAGAATAGTTAATCATCCCCTATGTACTAAATATTATGTTAGTGAGAAACCATACACTAATAGTTGTATGCAAGCTCGTAATGTCTGGATGTCAGACAATTGTGATATTCTATTAGCTATTTGGGATGGATCAGCAGGAGGAACTAAGAATTGCTATGATTATGCCTTTCATATTAAAAAACAACAAGTTCCTGTAATTAGAATTAATCCATTATTATTTAAATTTTCTAACATTTAATAGCATTATCATGTTTACAATAGAACAAATACGAAATTATATACTATCTCAAGATAGTTTGGGAGATGTATTATACAACCTCTCTAAGGAAAATATTATTAAAGCTAATCCTGAAGATGAAGACTCGGGTGATTTTGATGAGGATATAGCTCAAAAAGTTTTTGAAAATTATGATTTTAACCCTAATAACTAATTATTATGGACCTAAACTTACAATCAAGACAAAATGCTTTACATTGGTGGAGGGAATTAAGCCAATTAGAGAAAATAGCTAAGGCTAAAGAATGGCAATTGTCTCTTTCTGATGATAATACAAAGAAAACATGGCACATTTGGCTAATTTTAGCTTCAGATAGTGTCATTCACACCATTTATAATCATTTTCATCCAGCTGCTGTATTAGCAGATGAATTATTAGAAATCTATTACGAAGGAATTTAAAATTTAAAATCATGGATGTATTAACAAAAGGTGACGTAATAGTCAATAAATTAAAAATAGGTGATATTATATATGAATATGATATGGGCTTAGGAATTAGATCAGAAGTAACTTCTCTACCTATTAGAGATGAAGAAGGGTTATGGAGTTGGGATTGTAAATCAACTACTTCAGGAGAACATGTAGGTTATGCTGTAAATGAAAATTATCCACATTATAGTCCTAATATCTATACATATGAGGCTTATCAGGTTAATCACTATCTATAATTTAAAATTATTTTTATGCCCATTTATAAAATAACACAAAAAGAAACCTCATCTCAACATATATTTGTTGAAGCTAATACTAAAGAAGAAGCTGAAATGATAGTTGAGGATTTAGATAATAATGCTTGGAGGGATAATAATGATTATAATTGTCAACATACTTCTACCGAAATAGCTCAGGAAGATGAATTACTAGGTAGACTAATAAATACACAAAACTATTGTTACAACTACACTAAAACTTAAAACTATGCCAGTATTAATAATATTAATAGCAGTATTGGTTCTCTCTATGTATTTTGGAGGGGATGAAACAGATTATTTAGACTAAAAATCCATTTATGAAATATTTACTAACTCTTATGCTATTTCTACCATTAGTAGGAATAGGTCAAGACACAAATTGTATTATACCTAATTGTCACACTCATAAACCATTAATAATTAAAAAATGGACATGTGGTAATTTAAAATGTACTATCTGTTATCCAAATACTGTTAAATTAACAGGAGATAAACCTGTCTATGGACCTCAAGGATCATTAATAGGTGTATTTAATGGTAGATTGTTTATTAAAACTGACATTCGTAATCATCTAATAGGTAAGCCATTAGATAAACAAATGTTAGAGAATGACACTCTCCTTATTAATTATTTAAAATTAAACTATAACTTATGAAAATCTGGCATATTTCAGATACACATGGTTATCATGGACTATTAAATATACCTAAAGATGTTGATATGCTCATACATTCAGGAGATGTAGGGAATAGTAAAATTCCTGTTATTTCTAATAATGAATGTAGAGATGCTATTGCTTGGTTAGAAAGCTTAAATATTAAGCATAAGGTATTAATAGCTGGTAATCACGATATTGCATTTGAGAGAGGTATGATAACTAAACATGAATTAGCCAGTATGGGTATTACTTACCTAGAAAATAGTCATGTTATCGTAGAAGGACTAAAAATATGGGGAAGTCCTATTACACCTACATTTGGGGAAGGATGGGCTTTTAATAAAGCCAGAGATAAAACTCATAATGTTTGGTCCACAATACCTGAGGATGTAAATATTATCATAACTCATGGACCACCAAAAGGAATATTAGACCATTCTTACAGTCCTCAAGGTAATGTATATGAAAGGTGTGGTTGTCAATCTCTTAAAAGAAGAGTGTTGGATATACAACCTGAACTTATGTGTTTTGGTCATATACATAATTGTGAAGATATTATTAATGCTGGTACATTAGACCTATCAGGTTATAAAACTATGTTTAGTAATGGATCTGTAGTAACTGATGGCAAATTTGGTAAACTTTCTTCTCAAGGCAATATTTTCAATATCTAACTAAAATGGGAGTATAGTTCAGCTTGGTAGAACACCATGCTTATACCATGTAAGTCATAGGTTCAAATCCTATTACTCCTACCGAGAACTGTTCATTTTGTAAAGAGTGTATGAAGTAATTTGTACACTCTTTTTTATTTAATTTTTAAAACAATATTTATGATAGATTTTACTGATAATTACCAAAAAGGTGATATTATTTTACAATATGAAGTAGTAACAGGAAGATGCAGATATTTAGGTAAAACTAAACAAGATGCAATTAGCTGCTTTAAAAGAGCTAGTAAACCTGGAGAAACACCTATTTTATTTCAATATCATCTTGTTAGACACAATGATTTAATCAACTTAGCTAAATGCTGTTAAAAACTAATTATATGCAAATATTATTAATTATATGTATTTATATGACGCTTGTATTTTTTGCTTTTCTTATAGACTATAAAATACGTAATAGGCCATTAGATGTATGGTTAGCAATATACGCACTTGCTATTGCAATAGTATGGTCATTTTATTTTTACCCTTTAAATACTAATTTATGACTGAAGAAACTATTGTAAGACAAAATCTAATGGATGATGTTAATTATCGTCCATATTGTGGTAACACTCATCCATCTCATTCTCCTTTAGGATGTAATAATCCTAGAGCTGAAAGAATTCCTGATTTACAATTTAAATGTCCTAATTGTGGTTGGACTAGTTCTTTCCCCGAAGAATTTATAACCAGATATAAACTAAAACATAATCTTTAAAAATTATGATTACATCAACATTCATGGTATATGAATATACCTTTTATTACTCAAAAAATTAAAATTATGTTAACAAAACAACTAAAAGAAGATTGGCTAGCTGCCTTAAAATCTGGTAAATATAGGCAAGGTAAAGTCGTATTGAGAGAAGATGATAAAAAAGAACACTGTTGTTTAGGTGTATTAGCAGAAATACATCCTGAATGGTCTATTTCTAGTAATGGAGAAGAATGCGTAATTAAAGGGGAATTAAAATCATATGAACCATTTGAAGATCTTTTAGGGCCTTCTACTGTAGGAATATTATACACTAAAAATGATTTCAGTTATAAACATGATAAAAAACGACATTTTGAATCAGTGATACCAATAATTGAACAATTACCCACAATAGATTAGTATGAATATTAAGTCTAATTATTTATTTTTTACAGGATTAGAAGCTTTATGGACTATAGAGTTTAGCAGATCCTTTAGAAGAAGGAGATTTAGACACACCTGTAAATTATTCAGAAAAAGGAAAATAAAAATATATAAACCTAAAAAATTAAAATCATGAAAATTTTCTTATTATTCGCTGTTATTTTCTGTATTAGTTGTAAAACAACTAAATGTGAAAGACAAGCAGAAAGATTATATGAACAAAGTTGTAAATTACTTGTTTATCATCGTAAACATCCTGAAGATAGCTTAAAAACTATGGACAAAACTATTAATTTATTAATTAAACTTAAAAAATTACAAATAAAATGTTCCAGATAACAGAAAATGGTTATTCAGAAATACAGCCTTCTTAATTGAGGGCTTTTTTATTCATTCCCTATAAGCAATCTAATCAAAAACTAAAACAATGATTAAAACAATTCTATCTCAAGACATACTAAATAGTAATGTCTTTTACGAAGGCACAAGCCATGACTGAACAATTTATTAACAGGAGCTATTAATTTAGCTCCTTAAACTTATTTTTATGAATATAGCAATATGGATTCTTATTATTTTAGTAGTATTAATTATTTTAATATTACTAATCTCTCCATTCTCAATGGCAATTACAAATATTGAGCAAGATGGAAATATATTTAAAGTAACTTTTAGTCCTACATGGTTTCAAAAATTATTGGGCATTAAAGAAAAAACTGAAGAATATAAAGATACTTGGGCAACATTTATGTTTGGAGACGGTCACGTTTATATGAAAAAAGATGGTAGCAAACTCTCAAATGGTAATTGGATAGGAACAGCAATTGATAAACATAGAAGAAAATGGTAAAATTATGTACAACATTATATTTAAATCAAATGAAGGAGAATATTTCCTAAAAGGATGGAGCTTAGTTCCACTAATGTATATTACATCTCAAGGACAATATTACACCACTCCTCTTAATTTAACAATGGATTTACACATTCCATTAAATGAATTACAACAAACACAAATAGCTTAAATATTAATCTCTTAAAAACAAATACGATGAGTAGTTTAAAAGAACCTTGCAAAGTAGTAATGCTTCCTACTAAATCAAGCACATGTTTTTATAAATTAGGGCATTCACTATATAAATTAAATGAACTACAAATTGTAAACGATACATCTGTTGGACAACATCTTTATATATGCTCTACAGAAGAGATAAAAGAAGGTGATTGGGTTTATAATGAGTATGGTAAAGGTGTAATTCATTGTACAAAAATTATAAAAAAAGAAGATTATGCTTTTTGTAGAAATTACGATGAACAAGGTAAACAAAGTGGCTGTGGAGATTTAAAATTAAGCAATCTAGTTAAAATAATAGCTTCTACAGATACTTCATTACATCGTGGAATTCTTTCCCAAATGCAGGCTAATAGGCAAAGAGTAAATACTCCTGTTTTATATCCAACAGTAAGTAAAGCATTTATTGAAGCATACATAGCAGCTTATAATAAATCGGAACCCATAGTGGACATTATGATTGAGTACGATGAAATTCATTATTGTATAGGTTGTAATAAGTTAGGTGGGGGAATTAGACATTGTGCTCATCCTGAAGAATGTGGTAATGTTATTGATGAAAAAATACCTAAACTTCGTGGTAATGAAATAATTATTACAAGAGTAGGAATAAATACAAAAGAAGAGGCATTGAAGGCATTAGCTGATTTATTATTTGACCATGATGTTAGAAAATATACTTGTATTAATGGAAATACAAAAGGTGATGGTATGTTGTACTCTCAACTTGAAAGAAATATAGTAGATTTATTATTTAAGGCCAAAAATTAAAATTTTTATAAACAAAACAAAAACTAAAAAACATGAAAAAAGGTATCGTAACAGGACTAATCATTTTAGTCATCGCAGCATTAATTGGATTTAAAGTGTATTCAATTAAACATCCGGAAATTCTAGTATCTCCTGTAAAAACAGAACAACGAGCTGTTGATGGAGTTAAAACAGTGGAAACATTGCCGTCAGGTGATATTGCAGCCTCTCGTGCTATTATTAAAACAGACATTCCTATTAATGGAACACTAAAAGGTGTTATTGAAGTGGGAGCATCTGGTTTTAATTCTTTTATTGTTGATATTGATAAGGATAAAAACTGGCAGGCTACAAAGAAAAATTTTGGTAAATCCCTGGCATGGGAAGGTTTTGCTAATACAGATGACATTTACACTCAAACCAAAGACTACATTGCAGAAATGGCTGAAATGGGTGTAGCAGGACGAAATATTCATTTTGTTATGTCTTCAGGAGCACTAAAAGCTAAAGGGATAGATAAAGTAGAACAAGCTATTAGGAAAAAAGGATTTATGGTAAATGCTGTAACAGCTGATCAGGAAGGTAAATATGCTCTTAAAGCAGCTCTTCCTAAAGATTATGTAAATAACAGCTTTGTTGTAGATATGGGAAGTGGAAACACTAAAATCTCATGGTATGAAGGTGCAGCTCTTAGAACATTAGAAACTTATGGAGCTAAATATTTTGCCCTTGATCCTAGACCAATAGATGGAGATGTGTATAATCAAATCAAAGCTCTTGCAGCTAAAGTACCTTCAGATAAAAGACAAAATTGTTTTATTATTGGTGGTATTCCTTTTAAACTAGCTCAAAAAGTTAGACAAGGAGAAGAAAGATTTGTCACTCTCCTATCTCCAGATAGATATTCAGCAGGAGATGATGTTAAAATGCTCTCTGGATTAAACATCTATAAAGCTATTGTTGATGGAACAGGAACATCTACATTCGTATTTGATGAGGATGCCAATTTTACCATCGGATTTTTATTATCTTTAAACTAAATTTATGAAATATTTATTAATATGTGTTCTTTTATTTTCTTGTAATTTCCCTAAAAAGAGGCCATTTGTAATTGTAGACAAAACTCCTTCAAATAATTCTAGAGTTTTAGACATTTACAGGTATAGTGACGCAGATGGTGTCACTACTACATTTTATGACACTTCAGGAAAATACAACATAGGAGACACTTTAAAATAAAACTTATGCTACAAATTAAAAATCCGGATTTAACTACCTCTGGCCAGAAAACTCTGGCTGGAGTTATTGTAGTGGGTGGACTAGGACTATTATGGTTTCTCCTTCCACCACTAATTACTATTATGACTAATTTATACTTAGCCATAGGACTTGCTATTCCATTAGTTGCAGGTGTAGTATTTAGAGAGAGAATATGGGAAGAATCTAAAAGACTTTCCTGGAATCTCACTAAAAAACTTATATCTAATGATAAACTATGGTATATGTGGAGAGGATATGAATATCTTGTCAATAAGAATGAAGCTTTAAACAATGATATTAAGAATATTTCTACCATAAGGCATGGTAATCAATCTAAATTACAGGAATTGTCTCGTTCATTATCAAATGAATTAGCTAATGCTGCAAGGCTGGAAGAAAGAGCAGCACCTGAAACTGTATTAAAAGTAGCTAGAAATAAAGTAGCTATGTTACAAGGACAGGTGAATATGATAACTCCTAGGATTGAAAGTATTAAAAAACAAGAAACTGATCTTATCTCCCTCTATGAAATTAGAGTGGCAGATACAGAAATACTTAAACAATCCTTGGAAGCTAAAGCTCAAGAGCTGGAAATGATGGAAAGTATGTCTAAAGCTTCAGACAATGCTTCAGCATGGCTTAAAAATAGCCCTGAAATGAAGACATTTAATGAAAGTTTGAAACAAATAGACACATCTATTTCCACTTATACAGCTAATGTAGAAAACTTCCAAAGAAACATTCTTCCTACAATAGCTTCTTCTAGTTCTACAGGTAATGAAGAAGAAGGTAGATTATTAATTGAAAAATATAAATCAGAAAGATTACAATTGAATTAGGTTTTGTTTTAGATGATGAAAAACCCTCTATGTCTATGGAGGGTTTATTTTTTACTTAAATTAAATTTTATGACACATTACGACGATTATTTTAAAAAATCTTTAGAGCTAAAAGAAAAATGTCTTTGTTGTAATCAAAATCTTACATTTGGAACTATGTCAAATATGTCTAAAGCTTATACAAATCCAAATTGGTATTGTGGTAATTGTGGAGCTTATGTAAGCGAATTAGTATATGGTAAAAACTTTAAAAATTAAATTTTATGAACTGGACAGAATATTTAGAAAAACAAGATGAAGCATTAAATTATTATATATGAAAAAGTCTATAAATAGGTCATTTACTCCCTCTAAAAGAGGTTATAAATACCTTGAAAACTATTATGTAATAGGTAGACTAAAGAAATTAAAAATCAAATGGGTAGGATATATGGATGATTATTCTTCTATTAAACTTTATGACGTAATTTATGAAAGATAAAATATTTTTAATTATATTCATACTAATAATTTTTTCAGTAATATATAAAGCCTTAAAGCTAAATCTTACTAAACCACGAGAAAAAGTTATTACAGCACTAATAATAGTGTTTATTTTATTCATTTTAATGTATTAATTATGGAACAGCTACTAGAATGGATAAAAAAAGAAGGATTTGTCTTACATAAAGATGGTAGGTGGTATAGTCCTAAAAGATACAAAGGAAATTCTTCTATTTATTACAAACATGAACAATTAATACAATTATATGAAAGAGAAATTATTTGCTAAATGGCTTCCTATTGAAGGAGAAATAAAAGAAGGTGATCTGTATTTCAATGAAAATAATGAGCTAAGAAAAGCAATTTTTAATTGGGTAGGAAGGACAGAACTTTCTTTAAAAGTCGAAGTTCAAGGCAGACCTAAAGCTAAACTATTTCTGGTAAGTAGAGATATTCAGGTTGGTGATAAAGTTTGGGTTAAAGAATATAATGACTACTATCAAGTAAGTAATATTAAAGGTAAATTATTTGAAATTTTATCTGTTGGATGGCTTTCTCAAGAAGAAATTATCAAAGTGATAGGAGAAATTAGTCCTGCTGCTGTTCCTTTTATAAAAGAAGGAGATGAGTTTGATGAAGATGATTTAAGACGTTCTATATTAGTCAGAACAGTTGGTGATACAGACATATTTGATAGAAAGCTAAGTGATGAAATAAAATTCACTGAAGACAAAGATGCTTTTTACGGAACTTTTGACAGAGGAATAAAAATCAAATGTCCTTGGGGATGTTTTCATTAAACGAAATAACTATGAAAGTAATAGATATAAAAACTAAGGAAGACATCACTCCTGTTCCACCTACTACAGAACAGGAGTTTATGATGGATTTAATATATTGGTTACAAATTATGTCAGCAGATCAATTAGAAGCTGCTATATTAGATAAATATAAAATAGAAAAGAAATGATAAATATACAAGATTATCTTAAAAAATATTCAAATCTATATCAATTTGAAGAGGGTATTCCTGAATTTTTACTAGATGAAGATGATTTTAAATCAGCTCTTAAAGAAATACTAGAAGTAGTAATAGATAAATGTGCTGAAAAAGCTGAAACTATGCTTGTGGATAATATATCTAAGATTAGGCACGAATATCGAAATAAAATGCCGCCTTCAGGATATGATTTAGATACAGAAGTTGACAAGGAATCTATTCTTAATGTTAAAAATCAAATTGATTATGAATAAAGAGACATGGAAAATTATTAGGATGTTAGTACATCTTTCAATATTAATAATATATAGTTATAAAATTATAACGACTCCTCATGAATACGATATTCAAGTTAGGGATGCTTTTTGGGCTTTATTTGGATTAATTAACTTAAATAATGAAACAAATGACAAAGATTGAAATAATAGACGAAACAATAGAATATTATGAGAATAATCCTCGTTCTATAGATGTAAGTCAATATGGAACTAGTTGTATGTATTTAGGACCCAATGGAGAAAATTGTGGTTTTTCTAGATGTTGTAAACAGGAAACAGTAGAGAAACTTCACAAAGAAAATGAAGGTTATGGTATACATGATTTTATGCTTGATTATCTAAAAGAACAGTATACAGGTCATAATACAGAATTCTGGACAAATATTCAGATGTTACATGATACAGGAAGCTATTGGAAAAATAATAAACTAACAACATCAGGAAAAGCATTTGTTAAAACTTTAAAAGAACAATATGATTAAGATTAATTTTAATTACTATTTTGAACCATTTGCCTATTCTCCTAACATGGAAATGACATTGGCTGGATGGGAATCTAAACAAACATGGATAGGTATTTTATATTTTAAACCTTAAATTATGACATATAACTTCCAAAACAAACTAACATTAGAAATTAAACCTATAATAGCTGAATCTTTAGAACAGGCTTGGCTATTATTAGGGCAATTAACAAACAAAGATGCTTATCAACTAAAAACTTAATTATGAAAATCAGTAAATCTTCTTGGCATTATAGATTTTATAGTGCTACACATGCCTATGTTCCAAATAATCTTTGCGAATATTTTTGGAAATTGTTAGGTACAATTATCCTTTCTCTCTTTTTTGTAGGTTGGATATTATATATAATTTTTTGTTTAGGTTACGCAATATATGTACATGATTTAAAAAGTGAAAATACTTCAGTTATTATTGGTACAGTACTTTGGACGGTAATACTTGTAATAGGATTTTGTTGTCTTTTTTATAAAATAGTTCATTGGTTTTGTGCTAGACATCCTAAAGTATATAAAGAAAAAACACCTAATTTATTATTAGAATGGTTTAAAGCTAAAAAGAATAAATATTGTCCTAAAATTGAATTCACAGAAAATTAAAAACTAACACTATGAACGAATATCTTGTATTATATCTAAATGGTATTGAATGGAATGTTATGGCAGAAGATTGGAAAGATGCTATAATTGAAGCTAAACTAAATGCTGAAAGAAAAGGATTTCAAAATAAAGGTATTAAACGTATCATGGATGAAGATGGTACTTCTATTATTAACATTGATGTAGATAATTTCCATTGGAAATATTCTACAGCTGTAACAACTTAAAATTATGAAAGGTAAAATTGGTGATAAAGTAAAAATTAAAGATTACCCTTTTCGATCTAATTATGAAGGTCAAATAGGAGTAATTACAAGTATAAACAAAATAAGTTATTTTGTTCAAATGGAGGATGGAAATATTATTCAACCTTATGCAGAAACTCAATCAGATGCTCAATGTGAATTACTAGAGGAAAAACAAGACTATAACAATTGTGTTATAGAAGTGTTAGATGCAGAACATGGAGTTAAAGTGATTAAATGGTGGAAAGAACAGGGTGTAAATACTGGAGATTTAAGAGGATATAACACAAAAGTTCGTGGTTCTAGTCATAGATTTTATGGGATGTTAAATGGTGAATTTGTTTATAATAATGAAAATTATCTTCTATCTAAAGGATGTAAAATTATAACTCTTCCTGAAGAACTACCAGAAAAATGGTATATTAGAAGAAATTCAGACAATTGTAGAGAAATTAATGATTGGTGTAATAATAATCTTTTAAATAATGATAGAGATGGCTATAAATCACCTTCAGGTTATGTTCATTCTCATGCAGTGAATAATACAGATCACAAAAGATCGTCTTACGATATACAAGAAGGTCATACAGAAATAACAATAGAACAATTTAGAAAATTAATAAAACAAAACAATATGAAACAATATCAATTAAAAAAAGAATTTAACTATTTAAAATTTAAAGAAGCAGCAAATAAAATTTCAGGGACAACAGTAATGAATACTTTTAATCAGGATAGTTCTGTATACAATAGTTTAAAAGAAGCTGGTGTATTAGATCTTTGGTTTGAAGTAGTTCCTGATTTTAAAGTGGGAGATTACGTAGTGTTAACTAAAAATCCTACAGGATGGCTTAGTGGGACTAAATTAGGTACTGTATTAGAACTTACTAAAGATAAAACACAGTATTGTGGAGGGATGATGTTTACAGCTAAGTTATTGAATACCATTTTAACAGGAGGTATTGATGATGGTCATTACAGAAAAGCTACTCCAGAAGAGGTTAAAGCAGCTCAAACTATTGAAATCTTAGGCTATAAAGCAGAAAAAACTTCTAATGGAGTTAAATTTGGATGTCAATCTTTTGATACTAACACTTTAAATGTTCTAAAAGACTTATTATCTCGTACTGAAGTTAAATTTGGAATTAGTTTAAATGGTGTTCATCCATTAACCTTAGAAGAAATAGATAAATTATTAGCTCTATGAGGAAATTTTTAATAAAATTGTTAATAGGCTTGCCCAGAAAAGGTGAGCCTATTTACTATACCACTTCCTTTACAACCACTATGCCTGTAAAAGGTGTAGATATGGCTGCATGGGAAAAAGGTGAATGGAGCATCATCATTAATAAAAAATAAAATTATGTCATGGGAAATAAATAAATGGTACGAATTTAATCCTAATAATTTAGGGAAACAAATAGGAAAAGTAAGCAAACTTAGTACAGATTATGTTCATTTTGATCCTTGGATAATTAATTGTGGTACTTTAAGTGGAAGTTCAGGATGCTTTAATAATATAGACAATATCTCTGAATTAGATGTTTCTGAGGAAATTATACAAAAACATCTTCCTGAAGGACATCCTGATAAAATACCTTCCATTCCAGAATATGTAGAATTTATAGGAAAAGGTTATACCTATTTTACTTTAGGTAAAGTTTATAGAGTAGAAGAAACAGGTTATCCTAATTATGATAATGGAGTTAAAAATTTCGTTTTAAAATACGATAATCCAGTTTTCAAACCTTCTACAAAAGAAGCTTATGAAGCTCAAAATAAGCCTAAAGAAGTAAGTTTAGTAGGTAGATATGTAAAAACTGTCACAAATTCACCAGATGGAGGATTTATAAAAAGTGGTGAAATAGGCAAAATAGAAACAAAAGTTTCAGAAACCTTTATTATTAATTTTCCTAGCCACGATAATTACAGCGTTTATAGTACCTCTCTTAAAAATCCTCATAAATATGAGTTAATGCCTGAAGATTGGAAACCAGATGGAATAGGTTTAAACTTTACTGAAATTAAACCAGATCTATTAGCCCAAGCTAAACTTAAATATCCTATAGGTACTAAATTTAGAAATCCTATAAAACAACATAAAAATGTTATACATACAGTAACAACATGTGATCCTGCATGGAATAGTTCTAGAAATGGGATTAATATAACATGCTTAAGAGGAGCTGATGGAAGAGGGTGTTTATACTATGAAGGAAAATGGGCAGAAATAATAGAAGAACCTAAAAAAGACTTTAGAAGTACAAAAATCTGGATAGGGGATAATCCCGAATTAAGTAGAAAAGTGCAGGAGAAGCTATTTGAATTAGGATTTAGATGGTTTGAAGATGGAGTAAAATACACTCAAAATAAAGCACTTTACACAGCTGAAGACGAAAATTTAGGATATGGTGATAGAAGAGACTTTTTTACAGGAGATAGTCGAAAAGAAATATTCCCTTCAGATTTAGGAATAGTAGATGTTCCTAGTGTAGATATGTTAACAAATATAGGAGATGCTTACCTGAAATCCGTACACAATCATAACGTAAGTAAGAGGTTGATGTACACAGAGCCAGATCAGCCCATAAAACCTACATTTGAAGAATTAGTAGCAACTTTATGGGGTAAAAATAATATTGTAGAAGAATTTTTTAAACCAAAAGTAGAATCTATGGATTTTACTATTTTTACACAACAAACTCCTAAACAACTTGGAGTTATTTCAATTAAACAAATAAAAATTTAAGTTATGTCAAACGAAATCAAAAAAGGTCAATTATTTATTAAGGAAGTACTTGCACGTTTAACCGGAGACGGTACAGAAGCTCTAGCTGCTAAAATCAGTCGTAAAGCTGTATCAGCTATTGAAGGTCAATTAGCTAGTCTTAACTCTAAAAAAGTAGATTTAGAAAACACCCTTGAAGAAGCTGAAGAAAACCTCGAAGCAGCTAAATATCCTGTAACTATCATTTCTCAAAATGAAACATATATCTCTAATATTCTTACAGCTCAACGTAAAGTAAATGAAGCTAAAGCTAATTTAGAGGCTACAGTAGAAGCAGCTAAATATTTTGAGGAACTTTTAGCCAGTTTTTAATTAATTACAGGAGAGGTGAAATTCCTCTCCTTTTCTTTTTATGACACATTTTAAGCCTCATAAAGACTATTCAGATATAGCTATTGCAGTTATATTCGTATTAAATATAATATTATTCCTCACTTTTTATTTTAACACTCATGCTAAGTAAAAGAAATCAATGCATTCCAGTAGGAAGCTATAAACCAGGAACCATAACAAATGTATGGAAACCTAATTCTGGTCAGAAACTATTAAATAAATTCAACAGATTCATGTTGGAAGCTAATTTAAGTAGAGTGAGATTTTATCCTGGGAACAGGTATAGCTACACTCCATCTCCGGAATATCTAGCTTACACAGCAAAACATAAACCCATCGCATTTAAAGCTTATTAAAAATCTTCTTCCACAAGTCTTTAGGGCTATAAACGTCATAGTTAAGTGGAAGAACTAAAACAAAAATTTATGAAATATACAAAAGAACAATTAAATAAATATGTAACACCTTCTGAGGGTAATTTAGTAGTCCACATTACTTCAGAAAAAGAATATTTGAAATTAAAAGTAATATGCCCTAATCTTAGTTCTTACGAGTCTAAATATACTTATTATTTTAGCTTCATCTGGAGGTAAAAGTGATATTCCATATTACACTACAATAGAAATGTCAGATATTGATTTTGAAGATTTTCCAGAAAAATGGGCTTGTAAAGGAGGGAAGGAATTAGAAGATTTCTTTACAGACTATAAGTCTAAATATAAAAATTATATTAATGCTACAGGTAATGCAACTAGTGGTTATTATATTTTATCGTCAAATAAAGATAATATTTTAAGAATGGATTTGCTTTCAACTTTGCCTAAAAATTATACAGAAGTAACAGTGAAACAATTAAGAGAACATTATTTAAATGAAAAGACAATGAAAAAGATTATTGCTTATAAATTAATTAAAGAATATCCTGGCATGATAGGAGAATTAGGTAGAGAAACTTTATCTCTTAATTCTGGCGAAGGAGCTAGTTATGTCTATAGTCATGGTAGAATAGACAATTTTACTAAAGCTTATTTTAGCCACAGTGAATATTGGGAACCTGTTTATGAAAAAGAAGAAAAGGTTCTTAAATTAGGCAGTAATAATGTAGAAATTACTGTAGGAGTGGGTAAAATAGCTTTTAGAGGATATACAGCAGAAATAGAGAGAGTACAGAAAATTCTTAATGTCTATACAAATGAAAATAACATTAGAGTGGGGCAAAATTGGGAAGTGAAGTCTGATGAAGATGTTAAATTCATTCGTATCGGATGTTTAGAAGAGAACAATCTATTTTCTATTTCAGATCTTAAACTTATTATTAGAGAATATAAAAAACTTAACTAATGGAAAAACCTTATAGTAATGTAGAAGAAGTAAAATATGAAACAATAAGAGAACATCCTTATTTTCGTATCTTAGATAAAAGAAGAATTATTTAAAGTAGTTGGTTATATGGATTTTAAAAGCTTCCAGAGACTAGAAGGAGATGATAGTTATACTAAGACAGATAATTTATTAAAATATTATAAACAAACAAATATGAAATATAAAATAGGAGATAAAGTTACATTACCTAAAGGAACTATTTTTAATACAACAAAAAATTTAAATTTAAACAAGCCTTTTTCTACAATTAGTTTTGATTTAAATCTAGTAATAAAAGGAATTACTTCAGATTATTATGAATTAGAAGAAGATAGTTACAAAGGAGGAAATTTTTTTATAGTTAAATTTACAGACATGCCAAATCAAGAAGAAAAAGTAATAGTTGGATGGAAACTTAAAGAAGAGTTTAAAATCCAAGAGAAAGAGATTGCCCGATTAAGTAAACAAGATAATGACCAATTTGGTTCTTATAGTTTTGGGGAAGCTTTTACAAATAATTGTATTACAGAACGTTTATATAGAGAGCTTAAAACTTTAGAACTATGGTTTGATCCTATTTATGAAGAAGAAATTAAGTCTAAGAAATTAGAACTAGGCTCTCCTAAAAGACAATTTACAATATATAAAGATAAGATTGAAGTGGTAGATGGAGAGGGAAGTGTTAGGAGATTTACCAAAAAAGAAGTAGATGGTATTCAGTCTCTCTATAAAAGAGTGGATGTTGTACAAGGATATGATATAAAAGTATCGCAAGTCCAAATCGGATGTCAATATGGAGTAGCTTTAACAGCTGAAGATGTATTATTATTAAAACAAACACAAAATTCACTTTAAAAATATTCAAGATGAACTTTAAAAGAAATGCAGAAGCTTTTGAACCTATAGCTCAGTTAAAAGATAAAACTGGCAATCAAATCAATGTCTTAAATGTATTTAAAAAGAATAACGTTTGGGTGTTTAACGACGAAGCTGTAGGACTATATGAGGAACCTTTTGTTTCCAATATTAATCCTATTATTGCAACAGTAGTAGAAGGCAATGAATTTACAGCATTTATCTCTCATTCCCCTATTCCAGGCGAAAATATTGTCCTTGATAGAGTAGCTTTATCAGGAGATAGTAATTTAGAAGAAACAGGCTGGTATGTTATGAGAGGAACAGGTATGGAAGGTTGGCTTTGCCCAGCCACATTAAAATTCTTCGCCGAATATCCAAAAGAAATTCATGTAATGATCCAAAAATAAAAATTATGACATTTAAAGACACATCTACAGTAGTATGCCTCACATATGATATATGGAAAGCTTTACTTAGTTACGCATCAGATAAGAATATACCTATATACAATAAAGCAGACTATACTCCAGATAGATATTCAGCCTATCCTAATCTCACTTTTCTAAAAAATGAATTATGTGGATCTAGCCATAATAAAAGATTAGATATTGGCAGAGATTGGATTTCTATAGAAGAATTTATCGAATATTGCGATAATTATGAGAAAGAACAACCTATAAAACTATCATTAACCAATGATTATGATGCAGTTGTAGATAAAGTTAATAAAATTGTAAATGTAGGTTGTCAAAAAATACCTTTTAGTAAAGTAGAAGAACTTTATAAACTTATAAATTAAAAATATGAAATACAAGCTATTAAAGGATCTTCCTGGACTAAAAAAGGGATCTATATTTATATATGATGAAGAAAGCGAAAGCTATGAGAACGAAGAAGGAGAATATTATTTTGATCAAACACAAATAACTGATCCAGAATGGTTTTCTCCATGTAATGAAATTTTATTTGAAGTAGATAATTGGATTACATTGACAAAAGCCCCTAGATATTGGTCTAGTAGGTTTAATAACAATAGTCCTTTACAATTATCCTACCCTATAACAGTTAAAATCGTCAAAGTAGACAAAGAAAATTGGACAGATGGATTTTATGGTTTTGATATAGACACTTCTAAAGAAGTTGCCAGAACAGCTACAAAAGAGGAAATAGCAAAAGTTACTGCTCGTCCAGAAATTAATGGCTATAAAGCAGAAATTATAAATGGAAAAATACAATTTGGCTGCCAATCTTTTACAAAAGATGATTTAAAATTCTTAACTAAGTTAATTTCTGAACCTGTAAATGCTAAAATCACCATTAATAACACTTTAATTGATTTAAATTTATTAAATAGATTAATATCATTAAGATGATAGAGGAAGATTTTGAGCGTTGCGCTCTATTAGACACTATATATTTAGGAGAAGATGAAATAGTTCCTATGGTAATAGGAATAGATATTAACAATAAAATTATAAACAATGAACAAATTAGAACAAGCACAAATTCTTATTAAAGAACATTTAGAAGAAAGAGCTATAGAAATTGCTCCAAAAAAAGTTATTAGTCAAACACCTAGAAATTTTAGAGGTGGAATTTGGGATATTACAAGAGAAAATGGTAAAGTTTTATTTGGTTGTGGAGCTGTTAAAGTAAATCAAAAAGATTTAGTAATTGTAGCTGAATATTTAAAATACGAAAAATTAAAAACAAAAGCTCTTGAACGACTTGTAAAAGGTTACGTAAAAGGAAGACCTATTGTTTTTAGTGATGCTGAAAACATTATTCTCGGCACATCTCCTGTATTATTAAGGAAAATTGCAGGAATTTAACTATCTTTGATATATGAATTATGAAAAGTGGAAACAAATAGTTGATGAGGGATATAGCAGTGATGTTATATCCTTCCTTCAATTTTATATAGAAGGTGATGTAATAGATGAAGAACATCCTAAAACTAAGGCATTAATATCTTTAATGGAGAGAAAATCTCTGTTATTTGAAGGAAATGTCACAGATGTAGGAAAATCTTTATATGAAAGTTGTCAAAATAACACAGAAACACCTAAAATAAAAATTGTAGACAAGTTTGAAGATTGGTGGAAAATCTATCCTCCTTCAGATGCTTTTAGCTATGAGGGAAGGAAATTTGATGGCGTTCAAAGTAAAAGAAAAAATAAGGAAAAATGTAAACTTTTATTTAAAAAAGCTATCAGTGAGGGATTAGACCCTAATTTAATTATAAAAGCTACAGAATATCATATAGAACAGGCTAAAAAGCTTTCTTTGAAAAGAGGAACAAGTCAACTTACATATATAAGTGGTTCTGAAATCTATCTAAGAGAAAAACTTTATGAACCTTATATTGAATTATGTAAAGACGAAATAGAAGAAATAGAATTTAAATCAAATATATTGTAATGGAATTATTTAATGTAATAACTAATTTTTTAGTAAAAATATTTCAATGGTGGTTTACTGTTATGCCTTGGGAACAAGCCTTATTAATAAGAAATGGTAAACATGTTAAGTTACTTGGAGCTGGGCTATACCTAAAAATACCTTTTATAGATACAGCATATATACAAACAACCAGAATGAGAATGATAGATATTCCTATGCAAACTATTTCTACAAAAGACGGAAGTACAGTGACTATTAAATCTGCTATAGGTTACACTATAAATGATATACAAATACTATATAATACATTATATCATCCAGAAATGACGCTTAGTAGCATGTCTATGGGATTTGTTGGGGAATTTATTAGAGAGAATTTAATAGAAAATATTCATCCCAAACAAATCGAAGATTTTGTAAATAGTAAAATAATAGCAGAAAATTTTGGTCTAAAAGATTTAACTATAAAAATAACAACATTTGCTACAGTAAAAACTTTTAGAATCATTCAAGATGGATCATACCTTGGTGAAGGATTAAATATGGAGCCTAAAAAATAATTATGGAAGGAAAACATATATCAGAAGCAGCTAAGGAAGCTAAACAAATAATACAAGATAGAAAAACTGGTGTTATCACTCCTCTCATCACTCCCTGGCCTAAGTTAAACAAAACTCTCTTAGGTGGAATAGAAATGGGAACTATGTTAACTATTGCTGGTATGAGTAGTTCGGGTAAAACAGCTTTTGCTTCTCAATTATATAGAGAATTACATGAAAATAATCCTACACAGGATTTTATCATTCTTTTCTTTAGTTTTGAAATGCCAGCTTCTAAATTAATGATTAGAGATGCCATTGCTAACACTCAGATATATAGGGAAATAATGTTATCTGCTAATGGAAATACAATTAATATCACGCAAGAAAAAGCTATTAATACCTATTATGAAAGTGTAAAAGATAAACCTATATATTTTATAGAAAAACCTAAAAGTAGTGAAGAATATATTAAAATATGTAGAGGATGGTATGAAAAAACAGGTAAAAAAATAATAGCCCTATCAGATCATAGCTTACTTTTTAAAGGTTCAGGTAATGGAGATAGAGAAATGTTAGTAGATTTATCTAAAGACATAATGGCACAAAAAAATGAAGGATGGTGTACTCATATACTTCTCACTCAATTAAACAGAGAGATAGAAAGTGCTTCAAGGAGAATTCCTAAATCGCCATTAAACTATCCAGACCAATCTTGTTTATCAAGTAGTAGCAGTATTTTCCAAGCTTCTGATTATGTTATTATCATACATAGACCTTATTTATTAAAATTTGTAGGAGATACTTATGGTCCAGATGCTTTACCAACAGATATTTCCAATCTTTATTTCCATATAATTAAAAATAGAGAAGGAGAAACAGCAATTATTAAAATGGAAGCTTCTTTTAAAACAATGACAATTATTTAAAAACAAACAAATTATGAAAGTAGGAGATAAATTTAATATAAAAGGTGTAATAAAATATAAATGTTCTTTTTGGGGAGATGCTCCTTTTAACACATCAAGCTTTCAAGGAGAGAAGAAAATATTTAAAATTGAAGGAGAAGAAGTACATTTTGAAAGAGAAGAGTATCCTTTTTCAAATCATTATATTACAACAAAAGAAGAATTATATAGAGTGGGAGCATTTAAAAAGACAAATGTAAAACAAAAAGATATGAAAGAATATAAAGTAGTAAAACTATTCCCTACACAAAAGAATGAACTTAAAGTGGGAGATGTAATTAATAATACAATTAACCCAAAATTCCTTAAAATAGCAGCTGCATGGCCTGAATATTTTGAAGATGTTACAGATAAATTTAAAGTTGGTGACAACTTAATTAGGTATAAAGGTGGACGTTTCGGAAGAATGAATGAAGGAGATATAGCAGAACTTACACATTATTCAGGTGTAGGACTATCATTTAAAAATTACGAATGCACTTTTGACGAAAAAAATTATAGAAAAGCAACACCAGAAGAAATAGCAGCTAGTGATGTTATTAAAAGCATAGGTACTAGAAATGCCACCTTAACTATTAAAGGCACTACTATTCATATTGAAGGTAAAAGAGAAACCCTAGATGCTGTTAAATTAAAACAATTTTATAATGCAGTTGCTATAGCATATGATCTTGGAGGATTTAGTGTTAAAAACAATAAATGGGATGAAAAAGTATATTTAGTAGGATGTACAGATGAATCTAACTATGTTAGCTTAAACGAAATTCAAAAAGTATTAGAAAAAGTAAAATTTTAAAAAATGAATATTTCAGAAATAACAGAAGGACAAGAATTTACAGGTGCAATTAGTAATACAAAAATAAAGGGAAAAATTAATATAGTTGGTAAGGAAGTATTTTTGTGTCAAAATGAGTATTCAGCAGCTGATAGGGCAGAGAATACGTATGGGTATAAACATAGTTATGTATTATCTGAGAGTTTCTCTGGAACTGGAAAACTACATATTCCTTCTTATGTAGAAATTAATTTAATACCAAAAACAAATACAATGACATATAAAAAAGGAGATAAATTTTCAATTAAGGAAACAGAACCTCTAACATTATGGGTTAAAAATGACAGAGAAAAATATAGAGATACAATGTATGGAAAGGATTATTTTGTAAGAGCTGTGAATAAATCTTCAGTTCAATTTGATACAGATATGGACGATCCAAACCCTTGGGTCATGAGTAAAAAAGATTTTGAGGAAATTGCTGTTTTTGAAGCAAAACAAGAGGAAAAACCTATTGTAGGGTATAAATTAAAAGAAAGTGCATTAGAATTTAAAAATGCAGTTGAAGTTTTATGTGGTGGAATGCCTATTACTTCTACAGTGGAAATTTTAGTAGATAGTATTGCCCATAAAGCCTTAGTTAGGGCAGATGTGCTAGATAAATGGTTTGAACCTACTTATGCTCCTCAATTTAAAGTAGGAGATTGGGTTTATGTTTTAGACACAGAAAATACAAAATTTTTCGGAAATAAAGCTCCTGGTAAAGTGTTTAAATTAGATGAAGGCTACAATAGTTCTTTTAGTATAGCTCAATTAAATTATGGAAGTAGGTATTGTCCAAAAGACAATAAATATGCAACTAACTATTTAATTACAGATTTTAGGCTTGCCACACCAGCTGAAATTGAATCTGTTAGTACAAGAGTGCTAGAAAATATTGGTAGTAGGAATGCCACTCTGACTATTAAAGATGGCATTGTCTCTATTAGGGGTAAAAGTGAAAAATTAAAAATTTCTTTAATTAAAGAATTCTATGAAAAAGTAATGGCAGCTAATGAAATGTTTGCTTTAGGTGGTTTTAGTGTGTCTTTAGTAGATGGAAATGCCAGAATCTATCGGATTGGATGTGCAGATGAAGATAACAGAGTGAGCTTGAATGAAATTAAAAAAGTGCTAGATGCCACTAAATAAAGAAGAATATATAGCTATGAGAGAGTTGGAAGAAGTTCCACTCTCTCTTTTTTATGAATACTATATAGAAAAAGGGGGAACATTTCCTTTAATTACATTTGAGAAAGCTTTTCCTAACTTCTGCCTTCAGGTTGAAGGAAAGACATTATTTACTAATACAGGAATAAAGCATTTTTCATTAGATAGAATTTTACAGAAAATATACTACTATTACAATAAGAAATTTGGAGAATAGTTGTATATTTGTAGTATGGATTTAGAAAAACAACAAATAGAAAGAGAGCTTTTTCAGAAAGAAGTGGTGAGGCTAAGTTTGCTCCATCCTTTTCTAGCTATAGAAGCTGCAACAGGGACAGGGAAAGGACTTAGCTGTATGAAAATCATAGAAGCTGATAGTACACCTGGAAAATGGCTTGTTTTAATGCCTGAATCTTTACAAATCATTAATTTTCAAGATGATGTAAGGAAGCATAATATGGAACACATCTATGATAAAATAGAAGATGTAATATGTTATGCTTCCTTACATAAATTTGAAGGAAGAGAATTAAAGCTTTGGTGTAATGAAACACATAGACTTAGTGAATGTAGAACAGATATATCTAAAACTATTAAATATAGTAGGATATTAGTTGACAGTGCTACAATTAATGAAGATATTAAAGAAAGATTAAGTCTTTTAGGACACTTTCACTATTATAAGCTCTCTTTAAAGAATGCTATTGAGAAAGGTATATTACCTCCTCCAACTATTTATGCTATAGGACTAGAACTAGATGATAAAATAAAGAGAAATACTTCTTTATTTGGTAAAAAAGAAGTGAAATTAACAGATAGAGCATATGTAGATAAATTTGCTACAGATTTGAAATATTGGTCTAAAAGGTTAGAAGATAATCCAAAACAATTATGGATTAGAAACAAATTCAATTCTATAGGGATAGCCAGAAAGAATTTCTTTTCAGCCTTGAAGACTAGTAAATTAAAAGAATTGTTAATTGAATTAGAAGGTAAGAGAAAAGTAATTTTTACTGGTAATATAGACCAGTGTAATTTAGTTGGGGGAGAATATGCCGTTCATAGTAAAAGACCTAAGAAGAAACAAGAAGAAATTCTTAGGCAATTTAATGATAAGGAAATAGAAAATATTTTCTTCTATAAAATGGGCAGAGAGGGAATGAACCTGGAAGGTATAGAAGCAGTTGTAATAGTTCAACTCTCTACAGGCAATGATGAAGGACTGGAATTCTTACAAACCTCAGGGAGAGGATATAGAGGAATAGCTCCGGAAATATACGTACTCTATATAAAAGGAAGTAAAGATAAAGATTTCCTTGACAGAGCATTAGAAACAATAGATAAAAAATATGTAATATGGAAATAATTAAATATCCTGATGGACAGATAAATGTTAAAGTGGAAACAGAAGATATTACTACTAGGCTTGTAAAGCAAAGAATAAATAGTTATGAAGATTTATTTAAAATAGCTTCTTTAAAAGAAGTTTTAGATATTAAACATAGGTCAAGAGAAGCTTATTCATTAGAAATACCTTGTTTATTTGGGCAAAGAAGTGATAGAAGGTTTTCTAATAATGAAAGCTTTGGCTTAAAGCAAATTACAGATTTTATTAATAGAATGAATTTTCAAAAAGTATCTATATTTGATCCTCATTCTGATGTTTCTTTAGCTTTAATTAACAATTCTGAAAAAATTAGTAGTTTTGAATATGTAAAACAAGTTGTTGAAGATTTAGGAACGGAAAATTTAGTACTTGTCAGTCCTGATGCAGGAGCTTATAAGAAAGTATTTAAATATGCCGAGGACTTAGATCTACCCTTAGTAGCAGCTAATAAATTTAGGGATTTACAAGGAAAAGTATCATTAAATATTTTAGGGGATGTTAAAGATAAGACATGTCTTATTATAGATGACATTTGTGACGGAGGATATACATTTTATCTCCTTTCTAAGGCCCTAAAAGAACAGGGGGCTACTGTAGTTAATCTATATATAAGTCATGGTTATTTCTCTAAAGGGTTTAACACTCCCTTAGAACTTACAGATCCTGAGAGTTCTTTGGATAAATGTATAAATCGTATTTATTGCACAAATTCAGTTAAAGATTTACCTGAAGAAGTATTGTCTTCTTTTATAACACAATATAAAATTATATGATAGATAAAGAAGAATTAGTTGCGGTTATCATCCATGATTTATGGATGGGATGGGCTAAGATTTTATTAGAATCAGAACCCCTTATTTCTGCGGAAAGAAAAGAAAGATGGGAAAAAGAATGTTTTAAATCTTATAACGAACTTTCGCAAGAAATGAAAAATTTAGATAGAAAATTTGCTAAACAAATAATAGAAACATTAAATGGATGAATTTTTAGAACCAAATAAGAACCTTCTAAGACTATTAGAAGAATATAATAAATATGGAAGCCTATTCATCGGCTACGACTTTGACGGTACTGTCCATGATTTTCATAAAACAGGAGCTATTCATACAGATGTAATACATCTTTTAAGGGAATTAAAGAGTATTGGATGTAAATTAGGGTGTTGGACAGCTTATAAAAATCTTGATTATGTTAATAATTTTCTTGTAGAACATAAAATACCTTTTGATGAAATTAATGGAAAAGGAATAGATTTAGGGTATGAAACTAAAAAACCTTTCTTTTCAGCTCTTTTAGATGATCGTTCCGGACTTATTCAGACATACCAAGAATTAAGTTTATTAGTTAAATTAGTAAAACAAAAAGAATGGAAAAGTTAAATAAAACATTTAAAATCAATCCTCTTTATGAGGTAGACGGGTACAAAATTGCTCATAAAGCTATGTTAGCTCCTTCCACTGTAAAAGAATATTGGACATGGATACCTAGAAATTTAAAATTCATGCATCCTTCTATTACTAAAATTATGAGTGCAGGACAACAATTAGTTGTTAGATATTTACATAGTTCTTTTCAAGAAGAGTTTTTTGATCAATCTGTAGAAGTAGCAGAAAAATTTGGAGAGGATATGGCTAAATACTTGGGAATGGAATATGATGCCCAACATTTTGTAGATTTACATAAATTAGGTTATCTCCCTATTAAAATTAAAGCTTTGCCTGAAGGAATACTAACTCCTCCTAACATTCCTCACATGACAGGTATTAATACTGTGGATGGATATGCTTGGTTAGGGTTGTTTTTAGAAACATTAATATCTAAACTTGCTTGGCAAATGCCTACAGCAGCTACTATTGGACACCAATTTAAAAAGAATAGTGTAGAATGGGTGAATAAGACAGATAGTGAAAATTTATGGCTTACAGATTATATGAACCATGATTTTCATAGCAGAGGTGGTAATCCTTTTAGTTCTATTGCAGTAGGTCTAGGTCATGCTTTAAGTAATAGAGGTAGTGATAGCTTAAATGTAATATCCGCTGCTAGGTACTATTACGATGTAACAGAGGATGAAGTGTGTATTAATTCTGTTAATGCTTCTGAACATAGTGTAAGCTGCACCAATATTTTCTATTATGAAGCTAAACTTAAGGCTGGATTACTAAATGATAAAATCGAAGAATACTATTCATTTGATTTACCGGCAGACGGCAGTAGGGAAAATCCTGATTATTTAGCTATTTCTGAATGGCTAATGCTTAGAGATTGGCTTATTAAATTTCCTAAAGGTATCTTATCTTATGTGTGTGATACTTTTGATACATGGAAAGCTTGTACATATATTGTTCCTAGACTTAAAAAAGAAATTTTAGCTAGAGATGGTAAATTAGTATTACGTCCAGATACAGGTGATCCAGTGGATATTATTTGTGGAGAACTCTCTATGGATGTAAAAGCTAGTCATCTTAGAGAAGGTGACGATTTTGTAATTTGCGGGAATACATACGCAAAACTTGTTAATGGTGAAGTAGTGTTACATCCTAGGCATAAAGGTGTAGTAGAATTACTTTGGGACATATTTGGAGGAGATGAAAGTAAAGAAGGTTATAAAAGATTAGATAGTCACATCGGGGCTATTTATGGGGATAGTATCAATCTTGAAAGACAAATAGCAATGTATGAAAGACTAGCAGCTAAGGAATTTGCCTCTACTAATATTGTATTAGGAGTAGGTTCATATACTTATATTATGCTCACTAGAGATTCAGCCGGATATGCAGCTAAAGGAGCATGGTTTGAAACTTTAGAAGATGGTATAAGAACTGGCTTTAACATCTATAAAGATCCTGTTACAGGAGATGGAACTAAAAAATCTTTAAAAGGCTTCATATGTGTAAATGAAGATTTGTCTGTAAAACAAGAATGTACAGTGGAAGAAGAAAATCAGGGACTATTACAGACTATTTATGAAGATGGTAAATTTGAGAATCAACAGACATTAACAGAAATTAGAGAAAAATTATGGAAATAAGATATAATAGACAAGTACAATCAGTAGCAATGTCTAAATGGCCAAATCAGGTAGGCTTGAGTTTAACTAAAGTAGGAGATGTTATTGATGTAGAATCAATTAATCCTAGAACAAATTCAACTACCACTTATTTAAGAATGCAAATTCCTGTAGAAGCTATAGATGAAGTGATAAATGTATTAAATCAATTAAAATGAAAAAGGTAATAGTTTGGTATTCCATTCAAAATGGAGGAGATGGATCAGCCTACCCTGCTTGGTTCTTAACAGAAGATGATGCTGAGAGAGATCAAGAAGATATGGACGAAGGTTGGGGAGAGTCATGTACTGGATCAGTAGAAACATTTGAAGGAGCAGATATACACAAAAAAGCAATTGAAAATTCAGAAAAGTTAAAGGGAAAGCATGAATATTTAAAAGAAGAAGATTATTATGAATGTAGAGGAGTGGGAACAGGAGCACGTAGTAATAAAGTTTGTGAACATTGCCATGATGATATAATTAAAGGTACGCCCCACGATATGCATTATTTTTATCCTGAATTTACAGCTTATGCCACTCATAAAGAATGTAGTGAAGCATTTAAAAAATCCTTAAAATGATAGTTAAAGGAGATATAGTGTATCATGAGTTATCTAAACTCTATTTTATTTGTGAAAATAAAAAACAAGAAAAATGGATGAATATGAACTCATTTTACACTATATTTACAGGAAAATTAAATGAATCATATTTTAAAAAGAATTAAATGAAAACATTAACAGAAGAACTAAGACAGGATCTTATAGATAGATATGACATTTCCTTTGAGGGAGTGGAAGATACATTAGGTATTATACAATTAGCAAAAGATAATTTTAAACGTTTATTAGATAAATTAATAGAAATATGTCAAAACAATTAGAACAATTTAAAAAAGCCAATCAAGCTTATAAACTTAAGCTGGCACAGAAAGCAGGATTTAAAACAGCACAAGACTACTTAAATAGCTTAAATGGAGTTATTAAACCCCCTGTAGTAACAAATAGAAGTAAACCAAAAGTTAAACCTACTATTCATGTAGTGGATATTTTAGATGCTTCAGGTAGTATGCAAGGAGGTAAATATACCAATTCTTGTGCTGGTATTAGATCAAGTTTGGAAGATTTAAGAGGAAATAAGGATGTAAATTACACTTATACTTTAGTTGAGTTTGTACAAAAAAATAAGGTAATTACTCCTAATTTTCTTTCCGAAGTTCCTAAAACTGTAAGTTTTAATGGAGCTGATGGTAGAGACACACCTTTATATAATACTGTATATACTACTTTAAATCGTATGAATTCTGCTGTAGGTAAAGACAGTAAAGTGTTAATTAAAGTGTACACAGATGGGGGAGATAATGGTTTTCCAGGATTTGAGAAATTATGTGCAAATTTAATTAATAAATTAGAAAAAGAAAATTTCACTATAACATTTGTAGCAACTAAAGCTGATATGCCTAAAATTAAAGCAGACTTATCTTTAGAAGAAACAAATACATTAGCAGTGGATAATACATCTCAAGGATTTGCTAGAGCTTTCACTGAATCTAGAGGAGCAACAATGATGTATACAGCTAGTGTAGTAAAAGGAAAAGATGTAAGTAAAGGATTTTATAAAAAAGTAGGAACGTTAGCATAATTAAAAATTAAAAAACAAATAAAAAATGACAAAATTTAGCAATTTAGCAGTAGGAAATGTATTAAGTGAAACAACCTTTTATACAGTAAGTAAAATTAAAGGAGATCAGGCAGAATTAAAGACATCTAGTGGAGTTGATGTAGTGTTAGATAAAGGATATATTGAAGGACTTTTAGATAGTGGAGATCAATTCACTAAGGAAGAGAAAATTAGCAAGACAGATGCAGCTAACCTACTATTAAAGAGTAGTGGAGTTGTATTAACAGTTAATTTCAATAAACAAGTGAAAGAAGCTGATGTAGTGAGTGAAATTATTGATGCTTATGAAAATAGCACACCTAAAGATTTTGCCACTAAGCTTAAGAAGGCAGTTAAAAAAGGACTGGAAGGAGAACCTAGGACACTTAGAGGCTATCATTATGGCAACCAAGACGAATACGGTAGACTTCATGTCTACGATTTAGATATTCCGTTAGATCCTAGCAAAAGTTATAACACTTCTCAAAGGTTAATTGACACAAGAACTATTTCTTGGTTAATTGTTAGAGGAGTAAAATACACAGTAAAATAATGAATTATGTATATCATAGGTTCAACGGCCTTGCGCCACCATTATCCAGATTTTCCTAGAGAGCCTAAGGATTTAGATTATTTAGTTAATATTAAATCTATGTGGACTAAGGAAGAAGGAGTAGAATATTTGGAAAATGATGTATTATGGAATTATTTAGGGGATGACAAATATGTCTCCCCTAATCTTTTATATACACTTAAGATGTCTCATGTAATAGGTTGGGATATAAATTGGGATAAGCATGTATTTGACATTCAATTCCTTAAAAAGAAAGGCTGTGAGCTAAATAGAGAACTATTTTACGAACTTTATGATTATTGGAACACAATACATAAACCTAATAAAAGAAGTGATCTAGATATGACAGCTGAAGATTTCTTTGACAATGCTCTTAAATCTGGATATTCTCATGATTGGTTACACACTTTATTAAATCCTTTTCCCACTTATAACAAAGTGTTAATAGGAGAAGTGGAAGTAGGGGAAGATAAATTTAATAGCCTTAGCTTTGAAGAAAAGTGTAATTTAGTTACAGAAGAAGTAATGGTGATGGCATGGGAAAGATATAGAAATATAGGATTTCAACATGCTTATAACAGAATGTTAAAGAAATTCATTATAAATCATGCTCCTTTATGGGAGGCTGTATTTATATTGGAAAATTACATACATTTACATAAACCAAAATTTAATTACTACAAAACAATAGAAAATGGAATTAAAGCAAATAAACGAGTTGTTGAAGAATGTCGCTTACCCTAAAGGAGACAGGAATTTAACATTTATAGAAAAACAATATACACATAGAGGAGTGAGTGATAGCTCTTACAATGATGGTGTACAGGGAGAGAGTGATGATTATTACGAAATATATAGAATTAATGCTGAACTAGACCTTTATATTAGATTTGATTATAGCACAGATAGTTATGGAGAAAGTCCTAATTTAACAGCTATTCAGTTTGTTAAGCCAAAAGAACAAAAAGTTACTAATTTTGAAACAATTTAATTATGAAATACGAAGAAATTATTGAAATATTAAAAGAAAAAATTCCTAATATTGAGGATTTTGCATATGATGAAATTCCATATGCAGATTTTTCTGAGGAAGCTAACAAATCTCAAGTAGAAAAAGAAGAATGGATTAAAAACAATCCTAATCCTGGTTATGCACAACCTGGCTACAAAGAATGGCAAAAAGCTTATGACTATATTCCATCAAAATGGGATATTGCCAGAAGAGACTGGATGAGGACTAATAATATTCCTGAGTGGACAGAAATAGAACAAGTAGGTGGAGAAGGGGAAGGAGATCATTGGCATAGTGTGAAGTATTTTAAAGATCATGACGTATATATTAAAGTGATAGGATTTTATTCTTCATATCATGGTACAGATTTCTCTGGATATGATTGTTGCTATAATGTAGCTCCTAAAGAAAAAACTATTACAGTATATGAATAAAAATTTGGTTTGTATTAATAAAATACTTACCTTTACACCTCAAAACATACATTAAAAAACAATTAAATTAAAAGAAAAATGTCAAGAACAACAGCAGCAGAAATTCAAGAAAATCCAGCAAAGAAGTTTTTAAAATGGAAAACAATTAAGAAAACTACAATTATTGATGGTGAAGAAGTAGAAACAATGAAAGGTGGTGCATTTGAATGGTACAACAAAGAAACAGAGGAAAAAGTAGATGTAAAATTACCTTTTAAATTTGCTATTTTAAATTTAGATCTCACTACTTTTAAAGGTTATGATGAAAAGAACAAGCAGGGTGTTTGGTCCAATGAAGTAAGAGATCAGAATCATGTAGTTAATTTTAGAAATAAAGAAGGTAAAATTCTTTCTTTTAAACTTTCTGAATATAAACTAAACAAAGACACTCTTACAGCTAGAGGTGGTAAATACACTAAATCCGTATATATTGCTGTAGAAAATGAAGGAAATTGGGAAGTACAGAACATTCAATTAAGTGGTGCTGCATTAACAGGTGCTATTAATATGGAAGCTAAAGATCCTGATGAAGCAAATGACGGTTGGTTTAGTTTTACAAAGAATAACAAATCTAAACTTTATTCAAATTTTGTAGAAGTTAAGACATTCAAAGCTAAAAAGAAAGGCACTTCAAAATTCACTATTCCTGTATATTCTTTAGGAGAGGAAATTGATGAAGCAACATCTCAAAAGCTTAATGAATTAGATGGTCAGTTAACAGAATTCTTAGACTATTATTTTGCTAAATCTCCTGTAGAAACAGAAGAAAAAGCTGAAATAACAGCATACAGTACAGATTATTAATAACATTTAAAAATTCATGCCCTGGAGATTAGTTTCTTCAGGGCTTTTTTATTTATGAAAAAAGATATATCAGCTCCTTCTGAGGAATTAAGAAAATGGGCTAAAGAATATGAAAAAGAGACAGAAGATTTAAATAAATTTACTAAAGATGAAGCTAGAATATTTAGATTAGGTCTTTGGTCTATGTATTATAAATTAAATGATCTTAAAAATGAGCAGAAGTGAAAATATTACAATTAAAGATATATGGAAGCTTACAGATGGAGGAGAGAAAATATTTAGGAAAGAAATAGGAGAAATTAGCTATAGTCATAATATATCAGCTCCTTGGAGAAATGATAGTAATCCTTCTGTAAGACTTAAAAAGATTAATGGTAGGATAGTTTATAATGATTATGGTGGTGATATGTCTAGTGGAACAGCATTGGATTTTTTAATGAAATTATACGGCCTTAGCTTACCTCAAGCCATAGAGAAAATAAAACAAGATTTTAATATAACAGCTAAGGACAGGATATACACCACTGAATTTAATGATGTAAAGATAGAAAAAGAACCTATTATATATGAATTTAATGACATGCCTTTTTCTAAGGAACATCATAAATATTGGAATAAAATAGGACTATCTGAGGATTTTGTTAATAAAGAGGGTGATATTTATGCTGTCCGGAAATGGGCTGTTAACAGAAAGATACAAGAAATAGGACTAAATGAAATAGTTTTTGGCTATATTTACAAAAATGAACATGGGGAAGACACAGGACTCAGAAAGATATTAAGACTAGGACCTGAAGTAGATAAGAAAGATAAATGGAGAACCAATGTTAGTAATACTAAGCTTTGGTATGTTTACAAGTATTTAAATAAGGACATTAAGCAACTATTTATCGTAAAAAGTAATAAAGATGCTCTATGTACAATGAAACAAGGAATAGCTTCTATAGCCACTCAAAGTGAGAATGATATTATTTTGTCTCAAAATATACCCTATCTTAAAGAAATATGTCCTAATTTAGTATTAAATTTTGGTAGTGATCCTCAAGGCACTCAGGCAAGTATTAACGTGAGTAAAGAATTCCAACTTCCGTGGTTCAATTGTCCGAAGTCTTATCTTCGTGATGGAGTTAATGATAATGCTGGCTATATTGAGGAATTTGGGGAAGAATGTTTTAAACAATTATTAAAAGATAAAAATTATTTATAATGGCAGGAAGAGCAAAAATAAAAGTAACTCAATATTCTTCTAAAGGAAAATATTTGAGAACATATGAAAGTCAACAAGAAATTAGAGACTTATACTATAATTCAAACAAACTACCTCTTACTTTTCAAAGAAAAGGAAAAGAATATAAACAATTTCATCTATTACCAGACGGAACTTATGTTTGTGCAGGAAGAGGTGGAAGAGAAGCTTTATTAAAACAAATAAAGTTATCTAGTGCTCCTTATTTAGAAGAATATAGGAATAGCAAGGTGGTTGAATTATATAATCTATTAGACAAGAAAATTGCTAATTTTAGAAGCTTATCTGTTGCTTCAGGTTTAACAGGTATTGATATATCTACTTTGTATAGCAGATGTGATAAAGAAAGTAAGTTTCCGAAAGATGGTTTAATATTTAAATTTAAGAAATGAATGTAAGAATATTTGACATAGAAACAAAAGGATTTCTAAAGGAAACAAATCATATACACTGTCTTGTATACTTTGATCTTAACACTAAGACATTTGAATCTGTTACAGATTATAAAGAAATTAAGAAATTGTTTGAAGAAGAGGATGTTATTTGGGCTGGACATAGTATTGTTAGATATGATTTTCCTTATTTAGAACAATGTTTAGGTGTCAAATGTCCAAAATTTGTAATTGACACTTTAGCAATTTCTTGGTATCTCTATCCAGAACGAGATGTTCATGGATTAGAGGAATGGGGAGAACAATTTGGTGTTAAAAAACCTGTTGTTAAGGATTGGTCTGCTCTTACAGTGGAAGAATATGTTCATAGATGTGAAGAGGATGTGAAGATAAATACAATGTTATGGAATAGAGAGAGGAAATTTCTAATGGAAATCTATGACACTGAGGAAGCTATGATAGAATTTCTTAAATATCTCCATTTTAAAATGGATTGTATTAGAGAACAAGAAGCTGAAGGACTGCAAATAGATGTAGAAGGAGCTGCTAGTTCTTTAGAAATGATGGAAACTGAAAAAGCAGATAAGACTAAACAATTAGAAGAAGTGATGCCTAAAATTCCTGTAAAAGGTAGTAAGACATATAAAAATGTTATTATCACTCCAGCAGGACAAATATTACAAAAAGGAGATTTATTCTATGAGGATGCCTTAAAGCATGGAGGAGGGGAATTTAAAGAAAAGCATAAAATTGAAACTATAAGAGGCTATAAAGAACCTAATAGTGGTAGTCATGCTCAAATTAAGGCTTGGTTGTATAGTTTAGGTTGGGTTCCGGAACATATTAAACATGTCAGGGATAAGAAGAAAAACACTACTAAACAAATCCCTCAAGTAGCTTCTAAAACAGAACAGGGAGAAGTGTGTATTAGTATTAAAAAACTTTTTGAAAAAGAGCCTAGATTAGAACTATTAAATGGACTGAGTATTTTAGCTCATAGGATAAGCATATTAAAGGGATTTTTAAAAGACCAGAAAGATGGAATCATCTATCCTTCAGCTGGAGGACTTACTAATACTTTGAGACTAAAGCACAGAGTGATACAAAACCTTCCTGCTGTATATAAAAAATATGGTAAGGAAATTAGGGGATGTATTATAGCTAAACCTGGATGTGTGCTTATGGGGGCCGATTTATCCAATATAGAAGATCGTACTAAGAGACATTATATCTATAAATATGATCCTAAGTATGTAGAAGATATGAATACTCCAGGATATGATGCACATTTGGAACTAGGTATTTTAGCAGGATTTTTAACTAAAGAAGAAGCTGATTGGTATAAATGGTACGAACAACAAACAGATTTAGCTTCTAAGAAAGAGATAGAATTTATTCCTACAGCTGAACAGAAAAGTGAATATAAAAGACTTAAAGAGATTAGAAATAAAAGTAAGGTGACTAATTTCTCAGCCACTTATAAAGTAGGAGCTGAAGCTCTCTCTAGAAATGCTAATATTCCTCTCTCAGTAGCTAAAAAACTATTAAAAATCTATTGGGAAAGAAATGATGCCATTCTTAAAGTGGAAATGGAATGTCTTATTAAGGAAGTGGATAGTACAAGATGGTTGCAAAATCCTATTTCTAAATTCTGGTATTCTCTTAGGAACGATAAAGATAAGTTTTCTACATTAAATCAGGGAAGTGCTGTTTTTATGTTTGATATGTGGTTGATGGAACAAAGGAATTTAGGACTTAAAATTCCATTTCAATATCATGATGAAGATCTTTTAAATGTTAAAAATGATCAAATAGAGGAAGATAGGGCTAAAATTAATAAAGCAATGGAAATAGTAAATGAAAGATTTCCTCTTAATGTACCTATCGGTTGTTCTATTAATGTAGGAATGACGTATGCGGAAACGCATTAAAATAAATAATATGAATATAGACTATTCAAAAATTTCCCCTAAGCTAGGAAGCTGGTCTGAAGATTTCAAACCATTTTACGAGCAAGGGGGATTTGACGAAATATATAAGAAATTAAAAGAAGAAGGAGCTACTAGTAAAATACTCCCTGAGGGGAAAGACTTATTTAAGGCTTTTGAGAAATGTGACAAAGCTTTTCTAAAATCAATATGGCTAGGAATGGACCCATATCCTACTATTAAATATGGAACTATTATAGCTGATGGACTAGCTTTTAGTTGTTCCTATACAAAAGAAGAACAACCTAGCTTAAAACTTTTATACAATGCTATGGAAGAAGACTTATCTGAAGGACTTAATTTAAAGATGCCTAGAAACACTGATTTGTCTTATCTAGCTCAGGAAGGTGTGTTATTATTAAATAGTGCTTTAACTGTACCAGAAAGGAAAAGTGGAGAACATAAAGAACTCTGGAAACCATTTATGAGCTATTTCTTTAATAATGTTGTAAAAGACTTAAAGGTTCCTACGATATTCTTTGGTAGACAAGCTCAAATGTATGCTACATTATATAAAGGACCTAAAATGAGTGTAGAACATCCTGTAGCTGCTTCTTATCAGCAAAGAGCATTTAAACATGAAAAACTATTTTCATGGACAAATGAAACATTAAAACAACAAGGAATTAGAGAAATTAATTTCCTTGATATACCATTTTAAAAATGAAAACATACATTTATGCATTGTTATGTCCAATAGAACAAACAATTAAATATATAGGAAAAGCAAATGATCCTTATAGGAGACTTAGAGATCATTTACAAGATATTAGAGGAATTACAATAGATAAGCTTTTGTGGATTGATAAGTTAAAAAGAGCTAAATTAAAACCCATTCTTGAAATATTAGATGAAGTGGAGATAGAAAAATGGCAATTTTGGGAAAGTTGGTATATGGAATATTATAAATCTATAGGACTTTCCCTTATTTCTAAAAGAGCGGGGAATGGACTCACATTTTCAAATAACCAAACATTTAAAAAGGGGCAAATTCCTTATAATTATAATAAAAAACTAATAAATGGAAAATATGTATAGGCCAGTTTTTGACGACACTTTAAGACAACAATCCATATATAAAGAATATATACTTAAAAGTGATCTAGAAGGAAATTTAGATGAGATTATTGAATTTTTAAAACAAAAAAGATTAGCATATGGAAATTCCAAAATTAACATAGAATATAATGGAGACGAGTATGATGTTTATGAATTAAAAACTGAAACTATGGAAGAGTTCTTTAAAAGAAAAGAACAATTTGAAATTGATGAAAAGAATAGATTAATTAAACAACAAGAAGCAGAAGAAAAATTGTATAAAGCTTTAAAAGAAAAATATGACAAAAGATGAAATTATTAAAGAAGCTGTATTTTGTTTGAAACAATTACCAGATATGAAAATGAATGGTAGTAGGAAGAGAATATCTGTTTTTGAATTAGTAAAAGAGCTGGAAAAACACATTAAAGAAGAAAAACCTTCTAAATTTAAACAATTAGATATATGGGATTCTTAACAGTGGTGAGTAGACGCTATTCTATAGAACAGTGTCGTATCAATTTTGACACATTATTCATATTTGGTGACAATCTAGATCGGATAGGAATGGGAGGACAAGCTGTCATTCGTGAGCAAAAGAATAGTATTGGTTTAGCTACTAAGAAAAAACCTACTATGCAAAAGGAAGATTTCTTTACAGATGCAGAATTTGATGAAAATTGTCAAATAATAGATGAAGAAATAGAAAAAATAATAAAATTTGCAGAAGAAATGGATTTCAATAAAATAGCTCTTCCACAAATGGGTCTTGGAACAGGGCTTTCTGATATGCCTCGTAAATGTCCTAAAACCTTTTGTTATTTGACAATGAAACTGATAGATGTCTTCCAATTTAATAATGTACAATTTTTACAAAGTAAATAATATGAGACCAATAGCAGAAATAGAAGAAGAGTTAAGATTAGCTAAAGCTCAACAAGACGTAAAAATAATAAAAAATTATAGAAAAGCCCAAGAATCCAGAGAAAGAGCTAAAAAGAAATTTGAGGGTTTGATCCCTAAAATCACAAATTGGGTAGATAAAAATTTAAAACCTGGAGATATAATACAATGTAAAGGGTATAGAGGTGTTAAAAAAGTTGTAGATGTAAGAGATTATGTATATGCTATATGTGGGTGGATGAGAAAAGGAGAATTTATTCCTAATGGGTCTGGAAGTAGTACAACAATACATTATGTAACACATATATTAAAAGATGGTAAATTTATAAAAATAATAGACTTAATATGATAATTAATAATCAAAGAAGTGATGTATTGGAAGTGGTGGGGCAGGAGAAATCTGGCACTGCCACTATTAATACACAGAAAATACAGAAATTACAATACATCCTCACAGAAGGATTATATAAAGATGCTATGAGTGCTACTATTGTAGAACTTAGCAATAATGGTGTAGATAGTATTTTAGAAAGTGGTAAAGATCCTATTGAAAATCCAGTTGTAGTTAAACTACATTCCGAAAATAATACTTACACTTTAAGTATTGAGGATAAGGGTACTGGTATGAGTAAAGATTTCTTTGAGGAATTCTTTATGTCTATGCTGTCCTCCACTAAGGAGAATAGTGATGATATGATAGGACACTTTGGCTTAGGAAGTAAGGCATGGGTTTCTTTAAAGCGTAGTGTTACATTCACAATAGTAAAAGATGGTTGGAAATGTAAATATTTATGCTATAAGGGAGAAGAACTTATTGACTACGACCTTATATATGAAGAAGACACAGATGAAGAGAATGGTGTGTTATTTGAAATGCCAATTAATGATTGGAGAGAATATAATGAGTTTAAACTGAAAGCTAAACAGAAGCTGGCTTATTATGACACTGTTGTTCTAATTATGGATGGTGTATTATGGGAAAATAAAATATATCGTCATGAACTATTTCAGTATAGTTCCAACCCTTCTTATAACAATATACATCTTTGTCTTAAAGATGTAGTGTATGAAATAGACTATGATAAGCTAGGTATATCTCCTATTCCTTTAGGTATTGCCTTAAGATTTGGATTAAAAGATGGAATTGTTCCTACACCTAGCAGAGAAAACTATCTCAACTCAAGGGAAACTTTAGACTTAATTAAGAAAAGAATAGGAGAAGTTGCAGATTATTTTATCACACAATACAACGACAGTATTAAGGATAAAGTAAGATTTATGGATGTATATTCCATTATAGGATCTTCCAATAAATATGTAAATATAGGTGATAATGGATATGATGTTCAATATCTTGCAAAATATTCTTCTATAAAAGTAGAGGATTTTCAAGTGGAGGATATGGAATTAAGACCTGCACAATGGTATAAAGGTAAGGCTAATGACCTTATGGGTATGTTTGATATCAAAGCTGAATATGGAAATAATGGTGTTTGGAGGACTAAGAGAATATATACTAGCCTCACTATGACTTTCCATAATAAAACTAAAGTGGTACTTGTAGATCCTCATCTTGCAGGTAATGTAAAAGAATACATTAAAGAAAGAGTGGGGAAGGGTGTATTATTTGTTAGTTTAGATCAAAAAATAAATTTAGGTTGGTATATTAGAAATGTTGTAGGTCTTTTCCCTAAAGAACAATGGAGAAAAGGTATAGTGGAATGGCAAAATGTTGAAAAACAGATAATTACAGATTTTTGCTTAGACTATAGAGGAATAGAAAAATCTAGTGCTTTTCAATCTTGGTTAGCTCTAAGAAAAGAATGGCTTAAGGAAAATAGAGGAAAGATTGAAAGTAATTATACAGCTTTAAATAAACAAGAAGATGAAGTGACAATAGCCTATTCTCGTAAAACAGAAATTGGTTATAGTCAGACATTTGAGAAAAAGACATATAAGCTGTCAGAAATACATAAAACTCCTCATCTAACTATTGTATTTATGCCAGATCAACGTGATGAGGCTAAATCCTTAGCTGCTTTAGTAAAAAGAGAAAAAGTAGCTATTGTAGGTGTAAGAGAATGGAATAAAATAAAACATGTACAACAATTTAAACTTTATAATGAATTTATGAGTGATAATAAACCTTTTAGAAGGATAGCGACAGCTTTATTAGCTGAAAAAGTAGTAGGGAAATACAATGCAATATATAGAAGTAGTAGTGAGATAATTAAAACTTGTTTAAAAAATGTAGAAGAAGATCTCACCAAGGTTAGAGCTTATATAAATGAACATGCAGAAAGCTTCACTCAAGAAGCTGGAAAAGCTATTGCAGATTTAGCAAAAGAAATGAATTTATATGACGAAGAAATGCTACCTTTAATTAATAGAGTGGATAAGAATATGGAGACATTTTCTTTCATTCAGCATATTAAAGTTCCTAGCTATTATGAAACAGATAAATTAGGAGAAATAAACAAAATGATTAACCAAATGTTATTATTTAGAAAGAAATATTATAATGAATTGGAAAATTATGAACTTGTATATAAGCCACAAGTAGAAGAAAAACAAGAAGAAGCAACGTTTTAATTAAAAATTTAAATTTAAAAATTATGAAATGGTTTAATTTTAGCTGGTTTAGATCTCCGGAAAGAGAAGCTCTGGACAAATTAAAAGTAAAAGAACAAGAATTAACAAATGGAATTTTTCAGAAAAGGCTGGATAAAATGTCTGTTCAAGTGACATGGAAACCTCCTTATAAGAAACTATTATACACTAATGGTAAAATTACAGTGGTAATGGAAGGTGGTGTAGTGATTAATGCTGTAGGAGATGGAGAATTGTTCCAAAAAGTGAAGGATGCCTATACAGAAGATCAAGTTAGAACTTTACTAATTCCTGTACCTGAAGTGAAAGAAACAATAAAAGAAGAATACACTCAAGAGGAAATAGCTTTTGTACAAGATAATTTGTCTATTATTAAGAAGCATCAGGATTTTGAACAAATAGGAGATGATATTTTCCTTAAAGGTGTAGCTCTTCCTTTGGTTCCTATTGTCCTAGCTAGTTTTATTGAAATTTTAGAGAAGAAGGCTGCTATTCCTTTATTTTCTATTGATAGCATTGGAGAAACTCAAAAACTAGTAGTGCTACAAGAGCAATTTGAAGCATTAAAAATGTTCTGGAGATGGACAGCTCTCAATCCTATTGAAAGTAGTAGGAGGGATTTATTGTCTTTTGTAAAGAATAATGATATTTCCATTACATTAAATGGTATGTTAGAGCTTTATAGGAGAGTGGTAAATGTAGGTAGTACGGATAAAGCTTTAGTTACATTTGTAGGAGAACAGTATTTTAAAGTAAAAAAGAATAAGAAAAGTCCTAAAAATTATTTTGTTTGGTTAAAGGATGATGGTTCCTATTTACTTAGTACAGATGATCGTCCAAGTGGTATTGAAAAAATAGAAGGCAATTTAGCAGAACTTTATACTAGTTTAAACACTATGGCTGAGAATATTTATACAGATGCTCATACAAGGACAAAGATTATTAAAATTGGAGAAGTGTATAGAGAAGATGAGGATAAAATTGATTTAGATAATTCTCGTTCATGTAGTGCAGGATTACATGTAGGTTCAAGGAGCTTTATGTTTAACGGTTTTGGTGACACTGGTGTACTAGCACTCGTCAATCCATCTAAAGTGAGGAGTGTTCCTAACCATGAATGTAATAAAATGAGGGTGAGTGAAATGTTTATTGTAGGAGCTGTAGATTTAGGAGAATATTCCTCTCATGTAGATAGTGGAGATTTAGCTGATTATTCTCAGGAATATTTTAATGCTAGTGTGGAAGAGCTAGAACAACAATTAAAAGACAAAACATTTGAAAAACTGTCTTGTCAGGAAAATGTTCCAGTAGTAAGTATATCTAATATCATTGATATTAAGAATGCTTTAAAAGAAAGAATTGTAACAATTTAAAATTTTATAGGTAGGGTGAAATTCCCTACCTTTATTTTATTATGGGAAAAGATATTTCAGATATTATAGGTTATCTATCAGGTATAGAAGAGGATTATAATGATAAAATCCAAGAAATGGATGCCGTTATTGATGGTAAACAGGAGGAAATTGAGGCACTAAAGGAACTTATAGAAGAAAAAGATGATGAAATAGAATCTTTAAAGGATCAAATTGAGGAATTAAAACAAGAATTACTCGAAAAATGAGAAAAAAGAAAAAAGCAACTCCTAGAATTAGGAGCAGTACTGTAAGTAGAAAAAAGAAAGTGGTTAAAAAGAAAGCTGCTGTTAAGAAAGTAGTAAGTAAGGTTCCTAAAACAAGAGGAGGAGGTTCTTTAACAGAAGCTGCTTTTTGGGGAATGATTAAGAGTGCTTTAAGAAAACAAAGTAGATGGTGGAAACCTACTCAAAATGTCAAAAATAAAGCTAGGAGAGACTATACAGGACCTAATAAAAGACAGAAATTTGAATATCAATGTAATTCCTGTAAAAATTGGTTTCCTGCTACTGAGGTACAAGTAGATCATATAGAAGCTGTAGGAAGCTTGCAATGTTGTGACGATTTAGCTGGTGTAGTGAATAGATTATTTTGTGAAGAAGAAGGGTTACAAGTGCTCTGTAGCACATGCCACGGAGTTAAGTCAGTAGGAGATATATTATTAATTAAACAAACAAAAAGAAAGAAAAATGAAACAATTTAAATGGAATACCTATGTTTTTTATGATGATAGGGGAAGAAGATTAAGTTTATTTGCTAATCCACTGGAAAATGGAACAGAAGTAACAGTGTTAGCATGTAGCAAAAAAGACATATTTAGTAAAAAAGAAGCTAAAAGAAGATATAGTGAAGGAGAAGGAAATGTTTATTCACTTTCTACAAATGATTTTAGAAGCTTTTTTGATGATTGTCTTAGTAAATATACAATATTATTGGAAAGTGAATTCACTGTAACTAAAGGAGATGGTAAGTTACTTTCTCTTACTAGCAGGAAAGCTAAAAATGGTGATGAAACAGTTAATGTAAAAATTCTTTCTGCTATTGAAAAGAATGATTATCTTTGTGCTTAAAATATTATTATGACAGAAAAAGAATATAGAAAGTCAGATAGGTTAAGTTATTCAGCGGTGAAGCTATTCGATACAAATAGAATAGAATTCCATAAGAGATATGAACTAGGTATACAAGTAGAAACTGAGATGAGTACAGCTATGAAGCTAGGAAGTTTAATAGATTGTAAATTATTCTCTAATCAGGAGTTTGACGATAGATTTGTTATAGCTAGTTGTATTGCTCCAACAGGGCAAATGGGAGATTTTGTTGAAAAGTTATGTGGAATTACTATTGCTTCTTTAGATAAAGATTTAAAAGTAAGTAGGGATTTGACAGAAATGATGGAAGAGGCTTTTAATGAAGTGAAGTATGATAAGAGAGGAGTCGAAGTTGCCTTTAAGAAGAAAGATTTTGCTTGGTTAGTTACTAATTTTATTGGTAGTGAAGCAGAAGGATATTATAAAGAGTGTAGAAGTCAATTTGGAAAGACTATTGTTGATATGAACCTTATTAGTGCTTCCGATAAGATAATGGAAGAATTAAGAACATGTGAATGGACTAAGGATATTATCAATGCTAAAAGTGAAGGTGATATAGAAGTAATAGATCAATTAGGAGTGTTTTATGATGTAGGTGGTGTTCCTTTCAAAGGAATGTTAGATAGAACGATTATTAATCATAAATTAAAAACTATCACTCCGTATGATCTTAAAGTGACATATACTGGAGAAGAATTTCAATATCAATATTGGAAAATGAAATATTATTTACAGGTGGCTAGCTATTTCTTAGCTTTATCTCATTATAGTACAGAAATTAGACCTGAGCTTAAAGAATATAGCATTCCTAGTATTGAATTTATTGTAGCAAGCTCTGATTTAAAATCCAATCCTCTATTATATTCAACTAGTAGTCAGAATGTTCAAGAAGGACTTTGGGGATTCACTACAAGAAATGATGTAAAATATAAAGGATTATATGAATTAGTATCGGATATTCAATGGCATAGGAAAGAAGAAGTGTGGAGGAATAGTAGGGAAGTGTACCATAATAAAGGAAAAATGATCATTAAACCATTTGAAGATGTATGAAAAAGTTAGGAAATTGACGGCAACTAGTTTATTCATAGTGCCCACTTTGGGAATAAGTAGAGAGGAAATTAACAGGCATGGATTTGAAAATGCCTATGTAAAGGACGAAATAAAGAATATAGACTATAATAATGCTGTATATCTTTTATTTCGTCCACCATTACATAAAATGGAAAACTTTACAGACTTCTTAACCAAAGAAAGAGCAAGAAAAGCAAGAATAATAGACGAATATGATTATCCGGATGGATGGATTATGCTTGTCTATCAATATGAGGATAAATGGAAAGAGGATGTAGAAACTATTTTATCAGGAAAATTCTCTAAAACTTCAAGAGAATTCCAAAATCTCACTCCAAAAACAGTAAAATATAATCCTCATGGATTAAAAAATGGAGAAGATTTAACAGTGCAACATCAGATTTATAAGAAAGATCCTCGATTAGCTAATTTTTGGAATGAGCTTTATGGATTAGAATTTAATTATGAAGAAGATGAGTATTGGGAACGGTACGAAGAAAGAGAGATATTTAATGAA
>Ga0247804_10000018_pt1 | contig 124044 bp, 99 predicted proteins | sample UWRJL029104C1_FD_181142 | JGI IMG/M metagenome (GOLD analysis project Ga0247804, IMG submission 181142) | Plant litter microbial communities from Arlington Agricultural Research Station in Wisconsin, United States - UWRJ-L029-104C-1 | ecosystem: Environmental > Terrestrial > Plant litter >... | reverse complement strand
AGCAGATAATTAATCGTTGAGCATACAAGTGTGCTCAACGAACTTTGCTAGAGTTATCTCTCTATAGCCACATCAAATTGCTTCACCCACACCAAGCCTGAGCCACTCATTATTTCAGTACCCAGTACAATATCTGATATATAAAAATTCTTAGGTAGCATTTCATTATCAATAGCATAATTAGTAAACTTTATAACATAGAATTTCGCCTTAAGATTCTGATTCTTTACTCGAAATGTTATGTAGACCCATTTATTATCATTTACACCAGAAGCATCACTCCAATTTTTTTCCACCCATACTTCCCATGTTTGATCTCCTACCGTGTAATTGCCTTTATGAGAACCGGCAGGATTCATATGTTTGGGAGTTGCATAACTCCAGATCATAAGCTCGGCAATAATTATTGATGGGCTTGGAGCATCGCCTATTTCTTTAGTATTCGTCTGCTCAACTACCAGCATATATACAAGAACTGATTACCCAACGTGAGCGGATACTGCAATACGAGAATTTGTTCTAAGTGGACTTACGAAAGATAAAATGAACCGCGCAACAAATAACGGTTAACGCTTGGATTGGCGACACTGATTTCGATACTAGCCATTTTAGAACACCTGCACTAGCTTTTTTGATTGAAAATTAACAGTACGCAAAAAATCGATGAACCCTACAGTGCACAAAAAATCCACAACCTAATAATCCTGTTGAATTATCAATTTAGCTCACGATAACTACCGCTCCAATTAATACATCCCTGCACTATATAAAACAAGAATTTACTTTTTATAAAAAATAACGGCAGTAATAATTTGATTTTGAACAGTTATTTTTTAAGATTTAAAAAAACAATAAATTATCACTAAAAACCGCCCCGCAGAATAGTTATGGCCTACTCCTTGCGATAGAGGAAAACAAAAATGCAATGTGCATTTTTATGACCCTGTAATTACGCAAAGGAACTAACGATGATTGCACCAATTTATTCGCACAGTAGATTCAGCATAGAAAAAAAACGAAACATATATTATATAACAACATCACTTTTTATGTTCGGCATGCTTGGTGTATATACTCCAGCACTACTGGCACAGACTACAGAAAAAGCTGAAAAAGAAGCAGATAATAAAACCGCAAAAGCCACAGTGCTCCAAACCGTGAATGTTCGCTCACGTAATCGTATTGAACAATTACACGATATTCCAGCGTCTATTTCCGCAGTGAAAGGTGAAGAGCTGCAGCGCTTTGAAACGAATAATTTTCAAGGCATTCTCAAAAAAATCGGCAATGTGCGATGGGCCGGCGCATCGTCACAAAATCATCCACTGCATACATCGCTCACCATTCGCGGGTTGGGTTATTTAAAGGGTGGCGCCGGTGGCTTGGATCCTGGCGTAGGAATTCAGGTTGATGATGTTAGCTACGCCTATTCAACCTTGGCTGCTGGTGCAAGTTTTTATGATTTAGAAACCGTTGAAGTGGCCCGCGGACCACAAGGTTCAACCGGTGGATTAAATGCAAACCTGGGCGTTATCTCTTTTGTTTCCAAAGCACCTACATTTACCTCAGAAGCGGAAGGCGGTATCACACTAGGGCAGCGCGACACACTCATTACCAAAGCAGTATTCGGCGGTGCAGTGATTGATGATTTGCTCGCTTGGCGGGGCACTTTTTATCGCGAAACAGCAGATGGCGCTTTCACCAATGCTTACAACAAAACACAATCATTTGGAAATAAAGATCGAACCTTCGGTAAGGTGCAATTTTTATTCACGCCTTCCGACGATTTACGTATCCGCACGAGTTTTGATTTCACACCCAAAGGTGACGAGCTAGATGGCGGCACCAGTTTTGGTTTAGTCCCGCGGGCAACACCAACACTTTATGACACGCTTAATCCTGACGGCACCCGGAAAGCGGTGGATATAACTACCACACCTGAAGGTAGGCTCGCGCGCCCCTGGTTTAAGCAAGACGAGTCCAATAATTATCTGGGCACACCAGATCAGGTCAACATCAGCGGCACCTACCCTATTAAAAACCGGCAGCGCGGTGCGCTTGTTGATGTGGATTGGAATGTCGCAGGCGGCACCTTCACCTCACTCACCAGCTGGCGCGATTTATTTTTTTATTGGGATGGCAAAGGAACTGATGACCGCACCATTTTTGATATCGTCTCCACACCCACAGCAGCAGACCAAACACTCAAACAATTGAGCCAGGAGTTTAAGTTCGCCGCAAAATTGGATTCAGTCAGCTATGAAACCGGGATATATTATTTAGATAAATCCATTAATAGCAGCAGTATGAATCGCACCGGTTCAGATGCAGGTGCGTATTACGCTAACGATAGCCAATACACCCAATTAGATAGCGATGCCAGCGGCAGATTGTTACTCATTAATTCTGCAAATCGCCTGCTATTACGCAACCCATTAGTGAATAAAGGTGAAAGCTTCGCCGCCTACGGTAACGCCAAATGGCAAATTACTGAGCCACTTTCTATTACTGCTGGCTTGCGTGTATCGCAGGAGAAACGGCACCAAACACAAACCTCGCGCTATATTGCTGATAATGGTTATGGCGCAGAGTTAAATCCCAGCGCGCAAAATGATGTACAGCTTAACGGCTTTGCCAACGACAGCAAAGGTGTTCTACTCACTACTAATAATGCCGCCCAACTCAGCCTGGCAAATTTTGTGGCCAATAAATACTTTGGTATTGCGAACTATTCGGACTTAAGCACCAAACAAAAAGGTCAGGTAGCTACCGCTAAGGCAATTCGCCTTGCGCGTCTTGGAGCGTTACATACAGAAACCTCGGCAGCGCCATATGAAGATGATCTGCTCATCGGTAATATCAGCCCGAGTTATGAATTTAACGAGAATCAAACCGGTTATTTCTCGCTGCAACATGGAGAAAAAGCAGGTGTATCGCAAATTATCGGTGCAACCAAGGCAGGAGGAAAATCAGTTCCGGTGGATACCGAAAAAACCGATGCCTTTGAAATCGGTTTGAAGTCGCAATTTTTTAACGATGCGGTTAGCTCCAATCTCGCCTTTTTTATTCAAGATATTCACGACTATATCCAACCACTTTATTTCTACGATGAAGCGCAAACCATTGCTAACAACAATAATTTGCTCGCTTATACTGAAGGCTTGGGCAATGTACCTAAAGTCCGGTCAAAAGGCGTGGAACTGGATTTATCTTATACCGATCACTACAACACCTTACGTTTTGCAGGTGCTTACACTGATGCGCGCTATATCGAGTTCACCAATTTGGGTAAACCGCCCGAGCTGGGTGGAACCTCCGTCGCCTATTACGATGCGAGTGGTCGCACATTACCGGGCGCCTCAAAATTCACATTTACGCTTTCTGCTGAACATGTGCGACCGGTATTCACTAATAAGGATTTTCACCTCAGCGCCAATTACAGCTATACCAGTAGTTATCTCAGTGAGCCTACGCTGTCGCGTTATTCAAAAGTGGATGCTTATGGGATAACCGACATAGTGTTAGGTATCAGCACACAGGATAAGAAATTCGATGTTTCATTAATTGTTAAAAATGCTTTTAACATTGATTACGGCAGTCTTTTTAACTGGAATTCTTATGCACCGAGTGAGCCACGTTGGGTGGGAGTGAATATCAGTACAAAACTATAGGTAAAGAAATAAAATCGATTTGTTATTACTAGCGCCAGATAATGGCGCTTTTAAAACACTTGTGACAAAAAACTGATTGCAAATTAACAGCAATTAAACAAACCCAATACAATCTGTTGTCGCACAAAAACACAATACTGCATCAGCATTGCTGCCTTAGCAATTTTGCTGTGAATGGGCAGGATAGTTGCCGCTCCAATTAATACACTTATTGCACCGTATAAAACAAAAGAAAAAGTTTCCGTAAAAAATTCACAATAATATTATTGATTATCAACAGTTAATTTTTAGTTATTTTAATTTTATATTTTTTATATAAAAAATAATTTATGGCCTGCTACTTGCGATAGCAAAAAAGTAAATGCACCTACGCATTTTATTTTTTATTCCTATTGCTACGTAAGGGAGCAAGTAATGAGCACCTTTTTTTATTCACTAAACCGTTTTAATCTTTTGAAAATCCACCGCACACCACTGATCGCAACCTCAATTATTGCACTTACCGGACTAGGTGTTTATACAACACCAGCGGCTGCACAAACCGCAGCAGAAGTAAAAAACTCTACTGATTCTAAAGTTGCCAAATCTACCGTATTGCAAACCGTCACTGTTCGTTCGCGCAACCGCATTGAAAAACTGCAGGAAGTGCCGCTCTCTATATCAGTAGTAACAGGTGCTGAGTTGGAGCGACTGCAATCTGTGGATATTGCTGCATTTACCAAACGCGTCGGCAATGTGATTTGGAACCCCGGTAACCCGCGTCAATTTAGTTTGTCGGTGCGTGGTGTTGGTAAACAAGCGCAAACCGATGCGCAAGATCCGAGCGTCGGGATTATTGTGGATGGTGTTAACTACGCTTATAACCCGCTTTCATCGAGTGTGGACTTTACCGATATCGCGGCCGTAGAAGTTACCCGTGGTCCGCAAGGAACATTGCTGGGTAAAAACACCAGCCTTGGTGTAATTAATATCACCACACGGCGCCCAACATTTACGCCAGAAGCCAGTGCGACCATTAGTTACGGTCAACGCAATAACTTATTTGGTTCCGCTGTTTTAGGTGGGCCAGTAGTTGATGATTTATTGGCATGGCGCGGTGTTTTTACTGCCACCAAAGCACGCGGCGACATAGTTAACAATTACAATTCGGATTTAACCTACGCTAATAAAGATCGTTTCTCGGCACGTGTACAATTTTTATTAACGCCCAGTGAAAACTTCACTGCCCGTTTAAGTTTGGACGCACAACCCAAAGCTGGCGAAGCCACCAATGGCCGCACTTTTAACAGCCCTACCCCAACTGAATATGCTGGAATCAATGAAACCGGTGCGCTGGCAGGCACCAACACCAACCCGCTGACGAGTGATACAAAAACCCGTTTGAATCGCCGTTGGTTCCTCGACCAAAGTGATTATCGCTATGAGGATGATTGGCTCGGCAACAGCAAACGCAATGCCATTGATGCGGACAATTACAACCCCATCGTTACCGGTACCAATGGCGCGTCTACAGAATTAAATTGGAAATTAGCCGAACATGAAATTACCTCCATCACCGCATACAAAGATTATTATTTTGATGCGCGCAATGATGAAGGCACTCCGTTCGATATCAGCAAAAACGGTGGCGGTTTGGTGGACTATAAACAATACAGCCAAGAGTTTCGCTTAAGCTCTAACACTGGTGGTTTTGTAGATTATCAAACCGGTTTATTTTTTCTTGAAACCGATATTGCACATTCAACCCGCGCTGGTTGGGGTTCAGATGCGGGCGCATGGTTTGCAACACCGCAACAATATACCCGGCTCGATACCAACACCAATGGCCGCACGTTACTGCAAGATTCGCTCAGCCGCCTAAGCCGCGACGGCGCAAACCAATACGATAACAGCAGCAGCGCTATTTTTGCGCAAGCCAATTGGCATTTTTCCGAACAGGTAACACTCACTACCGGCGTGCGCTTTACGCGCGAAGACCGCAATACCACTAGCAGCGCCTTCCTTGCTGATAATGGCGCAGGCACTGCACTTAACCCCAGTTCAATTAATGTTGCCAATAACGTGCCATTAGGCGGCTTTAACAGCTACGCGGCCACTCCCGACCCCACAACTGGTGCAACTGTCGTTGTAGGCGCACTCACGCCGAATAATACTGCCGAACAAATTGCCCTCGCTAATGCACTTGCACAAAAATATTTTAATATCGCCTCTTACAGTGCGTTGAGCGCCACGCAAAGCCGCCAGGTGGCCGATGCAAAAGCGATTCGCAGAACACAATTGGGCGCGCTCTGGAACACAGTCGAAGCAGAAAGCTATCAAGATACCCAACCTGCATTTGTACTCAGCCCCAGCTATAAATTCAGTGAAGAACTGAGCACGTATATCTCCTGGCAGTACGGCGAAAAAGCGGGTATCGCGCAAGTCGTCAACGGTTTCTCTTATCCAACCGATGCGGAAAAATCCAGTTCCTATGAAGTCGGTGTAAAAACCGTTTTATTTGATAACACGCTGGTATTAAATGCCGATATTTTTCTCACCGATATTAAGGATTATCAACAATCGGTGCGCGTAGTCGATGAATACACCACCCAATTAAATACCAGCAATGGCGCTCCAGAGATAGCCTACACCGGATATACCGGCAATGTGCCAAAAGTGCGCGCACAAGGTTTGGAATTGGATGGGGTTTATAGCGGTATCACCAATACCACTATTCGTTTCTCCGGCGCCTATAACGATGCCTATTACGTTGATTTCCCCAACTCCGCACAACCTGTTGAAAATGGCTATACCGGAGCACCGGCGTTTCGTGATATTTCCGGCGAAACATTACCCGGCGCATTTAAATACAGCTTTAATATCGGCGTAGATTACCGCGTACCGGTATTTAGCAATCACGAATTTCACACCAGCCTCAACACCTCCTACAACAGCAAATTTAATTCTGACAACGCGCTGTCATCTTACGGTTGGATAGACGGATCGACTATTACTGATTTCTCTATCGGCCTTGGTAAAAACAAAGGTGAGTTTGATGTGAATTTAGTAGTGAAGAATTTGTTTGATGATGACACTTACTTAAGCAAAACCTGGAACAACTGGAGCCCAGCGATTCCACGTAGCGTGCAGTTGGTGGTGAGCGGCAAATTTTAATTAGTGGATTTAACGTGTAACGAAAAATATTAGCGAGGAATTCCCAAGGAAAGAATGTATAGCCCGACGCGAATACGCCGGGCCATACATTATCAAAAGAAAATCAGCTTTGCATCAACCTGATTTATTTGCGACTTTAATGCTTACCGCTTCCCCATTGGCAATACCATCAGGTGGATTATCGATCACTTGGTCTTGCGCGAACAAACCACTTATCTCCAGGGCTTTACCAAGGTCGCGCGTAATACTGATTGGTTTAAGTATAACTTTGCCATCAGTACCTACCGTCGCCACCTGCAAACCTGCCGCGTTGAAAATAAGCGCGCTGGCGGGAATGCTTAGGATCTCCGCCTCGCTCTGGATTGCAAAGCTAACGCGCGCGTAACTGCCAGGCAAAAGCTCACCAGAGGCATTATCTAAAGTGAGCTGCAAACGTGCGGTGCTGGTTCCTGTATTGATGACACCCGAGGATGACGCAACAATTGCCTTATAAGTTTTACCCTGATGTTCAGGCACGGTGATATTTGCTTCATCACCCGTTTTTATGATGGCTGAATAATTTTGCGGCACATTGACGTACAAGCGTAATTTGCTTGCATCAGAAATGATAAACAGTGGCGGACTCGCGCTACTGCCGATATTAATCAGGGCACCAATATCGGTATTGCGCTCGGTGACTGTTCCATTAAAAGGTGCGGTGATGCGCGCAAAACCTTTGTTAACTTGCAGGCGCTCCACATTTGCTTTTGTGGATTGGTACTGCGCTTGTTTAGCTTCAAAATCGCTCGCGCGATTTTCATATTCCTGCTGCGAAATGACTTTACTGGCCAGCAACGACTCTGTGCGTTTAAAGGTAGATTGCGATAGCGCCATACTGGCTTTTGCACTTTCCATATCCGCACGCGCTTGCAGTAATTGCTGATCAAGATCAGGCGTTTCAATTTCTCCCAGCACTTGCCCTGCTTTAACAGGCGTTCCTGAATCCACTTGCCAGCTTTTTAAATAACCGGGAACACGTGCGTAAATAGGTGCTGTTGCAAATGCTTCAAAACGACCGGGTAATTCAAGCAACCGGCTTGCATCGCTTTTTGCGGGGTTCACAATTGCCACGGTTGTTGTCGCTTGTTCAGCAGTCCACTCGTTTAAATCTTTGCTGCTGAAAGCACGCACCGATAAACCATAAGCAACCAACACTACCGCAACGACACCGACAACAATACCGCTGGTGCGCAACGTGTGACTTGAATTTGAATTAGACATGAACTTCTCCACTTGTAACAGGTTGCTCATCGGGTTTGCGATAGTGAGCATGAATCATACTGAACACCACGGGCACAAAAACCAGCGTGGTAACGGTGGCAAATAATAATCCGCCAATAACAGCGCGACCGAGCGGTGCGTTTTGTTCACCACCTTCGCCGAGGCCAAGCGCCATAGGCGCCATACCGATTATCATTGCCAATGCGGTCATTAACACCGGGCGAAAACGCATGTAACCCGCTTCAATTGCGGCGGCAGTAGCATCTTGTAATTCCACCAATTTTGTACGCGCAAAACTAATAACTAATACGCTGTTTGCTGTCGCTACACCCATACACATAATTGCACCGGTTAATGCGGGCACCGAGAGCGGTGTGAAAGTGATAAACAATATCCAAATAATTCCTGCAATCGCCGCTGGCAATGCACTGATAACCACGAAGGGATCACTCCAGGATTGAAAATTAATTACCAGCAATAAATAAATCAGCGCAATCGCGCCGATCAAACCAAAGAATAAACCACTGAAAGATTTTTCCATCGTCGATATTTGCCCGAGCAAATTAACGCTCGAACCTTTTGGCACCGCAGCTTCAGTTTCTTTTAATAGCTTGCGAATATCGGCAGCGACGGCACCCAGATCGCGATCCTGCGTCGTCATGTGAATTTGCACCATAGTTTGAATATCGTACTGGCTGATAACACCGGGGGCCATACCGCGACCAAAGGTAGCGAGCCCACCCAATTGCATATTGCCATCGCTAGTCGTGCTGTTAACGGGCAAATTTTCCAGTGCCGATAATGAATCAAGCAAATACTGCGGTGTTTGCATCACGATGGAATAAGACACACCATTCACCGGATTGAGCCAGAAGGTCGGTGCCGCTTGGCTACTACCGCTCAGGTTGACCACCATATTGTTGGTCACATCGCGAATGCTTAAACCCATTTCCAATGCGCGGGTGCGATCAACATCCACTTTCAACACAGGACTTTGACGTGTTTGCTGAATGCGCGCATCCGCAACACCGGGCACTTCACGAATACGTTTGAGTAAATCGTTAGCGTAATCAAAATTTGCATTGAGATTATTGCCGCGTATCTGCACATCAATCGGCGCTGGTGAACCAAAATTTAAAATCTGGCTGACGATATCGGCTGGCGGAAAACTAAAGGTCGCGCCGGGAAATTCTTTTGGCAAGACTTCGCGTAACCGTTTTACGTAATCCGCGGTGGGTTCATGGTGTGCAGCCAATGCAATTTGAATGTCGCCATCTTGCGAGCCAATTACGCCGGTATTACTGAACGTCAGGCTGATGGAACTGTTGGGCATGCCGATGTTATCCACCATGGTCACAATTTCATCCTTAGGGATAATGCGCCGAATCGTTTCCTGAATCTCGGCAAATTTGATTGCAGAATCCTCCAGGCGCGTACCAATGGGTAAACGTACTTTCATAAGGATCTGACCACCATCTACCGCAGGGAAAAAATTGCGCCCAAGGGTGGGAATTAACGCAAAAGATAAAACAACAAATGCCATGAAAATGATAACAAAACTCTTCCGCTGAACAATCGCAGCTTCCAATAAGTTGCGATAGCCATGGCGGAAATGTTCGAAGCGCGATTCGAAGTTGCGTTGAAAACGCACTAACGAATTTGATGAGGGTTGCGCATTGCCCTGCTCATCCAAATGCGACCCATGAGGCTGGAGCAAATAATTCGCCATAGCGGGCACTAATGTGCGCGATAAAATAAACGATGTCACCATCGCAAAAATTACCGCCTCTGCCATAGGCACAAACAAAAAGCGCGGCACACCCTCAAGGAAAAACATCGGCACAAATACAATACAAATACACAATAAAGAGACAAATGCAGGGGTTACGATTTGCGCGGCACCATCCAGAATAGATCGCTCTACCCCCTTGCCCTGCTCTAAATGCCAGTTGATGTTTTCAATCGTTACCGTGGCATCATCAACCAGAATTCCCACCGCCAAGGCAAGTCCGCCCAGCGTCATAATGTTGAGCGTTTCCCCAAAGGCATAAAGCGCGGCAATCGCACCTAAAATGGATAGCGGAATGGACGTGGCGATAATGGTTGTGGAACGCCAACTGCCGAGAAATAATAAAATCATCAAACTGGTTAATAACGCCGCAATCACACCTTCAACGGCAACACCCTTTACCGCAGCGCGCACAAAAACTGACTGGTCATTAATAGGCACCACTTGCAGATTTGCTGGCAAGCCGGGTTTAAGCTCCTCAAGTTTGGCTTTAACTCCCTCAACAATATCCAGCGTGGAGGTGGTGCCGATTTTCAGTACCGACATCAATACTGATTTAGTGCCATCAACATGCACCATATTTGTTTGCGGCGGATTGCCGTCGCGCACGGTGGCGACATCGCGAATATAAACGGCGGCACCATCGACAATTTTAATCGGGAGATTGGCAAGATCATCCAATGTTACTGCCGCATTATTTAATTGTAAGGTGTATTCCCGGTCGCCAATTTTCTGCGTCCCAACCGGTGTAATTAAATTTTGCGCTGCCAAAGCATTGGCGACATCGATGGATGACAACCCGCGGGCTTGAATGGCTTGTGGATTAAGGTCTATTTGAATCTGGCGACTCTTGCCGCCGTAAGGCCATGGCACTGATGCGCCCGGCACTGTAACGAGCCGCACGCGTAAGGTATTGAAACCCAGATCGCCCAACTCTTGCTCCGATAACCCCTGCCCTGACAATGCGATTTGTAAAATCGGCACAGTGGACGCGTCATAATTCAGAATAATTGGCGGTGTAGTGCCCACTGGTAATTGGCGCAACATAGTTTGCGCAACAGCGGTCACCTGTGCATTTGCCATGGCGACATCGACACTGGGCTGAAAGAAAATTTTCACAATTCCGTAACCCGCATACGAAGTTGCTTCAATATGCTCGATATCGTTTACGGTGGTAGTAAGAATTCGCTGGAAGGTAGTGGTGATGCGACCCGACATTTGATCTGCTGGCATACCATTGTATTGCCAAGCCACCGATACTACCGGGATGCGTATATTGGGGAAAATATCGGTCGGCATGCGGAGCGCCGACAGTGTCCCCACAATTAATAAAAAAATTGCCAACACCGCGCAGGTATATGGCCGCTTGAGCGCGAGCTTAACGAGTTGAAGCATGAAAACACCAAGAGAATAGAAATAGCGGTCAATAGAATCAACTGCGCAGATAATTTTTCACTTACCTTTTATCTGCATACAGTCTTAAGCCATCGAACTTTTACAGGGTAAAAAAATGGGCGGGGAAACTAGTCAATAAAAAACGTATTTCAACGCCGAAGCGCGATACATTTACCAGACTTAGGCTCTCTAGACACTAGCATTTACATTTTATAATGTGTTTTTTATAACACTACTAAAACTAATGTTCAAAATAAAAACCGAGTGTTGAATTAGCATCAGTTTTTAGCGAAAAAAGTTCAGAATAAAACAGAAGGGATTTTTTGAGAGGGAGTTTCCTGAAATAAAAAATGTTTCAGATTAACTACTCTCCCGCTCAATCAATTCACACTGCAAATGAAAATGTGCGGGAGAATTTTCCGGTGCGGGTAACGCGCCGACTAATTCAAGGATACGACGTGCAGCGACTGCACCTATTTCAGTTGCAGGTGGGCGGATGGTGGTGAGGCTCGGGTAAAGCTTGTCTGCAATGGCGTAATCGCCGAAACCGACAATCGCGCACTGCTGTGGAATATTAATTCCTGCACGTTGCGCGGCAAGCAAAGCACCGCAGGCGAGATTATCGTTAGCAAAAATAATCGCGTCAGCGGGATTGTCGCCGCTAATTAATGCTTTAAAGGCTTCTTCACCGGCTTCTAGTGGCGGTTGTGCGATAGGAATATAAACACGCACTCTGCGCCCTGCCTGCTCTATTACTTCTTTGTAGCCATTGCTGCGATCAATCGCGCTGAAATCACCCACAATGCTGTTGGTGACAAAGGCGATGCGTTGATAACCCTTATCGATCAAATAGCGCGCGGCCATGCGGCCAACGTCTTCATGCAAAAAACCAATTTGGATCGGCGTGCGTTCAGTTTGCAAATCCCAAATTTCCAACACCGGTATTCCCGCCTGCGCGATCATCTTTTCTGTTGCTTCAGTGTGGAAATAACTTGTCAGGACTAACGCAGCGGGCGACCAACCTAAAAAGCTGCGCACCGCGTTTTCTTCCTGCTCGGTCGAAAAGTAACTCGATGACAACATCAGCTGATAACCGTTTTGGCCGAGGATATCGCTAAAGCTCTGGATGGTATTGGCAAAGATAGGACCGGAGATATTGGGAATCACCATACCCACAATGCGCGAGCTAGCCGATGCCAAGCCACCCGCTACCAGATTGGGCACATAACCCAGCTCAGTAACTGCCGCTGCGATCTGCGTACGCAGCTCTTCCGAGACGGAATCCGGCTGTTTGAAATACCGCGAAATAGTAATCGCCGAGACGCCAACATGGTTGGCGACTTGGCGGATAGTCGTACGGCCAGCATTGCTGCGGCGTTTACGGGTGGCACCAGGTGGAGAATTTTCCATATGCTTTTATCGTATATAAGGATAACCAACGATTCTTTTGAATCTTAACTACCATTCATTATATTGCGCAAATGTTACCGGTAACAAGAAGAGTATTGCGCTGTGAGTATTTCCAATCTAATTTCTGGTTTTGGTTTGTTTTATCGCCCTGATACCGGAGCTGACATCACTGACCATCGAGTCGATACGATCACACCCACGACTGCGCTGAACAGCAACGGCGAGCGTTTTTCCCTGTCGCTGAACGCGGTTGGCAAACGCTATGAAGGAGTGCACCAGACTCTGGCGAACGTGGATCTGGAAGTGAATGCCGGTGAATTTGTGGTACTGGTCGGCCCTTCCGGTTGTGGTAAATCGACCTTGCTACGTATGGTCGCAGGGCTTGAAAGTGTGAGTGAAGGCGAGATCCGTATCGGCGAACAGCGGATTAATGAGCTATCGCCAAGCGAACGCGATATCGCCATGGTGTTTCAGGATTACGCCCTCTACCCGCATAAAACCGTATTTGAAAATATCGCTTTTGGCCTGCGTGTACGCGGTGCAAAACAAGCTGAGGTAACGCGCCGTGTACAAGAAGTTGCAGCGCAATTGCAAATTACCGATTTATTGCCGCGCAAACCAGCTGCACTCTCTGGTGGCCAACGTCAACGTGTGGCGATTGGCCGCGCCCTCGCCCGCCATGCGTGCTTGTTTTTATTCGATGAACCCCTCTCCAATCTGGACGTAAAACTGCGCAACGAAATGCGCGTGGAAATTAAAAAACTGCATCAGCAATTTGGTATCACCACGCTGTACGTGACGCACGATCAGATCGAAGCCATGACGCTCGCCGATCGCATTGCCGTGATGTCCGGTGGCAAAGTTGAGCAGTACGGCACACCGGATGAAATTTACAACCAACCGGCGACAACATTTGTCGCGAGTTTTATTGGCTCGCCGGAAATGAATTTATTGACCTTGCCATTACACATTCATGCTGACGTGCGCGGGGTTTACTTGGGCGATTTATTTTTGCCGCTGCCCACTGAATTGTTAGCTTACCAAGGCGATGAAATTGTATTGGGTTTGCGCCCTGAAGCGGTGCTGCGTGCGCAAACGCAGACGAACACTACGGCTGCATGTTTATTACTGATTGAACCACTCGGCGCCGAGACAATCGTGACTCTTACGGTACATGGACATCAACTCACCGGACGCTGGACGGCAGATCGCAACCTGGCAACCGCAACTACGCTTTCAATTGCCATCGATAACCAACGTTTGCATTGGTTTGATCCGCATACGCGCGTAAATTTAACGCTACAACGTTTAAACATAGCAACGGCAGAGGTTCAGGCCTGATGAAGTTGCTGCATATTAAATTGCTATTTGTGTTCGCATTGCTAATCACAAGTTGGTTAGCAAGTGCAGCCGATGCACCGATTGAATTACGCCTGTTTGCAGGTGGAAATACTACGCGCCCGGATTTACTGCGCAGCTTGCTGGATGATTACGAAATAAGAAATCGCGATGTGCGCATTCATATCAGCGTGGGCAGCGCGACGGCTGAATTGCAGCGCAAATATTTAACCACGCTGCTCAACGCGAAAGACTCTACCTACGATGCATTTATTCTGGATATCACCAGCCCCGCACAATTTGCGGCAGCCGGTTGGATAGAACCATTAAATAATTATCTCATCGATGCGGAAGCATTATTCGCTGAATATTTACCAGTATATCGTCAGGCTAATTGGTTCGGTGAACAACTCGTCGCCCTACCCGCTTACAGCGATGCCATGTTTATGTATTACCGCAAGGATTTGTTGGCCCGCCACGGCATTAATCCACCCGAAACCTGGGACGAATTAGCGAGCGCAGCAAAACAATTCTCGCCACAGAAAATAATGCAAACCTGCAAGGCCTTTCAATTCAGGGCGCGCCAATTGAAGGCGCGGTGTGTACTTTTCTTTTACCCTATTGGAGCCAGGGTTCTGATGTGATCGATAGTAGCGGCCACCTTAGTTTTAATCGCGAACACGCAACCCATAGTTTGCAACTGTGGCGCGACCTGATTGCACAAGGTGTCATCAAAAAAAATGTAGCCGAAATAAAAACCGGCGACACCTTAAATGATTTCAAAGCGGGCAAAGCTATTTTTGCGATCAACTGGGGCTTTGCGTGGGACAGATTCCAGCGCGATGCAGACTCCCGCGTACGTGACAACATTGGCGTCATTCGTTTGCCCAAAGTGGCGGGCGGTGAACACGCCAGTTGCATCGGCGGTTACCAGTGGGCGGTATCGGCTTATTCACGTCACAAAATAGCTGCCGCTGCATTGGTGCATTATTTGGCATCAACCGAAGTTTCTACTTATCTCGCATTAAAAGGCGGCTTGTTGCCCACGCGCACGGCGCTTTATCAACACCCTGCACTCAACGCGCAAATTCCTTGGTTGCCGTTTGCGGAGCCAGTTTTACTCACGGCCAAATCGCGCCCAGTAACGCCACGTTATGCGGAAGTTTCCAACGCTGTGCGCGCCACAACATCGGCAGTGTTAGGCGGTTCGATGAGTGTGAATGAAGGTGTAAACGATATTGAGCGTCGCCTTACTCGCATTTTGCGCAGTTCCACTACAACTGGAGCGGTACAGCAATGATTAGCACGCGCCTCGCTCATCCCAATTCATTACGCAGCAGTGATCGCTTGCTTGGCTTGGCATTGGTTACACCGGCAGTGATTTTATTGCTCGCACTGGTGGCTTATTCATTAGGAAGAATTTTTTACGATAGTTTTTTCAGCTTGCGCCTTACCGACCAAGCGCCGGGAATATTTATCGGTTTGGAAAATTATCTCTACGCATTGGAAGACCGCGACGTTCGCTCCGCATTGTTTGTCACACTTGCCATTACCTTTATTACGGTTCCCGGTGCACTGGTAATTGGTTTGTTATTGGCACTTGCGGGCAATATTAATTTCCGCTGGCGCTGGCCAATCCGTTTGGCCTTGCTACTGCCCTGGGTATTGCCGATGAGTTTTACCGGAATGATTTTCGCCTGGTTTTTTCACAGTGATTACGGCGTGGTGAATGATCTGTTGCGTCGCTTCGGTTATCAACCGGTTGCATTTTTGCTCTCGCCGGGTTGGGCATTTTTTACCGTCGTCGTTGCTATCACCTGGAAGACATCATCATTTGTTGCGCTGATTTTATTGCCCGGCCTGCAAACCATTCCGCAAAGTTTGTATGAAGCTGCCGATTTGGAAGGTGCGAACCGTTGGCAGCGTTTCCGCCATATCACTCTACCGTTGTTGATGCCAGCCATTGTAGTTGCACTGATTTTCCGCACGCTGAGCGCTGTGCAAACCTTTGATATTCCCTACGCCATGACCCAAGGCGGTCCCGGTCAAGCGACACAAACATTAGCGATGCTGGTGAACATCGTGAGCATGGAATATCTGGATATTGGTTACGGATCGTCGTTAGCAGTATTGCTGTTTTTAATGTCGCTAATTATCAGCCTGCCCTATCTGGCACATTTGCGGAGGAGCGTGTGATGAAGACCAAAAATTTCTCTTCACGTTTCTGGGTATGGCTGATTCTGGCGATTGTATTGATCAACGGATTATTTCCGGTGCTGTGGATTTTTCTTACGTCGCTAAAAACTGAAGTAGAACTCGCCGCAACACCCATCACCTGGTTGCCAGCGCAAGCATCACTTGCGAATTACCAGCAAGCGTTTAGTGAACAACCGCTGTTGTTATTTCTCGGCAACAGTTTAGCGATTGCATTGTTATCCGCGTTGTTAGCGCTCGTTATTTCCATTGGCGCGGCTTATGCGTTTGCACGTCTCGCATTACCAAAAGCAGGATTATTGTTAGTGGGATTAATCGCACTCGCCATGTGCCCACCTGCAACTTTGCAAGTGCCGCTATTTGAAATGATGCGCTCGCTTGGCTTATTAAATACCTGGCTCGCATTAATTTTGCCCAACGCGGTATTAAGCTTGCCCGTGTGCATTTTAGTGTTGGTGGCATTTTTCAAAAGCCTGCCCGAGAGCCTTGAACAAGCCGCGATGCTCGACGGCTGCAGTCGCCTCGGCGCGCTCTGGCGCATTGTGCTCCCGCTTTCCTTACCCGGTGTGATTACCGCCGGCACCCTGGCTTTTGTAAATGCCTGGGATGAATTTTTGTTCGCGCTGGTGCTTAACGCCGCGCCTGAAAACCGAACCCTACCAGTGGGAATTTTGTTCTACCAAGGTGAATTTACCTTTCCTTGGCCACTTATTTCAGCAGCACTGATCGTGGGCATTGTGCCCCTGGTGGTGTTGATTGCCCTCTCCCAGCAGCGGCTGGTCGGCAATCTCACCGCTGGTGGCATGAAAGGCTAACCACACCAAAGCCTCACTATGCGGGAAGCATAGTTGCCACACCACTACGATCAGTTTGCATTAACCACTAATTACGCGTTAGCGAAAATGTTAACGCATTGGGAGATATCATGAGTCACCACCACTTTTCACAAGAAACAAAACGTTATTTTCGTTTGCGCCCATTGGTATTGGCTACCGCGATTGCCGCAACACTTCCAGGCATCGCTTTAGCACAAACCGGCAACTCAACTAGCACTGCTGTTGATAACACCAAACTGGAAACAGTAACTGTGACTGCAACTCGCCGTGCTGAATCACTGCAAACTGTACCGATTGCCGTATCCGTATTAAAAGGTGATGATTTGGCGAAAACCAATCGCAATAGCGTTGCCAGCATCGCTGCGGTAGTACCCACACTAAATTTCCGCACTAATGCATCCAATAAAGATGCCTCACTTTTTATTCGCGGAGTGGGCACAATTTCTACCTCACCTGGTGTTGAGCCAACCGTATCAACGGTAATCGACGGTGTGGTTTATGCGCGCGCCGGTCAAGCGACGCTGGATTTATTTAATATCGAACGCATTGAAGTATTACGTGGACCACAAGGCACACTCTTCGGTAAAAATGCGTCCGCAGGTGTGCTCAATATTGTGACCAAAGAACCCACTGCCGATACTAGCGGTTTTATCGACACGTCTTATTTTGGTGGCGGCGATGAAAAACGTATCACCGCAGGTGTGTCAGGTTCATTAACCGATAGCGCGCGTGGTTCACTCGCCGTTTTGTGGGGTGATTACGATGGTAACGTCACCAATGTATTCAACGGCGATAACGTAAATGGTTACAGCAAAAAAGGGATTCGCGGAAAACTGGTGTTAGCGCCGTCCGATGATTTAAAAATAACGCTCGCGGCCGATCATCTCAAATCCGATGACACCATTCCCGTCGGCGTTCTCTATCGCAACAGCACCGCTGCGTATCCAACCGGTGTGGTTACTCCTACAAATCCTGCAGTAGTTGCAGGCGGTTCACCCGTAATTGCTGGCGAAGAAAATCGCACTATCAATCACAACTTGAAAACGCATGTGGAAGATGAAAACCAGGGATTGTCTGCGCAACTTGATTGGAGCATTGGTGAGCACACATTGACTTCCATCACCGCATATCGCACTTGGGAAAATACCCAAATTCAGGATGGTGATCGTTTGCCCGCGTTAATTCCCGGCGTGCAAGCGCAATCCCATGACCGTGGCGATGTGGACTTTAACCAGCTCTCGCAAGAATTACGTTTGGCATCACCCAAAGGTAATTTTGTTGAATATGTTGCCGGGCTTTACTACTTGACGACTGAAGACGAACAAACTTATCGCCGCGATATTCTCACCGTTGCCAACGTACCTCACACCGGTGTAGCCAATTACAATGTCGATACCACCAGCTACTCGGCATTTGGTGAAACCACATTTAATTTCACCGACCGTTTCCGCACACTTGCCGGTTTGCGTTGGACTAACGACGACCTTGAATTTAATCACACGCGTGTTTCCACCTCGACTGCATCTCAACCGGGAATTCGCCCTGGCGAATCAGGCTCAGGTAGTACCAGTGAAGATGAAGTCTCTGGTCGCATTGGCGCCGAGTTTGATTTGACTGACGATGTCATCACCTACCTGACGTATTCACAAGGTTACAAAGGCCCAGCGTACAACGTATTTTTTAATGCAGCTGCGGTCAATGGCGATTACTTGCCACTTGCCCCGGAGACTTCTGAGTCTATTGAGCTAGGTTTGAAATCCACACTGTTTGATAATCGCCTACGTTTTAACGCCGCCGTATTTGATACGAAATACGACGACTATCAAGCCAACTTCCGCGATGTAGTCGGCGGCACAGTAGTAACGCGCTTGATTAACGCCGGTGAAGTATCTTCACAAGGTGTTGAGGTAGATTTTGAAGCGAAGATCACCTCGCAATTCACGCTCTCAGGCGCCATCGCCAAAATTGATGCGCGCATTGATGAATTCAAAATCCCGTCTGGTTTAACTCCCGCGCAAATTGCCGCAGCGAATGTAAATGGCAAACCACTGCCCTTCTCGCCGGATGTAAAAGGCAGCGTGCAGGCGAACTATGCAATTGAACTCGGTAACGGTTTGATTATCGATTTGGGTACCGACTACAACTGGCAAAGCGAAGTGCAATACGACCTGAGCCAAACACCGGACACCATTCAGGATTCTTACGGCATCTGGAATGCGACTATCGCCTTGTCTGATCCGGATAAAGGTTGGCGTGTTGCGTTGCTCGGTAAAAATCTGGTCGATGAATCCTATGCATCCTTCCTGCAACAAGCCAATGGTGGACTCTATCGCGCAGTACCACGCGACGACGAACGCTACTTCGGTGTAAATGCGCGTTGGGATTTTTAATTATAAAAATTTAAAAATTCAGTTTAAGAAAACGGGATTCACCGCGCGGTGAATCCCGCTCCCGCCGTTTGCTGGTTAAGGCCACGGGGCATCTATCAACAACAGGTTTTTTGCAAGACTACTTTTTACTGCACATTAACCTTTTTAAACAAACGGGGTTTTTATGACTTCTGTGACAGAAAAAACAGCGCGGCAAATTAAGTTGGGTGCATTTTTAATTCCCACCGGACATCACGTCGGCGCATGGCGTCATCCCGATGTACCGGCAGACAGCGGACTTAATTTCGCGCATTACAAACACCTCGCACAAACCGCCGAGCGCGCATTATTTGATGCTGTATTTGTTGCGGATAATGTCGCCGTCACTTTAGGCAAAGGCTCCGACAAAGTCGCACGTGCCGATTATTTCGAACCGCTTACATTAATGGCCGCACTCTCTGCCGTCACTGAACATATCGGCTTGATTTGCACACAGACGACGAGCTTTAACGAGCCCTATCACATCGCGCGCAAATTCGCATCGCTTGATTATTTAAGTAATGGCCGTGTCGGCTGGAATTTAGTGACCTCCGATGCTGCAGCTGAAGCCACCAATTTTGGTCGCGCTGAACATTTCGCCCACGCCGAACGCTATGAACGCGCCGAAGAATTTTTTGAAGTCGTCACCGGTTTGTGGGACAGCTGGGATGACGATGCATTTGTGCGTAACAAAATCACCGGCCAATATTACGATCCGCAAAAATTGCATGTGTTAAATCACACCGGCAAACATTTTTCGGTAAGCGGCCCACTCAACGTTGCGCGACCAGTGCAAGGTCGCCCGGTGATTGTACAAGCGGGTTCATCCGACGCTGGCCGCGCACTTGCCGCACGCACAGCGGATGTTGTGTTTACTGCGCACCCGGCGATTGCGCCAGCGCAGGATTTTTATCGCGATATTAAAAACCGAGCTGCGCAATTCGGACGCGATCCTGACTCCGTAAAAATCATGCCTGGTATTTATGTGGTCGTGGCAAATACCACTACTGAAGCGCAAGAAAAATTTGAACAGTTGCAACAACTCATCGAACCCGAAGCAGGTTTGGCATTACTCGGGCGCATGATTGGCAACTTCGATTTGAGCGGTTACCCACTTGATGAACCTTTACCCGAATTACCACTCACCGAAACCGGACAACGCAGCCGTCAGGCTCTGCTCACCAGTTTGGCGAAAGACGGCAACCTCACCATCCGCCAACTCTATACACGCATCGCCGGCGGCCGTGGCCACAACGTCGTCATCGGCACGGCAGAAACAGTTGCCGATGTAATGCAGGAATGGTTTGAACAAGGCGCTGCTGATGGTTTTAATGTGCTATCACCCATGCTACCGAGTGGTTTAACGGATTTTGCCGATTTAGTGGTACCGGAATTGCAAAAGCGCGGACTATTCAGAACCGAATATGAAGGGACTACGTTGCGTGACAACCTCGGACTGAATCGCCCCGAAAGTCGCTACGAATAAATGAAGAAACAGCCACTGGCAATACATACACAGTGGCTGTAATTATCACAACAACTAGCGCTTATGGGTTAGTAGTAGCAACGGGTTTTGGCGCAGGCTTTTGAATTTTAGTTACTGCTTTGCCACCTTGTTGTTCGTAGTTTTCTGAACCAGCAGCACCTACCACTTTATAACCTTTACTGGTCAACAAATCCCCTGCCGCAAATGCACGTCCAGCGTGGTTGGATACAGTAATAATGCTGCGATCCTTAGGAATGTACGCAAGATTTTTTTCCAAATCGGTAAACTGAATGTTTAAAAATACCGGAAAGCTACCAAAGGTAATTAATTCATCCGGGCGACGAATATCCAGTACCAACACCTGATCAGATTTCGCTAACCATTGGTCGATTTGGGCAACTGTCAGTTCAGGAGTTTTGTATTTCACTGCAGGTTTTTTAGCGGCTTCTGTCTGGGCAAAAGCAAACGAAGCAGAAAATGCAGTAAGAAGAGCGAAGAGCGTAAAAAACTTTTTCATTAGAATTACCTTGATCAGTGCATTAAATTTAGGGAGTAAATAGTGTTGGCGATTGAGCCATTCAGAGCCGTAAGCAAAACCACAAATGGATTATTGCAATGGGCGTACCAAACCAGTAACTGAATTACTTTCGCGCAAGGAATAATCAAAACAAACAGTTCTGTCGTGCAATTGGCGACAAACAGCGAATTAATCAGGAGAATTTCACACTACAAATTTAAATCCTTGAGCACACTGTACATATTCACGCAATCCCACTGTATATTTATCAACAGATCAGCAGCACGAAAATCTATTCATCGCCACCGGCTTGTCGCAATCACAACAAACCAGCGACGCTGAATAAGATGCATCTAGATCACACAGTCACCTTGGTTCCATCAAAACGGGTGAAGCTATATCCGTTAAAATCTTCGTTGTAGGTGAATTTTTGGTCGCGCAAAATACTGATTGCCAAAGACTCACCCAAGACATGCGATGCAGAAATATCGGCACGAGTATGGAAGCCGTTAAAGTTGCGCCCGAACCCAACATTATTTACCAATTTATTTAGCTCCCCACCAATCGTCAGGGGTTCACCTTCATATGGAATTAATTTAGTAGGATCAGCGGGATCGACCTGTACCGGATTAGGAATTACATAATTCTCATCGAAAAACGCTTTCAATAACGTCACCGGTGTGGCAGCAGAAATAGTCGCACCACTTGGATAACCCGGATGCGTTGGTGCACCAACGTTACTAGCCAGCGGTAATAGATAACTGCCATTTTCAGCGAAGGTGCGTGCAACCGCATCAGATTCCAACACATCGCGGTGAATAGGATAGTTAGCGCCCTTCGCCAAAACTTTGTGTACCAAGCCACCAAAATCTTCGGGGCGCAAACGTCTATCCACATACCAGTTTTGGTAATAAGACGTTTTAATCGCCAAGGAGCTAGCCAAAGCAAGCAAGCCCTGAATAAATCCCGATGAAAATGAAGAACCGCTAGATTGGGTTTTGGAATTCACATAAGGGTTCGCCGGATTCAAGGGCGCGCCTATACCGCCTGCGAGGGGATTACCCGCCACTGGCGCCGCCAATAAAATTTGTAGCGCATGTAAATAAGTAGGACCGGAACTTCTTGCGAGCCATGCGAGGTCGCGACCATTAATAATATGGCGTCGGCCAGTTTCCGAGGTGATGGTTCTGCCCGTGCTAATACCATTGCGCAGCTTTAACCATTCATCAAACGTAGTACCAAAACTTTCACCAAATTTTTGAATCGGACGCAACTGTGGTTGCGCCGCAAAGGTTCCCCATGCCGGAACCGCACGCAATAAAAACTGTGAAATATAAGGGCCTTTCAGTGTCTCTGGTGGCACTACATATTTACCTTTTTTACCACTGCGATCTGCAGTGTAATCAACATAAAGTGCGGTACTACGAAACAAGGTTTCGGGTGTTACCTTGCCATTTATTTTTGGACCACGATATTCTGGCAGGCGATTTAATTCCGCTACTGCTGCCAACACCAAAGGATTACTGGTGTTATCGGTGTATTCACTAAACGGGACATCGCGCAGCAAGGCTTGCCAATAAATTTCAATATGTTCAACAGCGAGCGCTGCACTATTCAACTTAGCAGCTACCGGAATCGCCAACTGCGAATTATTAATTCCCTCAAGCGCAGTAGTTAGCGGCCCTTGGGGATCTGCGAGCTTAGCGGTGCCTCCTAAAATAATATTTTCAAAGTCACTTGGCTTGCGTGTTTGCAGTGCCTTTAAAAAACTGGCGTAAGATTCAGGATCAACATGCCCGTCTGCATCATGTTTTAAACCTTTGGTAGAGGTGCCAATTTTATTCGCGTAGCGCGCTTCATCACCGTTGTTTGGGTGCGGCGGCGTATCTTGGTCATATTCAAGATCAGCCGCTTTGAGTCTGGCTTTATAGGCTTTTTTTCGCAGTGCTTTAGTATGCAGTGTGCCGTAAATATCATCGCGATAGAAATCGGAATAATCGTGCCCTACTTCATGGCGATCGTCATGCTCGTTGTGTGCCTGTGCAACGCCTGCCAATAAGGGTGCAGCGATTCCCGCTGTAGTGAGCAGGCCTGCTTTACCAATTAATGAACGACGATCAGCATTTTTTAATGAGGAATCTTTTTTTGCTACCGCCTTATCCAGGTTATCGCTGACATTTGTGGTATCTGGTGAATTTGAATCCAATATAACTGACATAGCTATTTCTCCAATTTGAAGCGTTGAATTATGAGCAGATGAATCGCACAAAACTCACCAGTACTCACTGGCGCAACATCATCAACGCAATTGCTATACCAGAAAAAATAATACTATAAAAATCAAACTGTTTCGCAGTTACTGCGAGAATACCAACAACAGAAAAAATCATTTTTTAAAATATATATGTCAACAAGTGTTTTTATTGAAAGAGTGATGCAGACAAATAAACAAATTATTTAAAAACAAAACACATAGTCATGCTTAATAAGCAACAACAAATAATTGATATTTATATTGTCAATGAGCTTGGGTTTAGTTACCGTTACGCCTTAAACGACTCATATGCTTTATCTTTACTAACATCAAAAATATCAGGAATCATTATGCTATTGAAAAAACATTTATTCGCAGCAGCTTCCCTCTTCTTATTATCAAGCGCCGCATTTGCACAAACTGTGACTTACGGTGCGCCAATTAGCTTGGAAGCCGCTAAGAAAATTGCCGCCGCCTCTGCGGCTGAAGCAAAAAAACAGAATTTAACTGTAGTGATTAGCATTGTAGATTCCAGTGGCACACTTACCTATCTGGAAAAATTGGATGGCACTCAGATAGCCAGCGTAGATGTTGCCATTGGCAAAGCACGTACCGCCAACAACTTCAAACGCCCAACCAAAGTATTTGAAGACGGCGTGGCCGGTGGGCGCAATGTATTATTAAGTTTGCCGGAAGGAACACTGCTCATCGAAGGCGGCGCACCCATTGTTGTGGATAATAAAATTATCGGTGCAATTGGTGTGAGTGGGGCAACATCGGCGCAGGATGGTCAAATTGCAGAAGCGGGTTTGGCGAGTTTAAAAAGTAAGTAAATCTATAACCGGGAACATTAGGTTCTGGCAAGTTGATGGTAAGTTGGGCTGCACGCCTAACTTACCAGTCACCTGACAATTAATGGTGATGAGTTAATTTTTGGATTTCAGTTAACGCCTGCGCAACATTTTCCGCTGGCTTTAAACCGCCAATTGTTGCTGCCACTTTCCCATCCTGCCCCACAATAAACGTAGTGCGATCAATAGAACCGTGATTCACCGTAACGCCGCGAATATCTTTTCTACCTTTGGTAGCTTCATTTACTGTTAATCCATAAGCGTTGGCAATTTCGCCATCAGTATCCGAAGCCACAGGGAATTTGCTCGCGCAAAATTCAGGGTCAGCTGAAAACTCATTCAACCGGCCAATATCATCCAGCGAAACACCCACGATAGTCGCACCTGCTTTGGCAAATTTATCATGATCCACCGCAAAAGCGCGTGCCTGAATACTGCAACCACCACCAAAAGCGGTGGGATAAAAATACACCACTACCGGGCCTTTCTTGAGTGACTCCTGCAGCGAATAATTATAGGCCTTGCCCCCCAAAGACGCCTGGGTATTAAATTGCAGCGCCGCGTCGCCAACACCCAATTGGGCAAACGCCGGCAGAGCCAACAAGCTGGCAAACAAACTTCCTACCACTAAAAATTTCATACAGTTTCCTTGGTCATATTAGATATTTAAATAGGTTATTTTTTATAAGTGATGCGATAAATTGCGTTGGCGTAATCATCTGAGACCAGCAGTGAGCCGTCTGGCAGAGTCAGGACATCCACCGGCCTACCCCACACATTATCATCTGCACCTAACCAGCCTTCCGCAAATACTTTGTACTCCGGCTTAGCACCATTTTTTGTGGCAGGATTGACGGTAAGAATTTTGTACCCCACTTTTTTGCTGCGATTCCATGAGCCGTGCTGCGCGATAAAAATTTGGTTGCGATATTCAGCGGGGAACGATGGCCCCGTATAAAAACGCACACCCAGTCCGGCAGAGTGCGCCTGGAATTTCACTTCGGGTGGGGTAAATTCATCACACTTGCGCTTGCTGCCAAATTCAGGGTCGGGAATATCGCCGCCATGGCAATAGGGATAACCAAAATGCTGACCCGATTTAGTGACGCGATTCAATTCTTCCGGCGGAATATCATCACCTAATTGATCACGGCCATTTTCAGTAAACCATAATTCACCAGTTTGCGGATGCCAATCAAAACCCACAGTGTTGCGAATACCGCGCGCAACAATTTCCGGTTTCGGCTCGCGTTTATCCACATCTATTCGCGTGATGCTGGCATAAGGCTCGCCCGGCTCACAGATATTGCACGGCGCACCAATTGGCACATAGAGCAAACCGTCAGGGCCGAAGCGAATAAATTTCCAGCCGTGCGCTGTATCACTGGGATATTGCTCAGTCACCACTACTGGTTTAGGTGGATTCTCCAACTGCGCTTCAATGTTGTCGTAGCGCAAGATACGATTCACTTCTGCCACGTAAAGTGATCCCTTGCGAAAAGCAACACCGTTGGGGCGATTCAACCCCGATGCCAAAGTAATCACTTTTTGCGCTTTAATGCCATCATGTTTTATCGCATAGACCTTGCCTTCGTTGCGGGTACTTACAAATAATGTGAGATTGTCGCCCAATACCAGCGAGCGCGCATTGGTAACACCTTCAGCAAATAGACTGATCTCAAAACCCGGCGGTAATTTTATTGATTCAAGAGGTAAAGCAGCATTTGCACCCGATGCTAGCGACGCAAAAAACATCAACACAAACGGACGAATATTTTTCATGGCTACGAACAGGTTTAACGTCAAAATAATTTTCCTCAATAAAAGAATTTACTTATTGTTTACCAATAAGCAATAAGTCGCCCGGCCGCAACAACAGTCAACCAACACGCGAGCGAAACAAAACCTGCGCGCGCCAGCACACTACTTTCGCGGCCGCCAGGCTCGATTTTGTGCCGCGTTTTCCACGCCGGAATCAGCCGGATCACATAGGCATTGATCAGTGCTAATAGCAGTGCGATAAATTTAATTAACAGAAATGGATTGCCGGCATATTCACTTGCATTAGCAGACAGCAAGCAAACCCCACTCACTACCGCAATCGCAAAACCAAATTTCACCAGCGGTAGTGTTGCAGAGGTAATAGCATCCAACGGAATCTGCCGTCGCCAACCAATCAAGCGTAAATCCAACAGCAAAACCGAACCAAATAAAATGGCAATACCGAGTATGTGGGTCAAATTAATTAGCGCATATCCCCAACCACCCAGATCACGCACTGCATTACCAAGAGCCGATTGCTCAATTGCCAACAACCAACTGCTCAACAATTCCATGCATTACTCACGATCGGGATACACGTTATAAACCTTACCCTGATAGGTAACGCGCTCAGTTTTAATTTCAAACCGGTCAGCCTCACCACTGCGATGACCACTAACTGTTATCTCTGCACCTACTGGAATAGTGCTTTCTTTTAAGCCCGCACGCTCAGTACGCGCTGGCGGCGCCAAGGTGATTTCCCATACCTGCCCTTCCGCCTTAATTTGTAAATTGGCATGTGGCCCAGCAAGGCTGACGGCTTTAACCACAGTACCAGTCAATTCAAATTGCTGATCTTCATTGCCCGCCCAACCATGATGAGCCCAAGACACTTCAGCAATTGTACCTATAGCAATGATCGGTAAGAGTTTTTTGGCCAGTAAACGATAATTCATGCTGCCCCCTTAAATAGTTGTAAGGAAAAATTGTAATTCACTACACAAACCCTGAACTTGAAATCACCAAAATGTTTTAAAGCAATCTTTGTGCCGCAAAAAAACAGTAATTAAACGAATGAAAACAGACATTCATATCAAATACTGGTGATTATCGAGCGATACGATGTACAAAATTAAACATATATAGATGACAGTATGTGACGCGATTGATTCAGGGTTTATCAGTACCTAACAGACCTGATACCTTCTTTTTCAAGAACTGACATAAGCAATTTTTCTACACTGCTAAGGCTGCCCGCTTTTGTGGCAGCTTTAGCAGCGCTGATTTTTTTAAGATACACATGCAAATCATTTCTTTCATACAAATCGATAATTACCGGATGCACATAATATTTTTTACACACAGCTCGTGTATTGCCCAAATGGCTAGCGACCTTATCGATCACTTCGATAACATTTCTTTTTATATCAGCTTGGTTTTCCGCCAAATCCATTGTGTTAAACGCTGTAACTGCCTGCACCGTACCCGCCCAAGTTCTGAAATCCTTTGCGGTAAAATCTTGTCCGGTCAAAGATTTCAGGTAGCTATTAACCATACCTGAGTCAATACTTTTGTGACTGCCGTCTTCGGCATAATATTGAAATAATTCCTTACCGGGAATTTCGCTGCATTGTTTAACGATTTTCGCCAACTGCTTATTATTAATATTGACGTTTTGCGAAACACCTTTCTTCCCTTTAAAAATAAACTGCAGTTGATTACCGGTGATTTTTACATGGCGATTTTTTAACGTTGTTAATCCATAAGAACCATACAGTTTTTCATAGGCATCATTACCGACGCGCATACCTGTCTGATCCATTAAACAGATTGCGGTCGCTAATACTTTTTCAGCGGGCAGGCCGGGCAAGGATAAATCTTTAGCTAATTGTTTTCGGATTGACGGGAGTGTTTTGCCAAACTCATACAAACGATAAAATTTGGTATGGTTACGCAATACATTCCAGAGAGAGTGATATTTATATTGTTTCCGCTTGCTTGCATCGACACCGGTAGCCTGTAAATGCCCATTATCCACACTACAGATCCAAACATCCTCCCATGCAGGGGGAATAACCAGCTTCTTAATCCGCTCAAGAATGGTTTTGTTAACCAGCCTTTTTTTACCTGAAAAATAATGAAAAATATCGCCCTTCTTGATGCGGGTGATGCCGGGCTGTTTATCCTGAACATAAACCAAGTTAATTGCATGGGCAGCTTTTTCAGCGTCACTTAAAATGGACTTTATTGTCTTATCAGAAAGCTTTACACCATCCGCAATAGCCAGCATGTACACTCCCAATAGCGTGATTGTAGATATCTATGATAGAAAAATAGCGCTTTCCAAATCCTGAAAATGGTATTTAAATCTATTTAACGTGCTAATGCGATGCCTTACTGTTCGCTATCCCACACCGGGAATAAAAAACGGCAATCAATAGATTGCCGTTTTTAGTTACACAGAAAAATGCAGTGCCAGATTAAAACCGCATAGCCTCTCCAATCTGCCAACGGATTGAATAATCTGAAGTGAAATAGAAAATATTGAGCACAGACCGTTCAACCATTATTTTCAGTCAGAGATGAATCTATTTTCTTGGCTGCGTCATTAGATTTGCAGCATTCCATGCAGCGGTAAACTGTCGCGCTTCACGCATTACAGTAACAGCGTCTGTTCTTTCACCATACCCTATTACACTGCCATTAAGAGTTACGACAAAATATTCTCGCGTATCACTTCCGTCAGTATCTAATGGAGAAGATGCTAATTTATAATACAAGATCTTGGAATCATCCGGCCCGCTCTCCGCACTTATTGGCGCTCCAATCAAATTTGCTACTTCAGATAAAGGCATACCCTTTTCAATTAGAGGGAAATTTTTATTATACGAAGCGGCACACCCACTAATTAATAATACGATAGTAAATACAGGTAATACTTTTATTCTCATTGGAATTTTTCTCTTAGGATTTTAGCCAACAGTTCAATGATTGTGGTTCGTAAACTCACCCGCAACTACAGTTATCGGGATTTTCAGGCAATGCGTAGCAGACAATATTGCTCTACAAGTTATGCATAACCTATCAGTTGTTGAATACTCAACTCCGTTAACATCAATTGTTTGATTTTCAACAGATAAATAATAGCCCAACTTTGTCCCAGCCGCATAAATACTGCAATAACCAAATGGCGCATTTATTGCTGTAAGTAGTTGAATTTACTTCTGTAGAAATAACGCTGCCATGTGGATTGTTCAAATTGCTTTACGCCGCCCCTATACCTTTGTTGTAGCGGCGCTGCTCATTTTATTAACCATGCCATTTGTGTTGAGCAAAATGGCGACAGATATTTTTCCGCAGATTAATATTCCGGTCGTTGCCGAGCTGTGGGAATACAAAGGGCTTACGGCCAAAGAGATGGCGGAACGTGTTACTTCATCGGCCGAGCGGGAGCTTGGGCAGGCGGTGGATAATATTGAACACACCGAATCTTTTTCGGCGGCTGGGCTTGGGATTGTGAAAGTGTTTTTCCAACCCGGTACGGATATCAACACTGCGCTAACGCAAACCACCATGAGTGCTAATGGTGCAGCGCGCGGTATGCCGCCGGGTGCTCAGGCTGGGCGAGTGCGAGCCTGGTCTGCATCGGAACTACCGGTGGTGCAACTGAGCATTTCCAGCGACACCTTATCTGATATTGAAATTGCCGATGCCGCCGGCACGGTATTGCGCCCAATTATATCGAGCAAAAAAGGTTTATCACTCACCTTCCCTTATGGCTCGCGCTCACGTCAGGTTTCTGTGGATTTGGATTCCGGCGCGCTGCTGGCTAACAACCTCACACCCGCTGAAGTTGTTGCGGCTATGGGCGTGCAAAATTTAATTTTGCCCACGGGTACAATGAAAGTGGGCGACAGTGAATTTGATGTGAAGCTCAACGGCGCTATTGCAAACATCGATGAAATTGGCTCAATTCCAATACGCACCGACAAAGGCCGTACATTATTGTTGCGCGATGTAGCCAACGTGCATGACGGCTTTTCTCCCGGCACGACGATTGCGCGCCAAAACGGTTCGCGCAGTGTATTGAATTCCGTGCTGGCGTTTGGCGGTGTATCTACCATTGAAGCGGTAGAACATATTAAAAAATCCATTCCGGAAATGCTGGACAAAATGCCCGAAGGTATCGATATCAAACTGATGTTTGACCAATCGATATTTGTTGAAGCCGCAATTAGCAATGTCGTACATGAAGGCCTGCTTGCCGCCGCACTGACTGCCACTTTGATTTTACTTTTCTTAGGTAACTGGCGCAGCACCTTGATTATTGCTGTCTCAATTCCACTCTCAATTATGGTGTCGTTAATTTGCCTGCATTTAATTGGGCAGACAATTAATTTGATGACACTCGGCGGCCTTGCACTGGCAGTCGGAATTTTAGTGGATGATGCCACGGTAGAAATCGAAAATATCGAACGGCAAATGGCGATGGGTAAAGAGCCAGTGCAGGCGATTCTGGATGGCGCCCAGGAAATTGCCGTACCTGCGTTTGTGTCTACCCTGTGTATCTGTATCGTATTTTTGCCGATGTTTTTTCTCGATGGTATTGCGAGTTACTTGTTCGTACCCCTCGCCGAAGCGGTGATGTTTGCGATGGTTGCTTCTTATATTATCTCGCGCACCTTAGTACCTACATTGGTAATGTTTATGATGGCGAACCATCACAAACCGAAACCTGCACCTAAAAATGCGGTAGTGATTAGCTGCATCAATTTACACCACCGCTTCAATGATCGCTTTGAGCAATTTCGTCATCACTTCTCAAATTTTCTCGCGCTATTGCTGCATAAACGCAAACAATTTATGGCATTGTTTTTCGGTTTTTGTTTGTTGTCGCTCGGCATTTACCCAATGCTGGGGCAGGATTTATTTCCAGTGGTTGATAGCGGACAGCTACGGTTACATATTCGCGCACCATCTGGCACTCGCTTGGAACAAATGCCGCAATTGGTTGATGAAATTCATAAAGAAATTCGCGCAACTGTACCGGCTGAACAAATGGGCGATATTCTCGATATTATCGGCGGGCCTTACAGCACCATTAATACCCTGAACGGAAACTCAGGCACGGCTGAATCTGCCGATTCAGAAATCATGTTCAGTTTTAGCCGGGGCGAGCTCAACAGCGCCGATATCATGAAAACACTGCGGGTGAGTTTGCCGCAGCGTTTCCCGCATGTTGAATTCTTTTTCCAACCATCAGATCAAATTAGCCAGACATTAAACTTTGGTATTCCTGCACCGATTGATGTGCAATTTATCGGCGGCAAACCGTCTGACATTATCCCGCTGGCCACCGCATTGAATAATGAATTGCGTAAAGTGCCGGGTATTGTGGATGCACACGTTTATCAACGCTGGAGCAAACCCACACTCTCATTGGAAATGAACCGCACGCAATTACAACAACTCGGCTTAAACGCGCGCAATGTGGCCGAGAATATGATGGTCGCACTCAGCGGCAGCATGCAAACAACACCCACTTATTGGTTGAATGAAGTCAATGGCAACACTTACAACATTGGTGCGCGCAGTTTAGAAGTGGACATGGATAGCATCGATGAATTGATGGGCATTCCTATTGGTAAAGGTAGCGATGGCAAACAGCAACTGTTAGGTAATGTAGTCACCTATAAACGCACCACGCAAACATCGGCTGTTAATCGTTACAACAACGTTAACATGATTAATATCCACGCCAATATTCAAGGGCGCGACTTAGGTTCAGTGAGCCGAGATATTAATAAGCTAATTGAAAATGCGCGCGCTACTTTACCGCGCGGAGTCGATTTAAAAGTGCGCGGCCAGATCGAAACGTTGGAAAATGCATTTATCGGTTTGAGCTTGGGAATTATCGTGGCGATTGCCTTGGTGTATCTATTGATCGTGGTGAATTTCCAAAGCTGGCTTGACCCATTAATTATTATCAGCGCCCTGCCTGCTGCGCTCGCTGGTATTGCCTGGATGTTATTTTTAACTGGCACCACGCTTAGCGTCCCGGCACTCACTGGTACCATCATGACGATGGGAGTAGCAACAGCAAACAGTATTTTGTTGGTGTCATTTGCACGTTCGCGGCTACATGACGGTATTCCACCATTAGCTGCCGCCTTGGAGGCAGCATCTACTCGTTTGCGCCCGGTATTAATGACCGCATTTGCAATGATTATGGGCATGCTGCCTATGGCACTCGGCCTCGGCCAAGGCGGCGAACAGAACGCACCACTCGGCCGTGCCGTCATCGGCGGATTATTATTTGCCACATTATCAACATTAATTTTTGTGCCGGTGGTATTTGCCAGTTTGCATAAACGTTTGGCTGAACGCACTGCAGCAAATTCGATAAACACTATTTATATTAATTCACATTGAGACTGTATTTGCATGAATGATTTTCAACCGCTTCCGGTTGACCTCCCGGTCACACCTGTACAGCCAAGCCATATCTACGCCAAGCGTGCCATTGCCGCCGTCGTTGCTTTGATGATATTGGGTGGTAGCGCGCGCGCCGTAGTAAACAACCAGGAAGCAAAAGCACTCGCGGCTTACACCGATGCAACATTGGCCCGCACAGTACTTACCACTAAAGCAAAACCAGGAAAACTTGAACAAACATTACGCTTACCAACAACACTGCGCGGTAATAGTGAATCGGTAATTTATGCACGTACCAGCGGTTACATTGCAGCATGGCACAAAGGCATTGGCGACTACGTTAAACAAGGCGAACTGCTCGCGAGTATCGATACGCCCGAACAAGAACATCAATTAGCGCAAGCGCGTGCCGAGCACGAACAAATTAGTGCGCGTATGCAATTGGCTAAAAGTACCTTGGCGCGCTGGGAAGCGCTGAGCCAAAGTGAAAGTGCCATTTCGCAACAGGATATGGATGAAAAACGCAGTGCATTGCGCCAAAGCCAGGCTGATTTAAATGCAGCGCAAGCAAACGTGAAGCGCTTGGAAAACCTCGACAACTATCGCAATATCACCGCGCCTTTTGCAGGAATAATTACGCGCCGCAGTATTGAAGTGGGCGATTATATTACCGTGGGCAGCAAAGAATTATTTGCACTGACGCAAACCGATCCACTGCGCGCCACCATTTGGATTCCACAAGCTTATGCCGATAATCTTTCAACCGGCACTGAAATTTCACTCAATTTGCGTGAGCAACAAGGGCAAAATTTAAATGCGCGCATTGAGCGTATCGCCGGTGGTATAGACCCAAGCACGCGCTCTCGCCAAGTAGATTTAATATTGCCTAATCCCGGTGCCGCTCTATTACCAGGTGCTTATGCTGAAGTATCCATCCCGGTGAATAGCAGTATCGAAACCTTAATTACACCCTCGGCAACCTTGATCATTAGAGATCAAAATCAACGTATCGCTGTAGTAGAGAGTGATAACACTATTAGTTTTCGCACCATAAAGTTGGGGCGTGACCTTGGCCGCGATGTAGAAGTTTTGGAGGGAATATCAAAAGACGATTTATTGGTCGTCAGTCCAGCCGATCAATTAGTTGAAAATGAAGTAGTAAAAACCAGAGAGTGGCTACCGGCTGCTACCAGTAGGTAGCAGCACAGCAGTGCAAAAAGATAGTTAACCTTTACTAAAACCAAAGCGTTCGATAAGAGCAATGGCAACTACCGAGCGCGGCCAGTAACTAAATTGGAACACCAATATTAATGCGGCGACAGTTAATGCCGCAAAATATTCAACCAAGCCATTACCAAAACCACTCAAGTAAATTAAGTAGATCGCAGCGCCGGTTAATAAAGTCCAACCGGCGGTTTCAAGTACAATTTTTGTATCTTGCTTGAGTACACGTCCAGGCCAAATTTGTTGCAGATGGCGATTTTTAATAATCGCCAAAGCACTAAACCCTAAATATGAAAGTAAGGCTGCTACTAGCATCAGACACTCACCTCTTGTTGTTGGACTCGATTAGCTTTACGTTTTTCCGCTGGCGTTTCATCCACTTGCTCATTGGCGAGCAATTTTTCACGTTGCTGTAATTTTAGTGCTGCTGTGGCAAACAACCCTGCAGTTACCAGCGATACCAAATCAAATCCGGCAAAGACCCAATCACCTGCCGTTGCACTTTGGATAAAACCGCGTTCAGTGGTAAATGAATTGATCAGCGGTAATAATAAAAAGGCGGCAGCCGCAACCCATGACTGTTCAATCCATGCGCGGTTAATTGGGCGAAATAACGGATGTAAAAATGCAGCAAGCCAAGCAATAAACATGACATGGACTTCCCATTCATTGCGGGCCACTAAATCTACCGGCAACAATCGGTTAGCATAAAAATACGCGGCAATGGCGATGTGCAATCCAACGATAGTGCCTACATTCAGCCCCTCCACCAAACGATGACCAAAATCAGGGCCATTAACTTGTTTGAGCTGTTTAGGGCGACGCTTGACCACCCACAGAATTAAACCTGAACCGATAATCGCCACGCCGATAAGGCCGGAGAGAAAATACAACCAGCGCAACCACCAGCCGGCAAATAAACTTTCATGTAAACCCAATAAGGTTTCGTAAAACGTGCGCGATGCAAAACTGGTCGCGGCCTGATCACCTAATAAGTCGCCGTTGCTACCGGCAAAAATTAATTCTTCGGTAGAGCGCAGCGGTGAACTTATCTGCCGGGTGATACGCACGCGAGCATTGGCATCACCAGGGTAACTAACCTCTAGCGTTCGTACTTCACCTGCGCCCCAGCGGTTTTCTGCCACCAGTGCCATCGCACTTAATGAAGCCAAGGAAAATTCCGTGTTGGCGCGCTCGGAACGAAATTCGCTTGCACTTAATTCATCGTTAAAAACCTGGCGATTTTTTTCACCAGCACCATAGTTAGCGCCAAGAATTCCTGGCACCAGGGTAAAGACAAAAAATATTAATCCACTGTAAGTAATCATTAGAAAAAAGGGCAAGGTCACTACGGCTAGCACAGCGTGTAAATCTAGCCATGAACGCTGGCCTTTGTTGGGGCGAAAAGTGAAAAAATCGGCAAATATTTTTTTGTGGGTAATCACCCCACTAATAATGGCAACGAGCATAAACATGCTGCAAATACCAATCACCCAGTTACTCACTGAGCGCGGCATATAGTGCAAAGCGTAGTGCATTTTGTAGAGCAACTGACCGCCGCCAGTAGCGCGTGCATCAACTGGCAGAGCAGTTGCGGGGTCTAGAAATTCTTCTTTGCGTTTACCGGCCACATCACCTGTGGGAGGCGCATCGGCAGTAATACGCAAATAAGGTGTATCGCGATTGGTAGCGGGATAAATAGTCCAACGCTCGGCACCGCTGCCAATCGTGTGCAAACGTTGCTGCGCCGCATCAATTGATTGGGTAAGAGTTGCAGGTGCAGGTGTTAGCTCCGGTTTCATCCACTGATCAATTTCAGTGTCAAAGCGACCCAGGTTGCCGGTGACAAAAACAAAAAATAAAATCCAGCCGACTACCAAACCGGTCCAGGTATGTAACCATGCCATTGATTGGCGAAATCCGTTCTTCATTGGATTAGCTCCCACTCAGTAAACGAAATAAAAGTGTCAATGCACCCAATACAAATAATGAACCAACCAAACCAATGGCCGCATGGCGAAGGGTTTTTACTGAAAAAACCCAAATAATAACGCTGGTATAAATCGCAAAGCTTAAAAGACTTGCTGTCATCACCGCACTACTTTTTGAAATGGGTAACACGTAGGTCAACAAAATTCCAAATAACAACGTAAACCCGTATCCACCGAGCACGGCAACCAGTATTCGCCCGAATACCTCCCAGCGGTATTGACGCAATTCCTGTGTCGAATTCTTTTTTGCTTGTGCCATTTATCACAGCTCCTTAACGTTAATAATTTTCTACAACGTCAGCACATACTTTCAATATTGCCAAATGACAAAGTGCTAACAACATTAATTGCTCGGGCGTTTATCACCGGGATACCAAAATTGCGTATGGCATGCTTCACATGCATGTTCGATAATTCCACCAACTTCCTCCAACCGATCAACATTTTTTGCGTCTATCGCAGCAACTACTAAATCGGCGGCATCGTGTAACGCATGGGCACGCTGAATAAATTGCGGCCATTGTGCTGCGATTAATGCTTGAATCGCCTCACCCTGCAGCTCAGATTCATGGCTTGAGGTGTTGGCATGACTGTGGGCTACTGTGCGCCCTTCTATCACTAATAAATTTGATACTTCGCGCAAGGTAATTGCATGGTTGCGTAAACGCTCCCAGTCTTCGTCGGTCTCGGGTCGTTTCTCGACTACGCCATCGGCAGTAACTACTGTCGAAATAGAATTCCAGATAGGATCGATATTAGGGTCAATTACCGACAACATAATTTCTTGCAAAGTTGCCGTGGGTTTAAAGCTTGTCACACCGCTTGACGATGTGACAGGTGCAAGGTCAGTACCTGCGATTGCCGCTGTTTCGGGTTGTTGATTGCAACCCGAAACAACTAGCAGCAGCGCAATTAGCGTTAACAAGATTAATTGGCGCTGCATGTTTACTCCACTCACAGGTTTAACATTAATTGGCTACGAAGCAATAAAACAATCCTGCACCACCAGTAGCCACTAAATTCTCCTGACCGCAACCACGGCTAGGATGCGCAGAGTTCCAGGAAGCATTTCCTCCACCAGTGCGGTCAAAATGGCCAACTTGTACTGAGCCATCTGCGGCTGTACTGGTGTAGTTTTTACAGGTGTGATCAGCAGCATCGGTAAATGTAGTGCCGTCGGTTTTTGAACCAGTGAGAATATCGTGCTGGTTAGGTGTATCGCCCGCGCCCAAAATACGCTCACCTTTTTCACTCAATGCCTGGTTGCGTGTGAGGTTGCTACCCAAGCGCGCCTGCTCCAAGGTATCACCGTGCAAATGTGCAACGTCGTTAGCAATTAATGCACCCTTCACGTTATACCAAGGGCCTTTGCCGATACGATCACGTGCGTTAACAGCTGGCTTACCACCGGCCGCTTGGGTGCTTAAATAAGCGCGCCAAATTTTATTGCCCGCACCGGCTGCCTTAGCAAGTGTTTGACAATGTGCATCAGCACCAACCACACCGCCTAAATCAGCGCCCTTACCAAGGCCAACGCTGGTTACAAAAAAGCTGAATTTTTGCAGGGCTTCTTCCGGGCTGATTACCGGGCGCTGCTGTTGTGCAGGTGCGGGAGCAGGACTTTGCGCCATAGCCGACAAACTTGAAAAGGCGACACTGGCGCCAAGTAAACCGGTACAAATAGCAAGAGCGTTAAGTTTCATTGAGTTTCCTTATTAGGTTGATTTTTAAAGAGGTAAAACACGTAATAGAAAAATAAAGATAAAAATAAAACCCGAAAAATATCAGGCCGCAACAAACCCTATCGCCCGCCCAGCCAAACCGACACTGAACCATAACAACAGGGATAGAATTGCAGTGGCCACCGCCAAAAACCGATTAGGTTTTTCTGCAGTGGTGACAGCACGATAAAGCGTAAATTGAATAATTAATGCAACGGCAAACAGTTTTAGCTTTAACCAAAATGCAGGATTAGGTTCATAGAGCGCCGCACTGGGTGCCAACATAAATAGTCCGGAGAGCACTAAAAAAACCAAGCCAGTAAATATAAATGGCTTGGTATATTTTGCTAATTGCGGCGCAGAGAAATAGGTAAAGCCAACCCCCAACAAACGCAGATTGACTAACAAAATAGATGTCAATACCAATACCAGGCCACTGATATGAAATAACTGCGCAAGAATGCCGAAGAAGATGGGCGCCTGCCCCAAAGCAGTAGCGATTTCACTATTCTGGATCGACTGAAATAATTCATGCGTCGTTATACTAATTGTCATGCTACTTATCCTGCTAAAAAGCCCGGCCTTATCAATATAAATAAATCCACTAGAAACCTGAATCCAAATAGGGAATTAATCGTCCCAAAATAACCACCAGACTCCAAGATACAATCGATATCCAACCTGCCGCTTTTGCTCCCACCGGCAAGGCGGTTTGACCGCCCCAAATAACCAGGCTGCGGCCAAATTTAAATTCAAACCAAAGGGCATTTAAACCAGCGAGGAGAATTAATAATAATTTCAACGGAAAAACCGGTGAATCAACTAGCCCTGGGCCAGCAGCAAATGTCAGTAAAATTCCGGTGATAAACGTTGCAACAAATCCACCCAGCAACCAAGGACGTAATTGTTGCAGTACAATGCTGACCGGAACCTGGCGAAACGCCAGGCCAGTCAACCGTAAATCAGTTACTACAATTAAACCAAATGAAAACGCCAAGCTAAGCAGATGAATACCTTCGACCAACGGATAAACATATAATGACTCTGCAAGCGATGTACCTAAAGGCGAGTCGTACATGGTTTGTAGTAAATCTGAAGCACTCATTTTGCAATCACTAACTCACAGGCTAATTACGACATCGGGCAACCAAACAACCGGTACAAGCTACTTATGCGCGCAAATTTTTATTGAAAAAATCGACTGTGCGTTTCCAGGCCAATGCAGCAGCCTTTTCATCAAAACGTGGCGTTGTATCATTATTAAAACCATGCTGCGCGTTGGCATAAATATGCGCCTCATATTTTGTACCAGCCGCTTTCAACGCAGTCTCATACGCTGGCCAACCGGCATTAATACGCTCATCCACAGCGGCATAATGAATCAACAGCGGCGCTTTAATTTTTGCTACGTCAGCCGTTTCTGGTTGGCGTCCGTAAAAAGGAACTGCGGCGCCTAAATCCGGCAAACGAGTGGCGAGGAAATTGGAAATACCACCGCCGTAGCAGAAACCTACTACGCCAACCTTGCCATTACCGACGGGAAGCTTTTGCAGATATTGCGCAGCAGTTACGAAATCTTCCTGAGTTTTGTTTTGATCAAGTTTTTGAAATAATTCGCGCGCTTTTTCTTCATCACCGGGATAGCCACCCAACGTAAAAAGAGCATCGGGCGCAAAAGCGATAAAGTTATCCAACGCGAGGCGACGGGTAATATCTTCAATGTGTGGATTCAAACCACGGTTTTCATGCACGACCAATACCGTGGGCAACTTTCCGGTAGCCTTTGCCGGGCTTACCAAATAACCACGGATTTTGCCATTGCCGTTGGGCGAATCAATTTCAACATAGGTCGCTTTGATACGCGCATCTTCGGGTTTTACTTGCTGTGCCTCTGCAAATTGTGGGCTGAGCGCAGTCAGTAAACCGGTCGCCGTCACACCGGCGAGCGCAGCATATTTAGCAGCACCGGTTAAAAAATCGCGGCGTGATGCTTGGCCATGTACATATTGATCAAACAGTTTTAATACTTCCGGATGAAAATCATCTGCCGTTTTGCGTGTCATAAAACCCCCTGAAAAAATAAGAGGCTGATGTGCATCAGCCCACTCTCATGTTATTTAACCCGGCCAGCAAAGCCTGGAGTTAACACTGCTACTTTATACGCTGCACCACGGCCAACGATGTAAAGTGTTTTCTTATCTTTACCGGCAAAAGCGACGTTTTGTGGTTTGTGAGGAACTGGAATTCCACCCAGGAATTTCCCCTGCTCATCAAACACATCTACACCGGTATTGGAGGTTACGTACAAGCGGCCTTCTGCATCTATCGCCAAACCATCCTGACCACTCGACAATGCACCCTGCTCATTTTTTTGCAAACCGTTGGGGATTTTTGCAAAATTTTTGCGTTCGCCTAAAGTGCCATCAGCTTTAATGGGGAAAGACAACACGTGTTCACCACCGGTATTGGCGACGTACAGGGTTTTTTCGTCGCGGCTTAATTGAATGCCATTCGGACGGGTAATTTCATTGATACCCACTACACGTTTGGTTTTACCGGCTGGATCTATGTAATACACACCCGTGCGCGGGCTATCTTTCACATCTGCCGCTGGGCCACTGTCGGTAAAATAAATGCCGCCATTTTTAGCTAGCACTAAATCATTGGTGCGTTGGAATGATTGCCCTTCAAAATCCTTGGCAAACACTTTTTCTTTTCCTTTGGGATACACAATACCTACTTGGTTGTTATTTACCTGCACGGTAATCAGCTCGCCTTTATCGTTGAAAGCAAGACCGTTAGAGCCGTTGGTATTTTCTAAAAAAGTAGAAATAGTGTTATCGGGTGCGATTTTGGTGATGCGATTAGCACGGGTTTCGGTAAATAAAAAACTGCCATCAGGTGCTGCAATGGGTCCTTCGGTGCCTTCAAAACCTTCACGAATAAATTCTACTTTGGTGCCCGCAGCAGTAACGCCAGCAATGGCAGGAGCAAGCGTATCGACTGCGGATGCAGGTAAGGCCAATAACGCAGAACTGGAAATGGCAACCAACGTAATACCATTAATAAATTTGGCCAAGGCTACCGGCAAAAAAGTAGTCGGCAAAAATGCTACAGAATTTTTCATTACACTATTTCCTCGGAATCAGTTGAGTTACCCGTAATCACATAACCGAAAAAAGACCGGCGCGGGTGTTGTGAGCCTTTGCCGGTCAAGATTAGCGTTAGGCGCAGCCCTTCAACCTTAATTCCCGCAAAATGGTATCGAGCATCATGTGCAACCAGCTTTCACGGGCCAGGCATCCAGCGCTCGCCTGCCGGTCATTAATCGGCAAAGCCACATCGCAAGAGTCGCGCCAAATGTTAAAATATTTGCCTAAATAAAATTAACTCATTGAAAAATAGAATATTTTTTTATTAAAAAAATAGTAGAGATTGATAAATTCTGTACGGGAATTTTAAGCGGGTGAACTAAAATCAGCAGGTCAAACAACAGCTGTTAAAAATACAGCAGGATATTATTGGCACGAGGAGATAAGAAAACGGATCGCAATGCGATCCGTTTTGAGGGTCTAACAAAAACTACAATAACTCACCGAAATACGCGCGGATTAACTCGCGTATTTAATTGAACAGCCATAGGGCGCGGTGCTTGGGTGCGGTACTTTTTTACCTGCAGCCAAGGCATCCAATGTTTCGCGCACATAGTTGGTTGCGTCGGGAATATCTTGCTGCTTGCTTGATTTAATACTGTCGATCCCACCTTTATAAACCAAACTACCTTCTGGATTTATGACGTATAAATGCGGTGTGGTTTTTGCGCCGTACAGTTTCCCAATAGTACCTTCCGGGTCAAGAATGGTGTTAGTGGGTACCGAATTGCGATATTCATTTACCTTTTGCGCTTTCGCACCATCGACAAAACCTTGCTCGCCCGGTGCAGATGAGATTACCTGCAACCAAACAACATCTTTAGCAAGCGCCTCTTTTTGCAGTTTGGGAATATTGCCGCTTTCATAGTGTTTAATAACATAGGGGCAATCGTGGTTGGTCCACTCCAGCACAACGGTTTTGCCTTTCAAGTCAGCAAGATTAATCGTTGACCCATCAGCAGCTTTACCCGAAAAAGCCGGTGCAGCCTTATCAATAATGGGATCTGCGATTACTTGTGAACTAACAAAAGCGAGCGCCATGCTTGCTGCAGCAATTTTTAAGAATGACATAAAATGACTCCTATTAAAGTTATCGATATTAAATACTAGGTTAACAATACACAGATTTTTTTAATGGCATTTACTCCTTTAGACGTTAATGGGAAATTGAATTTGTCACCGCCGCGATAACCATATCCGGCGTAAGAATTTGTGGCAGTTCAGCCGGTTGGTCAGCCTTTCCTGCAGGATAAAATACGTAAAGCGGTACGCCACTGCGATCAAATTTTTTCAGGAATTGTGTGATCGCCAAGTCGCGATTGGTCCAATCACCTTTTAAGTAGGTAATATTATTTTCTTTAAACGTAGCTTTTACTTTTGCATCGCTCAACGCCACCCGTTCGTTCACTAAACAACTGATGCACCAGGATGCAGTGAAATTTAAAAAGACCGGCTTACCCTCGCGCAGCAATTCATTTAAACGTGCTTCGCTGTACGGCTCCCAATTTTGTTCCGCTGCTTTTTGAGCGCCACCTGCTGCTGCGTTACCAACATTTTGGTTGGCATTATTAACACCAAAATACCCAATCACCAGAGCCAGCAAGAGCAATGCCAACGCGGAAATTGTGCCGGTATTTCGCACCCGCGCGCTGCCGGGCAAGGTGATGTCGTATAACCAGGCGGCTATAGCGATCAACAACATTCCTCCCAACGCGACAACAATTGAATTTACACCAGCTTGCTGCACTAATACCCACACTAACCAAATAGCAGCGGCATACATTGGAAAGGCCAAAAATTGCTTGGCACGCTCCATCCACAATCCGGGGCGCGGCAACCAGCGCTGTAAGCGCGGCCAACAGGTAAGCAATAAATAAGGTAAGGCTAAGCCTAAACCCAGGCTTAAAAAAATCGCCAGCAATTTGAATGCGGGTTGCACCAAGGCATAACCTAAAGCTGCCGCCATAAACGGCGCTGTGCAAGGTGTTGCGACAATAGTGGCTAACACACCAGTGAAAAAACTGCCGGTATAACCCGGCTTTTCAGTGAGCGATGAACCCACGCCCGTAACGGAACCTCCAATAAAAAATACGCCGGATAAACTTAACCCCACCGCAAACATTAAATAGGCGACCGCCAATACAAACAGCGGCGATTGAAATTGAAAACCCCAACCGATTTGTGCCCCACCGGCTTTTAATGCAATTAACAGCAGCGCGAGAAAAGCAAAACTTGCCAACACGCCCAAGGTGTAAATCACACCATGCGAGCGAATTTGCGCCGCACTCTGATTTGAATGACTTACTAGCGATAATGCCTTGATTGACAGTACCGGAAAAACGCAGGGCATAAGATTTAAAATGATGCCACCCACTAGCGCGAGCAACAATGCAGAGAAAAAACCAAGCGCAGCATTGGCACTCCCCAATGGCTGCACCGGTGTATTAATTTCAAAACCACGCGCAACTTTTTGTACAGCTGCATCGCCCGTTTTTTCGGTAATCACTAGCACACCCGTTACCGCATCACCGATGGAAAGTGGTGCCTCGCCGGTTTTAATAGTTAGCGTAATGCCACCATCAACTGACTTGCGTAGCTGCTCAACACTCTGCTGAATACGCCCCCAATCGTAGGGATAAAACCAAATGTCTGTTACTTGCTCTAATTGAGCTGCAGTCAATGCAATATGCAATGTTAATTCGCCCTGCCCGGTTGTCGGGTCAATCGCCGTTTGCGATGCATGAACATCCCAGGGGCTAGCTACCGGTAAGCGCGCCAAAGCGTCATCAATTCGCGCATCTCCCGCACCCAATGATTCACCAGCCGCTACCACAGGCAAACTTAACGCGAGTTCAACTTGTTGCGGAATGCATTCCTCTTCACACACCAACCAATCGACCAATGCTTGCGCGGTAAATTGCTCGCCTGGTTTTACACTATCCGGAATTTTTATTTTGGTTAGCAGGGTCACATCATTTTCGTAGGCATAATTAGTGATTGGCCCCATCGAAAAACGGCTTGGTGCAGGCCAGATAATATCGCTCGCACTAGCGCCCTCTGGAAGCGTCCATTCAATCGTCGTGGCGTTGCCGGAATCGCCGGGATTGATCCAGTAGGTATGCCAATGCGGAATAATTTTTTGATGTACACCAAGATAAATTTCTGCACCCGGTTGCACGTTCGTTACCGATGCAACCAATTGCGCTTGCACTTGTGGCGTTGCAGCAGTATCCGAAATAGCCTGCGCACTGCTAACAAATAATAAAGCTATCAACGCAGTGGCCACTGGCGCGCTGAGTGTTAAGTATCGATTTAGTCTATGTAAGAGATTGATCATTACGCACCATTAGGCATTTCGATGATTATTCAGGCTTATCCTGCGGTGATGCTAACTAAAATAATGCGCCGCAGCTATAGCCTATGCATAGAGCGCAAGTTAAGAAGTGTCTTTATTTAAACAGTCACTTAAAGATTCATGCGCCTAATTCAACAAATAAAAATATTTCCACCGCTTACTTTTCAACACCTGTAAAAAATATTTCACTTTGTCGCGGCCATAAAAATTTTATTATTTATTCCTAAAATATTGATAAAACCACAGAGTGCAGCCACAAAAACACGGCGAGCACCTTGTGTTTTTTACTTATGCCAATTGGTTAGCAACTTAAACCAAAGTGCATTGAATCAAACAGAAGAGAGTTAAATAAATATCTGGCATAAATCTGGCTATAGCGGTGTTACACAGGATTTATTCACATAAAAAGTGGAATACACGGACAGTATAAAAACACCGGACATTAATCTGTAGCTCTACTCTCTACCAAAGGAAACACTATGAAATTGTTAAGTAAACGCGCTGCACTTTTTGCGGCAACGGTTTTGCTCACCTCTGCCAGCTGGGCAAAAGACGTTACCTTATTAAACGTATCCTATGACCCAACTCGCGAGCTGTATCGCGAATTTAATACTGCCTTTGCTAAACACTGGAAAGAAAAAACCGGTGATGATGTGAAAGTAGAACAATCTCACGGTGGCTCAGGCAGCCAAGCGCGCGCCGTATTAGATGGTCTCAAAGCGGATGTAGTTACTCTGGCACTTGCGGGCGATATTGACCCTCTCGCTAAAGGCAAATTACTGGCGGACAATTGGGCATCACTATTGCCTAACAACAGCGCACCTTATACATCGACGATTGTATTTTTAGTACGCAAAGGAAACCCAAAAGCGATTAAAGATTGGAGTGATTTAACCAAGTCCGGCGTAGAAGTTATTACACCGAACCCGAAAACCTCTGGTGGCGCGCGCTGGAATTATTTAGCAGCATGGGCTTACGCTAAAAAACATCAAGGTAGCGATGCAGCAGCGCAAGAATTTGTGAAGAAAGTCTATAAAAATGTACCCGTACTGGATTCCGGCGCACGTGGCTCAACCACTACTTTCGTACAACGTGGAATCGGCGATGTATTGTTAACTTGGGAAAATGAAGCCCATTTGGCAATTCAGGAAGCGGGCACCAGTGATATTGAAATCGTCTACCCTTCTTATTCAATTCTGGCGGAGCCGCCGGTTGCTGTAGTGACCAAAAATGCAGAAGCCAAAGGCAACACCGCACTTGCAGAAGCTTATCTGAAATACCTCTACACCAAAGAAGGCCAGGAAATCGCAGCGAAAAACTTCTATCGTCCACGTGACCCACAAGTTGCAAGCCAATTTGCCAAAAAATTCCCGGTGATTGAATTTGCCACCATCAAAGATTTTGGTGGCTGGAGCAAAGCGCAGCCAGAACATTTTGGTGATGGCGGCATTTTCGACAAAATTTACTCAACCCCTTAATTTTTAAAGTCGGGTAAAAACCAACCAAAAACAACACTCGCACCATGCGAGTGTTGTTTTTTGATCAGATAAAAATTCATTTTGTTTATTTTTAAACACTTAAGTGCTTACAAATAATCACTTCTTATAAAACGTAAAGGCATGGTTATAAGCTAATAAATAATCAGTCTTTTTCGTTTTAAAAAATCATCCCTATGATTGCGCCGAGTTCAGGATCAACGTACATCAATACCGTACTTGCACAACATCCCTGAATAACGCACTGATTAATTATTGTGAGGTTAGCTATGGGAACCCTGCGTTCAGAAATCAATATCACCACCGACGATGTGTTAGCGGAAATCAAACGTCAGCTTACACATATTCGTTACGGCTCAGTGGAAATTCAAATTCACAATGGCCATATCGTACAGTTAGAAAGTAGAGAGAAAAAACGTTGGGATAAAGCTGTAAGTCCCCGCTAAATACCGCTGTTAACTGTATCCAGCGTTACTTAAAAACCTACATAAGACACCGACCGTAGCACCCGATGTGATACGTCATTTTTTGGAGATTAGCATGTCATTAACACACACTTTGTCAGCTACTGGCGCACAGAAAATCAATAATTCTTTCACGCGTACTGCATTGGGCGCTGCAATTGGTTTGGTTCTTTCTGCCAATGCCTTCGCTGGCTTCCCTACCCTGTACGGCAAACTGCAAATTACTGCAGGCCAATATGATTTTGAAAAGCTTGCCTTTCCAACCACTACTCCAACCGCAACCACTTACCAAAACGTTGGCGCTACTGGTGTAACAACTGAGCTAGACAGTTTCACTGTGGAAAGTATTGGCTCACGCCTGGGCGTACAAGGTGATTTTGATGCGGCTGCTGGCATCAATGTGTTTTACCGCGTTGAATACGGTGTGGATGCGGATAACGGTACTAACAGCAATGGCCGCGAATTAGTACAACGCAATATTTTTGGTGGCCTACGCGGTAATTGGGGTGCATTGCTCGCCGGTAGAAACGATACACCGCTGCGCTCACTTGCAGGCCGTAACGGCACCATCGTGAAAAATGGTTATGTGCCTGCTGTACAACGTACTGACATCGACCGTTTCAATGAAGCACCATTGGCTGACATTGGTACTTATCTGGTCGGTGAAAACCGTGTTGATAACGTAATCCAATACTCCTCGCCCATTTTGCTCGGTGGCTTGGAAATTAACCTTGCTGCAGTACAAGGCGAAGAAACCGGTGTAGAGCAAAGTGCGACCAATCAACAAAACGACAACGATTTCGCCTCAGGCCAATCAGTTTCTGTTGGCTATGGCAAAACTGGTTGGTTCATCGGCGCCGCTTACGAAAGCAATGTGGTTAACAGCGATACCCTGCGCGCTATTGCCGAATTCACCATTGGCCCAGTAAAACTTGGCGCCATCGCCCAAACCGCAGAACGTCATGAAGACTACGACACGCTCGGTGGCTTCGGCACCTTCGTTAACTCAACACCCACCGGCGTAGGCGCACAAAATGGTTTGAATCCCTTTTCTGAATGGGACGGCGCCGCTGGTACCGCTTACAAAGAACAGGACGGTTACGTGCTAAACGGTGTGTGGAAAATTGCCGGCCCATGGTCAGCCAAATTCCAATACGCCAACACTACATCTACTCCTAGCAATGAAAACTTTGGCGATGCCGAGTTAGATGCAGTTGCTGTGGGTGTGGATTACGCACTGAACGAAGCAACTCGCCTATTCAGTTACTACGCCGAAGTAGAAACCAAGGGTGATGCCGCAATCAGCACCCAAGCAACCACCGATAGCTTGCTTACTGTAGGCCTTGATTTTCGTTTCTAAGTGCGCTGACCAAAACGACAACTTGACGGCTATGAACATCACGATGGCGTTATAAGCTAATAAATAATCAGTCTTTTTAGTTTTAACGCCAAGTGAATATGATGGCGACAGCATTCAAGAATCAACCTGAAGAACTTTTAGCAATAGAGATGTCGTTATGGAAACTCACCGCACCGGGCAGGTAGCTATTCCAGAAGATGTATTGGAAGAGATCAAGCAACAACTAGCGCTGATTCAATTCGGCTCATTGGAAATACAAATTCACAATGGCCAAGTAGTACAAATTGAACGCCGCGAAAAAAGACGCTGGGAAAAAGGTGCCAACACCAAGTAACCAGCAATGCGCAAAATATGTTTTAGCAACACACACTTTTTTAACCACAAACATTTTTAGCCACAAAATGCCACTGACCGGACAACCGGACGTGAACTATAAATTTTGGAGATTAGCATGTCATTTCAAAACGCGTGGTCGGTTGTGCGATCACAGGTTTCAAGCTCTTTATTTACACGCAACTCTCTGGCCGTTGCTGTTGGCATCGCCCTTTCAGCCAATGCGTTTGCGGGTTTTCCAACGCTCTACGGAAAAATCCATTTAACTGGCAATCAATATGATTTGGAAAAGCTGAATTTCACAACCACTACCCCAGGCGGCACCACTTATTCACATCTTGGTGCAACGGGTGTAACAACAGAATTAGATACCTTCGCATTGGAAAGCACTGGCTCACGTTTAGGTGTGCAAGGTGATTTTGATGCGTCAGCAAGCGTGACAGTGTTTTACCGCTTGGAATACGGCATTGATGTAGACAACGGTACTAACAGCAATGGACGCGAATTGAGCCAACGTAATATTTTTGGTGGTCTGCGTGGTGAATGGGGTTCAATCCTTGCCGGTAAAAACGATACGCCGTTAAAAACCCTGCAAACCAACACCGTATTGCGTACTGATGTTGACCGCTTTAACGATTCACCATTGGGCGATATAGGGACTTATATCGTGGGCGAAAACCGCCCTGACAACGTTATTCAATACACCTCACCGATTTGGTTTGGCGGATTGGAAGTTAACCTCGCTGCAATCCAAGCAGAAGAAACCGGTGTTCCTGTAAGTGCCACCAATCAGCAAGACGACAATGGTTTTGGCTCAGGAAAATCTGCATCGGTCACTTACGGCAAAGCAAAATGGTATGTCGGTATCGGTTACGACGATAACGTTGCCACTACCGATGCACTGCGCGCAATTGGTGAAATATCGCTCGGCCCGGTAAAGCTCGGCGCGATTGTGCAAACTGCAGAACGTCACGAAGATGTTGATAGCCTCGGCGGTTTTTCCAGTTTCGTCGGCACTAACGGCACCACGCTCGGCGCACAACATGGTTTAAACCCACTCTCTGAATGGGACGGCGCTTCTGGCAACGCGTTTAAAGAGCAAGACGGTTATGTGCTCAACGCGCAATGGAAAATTGCTGGCCCTTGGCTTGCAAAAATCCAATACGCCAGCTCAACCACTACCCCAACCAACGACCTTTATTCTGATGCAGAACTGGAAGGATTTATTGTCGGCCTGGATTACAACTTCAACCCTAACGTACGTGTTTTCGGCACCTATGCCGAAGTTGAAGTATCTGGCGATGAAAAAATCAGCACAGTTGCAACAACAGATAGCGCTGCGGCATTGGGTTTTGATTTCCGTTTTTAAAAACGAATTACATTTTTCAGAGAGAATTTGATTATGAAACTTATTGCACGATCTATTACCAAGTCCGCCGCATTTATCGCAGCGAGCTTGCTGGCGGCTAGCGTGTTCGCTAAAGACGTAACTTTATTAAACGTTTCTTACGACCCAACGCGCGAACTGTATCGCGAATTTAACGCTGCTTTTGCTAAACACTGGAAAGAAAAAACCGGTGATGTAGTAAAAGTGGATCAATCTCACGGTGGTTCGGGTGCGCAATCGCGCGCAGTAATCGATGGCTTGCGTGCCGATGTAGTAACTCTTGCATTGGCGGGTGATATCGACCCTATTGCCAACATCGGTAATTTGCTGCCGAAAGATTGGGTGACCAAACTGCCGCAAAACAGCGCGCCTTACACATCGACCATTGTATTTTTGGTACGCAAAGGTAATCCAAAAAATATCAAAGATTGGAATGATCTGGCTAAAAAAGGCGTTGAAGTAATTACTCCAAATCCAAAAACATCAGGCGGCGCTCGCTGGAATTATCTTGGTGCTTGGGCATTTGCCAAGAAACAAGGTAAAGACGATGCAGGTGCAAAAGAATTTGTACGCTCAATCTTTAAAAATGTTCCAGTGCTGGATACCGGTGCTCGGGGCTCAACCACCACTTTCGTACAACGCGGTATTGGCGATGTATTGATTACCTGGGAAAACGAAGCGTTTTTGGCAGTAAATGAATTAGGTGCAAATGAAGTTGAAATTGTTGTGCCAAGCTTGTCCATTCTTGCTGAACCTTCAGTTGCAGTGGTAGATGAAAATGCAAAAGCTAACGGCAATGCCGAAGTTGCTAAAGCTTACCTTGAATATCTTTACACCAAAGAAGGCCAAAATATTGCAGCGAAAAATTACTACCGCCCACGCGACCCACAAGTTGCTGAAGCCTACGCCAAGATATTTCCAAAATTGGAATTAGTCACCATCGACGATTTTGGTGGCTGGTCTAAAGCACAACCTTTCCACTTTGGCGATGGCGGCATCTTCGATCAAATTTATCAATAATTGCTATTTAATATCTCCCCCACCCTCCCGGTTCAACGGGAGGGATATTGACTCCCCTTCGTTCAAATGTACTAGCGTAGTTCCTCCCCTTTAAATCGGGGCGCGCAGCCAGGTAGGCTAGGACGACTGTATGGATACAGGAAGTAGAGCAACGCAGGAGCAGTTGCTGAGGGGATTAAAAAAATCATCAGTTTCCTGACAACAGGTACGCAAAGAGAGTTGTACATGAGTGAGATAGCCTCTGCGGTGTTCGATACACCATCGCCAATTCCCAAACCCAAACGGCCCTGGGTAAAAAAATCAGTATTACCTGGTTTTGGTTTATCCATCGGCCTTGCCGCACTTTACGCCAGCTTAATTGTATTTATCCCGCTAGCTGGCCTGGTGCTTAAATCCCTCGAACTTAGCTGGCCTGAATTATGGGCCGTTGTCAGCAACCCGCGTGCAGTCGCCAGTTATCAATTAACGTTTGGTGCATCGCTTGCTGCAGCGGGTATTAATTTATTTTTTGGTTTAATCGTCGCATGGGTATTAGTGCGCTACGATTTTTTTGGCAAACGTGTGATCGATGCATTAGTTGATTTGCCGTTTGCATTACCTACCGCTGTTGCCGGTATTGCACTCACCGCGCTCTACACTACGAAAGGCTGGGTCGGCCAATGGTTTTGGTTAGCCGATATAAAAGTTGCATACACCTGGCTCGGTGTAACAGTTGCGCTCACCTTTATCGGGCTACCCTTTGTCGTGCGCACAGTGCAACCGGTGCTTGCGGATTTGGAAGCCGAAATAGAAGAAGCTTCTGCCAGTTTAGGCGCATCGCGCTGGCAAACATTTCGCCGCATATTATTGCCTGCACTGTTACCCTCATTATTAACGGGTTTTGCTTTAGCCTTTGCGCGCGCCATCGGCGAATACGGTTCAGTAGTGTTTATCAGCGGCAATATGCCCTACAAAACTGAAATCACACCGCTGTTGATTATGACTAAACTCGAACAATTTGATTACGCTGGCGCTGCGGCACTCGGTACCGTCATGTTGATATTTTCCTTCGTGTTATTACTGCTCATTAACTTGCTCCAGCATTGGAGCCACAAGCGCACAGGAGGTTAATCATGGCCGGTGCTATTTCATCATTAAGTAAACGCAAAACCGGCGCTGCCCACGCAGCGACGAGTGAATCACCCTGGGTGCGTGTAGCGTTAATCAGCGTTGCACTAACTTTTCTTGCATTGTTTTTATTTTTACCTTTAGTGATTGTATTCACCGAAGCATTCGCTAAAGGCGCGCAGGTTTATTTTGCTTCTATTACCGAACCCGCTGCGGCACACGCGATAAAACTGACATTAATAGCAGCGGGTATTGCCGTTCCTTGTAATGTAATTTTTGGTTTGGCGGCAGCATGGGCGATTGCCAAATTCGATTTTCGTGGTAAGCAGTTTGTTATCACGCTAATCGATTTACCTTTTGCGGTATCGCCGGTTATTGCTGGTTTAATTTATATGTTGATGTTTGGCCGCCAGGGATTTTTTGGCCCTTGGTTAGGCGATAACGATATTCAAATTATGTTTGCTGTACCCGGTATTGTACTTGCCACTGTGTTCATTACTTTTCCATTTGTTGCGCGGGAATTAATTCCGCTGATGCAAGAGCAAGGTAAAGAACAGGAGGAAGCAGCGATTACCTTGGGTGCCAGTGGTTGGAAAATGTTTTGGCGAGTGACATTGCCATCAGTTAAATGGGCACTGCTGTACGGCATGATTTTGTGTAATGCACGCGCCATGGGTGAGTTCGGTGCGGTGAGTGTGGTATCGGGGAAAATTCGCGAGCAAACCAACACCCTGCCCCTGCACATTGAAATTCTGTACAACGAATATCAATTTGCCGCCGCTTTCGCCGTTGCATCATTACTCGCATTGTTGGCATTAGTGACACTGGTATTAAAAAGTTTGCTGGAGTGGAAAGCCGCCCGCGAACATGAGTTGGCTGTACGCGCTGCAAGTGCACAGTAAGGCTCACTACCAGTAAACAAAAAGCACCAGTCAATAAACGTACTAGCAAACAGAATTATTGGCGCGAAACTCTTTTTATTGAGAAAACTCTATGAGCATTCAAGTCCGCAATTTGCATAAAACATTTGGTAACTTTACTGCATTGAATAATGTATCACTGGATTTTCCTACCGGTGAACTTGTCGCCCTGCTTGGCCCTTCTGGCTGCGGTAAAACCACGCTACTGCGCATTATCGCCGGGTTAGAAAACCCGGATGCGGGCAGCGTACACTTTCACGGCGAAGACGCCACCAATGTTCACGTGCGTGAGCGTAAAGTAGGTTTCGTATTTCAACATTACGCCCTGTTCCGCCACATGACCGTATTCGATAACGTTGCGTTTGGCTTGACTGTGCGCCCGAAAGAAACGCGCCCCAGTAACGACTCCATTAAAAAACGCGTGCATGAATTATTGGAGCTAGTGCAGTTGGATTGGTTAGCAGATCGCTATCCACATCAACTGTCCGGTGGCCAACGTCAACGTATCGCTTTAGCGCGTGCGCTTGCAGTTGAGCCAAAAGTGCTGCTACTTGATGAGCCCTTCGGTGCGCTCGACGCAAAAGTGCGCAAAGATTTACGCCGCTGGTTGCGCCGCTTACATGACGAGTTGCACATCACATCTATTTTCGTGACGCACGATCAAGAAGAAGCGATGGAAGTTGCCGATAAGATCGTGGTACTGAATAAAGGTAATATCGAACAAATAGGTTCACCGGATGATATTTATAACAATCCTGCCAGCCCCTTTGTGTATGACTTTATCGGCCAGGTAAATTTATTTCACAGCCGCGTTGATAACGGTTGGGCTCACATTGGCGATTACAAACTGCCCGCTCCCGAACACAACAGTGTTAAGGATCAAGCAGCTATCGCCTACGTGCGCCCACACGATATTGAATTGAGTGAATCTAATAGTGATGGCGCAATCGCTGCACGCGTTGCCCATGTGAGCACCGCTGGCTCGGTTTTGCGCATTGAATTATTGCATCAACTCAGCAATGAAGCTCTGCACGTAGAATTACCGCGCGCGCAAGAACGCAGTTTGAACTTGACAGTAGGCTCTGCCATTTATGCCCGCCCAACCAGTTCAAAAATATTCTTACAGAAATAATTTTTTGTAATTACCTTCATGGTGGGCGCTTGCCCACCATGTTTATTTCGTCAAAATTCTCCGCACCAAAATCAACAATACAAGCACCATTCCTTTCAATAAGTATCCTCAACAGAACCTTAAGTAATAACTCCTATCCTGCCGGGCATTATCTGTTTAATTAACACTTAATTAGCGCAAAAAACGCCACTAATTGTTATTTATTAAACAGGTTTTTATTTGTAAATTAGTTATAAGTTTATAGATTTAAATTCCTTATTAAGGCTGCTATAAACGTCTAGAATGCGTGCATTAATAATGATTTTCACATCGCATACTAAGTTGAGGAACCATCGTGAGTCAGGAAAATAAACAACCGGTTCTCTTATCCCTGGAAGGAGGCAACGCACAACCGCTCTCAGTACGAGCGAAGGCGTTAGTATTCTCCGATCCTATTTCTGCCACCTTACTTGAATATATCGAGCGCATCGCCCCCAGCGAAGCGCCGGTATTAATTGGCGGCGAAACAGGCACAGGCAAGGAGTTAGTCGCAAGACACATCCATTTATTAAGTGGCCGTAAAGGCCCGTTTCTCGCGGTGAATTGCGGCGCTATTAGCGACCAATTGGCAGAGAGCGAATTATTTGGCCACGAAGCAGGTTCATTTACCGGCGCCGTAGGCAAACGCGAAGGTTGGTTTGAAGCAGCGAATGAGGGCACACTATTTCTTGATGAAATTGGCGACCTGCCCTTACCACTTCAAGTAAAACTTTTGCGTGTGCTGCAAGAGAAAGAAGTGGTGCGTATTGGTTCACGCAAAAGTATTCCAGTTAATGTGCGCTTGGTAGTAGCGACCAACGTTGATTTGGATTACGCCGTATCGGCCGGACATTTTCGCCGCGATTTGCTCTACCGGATTAATATCGCGCAAGTAAAACTCCCACCACTGCGTGAACGACCAGGTGATGTATTACCGCTCGCTGAACATTTTTTGAAAGTGTATAGCCAGCGCATGGGTTATCGCCAACCACAATTTTCTACTGGTGCTGTTGAATTGCTGCTGACCTATTCCTGGCCTGGCAATATTCGCGAATTAGAAAATGTGGTGCACTTTGCACTACTGGTTTCCAGTGGCGACAAAATTGAACCCGCGCATTTAAAAGTAACTGGCGGATGGAATACCGGTACCAATCATCAACAATTACCCCAACCAGTACATCAACCATTGCACAACACGAATGGGCAGAACCCTAATTTCAACAACTCAGGTTTTGGAACGCAACACGGCTCGCTGAATGGCTCCGACTTTAGTTCAGGTAATGGTTCGGGCAATGGTGATGACCCTATGACTGCTATTGCTAAACAATTGCGCAAATTGTTTACTGAGCAAGGCGATAGCGATCACTTTGACAAATTGGAAAGTTTGATTGTGCATGAAGCGTTTTCTCATGTGCGCTCCAATCAAGTTCACGGCGCGGCCTTGTTAGGAATTTCACGCAATGTAATGCGCACCCTGTTAAAACGTCACGGTTTACTCGCCGATACTGGTTTCAGCCGCGTTAACGATGGTACAGATCACGACGATGAATTACATAATCTGGATGCGAGCTTTGCGCGCTAATAGACTGTAAATGGATGCAACGTTTGACACCAATAAAACTCACAGTGAAGTAGAAACGCACGCCGCTAGAATCCGCAACAGCGGGATTCTAGCGCGCAGTGCAAATCTGCATAGCGTGTTTGAATATTTATACAGCTGCCATATCAATGGTAGAACGCCCAAGGAATTGGAAATTGCCATTGAAGGCATGGGGCGCGAAAAATCATTTGATGCAACACAAGATGCGGTAGTGCGTGTTTATGTGCATAAATTGCGACGCAAATTAGATGAATTTTACGCACAACAAGGAAAAGATCTTTCACATCGCCTACTCCTACCCAAAGGCGAATATCGGCTAGTACTGCAGCCGCGCGAATCAACCGCAATCACTTCAATATCTGCACAACCCACTGCTCAACCAGAACCCACTGCTCAGGTCAAAACAAAACCCACAAAAATTAACCTTCTGCTCGCAGTAACAGTATTTATATTGTTATTACTTAATCTATTTTTTATTCTGCACGGGCGCACTATTTTTTCTGCTGAGACTACGCTACGCAATCAACCGTTATGGCAGCCGCTATTCGTCGATGATCGCCCCATACTGTTGGTACTAGGTGATTATTTTATTTTCGCGCAAAGCAATAGTAACGGTAATGTAAAACAGCTAGTACGTGATTTCGAGGTAAATTCTCCGATGGAGCTAGCCAATTATTTACAACTTAATCCGCAAGAAGCGGAATATAAATTTGATATTGGTTTAAGTTACCTGCCCACCAGTACAGCTTATGCCCTGAATAAAATTAGCCCTATCCTCAATGCCCCGGATAAAACTGTTCAGGTTATTCTCGCGTCGCAATTAAACCCTGAGGCCTTACGCAACTCCCATATTGTGTATATCGGCCATCTCAGTGGACTTGGGCTATTAGCTGATGCTGTATTCGATGTATCGGGTTTTACGGTAGGCAGTGGCGGTTTTGACGAACTCGTCGATTCCAGCAATGGAAAAACCTACATCAACAGTAACGGAATGCCTGGTGAACATTCAAAAAACGGGCAGCATCTCGCTTACCTTGCAGCCTTTAATGGCCCTACAAATAATCGAATCATTGCTGTGGCTGGTTTTCGCGATGCGGGATTAATTGAATTAAGCAATATCATAACCAGCGAGAAAAATGTGGCCGAATTAAGCACTCAAGCCATATCGTCTAATTTTGAAGCCATTTATCAAACCACCGGTTTTGGACAGACAACGACACCAGCAAAAATAATTACCGTAAAATCCATAAAAAATAATCGTTAACAGCAGCTTAACGTTAACGATCATCGCAATAACTGTACTTAACTGGATTACCTGTCTCATATTCCACACTCTAGCAAAGACAGCGGCAGTAAAAACAAGCCCTGATTTTTCTATTTTGTTAGAGAACGCCATGAACAAACTACCTTTAATCACTGCGCTTATTGCCGCAGCGCAATGTACAGCTCCGCTGGCAGCATCGAGCGATGACCAAAATCATACAGAGACTGCCACATTAGAAACTACTCTTGTGCTCGGCCATCGCTTAAATCAATTAGGAAAAAAAATATCGGCTGCTGAAGGCATCATCGGCAGCGCGGATATTGCCAATCGCCCGGTATTACGCTCAGGTGAGATTCTGGAATTTGTACCGGGCATGGTGGTCACCCAACACAGTGGCTCCGGTAAGGCCAATCAATATTTTTTGCGCGGTTTTAATTTGGATCACGGCACCGATTTTAATACCAGTATTGATGGTATGCCGGTCAATATGCGTACCCACGGCCACGGCCAGGGGTACACCGATTTGAATTTTATTATTCCTGAATTGGTGGGTAGTATTGATTATCGCAAAGGCGCCTACTACGCCGAAGTGAGTGATTTTTCTAGCGCAGGCGCCGCTGCATTCAATTTAAAAAATTCGCTGGGCGAAAATATTGTCTCAGCTACTCTGGGTGAAAATAATTACGGCCGACTTTTCACCGCTGGAGAGATTCAGCTTGATAACGGTTTATTATTGCTCGGCCTTGAAAGCCAAATATCTGATGGACCGTGGACGGACATTGAAGAGGATATCGATAAACTTAATGTGAATGCACGTTATGTGCGGCCAATCGCCGAAGGCAGTTTTTCCCTCACTGCAATGGCTTATGATAATAGCTGGAACTCCCCTGACCAAATTCCTGCCCGCGCAGTAGCGCAAGGATTGATTGATAGTTTTGGCTCACTGAACACTACTAATGGTGGCGAATCAAGCCGCTATAGTCTCTCGGGGAATTGGCGCTCCAAAAACTGGAATGCCAATGTTTATGCAATAAAATCCAAATTGGAATTAATTGCAGATTTTACTTATTTATTAGATGATCCGATTAATGGCGATCAATATCAACAGCTAGATGATCGCACCATCTTGGGTGGTACTACCTCGCGCCAGTGGGATGTAGAATTATTCAATACAGATGTCACGCACAAACTCGGCGGTGAATTTCGTTACGACGATATTGCCAATGTTGGTTTATACAAAACCAAGGCGCGCGAACGCTTAAGTACAGTACGTGAAGATGCCGTTAAAGAAAGCTCCGGCGGCCTATTTAGCCAAACCAGCTTTGCGCTAAGTGAGGCATTCCATTCTTATGTCGGCCTTCGCTACGATTATTACTACGTTGACGTAGACAGTAATATCGCGCCTAACAGTGGCACTGCAGATAAAGGGAAGCTGAGCTTTAAAGCCGGTGCCACCTATTTATTTAATGAAAATCTGGAAGGATTTATCAATACAGGACAAGGTTTTCACTCCAATGATGCGCGCGGTGCAACACTGACACTCGACCCAGTTACACTAGAACCAGCCGACGCTGTAGAATTGATAGTTCCCTCAACTGGAGCCGAGATTGGTATAAAGATTTTTGATGCCCAGCATTTTAATATCTCCACCTCATTATGGTATTTAGAGTCTGAATCGGAATTAATTTTTATTGGCGATGCAGGTCACAACGAAGCTAGCCGCGCTTCTAATCGTGTTGGTGCAGAATTGGCAAGTTATTTTTGGTTTGAAAATAAATGGAGTCTCGATGTCGAGCTCGCTTGGACGCGCGCACGTTTCGCTGAAAATACCCAAGAAGAAGGGAAATACGTGGATGGCTCAGTACCCTTTGTCGCCAGCACGGGTATCAGCTACGGCGGCCAAGGTAATGGGCTGCACAGCTCATTGCGCTATCGCTATTTCGGCGCCCGAGTTTTGGAAAGTTTTAACGATGTAAAAGCAGAATCTACCAGCACGGTAAATTTTGGTATTGGCTATCAGTGGGATGTAGTGAATATAGAATTGGAATTATTTAACCTGCTAGACACCAACGCCCATGATATCGATTACTACTATGCATCACGTCTGGCTGGTGAACCGGAAGAAGGTATCGACGATTTACACTACCACCCCGTAGAACCAAGAACACTACGAGCCAAGATTGAATATCGGTTTTAGATAATTATTCATACAGGCATTAATAAAAAACCGTCGCGATAAAATTATCGCGACGGTTTTTTAGGCGAAAAAAACTGTTAAGTGCTTTTTTCAGTCACAAACGACAACTTTGAAATCCCCGCTTTTTCAATCAACACCATCACTTTTGCGACAGTGCCATAGGGAACCACTTCATCTGCATTCAAGTTCAAACGAATTTCCGGATCTTGTAACTTGCGGCTCGCTAACTCGCTTTCAATTACATCCAGAGAATATTCATCTTTATCGAGATAAATTCTGCCTTGATCATCAATGCTCAGCACCACAGGTTTTTTCGGCTCTTCGATCTGCACAGTTGTTTCAGTGTCAGGCAGATTTACTTTAATCGCGTTGGTCATGAGTGGCGCGGTGATGATAAATACCACCAGCAACACCAACATTACATCAACCATGGGCGTAATATTGATTTCACTCAATACTTCATCGCTATCACCGCCACCACTTGAAATTGCCATTATGCAAATACCTCTTTACCGTTGTCGGATTTTCCACCCTCAGCTTTACTGGCATCGCGCACTGGTTGTGCTTGACCAGCTTTAATGACTGGCGCAGTAGCTTTGATACGGAAACCTGCTTTTTGTACCAAGCTGACAAAATCCGTGGCGAAATCATCTAAATCGGCAGCAGTTAATTTCAAGCGGCGCAAGAAAAAGTTGTACGCCAATACCGAAGGTACTGCGACCGCGATACCGACGCCGGTTGCAATCAATGCTTCACCAATCGGGCCAGCAACTACTTCAATACTCGCCGATTTGCTCGCGGTGATTGCGGTGAGCGCTTGAATAATCCCAAACACTGTACCGAACAATCCAACAAAGGGGGCGGTATTACCAATAGAAGCTAGAATTGCCAAACCATTTTCTAATGAACGACGCTCCTTCTGGATTTGCTGGCGCAAATGACGCTCTAATAAGTCCTGACGATCCCAACTGTGCTCCAAATCATGGGCTTGGCTAGAATCAGCATTGCGTAAGGTTTGAAATCCAATTGCTGCAACACGCGCAGTGGCTCCTACATATTTTTCCAATGATGCAGCAGCATGCAAATCAGGGGCGCTCCAAAACGTTTTGGTAAAGCGACGATTCTGACGCGATAACAAGATGTGTTGGATAGCTTTAATGACAATTAGTGTCCAGGTAATGATTGAAAAAGCGATCAATGCCCACAGGGTCCACTCAACGATATGTTCGTACAACTCACTCATGATAAATACACCTAAAAATAACAAATTAATAAAAGATAAATTTAACGAAAAAATATTGCTAACCGATAGCTACACAGGGTTAACCGTTAGAAAGTTTGAAATCAATTGGTACCTCAACCCAGGAGTCTACTGGTGTATCGCCCTGCTTGGCAGGCACAAATGACCAGCGTTTTACCGTTTGAATCGCTGCGGTATCCAACACTTTGCGACCACTCGATGTTTTTATTTCCACACTCGAAGGTTTGCCATTACCCAATACATGAACATTTAAAATGACCGTACCTTCCCAGCCGCGCTCTACCGCTTGCTCAGGATATTCCGGTGCTGGGTTGCGCAAATAACCAGGGTTTGCAGTAGCTGGTGTTATTGGCGGCGGCGCTGGTGGGGCAACTGGCGGTGGCGGCTCCACAATTTTTTCCACAACGGGTACTGGTGTTGGCTCTACCGGTTTAGGCTTTGGTTTTTCTACAGGTTTTGGTTTTTCTACTTTGGGCGGTGGTGGCGGTGGTAATTCTTCTGGAATTATCGGTGCGGGCGGTTGCTCTACCGGCGGACGATAAAGCTCTACCGTCATCGGCGGGATTTCGGCTTGGGTAATAGGCACTTCTGGCTTGAAATAAAAATAGGCAAAAACAGCAAAATGCAAACCTACAATTAATAACAGCGCGAGACTAGTGAATACACCTTTGTATTTTGGATAAACCAATACAATTTGTTTATCACGATTAAATTCACGCGGAATTAAGGCGACAATATCAGCGGATTTTCGTGGTGCAGTTGCTGGCGCAGTGGTACGTAATACATGTCGCGCATGGCGGCGATCATAACTATGTGGTTCAGAGTAAGCGTGAGCACTCATAAATTTCTCCCTAGCCTTACTGGGTCAACAGAAGTCGCTTGTGACGACAGAAATTACATCGATGAGTGAGCCATTCAACAGCATCGTGTGCTGTAGCAATGACTCTCTGCTATCAGGTATTTAGCAGCATCTATGCCAGAGTGATGAAAAGAGTTTGTTTTTCTGCAAACGCTTGAAAGCAGTGGAGTTATCGCAGAGTAAAATTGCCAAGGCAATAATAAAAATTAAAATCCAGCCATTAATTGCTGTTATATACGCAGCTAATTTGTTGATTTATCAGCAGGTAATTTTCGTAGAAAAAAAAGCGTATTGTGGAAAAATGAACAGATGAACAGATGAACAGATGAACAGATGAACAGATGAACACCGCCTGCTGTTAGATGGTCCAGTAGGATTATTGAACTTGCACATCCGGTTTATAACTCCAATGTGGAGTAACTAATAAAATAACCAATGAAATAAAGGCAACGGTAATCGACAACCAAAGTGCGATTGGTGTATCGCCAATACGTTCAGGATATATTTTAACTACTGCACCCAAGCCAATTGCATTTCCACCTGCGACTAATACTGCGGCCGCATAATCATGAAAGCGACGCGCTTTGTTAGCCCCCACAGCCCAATTCGGGTGAGTGTTATAGCTGGGCAGTTCTTCATGCGCATTATTTAATTGTTCCAGCGCAGAGAGAAATCGGCGCAAATTGGTAATCGCCCGCTCCGCTTTATAATTCAAAAATGCCAGGCAAATAGACGAAACCGGAAACCCGGCAATTAACCATTCAACCGGCACATCTGCACTGCCTTCTCCCGGTTTAAGTGCAACAAGCGCCGCTAATAAACTCACCACAAGAGTGACGTATAAAGCCAGCGCCTGTTGCCGCTGATTAATTCGTGCATTGACTTCTTGATAGGCCGCAATAAAACGATAATTTGCATCGACGATGTATTTTGTTGTCATGAATTTTTTTACACCAATAAAAATTTCGAAAATAAAATGCAAAAACGACAAAGGCGCACATGGCACCTTTGTCGTTATGAAATAGCGCACCGACTAGCAGTGCAGCACAATCTTTTTATGTTAAGCGCGAGGATCCGGCGTTAAACGCAAATAGGGTTTAATCACTTTGTAGCCCTTAGGGAAGCGGCGCGCTATTTCATCCGCGTCTTGCAGTGCGGGAACAATCACCACATCTTCGCCCGGCTTCCAATTGCCCGGTGTTGCCACTTTGTGATGCTCTGTTAATTGCAATGAGTCAATCACACGGAGAATTTCATCAAAATTTCTACCGGTACTGGCGGGATAGGTAATGATTAAACGAATTTTTTTCGCGGGATCAATAATAAATAAAGAACGCACCGTCAGTGTCGCACTGGCATTAGGATGAATCATGTCGTACAGAGTTGCTACTGAACGATCTGCATCAGCAAGAATGGGGAAATTAACCTGGGTTAATTGTGTCTCGTTGATATCGTTTATCCAACGGTTGTGTGAATCCACTGCATCAACACTCAATGCAATCGCTTTTACATTGCGCTGGGCAAAATCATCTTTCAATTTTGCGGTTAAGCCCAACTCGGTGGTGCACACGGGAGTGAAATCAGCTGGATGCGAAAACAATACACCCCAACTATCGCCCAACCATTGATGAAAACTAATCGGGCCTTGGGTGGACTCTTGCGTAAAATCGGGGGCTTCATCGCCTAAACGTAAACTCATTATTCTCTCCTAAAAAATATTCTATTAATGAAGGTACTGTGCGGTGAGTGCCATGGTAGGAGTTTAACGACATGAACAAAAAGAATTTTTCGTGCTTTGCTTAGAACCAAAGCATGGGTAATACCGATCAAAAACCCCTGCTGTGCAAGTTATAAGCTGAGAATAAGTGAGTATTTCTCAAAGTGAATACAGGCGGATATGATGCCTATACCCAACACTGGAACGGAAATGCTTTGCATGAAAATTCGCGACCTCGATCTATCCGATAACGCAGTCAACCAGGAACACGAAGCCTTTGGTATTCCTCCGGTAGAACAAATTCCCCTTCATCCGATTATTCGCACCGCTGTCTGGTTTGCAATTCTGACACTCATCGGCCTTGTCGCACTCGGCGCAGCCCAGATATTTGGCAGCAGTTGGAATGAGGGTCTGGCCACCATCAAGCTCACCCTTAATGACTCCATGTTTTGGAACGCTTTATTAGTGGGCTTGCTGGCACAAATAGTTGATGGCGCACTTGGCATGGCGTATGGACTTACTTCAACCAGTTTTTTATTAGCGACTGGCGCATCACCTGCATTAGCGAGTGCATCGGTACATATGGCAGAAGTATTCACTACAGGAATATCGGGAATCTCTCACGCAAAATTCGGCAATGTCGATAAAAAATTATTTTTGCGCTTGTTGATTCCCGGCATTGTTGGCGGCCTACTGGGCGCATTGCTCGTCACACAAATTGATGGCAATACTCTTAAGCCATTCATCACTGTCTATTTATTGCTGATGGGCGTTTATGTATTAAGCAAAGCATTCCGCAAACATATCACCGCGCGCAAAGGCGAAGCCAAACACGTTGCCAAACTGGCCTTGCTTGGCGGCTTTGTTGATACCTCAGGCGGCGGCGGTTGGGGGCCAGTAGTGACCACCACATTGGTGGGCACAGGTCATGATCCGCGTACAACAATTGGCTCGGTGAATTTTGCAGAATTTTTTCTGACCCTTGCCAGTGCCGCTTCATTATTTATTTTGGTAGATGAAACTATCTGGCATGTAGTGGCAGGCTTGATTGTGGGCGGATTATTCGCCGCACCTTTTGCGGCTTATGCGTGCAAAAAATTCTCCACCAGAACCTTGCTGATTTTGGTGGGTTTATTGATCAGCGGTATATCACTATTCAATCTGTATAAGGCACTTATCGGCTGATAAGTGCGCTCAAAACCCGTTATCAGGCAGATTGCTTATGGGTCTGCCTTTTCCTTTGTAGGGTTTTGATAGGCACGCGAATCCCGTAGAATGGCCGCCTGTTTTCCCTCAGCCGGTCACCCTCATGTCCAACACCCTTGAAGCCAATGACAGCCATACCCCAATGATGCAGCAATACCTACGCATCAAAGCCCAACATAAAGACGAGATGGTGTTTTATCGCATGGGGGATTTTTACGAGCTGTTTTTTGATGATGCTAAAAAGGCCTCCGAGATTCTGGATATCACCCTCACCGCGCGCGGCAAGTCCAACGGTGAACCAATTCCTATGGCGGGCATTCCGTTTCATTCGGCCGATGGCTACCTCGCCAAGTTGGTAAAAGAAGGTGTGTCCGTTGCGGTCTGTGAGCAGATCGGCGACCCCGCGACCAGCAAAGGGCCGGTTGAGCGCAAAGTGATGCGCATTGTGACTCCTGGTACCGTGAGTGATGAAGCGCTGCTGGATTCGCGCCGCGATAATTTATTGGTGGCGATACATCAAGCTGGCGATACGTTTGGAATCGCTTCACTGGATATGGCCAGCGGTCGCTTTTTGGTGTTAGAAGTAGACGGTTTGGAATCAGCGCTCGGAGAGTTACAGCGTTTAAGTCCCGCTGAATTATTAATTAGCGATCACATCACCACATCATCGCTAGTAGAAAACCGCAAAGGCTTGCGTCGCCGTGGGCCATGGGAATTTGATTTGGAAACGGCCGAGCGATTATTGATCCAACAATTTTCCACTAAAGATTTAGCCGGTTTTGGTTGTGATCATTTAAAAACTGCACTCTGCGCCGCCGGTTGTTTATTAAGTTACGCGCGCGAAACCCAGCGCACCGCTCTGCCCCATGTGCGCAGCCTTGCGCATGAAAATCGCGATGAAGCGGTGATTATGGACGCGGCGACACGACGCAATTTGGAATTGGATATCAATTTAACCGGTGGCGATGAACACACGTTATTTTCTGTGCTTAATCGTAGCGCGACCAGCATGGGTAGCCGATTATTGCGTCGCTGGTTGAATCGCCCGTTGCGAGATCTAAATTTATTAATTGGCCGACAAGATGCCATCGCCGAACTACAACACAATTATGCATTTGAAGTTTTTAATGGCATTTTAAAACGTGTCGGCGATATGGAGCGCATTCTTGGTCGCCTTGCCTTACGCTCAGCGCGCCCGCGCGATTTATCTCGTTTGTTGATGTCGATTGGCACCTACCCTGAATTGCAAAACGAACTGGCGCAAAAAAAATCGCCACAATTAAACAATCTCGCACAACAAATATCTACCTTTCCTGAACTGGTGGAATTGTTATCGCGCGCAATTATTGAAAACCCGCCAGTGGTAATCCGCGACGGCGGTGTAATTGCACCCGGTTACGATGCCGAGCTGGATGACTTGCGCAATATCAGCACCAATGCTGGCCAGTATTTATTGGATTTGGAAACGCGCGAGCGCGAGCGCACCGGCATTCCGACATTAAAAGTGGGTTATAACCGCGTACACGGTTATTTTATTGAATTGACGACGGCGCAATCTGAAAAAGCACCGGCAGATTATATTCGTCGCCAAACGTTAAAAAATGCCGAACGTTATATCACCCCCGAATTAAAAGAATTTGAAGATAAAGCACTCTCGGCGCAGAGCCGTGCACTCGCGCGCGAAAAAGCGCTTTACGAAGAATTAATTGATATTTTGAATGTGAAATTAATTCCACTGCAAGATTCGGCGGCTGCGGTTGCAGAGCTCGATGTACTCACCACACTCGCTGAACGCGCCGATGCGCTCGGGTTTTGTAAGCCAGAATTATCGTTGCGCGCGGGGATTAATATTGTTGGCGGGCGTCATCCGGTTGTTGAACAAGTTACCAGTGCACCCTTTGTGCCGAACGATCTGGAATTTAATCCGCAGCGCCATATGCTGATCATCACCGGCCCGAATATGGGTGGTAAATCGACTTATATGCGGCAAGCGGCATTGATTACGCTGCTCGCACACATTGGAAGTTTTGTGCCTGCGCAAAAAGCGACTATTGGAATTGTCGATCGTATTTTTACCCGTATTGGTTCAGCTGATGATTTGGCCGGTGGCCGCTCTACTTTTATGGTGGAGATGACTGAAACCGCCAATATTTTGCACAACGCCACCGAGCGCAGCTTGGTGTTGATGGATGAAATCGGGCGCGGCACCAGCACCTTTGATGGACTCTCGCTCGCATGGGCTTGCGCTAAACATCTCGCTGAAAACGTGCGCGCGTTTACCTTATTCGCTACACATTATTTTGAAATTACTACGCTGCCGGAAACAGTGACGGGTATAACCAACGTGCATTTGAATGCAACAGAACATAAAGACAATATTGTGTTCCTGCATAAAGTACAGGAAGGCCCCGCGAGTAAAAGTTATGGTTTGCAAGTAGCAAAACTTGCTGGAATTCCAGCACAGGTTTTAGCAGAAGCACAACAACAATTGCATTTGTTGGAAAACGGCGAACACCCTCACTCAATTAAATCTGCACCTGTTGCTATTACAGCACAGGAAACGCAATTTGCATCAACAACAATAGCGTCACCATTACAGTCTGGCCTTTTTGATGTTTTACCCAGCCCAGTGTTAGATGCGTTGAAAAAAATAAATCCTGACAACTTAACTCCACGCGAAGCATTGGAGCAGTTGTATCGATTGAAAGAGCTGTATTCAAAAGGAAAATAGGATTTATAAAGAACCATTCTCAACAATTGCTTTTTTGCCGCTGTTTTAGTGGTTTTTCTATAGACTTTAGCCAGCCAAAGCCTACCAAAAAAATCCTAGGCTGTTTAGAATGCGCGCTCTTGTTTTCGCAGGTTCTTTGCAAGGCCTGCTGACTATCGAATTTAGTTACTTGTGGGAGTCTCCTATGACTTTTGTAGTTGGGGAAAATTGCATCAAATGTAAGCACACAGACTGCGTAGAAGTCTGCCCGGTTGATTGCTTTTACGAAGGCCCCAATTTTTTGGTGATTCACCCGGACGAGTGCATCGACTGTGCTCTGTGCGAACCTGAATGCCCGGTTGGCGCCATCTTCTCAGAAGATGAGTTGCCCGATGACCAAGCGGTATTTTTGGAACTGAACGCCGAATTGGCGCAAGTCTGGCCGAATATCACCGAGATTAAAGATGCTCCTGCTGATGCGGAAGAATGGGATGGTGTCCCTGGCAAGCTACAACACCTTGAGCGCTAATTTGCTCGCTCGCCAAAACCGCGCACTGCGCGGTTTTTTTTCGCTTGTCTTTTGCCAATCAGATGAAATAACCGAGTGCGGCTGGCAAATCAGAGTGCTGTGCTACACTCATTGAAGTCTTCTTTAGACCCTATCTGTAAGCGATGCAAACCAATAACGAGGAACAAGCTATGGGGATCAACGACAAACCTTACAGCGAAAAGCGCGATTTTATCCGCATGAAAATTGGTGCACCTTTAAGCGCCAAGCTGGCGGCCGCAGAGGACACTATTGAAGGTTTATGTCTGGATTTAAGTGGTGGCGGATTGCAAGTAGAGACTAAACAACGCTTGGAAGTGGGCACAGAGGTAGAGGTAGAAGTCTCTTCTGGTCATGGCCACAACCCGACGCTGAAGGCCAACGCTAAAGTTGTGCGAGTAACAGCCACTGAGACGGACGGCTATGTAATAGGCTTGGTGATTATCGAAATGCTTTCCTGAAAGCAGCCCTACCCGGCTGCCTTACGACCACGGCTACTTCGCGTAGCCGTTAGTTAAAACTCCTCATCAAATTCCTCTTCACCAAAATCTTCTGTGCCGAAATCATCGGACACTTCACCGTTATTGATCAAGAATGCGCGCCGCTGTAAGTACACATCGCGAATAAATACATAGCGGTCACCGGAGATACTTTTCTCTAGCTCCAACAAACCCGCGCGCGTATCCATCAAGGAAAAGGCGAGCACTGTATTTTCGGTAGGAACATGATCTATGTAAGTCGTCGGACTGGTATACCAATCAACAGGCCTACCAAAACCATCGCGCAGCGTACTTGGCCCGAAGAATGGCAATACCAGATAGGGCCCTTGCCCTACCCCCCAGACTGCCAGGGTTTGGCCAAAATCCTCGGAGTCATCGGCAGGTAAATTCATGTACTGGGCGACATCCAACAAACCGGCAACACCGATCGTACTATTTAATAGAAATCGGCCGGTATCGTGCGCAGCACCTTTGAAATCACCTTGTAGTAATCCGTTGATAGTGTTGGGTACTTCGCCAACATTGTTAAAAATATTGCTTACACCCGTTTCTAAAGGATCTGGCATAACGAACTTGTAGGTTCTAGCCAAGGGTTTGATTGCCCAGCGATCGAGCGTGTCATTAAAGGTGAAGATTGCGCGGTTAAAACCCTGCCAAGGGTCAGCGCTCTGCTCGGTCTGCGCCAGACTGGATAATGGAAGGACAAAACCAAGCGAGAGAAATGTAAGTAAAGGCTTAAGCAGTGTAGATTTCATAAGGTTCCTGATGCGCAACAAAGGCGCGATGAAAGCGTTTCAGAAAGTAACGCCCCGAGGACGTGCCACTTTAACGAATCGCCTTGGCTTGAACAACCCAATTTAGTGCAACCAAGGCTCGGTAGTTACAAACTGCAACAATTCTGCTCATCTCAAATACGCTGTTCAGACAGTTATTTCATCCAAATACTCACCCACAGTGAAATATTTCAGACACATATCAGCAACAAAACCTTCACAAATTTGTCGTCCAAATTTCATATTTGTCATCAAAAATAGCGCCTCAACGCGAAGGCCATCACGATTCACGACAAATGGCGGCGTTCACATTTTCCCTTACACCCCTTGTGAAACCGAGAAGAGACTGACCACATGAAACTGAAAAATCTATTTGCATTGAATGTATTAGCGGCAACCTTGGCTGCCTGTGGTGGCGGTGGCGATATTAAATTGAACCCAAGCAATACTGTGACTGATTCAAACAACAACCACACTATTAATAACGGTGCAAGCAGCTCTTCAGTAGCAGCTAATCCTTGCGCTTCGTACGAAGCAGCCGGGCAAAAAGTTCAAGGTATTCTGAACGGAAGTAATTGTACTTATGGCGTCACCTTTGTGAGCGACACACGACCACTGACTACCGATTTAGAGATCCCTGCACTGCCAAATGGCGGTGTACATATATTCCAAGACAGCCTCTTCGTAGGTGAAGATGTTGATACCAACGCAATAACCGCAGGCACAAAAGTTCCTGCTGCCGGTGCTGGCCCCATCCTGACTATTAAAGCAGGCGCCAAGTTAGCGTTCAGCAACCCTGTCGATTACCTGCGTATTGCACGCGGCTCACAAATTTTTGCTGAAGGCACCAAAGAAGCACCAATCGTATTGAGCGCAACCAAAGATTTAATCGACAAAACAGCAACCGAAGCTGACCGTGGTCTTTGGGGTGGCGTACAGATTCTTGGTCAAGGTCTAACAAATAAGTGTACCGATGCAACCAACTGCCACGTGACCTCTGAAGGTCGCCCAGGCACTTACGGCGGCAACAACAATAGCGAATCATCTGGTGCCTTGCGCTATGTGGTGATTAAACATGCCGGTTATGAAGTTGTTGATGGCAACGAACTGAATGGTTTGACTCTGTACGCAGTAGGTTCAGGCACTGTAGTTGACTATGTACAAACCTATTCTACCCGCGATGACGGCTTTGAAATGTTTGGCGGTGCGGTAAACCTGAAGCACGTAGTGGCCGTTAACGTTGCCGATGACTCATTCGACTTCGCCGATGGTTATGTAGGTAATATTCAATTTGCCTTGGCAATTCACACGTCTGGCGCCAACCGCTGTATCGAAGGCGACAACACGGGTGAAGGCCGTGCCGATGGCATCCTACCAATGACTCACCCACGTATTTCTAACCACACATGTATCACCAGCGCAGTTGATACCAACCAAGGTACTATCCCAACGTCTAAAGGCGATTCTGAAGGCCCGCTGTTGCGTGAAGGTGTTCAGTTCGAGCTTTACAACTCTATTATCACTTCGAATGCCACCGGTATGTCCTCAAATGAGTGTTTTGAGCAAGACGATACCGAAGGCCCAGAAACTATCGATGCAATGGAAGCCGGTATTTCTGTTGTGAAAAGTACGTTGGTAGCCTGTAGCGAAGCCATCAAAACCGGAAAGGTTGATCCAAGCAATGCTGGTTTTAATGCTAAAACCTGGTTCACTGCAGCGGGCAATAACAACATCGTTATTGATTCTGCAGTCACCGGTGGCTTGCCTGCAACCATCATTAAAGACTTGGCAACTAACCCACGCGCCTACATCACTGCACCAACCATGGCCGATGGCAACATTGCCGCTATCAATGTAACCGTAACTGATGTAACCACCCTGTCTGCAGCTCCATCAATTACCACCGCACCTGTTGTTGGTACTAATGATTTCTTCGAAGCCGTGAACTTCATCGGCGCAGTGAGTGAAGCAAATGACTGGGTTTCTGGCTGGACTGTTGGCATGACTAGCAACTAATTAAGGGCACACAACACGCCTTGTTGCTGACAACGAAGAGAGGCGCCCTTGGGCGCCTCTCTTCTTGATAGCCCTCCAGTCAGACCAATGCATACAAGAAGGTTATTATCATGCAAAAACTTTTCATGAATCGACAAAAACTGTTTGTTGCCATCTCTGCAGCTTCACTTTCGATGCTATCCACCGGTGTAATGGCTCAAACCAATACTGAGCAACTAACCCCACCGCCACCAGCCATAGATGCACCGGTACTTGAAGAAATGCTCGTCACCGGTCGCCAACAGAGTGGCGCGCAAACCATTTCCCAAGAGCGCATGGAAGATGCTTTTGCAGCAGACTTAATGGGTTCAGAGCAAATTTCCCGCACGGGCGATTCCAACGTTGCAGTCGCATTGACTCGTGTAACGGGTGTGACGCTGAACCAAGGTAAATATGTATATGTACGCGGCTTGGGTGAGCGCTATTCCAGCGTACAACTCAACGGTGCCCAGGTGCCCTCTCCGGAATTGACACGCAATGTATTACCGCTCGATATTATTCCCGCCTCTATCGTCGATAGTTTAAAGGTTCAAAAATCTTATTCCCCGGACTTACCCGCACATTTTGGCGGCGGTAACGTTGATATCCGAACCAAAAGCGTCCCTGAGGAGTTTGTTTTCAATATCACTATCGGCACCGGTCAAAACACTGGCAGTGATAGCGACGACCTCACCTACTCCGGTGGTGGCAAAACTGATGGACTCCCCGCCAGCATCGACAAAGCCTTGGACACCTATCAAGGCAATATCGATATTAACGGTATTAGACGCATCCTAAGCACGCAAGTTGATGACAGCGTCACTCCCGCGCAAGCATTGGAATCTATTCACATCAATCGCGACCTCATGCTCGCGATCAATCGCGATGTAGGCATCCGCACGGATAAATCTGCTCTGGATCAAAACGGCGCAGTCGCCTTGGGCAACTCATGGGATATTGGCGAAGACTGGACTGTCGGCAGTATCCTCAACTGGTCCGAAAAAAACGAATGGCGCAATAAAGACCAGGAACGCAGAGGTGTAGGTGCTCCCGATGTCACCTATTCATCCATCAAACGTACCGTTGAAGACACTAAAGAGCTTGGAGCCATCGGCGTCGGAATTAACTATCAGGATACGCATAAGGTTGAAGCCAGTTACATGTTGATTGGCAACGAAACCGATGAAGCAGCCCTGACCTTTGCCCAAAACAGTAATAACAATCTCGCTGATGGCAACCAAAAAGTGACCTACGAAACACGCTATCAGGATCGCGAGTTAGAAGTCACGCAAGCCACAGGTAAACACAGCTTTGATCAGCTGGCTGGCGACACGCTGGGCAATGTGGATATTGACTGGTTTTACTCGAACTCCAGTGTAGAAACCAATATTCCCGGCGCAGCAACTATCGGCGGCGACAACACGGTTGACCCCGCCACCGGAGAAGTCTTGAGCACGCGCATTACATCAAACTCGTCAGCCCAGTTCGCCTTTCTGAATTTGAAAGATGATGTCATCAGCAATGGCTGGAACGCAAAACTACCGCTCGCTTTTGACAATACAGAAATCACCTTGAGCGGCGGCTACAGCTATAACGATAAATCCCGTGAATACTACGGCTACACTGCCCTGATTGATGTTGGCGGCGGTGACTTTCTGGTAGGCACTCCCGGTGATGTTTTTACTGACAGCAAAATCAATGACCTGAATAATGATTTTACGCTGACCATGAGCCGTGGCTTTGGTACAGAAAGCTATGTTGCAGCGCAAATGACGGATGCATTTTACGGCATGGTCGATGCGACTTTTAACGATGCATGGCGACTGACCGCAGGCGCACGTTACGAGGATTTCCGCACCGCCGTATTGCCGATTGATTTACTCGATTACACCGGTGTCACACTGCAACAATTAATCAACAAGCTCGATGACGAGAACCAAACCTACGCGCGCCGCAACGATGATGTGTATCCGTCGATGGCATTGACCTTCATGAATGACGGTTTTATGTGGACTGAAACATTCCAGTTGCGCTTGAGCTACGCCAAAACTGTGGTACGGCCAGACTTGCGCGAATTGTCCGATGTTGTTTATATAGATCCAGAGTTGAATATCCGCGTAAAAGGTAACCCCAATTTACTCGACTCCGAATTGGATAACTTTGACATACGTGGAGAGTGGTATTTTGATGGCGGCAACAATCTGACTGCGTCTTTATTTTATAAAGACATCGCAGGTGCTATTGAGCAGAAATTGGAACCTGCTTCAGACAGCGATATCCTGATGAGTTTTTACAATGCTGAATCAGGTGAAATTTATGGCTTGGAACTAGAAGGATTATTAAACCTGGATTATGGTTTTTTCTTCTCTGGCAACCTCACCCTGAGCGATTCAGAAGTGGTTTCGTTGGACAATGCAGGTTTTACCAATGCAGTACGCCCAATGACAGGTCAATCAGCCTATGTGCTTAACGCACAATTAGGTTATGACTCGGATGATGGCAAGCACGGAGCAGCTCTCGCTTACAATATTGCCGATGAAAAGCTAGCCTTTGCTGCCGTCTTAACAGGGCACGATGATGCTTACGAGCAACCGTTTAGCTCGCTCGATTTCACTTACTCTTATTATCCAATAGAGCAACTAACCTTTAAGGCAAAATTGCGCAACTTATTAGATGAAGATCGTGAAATTACCCAGACAAACCGGAGCGGACAAAACGTGAAGATCCTCACTCAGGAAGTCGGTACAAGTATGAGTTTGGACATTAGTTATAACTTTTAAAAAAATATGGATTTTATTTAGCCACCTTCGGGTGGCTTTTTTTATGCGCAAAATTTCTAAATTATTTTTGTTTGCACCCAAAACTGTCACAAACTATTCACATTGGTGTGCTAGGCCGAGTGCTAATCTAACAATGAAGCCGGAAGTCAATGGCCCATAAGGGTGCAGATTACCGTTTAATGATTCACGAGGAGCACACAATGACTAAAAATATCCTAAAAAAAACAATTCGCTCACTGGTAATGCTAGCGGTTATTGCACCTATTGCGAGCTATGCAGCAGCTTATACTCCCGCTAAATTTGGTAACGCCGAAGCAACCTTGGGTAAACAAATTACCCTGCCAGCCTCATTTGGTGAAGGCGTAAAAACGGTAGCGGTTTATTGCCAAGCCGATGTAATGACAACCGGTAATATCAACAGTATTAATTGCTATGAAAATAGTCCGCTTGTATCTATGCAACAAGTGACTGAATCTGCACTTAAATCGGCGACGTTTGAGCCAGCAACCATTGATGGCAAAGTAGTTCCCGTGAGAATGCAATTACGCGTTGTTTATTCGCTTGGCGGAACCCAGGCACCGATTGTATTGCTGCCAAACCTTGGCACATTGCAAGCCCAATACGGCACGCACTATTACGCTCCACAAGAGCGCTTGGACACCAGCGATTGGTATGCCCACTACTCCACTAAAGAACACGGGGATGGGAAATTGTTTTTTGCCGAAGGTAAAACGACGCGCGTAATGGCCAACATTGAAGCGGACGGAAAAGTAGAAACTGTTAGTACTATTGAAGCGGCGTTACGTAAGCAAAACGATGCCGCCAATATTGAAAGCTCACTAAAAAAATCGCAATTCATTCCGGGATTTGTGCAAGATAAACCAACTGCAATGCACTACATCGCTGTAGTAAATTATCAAAAATAGCATTGTCACTTCACATGTAAAGAAACAAAAAGGCCGCATTAGAGCGGCCTTTTTTATTTCCACAAACTTATTTGTGGATACAGATTATTCAAGGCAACTAAATTCGATACTGAGCGCAATCCTACCCATCGCCAATGAACGATATTCTTCGCGCTCAATAGCAAAACCTTTCGCACATTTTTCCATGGCTTTGGGTAACAACTGGGTGCGCGCCAAGGCAACACTGGGCCATTGATCTACTTCAACTCTCAACATAAAGGGAATTACGCCTGACGTTGCTTTATTCGCAGAAGCCACTGCTACAGTTGCAGTTTGCGTTTTTACAGCGACAGGTTTTTCATCTGCTGTTTCCAATACCGCACCTTCACTACCTTGTTTAAATGCTTTGTGTAAAACACCGTTGAGGCCTTCGTCGGTATAATCACAATCTTGCTGATTTACATTCATTGAATCAGCGTCATCGACCGCATTACCACAATTGTCATCGGCATACACTTGCACCGCACAACAAGCGCTAATGAGGGCTACTAATATCACTTTCATCTCATCACCTCTTTGCTATTGATCAACATTGAGCGCAGCGCACAAATAATAAAGGGTGCCGAGGCACCCTTTATTTACACTGGTAAAAAATTACAACAATTAGAATTTGTAATCCATACCAACGCCAACATAAGTATCGTCACGTGGTGCAGTAGCCACTAACACATCGTTTTCTACTTTAGTGACGTAACCGTATAAGGTTGAGCTTTTGGTCATTTTGTAATCTACGCCAACACTGGCGCTTTCGCCATCAGCCATTTTCACTTCTGATTGGCCGTATTGGGTTTTCAGTGCCCACTTGTCAGTCACGTTCCACAAGGCAGATACAAACGCACCATCTTCTTCATCAGTTACACCGTTGTCGTAGTTTTCACCCAACAAACCGAATTGGAATGCACCCAGAGTAACGCGGCCAACCAAGCGAATCAGGTCTACACCTTCTGCTTCAACATCTTGATCCATTGCAACAGCAACATAAACAGCAGGAGTGTTGAAACCTACAGACACAGATACACCGTCATCTACGTCATCAGATTCTTTAGTGACATAAGCGATAGAACTGGTGAACGCACCCCAAGAAGCTGGAGTTACGTATTGAACGATATTGCTAGCGCGAATTTCGCCCCTGAAGATTTGAGTGATATCACCTTCCAAATCATTGAACAGGTCAACTTTTTCTTGTGCTACTTTGGTTGGGGTATCAAAGTTACCTGCCATGATCGTACCGGCAGAACCTTGCAAACCAACATAAATATTACGTTGCCCAAAGGTTTGGCCGTTTGAGCCAACACCATCATCTACTTCGGTTTGGTATTCGAATTGATAAATAACTTTTAGCTGTGAATTCACTTCTTCACCGCCTTTAATACCAATGCGTGAAGCATTGCTTACCAACTCAACTTTGCTGCCACCTACTTCTTCATCAGCATTTTGTACTGATACGTTGGCTTTACCGTAAACGGTAACGTCTGCCATTGCTGCAACAGGCAGAACAGATGCAATAACCAAAGCTAATAACGATTTTTTCATGGAGTCGTCTCCTAGAGTGTGTATTTTGCGCTCAATTCTTGAACACGGGGGTACTAGATATAATGTAAATAGTGACGTTTTTTGTTTCTGATTCATTGCCATTGTGTGAACAAAAAGTTACAGAAATATGACAAACGAGCCACTCATTGTTGCGGGCGGATTATATAAAGAAAAACAAGGCAGTTTTGTGATTAAACGGTGTTTTAATGTAAAAAATCGAAATTTTTGCACTAATTTTGCGCGTTTCATAACCAATACAGTAAGAATGCAATTTATGGTGCCTATTTAAGGGCACGCATTAATCAATATGGCTAATGATATCCAGCACAAATAACTCATGAATTAATGCCTCCGCTTCACTAATCAGAACATCGAGATGACTATGCTGCATTTCTGCTGCAATAAGGTGGATATGATCAACAAGGCACACATGAGTATTAGCTTGAAGTAGATGTAGCAAACGCAGCGTCATGGAATTTGCGGCCATAAAACAAACTTTATCAACGCGGTTGCGATAGACCACCAACTGTGTTTGCTCTGGTGTTGCGGGTTGATAACTAGCAGATATTTTATGCACCGGATATTGATAACTGAGACAAACGACTAAAGGCGAAACCCGTGGCATAGACTTCAGCGGCTCACGTGGATAACTCGATGCAGGCGGAATATCAGCTTCACTGACATCCAGCGCCAATTCGATCCATTCATAATGTGCAAGCTCAAGCAGAAATACCGGGTCTTCTTCAAGCACTCCGCGCTCTTGCATTAAATAGTGCAAAAATTCGTCACTGATTTCTAAAAAATACGGCGTTTGGCAGCGATGTCGAGAAATAAAATCGCGAATTAACGCATGCCACTGTTGATCACTTAATAACGAGCGAATCACTGGAAATACAGTAGCGATAAAATTTTCGATGTTGTTATAAATCAAATCACGATAAATCCCCATCCGCCGTTCTTCTATTTCCAGCGGAGCAGGATACTCATGTGGCGCACGCAAATGTTTAGTAAATGCCAGCTGGATTTCCTGAAAGTGTTTCATCGTGCAATCGACGCCGATAAATATTGACGCTGTTTTATTTCATCCAACTCCGCCAATAATTCCGGTAATGGTGGAATATTAAAATCCCGTTCCAACAATGTCGGTTTCACGCCAAATAACTCATAAGCTTTGCTGAGTAGATCCCACACTGATGCAATCACTGGCGCACCGTGAGTATCCACACGTAAATCATCAGCTTCTTGGTAGTGGCCAGCAATATGAATATAGGCCGTGCGCTCGCCGGGTAAATTGGCGAGAAATTCGTAGGGGTTATAATTGTGATTAATACTGTTGACGTAGATATTATTTACATCAAGCAAAAGTGCGCAATCTGACTTTTTAATCACCGCATTGATAAAGTCACTCTCCGTCATTTCTTGCTGTGGCGCACAATAATAAGAGGAGTTTTCAATCGCGATGCGCTGCCCAAGAATATCCTGCGCCTGTTGAATACGTGCAGCCACATAATCAACCGCCTCTTCTGTAAATGGAATCGGCAATAAATCGTAGAGCTGGCCATCATCGCTGCAATAGCTTAAATGCTCGCTGTAATAGCGAATGCCATGGTCGTGCATTAATTTTTTAGTAGCAAGCAGTAAATCGGTATTGAGCGGTGCAGGTGAACCCAGTGAGAGAGACAAACCATGACATACAAAGGGAAACCGTTCGGTATAAGCGCGGAATTTTTTACCGAGGCGACCGCCGACATTAATCCAATTCTCCGGAGCCACTTCCATAAAATTTATATCGTTAGGTGTAGTTTGATCAAGGGTAGTAAATAAAGTCCGGCGCAGACCTAAACCTGCGCCGGAAATTGCAGCGGAATAATTCATCAAAGAAGTCTTAACTGTTACTACTCAGCTTTTGGTGCTGAACTGGATTCTGCTTTTTTATCGGCGCCACATTTACCCTCACCACATTTTCCTTCGCCTGCCGCTTTTTTCTCTGCGCCGCATTTACCTTCGCCGCACTTACCTTCATCTTCCGATTTTTTATCGGCACCGCATTTAGCTTCGCCACATTTGTGCTCGCCATCTGCTTTATCAGAGTTATCCGCAAGGGTGTAACCCGAATTCAGTGATGTAGCAGAAAAAGTAGTTTCCGCTGATGCCATTGGCACCAAAGCCGCCGAAGCTACGAAAGCGGCACCGAACAACGCAGACATAGAGGAAATTTTATTGTTCATTGTAAACTCCAGAATATTGAGTGTGATAAAGACTATTTATGCATAGAAAAAAAGTATAGCCACAACAGGAAAACTCGCATCCACCACTACTATTGAGGGTGGCTAGTTACGAGAAGTCGTATGCTTACTTATTAGCTAGACGCCGCAAGATTTACTTTGTTACAAACTATTAAACAAATTTTCCCCTTACTGTTAACCCTGAGCCAATAACATTGCCTCTTCCCATTGCTTGCTCATGCGCTTATCGGAGACCGGTACTTGGGTTTTGAGTGTTTGTGCAAACAGCGAAATACGTAATTCTTCAATCCACCAACGGTAATCCATCAGCGCCATATTCTGCACCAATCGATAATCACCTTCTTTAGCCAGATAATCCACCAGCCGCTGCCAGTGCGGTGCAACTTCCGCTAGCTGAAGTTTATCTTTTTGCGGATTGAGCGCCGCTTTCTCCAGGCGCTGCTGAATGCCGCGCATATATTTCGGGTATTGCTGTAACCACTGCTCTGGCGTCTTATAAATAAGACCAGGATAAAACAATTGCGTTAATTGTTGATTGATATCGCCGATTGTAAACGCCAACATCAACATATTCTTTTGTTGCTTCACTTGCTTTTTAACATCAACTAACAATTTCAAACTGCTGACCAGATGGTTTGCTAAATTCTGGGCGTGAGCAATTAACTTATCCTTAATAAGCGTTACGCGCTCGTCAAACGCGACTTTAGTGCGCGGCAAATGTTGCTGATCAGGAACTGCAAGTTGTTTGATCGCCGCCATAATTAAATCGTCAGCCACTTGCTCGCGGTTACCAATGCCTGCCAATGTCAATGTAACCTCCTGTCCCTTTAGTAATTCTTTCTGTAAATATTTAACAGTTTGCGCCAGCGATAAATACACCAGCCGCGCAAGCCCACGTTGGGTTGAATCCAATGCTTCTAGCGGGTTATCCAATACCTGCAAAGCAACCGAGGATTGTTTATCAACCAATGCCGGATAAGCGCGAATACTGATTCCACCGCGTGGCAATTGGATCGCTTGTGGCAATGCATCAAAATCCCATACAACAATTCCATCGCGCTCAATATTGGTTGCAGCAGATTGGATATTTTGTTGCACACGCTCGCGGTATTTATCGCGCAATGGTGTCAAATCGCGGCCACTGGCGATAACTTTACCTTTGTCATCCACAACATGAATATTAAAGCGGTAATAATCATCAACGTTAGTTTCAAGCCAAGCATCTTTAGATACATCAACACCTGTCAGGCGCTTTAATTGCAGCCCCAGCGCTTCGGTTAATGGTTTGTTGTCGGGCGATAAGGTCGCAAGAATTTTATCAACTACATCTGGGACGGGCACAAAATGTTTACGCACAGTTTTAGGTAGGGATTTAATCAGGCCGATACATTTTTCACGCAGCATGCCCGGTACTAACCATTCCAAACGCTGCTCCGGTACTTGATGTAAAACACTCATAGGAACATGAATACTCACTCCATCAAAAGCATGGTTGGGTTCAAAATGGTAACTGAGAGGAAACACCATACCGCGCCATTCCAATTCATTAGGGAATTGCGCTTGAGTGATATCGCCTGCACCGTGGCGCATTAAGACTTCGCGCGTCAGAAATAGCAGCTTCGGATTTTCCTGCTCCACCTTTTTGCGCCAAGCTTCAAAACCGGCGAGATTGAGTACCGACTCAGGAACGCGCTCATTGTAGAAATCAAAAATCACCTGCTCGTCCACCACAATATCGCGACGGCGCGCTTTGGATTCCAGATCTTCCAATTCTTTTAACAGCTGCTGTTGATGCGCAAAAAAATCCGTATCAGGATTTTTATTCTGTAAGCTTTTCCGTTTGGGATGCTGATCGTACTGCCCTTCCACTAACGCAGCGCGAATAAATACTGCACGGCACTGCTCAGGATCTATATGGCTGTAGCTGACGGATTTTTTCTCAACGATCACTAATCCATAGAGCGTAATTTTTTCAAATACCATTACTTGGCCACTACGGCTGTCGTAATGCGGTTCAAAATGCTGCCGTTTAACTAAATGTTCTGCTGCAGCAATTATCCATTCCGGTTCAATTTTTGCGACCGTGTGAGCAAACAACTTGGAGGTTTCAATCAGCTCTGCGGCCATAATCCATTTAGGTGTTTTTTTGGCGAGCGATGAACCAGGGAAAATGCCAAACTTGCGATTGCGTGCACCAAGGTATTCACGCTCTTCGTGATTAAAACCCAGGTTGCCGAGCAATCCAGTCAGCAATGCCTTGTGCACTGCTTCGTAATTCGCCGGTTCAGTATTTACCCGAATGCCCAAGTCTTTAGCGGCGACGCAAAGCTGATGATGCACATCGCGCCATTCGCGCAAACGTAAATAAGAAAGAAATTCTTTTTTACACAGTTTGCGCAATTGGTTTTGTGTGAGTTCTTGCCGCTGGGTTTCAAAATAATCCCACAGGTTTACAAAACCTAAAAAGTCCGTGTGTTCAGCCCAAAATCGGCGATGACTTTGATCAGCCGCTTGCTGTTTTTCTGCAGGGCGTTCGCGCGGGTCTTGCACTGAGAGCGCACTGGCAATAATTAATAGCTCACGTACACAGGACTGCTCCTGTGCGGAAAGCAGCATGCGTGCAAGGCGTGGATCCAGCGGCAATTTACTGAGTTGCTGCCCTACGGGAGTTAACTGGTTTTTAAAATTTACCGCATGCAACTCTTCGAGCAATTTAAAACCATCACTAATCAAACGATGGTCAGGCGGATCAATAAAGGGAAACTTATGGATATCGCCCATCCGCAATTGCAACATCTGCAAAATTACGGCGGCAAGGTTGGTGCGCAGAATTTCGGCATCGGTAAACGCCGGGCGCGAGTTAAAATCGTCTTCGCTGTAAAGGCGAATACAAATACCTTCCGCGACACGACCACAGCGGCCTTTGCGTTGATTGGCACTTGCTTGTGCGACAGGTTCGATAGGTAACCGCTGAACCTTGGTGCGATACGAATAACGGCTAATGCGCGCAAAACCCGGATCAATTACATAGCGAATTCCCGGCACGGTAATTGAGGTTTCTGCCACATTCGTCGCCAATACAATGCGCCGCCCGGTGTGGGGGGAAAATACTTTTTGCTGCTCGGCCAAACTTAACCGCGCATAAAAAGGAATGACTTCCATGTGTGCAAATTGTGCTTTGCGCAGTGCTTCAGCGGCCTCACGAATTTCGCGCTCGCCACTTAAAAAGATGAGTATGTCGCCGCCACGGGCGCCTGATCCGGTTTTTTCATGCAATTCAATCTCATGCACTGCATCGACAATCGCCGCATATTGATCCGGTTCATTGTCGCTTTCGTCGCCAGCTTCAAATTCATACAGCGGGCGGTACCAGACTTCCACCGGATAAGTGCGCCCAGAAACTTCAATGATCGGCGCATTATTAAAATGTTGCGAAAAGCGTTCGAGGTCGATAGTCGCCGAGGTAATAATTAATTTTAAATCAGGGCGTTTGGATAAGAGCTGTTTTAAATAACCGAGTAAAAAATCGATATTCAAACTGCGTTCGTGGGCTTCGTCGATGATGAGCGTATCGTATTTATTCAGGTAGGGATCATGCTGGATTTCTGCCAACAAAATACCGTCGGTCATCACTTTAATTAGCGTGTTTTCATTGGATTGATCACTAAAACGAACCTGATAACCGACTTTTTCACCGAGCGTGGTTTTTAATTCTTCGGCGATGCGATTAGCAACAGTATTGGCCGCAATACGGCGCGGTTGCGTATGGCCAATTAAACCGCTTACACCGCGCCCGATAGTTAAACAAATTTTGGGAATCTGGGTGGTTTTACCCGAACCGGTTTCACCGGCCAATATCACTACCTGATTATTAGCAATGATCTGTGCAATTTCATCGCGTTTTTCGCAGACGGGCAAATTAGGGAAGTCAATATCGGTGGGCACTAATTGCTGGCGACGCTGCGCTTCGGCTTGTGAGCGCGCTAATTGGCAATGCCATTTTTCCAAAATCTGTTCGTAAGGCTTTTCAGTACGCGCGAGTTTTTCAATCTCACCTAACCGGCGGATCAGATTGTGCCGATCGCGCCCCATCACCTTGACGATGGATTGTTTATAACTTAACCAGTTGTTCGACATATCAGCTCAGCTTGCTATCCGGTGCGATGTGGATTCATCGCACCGGTAAATAAGCGGGGGATAATACAGTGCAGGATATTAACGATTCAATCGATTGATCAGCCATGCGCGCAATTGGCGCGCCTGCAGATCATTAATGGGAGCCAATACGCCTTGTGCGACAGGGGGTATATTTTCTGCAGCGCGCGGCTGGTCAGAGAAAATATAAAAATCAAATAATGCCTTCCAGGCCATTTTTTCTTTTTCGGGCAAATCGCGAATACTGAGCATAGCGTGTTTCAACACGTTAATCGCAGGACCCATAAATGCGGGCACACTGCGCCACCAGTAATTGACCAGCACATTAAAGGTGCCCATACCTTCTACGTGATGCCACCACATGCTGGGAATGAACAGTGCATCTCCTGCATCCAGATTAGCCACCTGCCCCGCTGCAATCGCTTGGCGAAACCGCGGAAACTTTTCAAAATCGGGCTTGGCAAAATCCACCAAACTCACTTGTTGACCCGCCGGATTAAAATCCAATGGGCCAGGGTAAAGATTTTCTATCTGCTCCGGTGGAAACACGGTAAACCGGCGTTTGCCAACAATACTGCAGGCGAGATTATCTGGCGCATCATAGTGGCAGGCGATACGGGATTTATTGCCAATCCAGATGCTAACTAAAGCATCGGGAAAGGGAATGCTGACATTATTGTTTTGCTCACGCAGGCCCGGTAAACAGACATCGATCGTGGTCGAGCCAACATAAAATGTGGGGGGTTGCGGATTATTTTTATGCGCGAGAATTTGCTCCAGCACGACATCCAACCGAGTGCGGTCGGCGCGGTAATTCAGCGCACTCATTTCCTCGTTATAAAAATAGAAGCCATCATTTTCAGGTGCCCCGTAAAAAGTACCTACGGTTTTATCATCGTAAAAGGACAGCAGGTAGGCTATCGCCGCCTCATCCGACTCTACTCCAGCCTTAGCCAATGGCCAGTCGCGTGCAATACCTTTGAGAATCAAGGGCTGATCAGAAGCTAAAATTTCCGGGGGAATGTTATTCGGGTCTATACCGTGAATTTCTTTGACGTTAGTGGCGATATTTAACATGGAGATTAACTTCAGAGTGAGAGTAATGCGGCCTGCAAGGGCTAATGCTGAGTGGGGATTTTACGTTGTTAGCGGCTTGGGATGATAGGGTTAAGCACCAGAGATAAACCGGGAGCGGCAACCGCGCCCGGCTTTATCGGCCGAAACAGTTACTCCAACAGGCTGCGCAGCATCCACGCAGTTTTCTCGTGCAGCTGAATGCGCTGGGTAAGTAAATCGGCAGTTGCCTCATCGCTCGCCGCTTCTACAGAAGGATAAAGCGAGCGCGCAGTACGCACTACAGCTTCTTGCCCCTCAACCAGCAAGCGAATCATGTCTTGTGCCTTGGGAATTCCCTCTTCCTCTTTAATGCTGCTCAATGTCGCGTATTGCCTGTAGGTGCCTGGTGCGGGGAAACCTAACGAACGAATGCGCTCAGCCACTAAATCGACTGCCAGAGCCAGCTCGGTGTACTGGGTTTCAAACATCAGGTGCAAGGTTTGAAACATAGGCCCGGTGACATTCCAATGGAAGTTGTGGGTTTTTAAATACAGCGTGTAGGTGTCTGCCAAAAGGCGGGAAAGACCGTGAGCGATTTCCTCACGATGCGGCTGGGAAATTCCGATATCAATATTCATAGTGGCGCCTTATTAAAAATTGAGGTTATCAAAAAAAGCGAGATTATTAAAAATTTGATGTGCAACGGATGTAATAAATTGAGCTGAACCGACTATAAATTAAGGTGGATAACCCCCGCCATTTGCTTTTGCCTATAGCGGGGATTGAAAAAATGGCTCAGATCTGAATATACCCCATGAGTACCCAATCGCGGCCTCGGGTGCGATAAGTATTGTAAGTGCGGAGAATATCGTCCGGGCAATGGACGGGATCTTGTACAAAACCTAATCCCTTATAAAAATCTGTCAAATGCGGCAGAGCAAAACAATAGCAGCCAAGTGGCGCAAGATCCGGCAAGAGTTTACGTATCAAATCAGTCGCTATACCCTGCCCTCGCCACTCATTCTGTACCAACACATTGCGCAACCAATAGTGCCCAGACGGTTGCGGCACTAAACGCGCGGCGGCAACAAAATTGTCATCTAAATCGGTGATGGCGTAAACGCGCTCGCTCGCACCGCACTTTATTTTGTAACCTTGCGCGCGATAAAAACGATCAACCAGTGCAAATCGCACTGGCTCGACTGGTTGAAATACAGAGGATTCAGCAGTAGGGTCAAATACAGGCATAGGATGATTTATTTTTTGTTGCTATCAGGTTCATCCATATTATCCAGCGGAAATAAATTATCCGCCATAAGATCATCGGCCAAGGTTATATCTGAACTGGTCGAATCTCCCATGGGTATGTGACCCATCTGGTCGTCATCCGATACATCGATAGTCATTTTACTTGCAGATTCTTTGTTAATTTTACTGGCATCTATACTCAAGTTTTTTTCGATTTCGGCCAACTCATCTTTATTACCCTTACCCGCGATTAATCGATAGGCAAAATAACCCAGCACCAAAACCAGTAAATTACCTATACCGATACCAATGTAGAGCAATAAATTATTTGATTCTGGCGCGACTACCGCCACAACAGCAGCTTCACTACTGGCGGCCGATGACGATACCGCCACTTCACTTTTGGGCTGCTCAGCCGCCAACACTGTCGCCTCATCGGGGAAATAAAATTGATCCGCTGTAATAGTTTCAGTCAGCGGACTACCATCGATTTGCTTACCCTCAACCTGCATCACAACTTCATAGCGCGCCGTTTGCACCGGTGCAAACGAAAACTCCCAATGATCTTTATTAATGGTATTCAGTAGCTGTTCTGCATTTTTATCCTGGGAGTTTTTGATCTGGGCAGTGACTTTGGAATGCTCTACATCAACCACTTCCACATCCGGAACCAGTGTGTAAAACCAGGTTTTTTTACCGGCGACTTCATCGATACGTTTTTCCAGTTTAAAAGCTGAATCGGTAATTTTCAGATGATGAATAAATTCACGTTTGAAGGTTTTTCCGTCGATTACGATATTGATGTCGTAATCACCCTGCTTACCAAAACCGGTTAACTCCTGCCGAAAAATGCCGTCGGCAGGGACGGGGTTAGTTAACGCAATTTCGCTAACCTCAGGCGAACCGACATTGGCAATCAGCGCCTTGCCGGTCAATAACTCCAGAAAAACCGCGTTGGTAATTGTTTTATTATTTTCTTGAAACGAATACACCAAATCCAATGATTGGTTGGAGCGGATATTACTTTTCAGTGGTTGCACTACTAACTGTAAATCGCTTACTACCGTAACCCGGCTGCCCGGTGCCATATCGGTTTTAACTTTCCACTGTCCCGCATGAGGTTGTTGCACCGTGATCAAATCGTACTTGGCGGTGCGATACCAATTGATATTATTTTTGGGGTCGGTGTCGCTAAATTCCTTGCCATCCGGCGCGATGATAATAGTGGCAGGTACTTCTGCACGGCGAAAAATCAACGCGGTAAATTCTTTAATGCTGGCATCGACCAGAAATCCATTTTCATCCAGAGGGACACGTTCTGCGGGAACCGCTTGATCAAAAATGCGCAAAAATGTAGCCATTAATTCATCAGCAGTATCGGTGACTTCATAAATCCCGTCGGTAGCGATGGAGAGTTTTTTCATCAACTCATGATCGGCATCGCCCGAAAGAGCGATGGTATGAATGCGGTAATCGGATGCTTTCAAGCGTGGCAATAATTCGGTGAGTATGCGTTTACGTTCATTTAAATTGTCTACGGCTTCTTTGCTGATATCTACTACACCATCAGTTAGCAAAATAATATTGCGGCGATAATCCTGTGCTGGCGTTGCGTAATCTTGTGTCGCCGTTTCAAGCGCAGCGCCGATATTGGTAAACATGGCGGCAGAATTAATCGTGGTGGCTTTTTGTGCGCCCTCGCTGCGCCAGGCTTGATCAACCACACGGTGCGGCATGAGCATATTCACTGATTGGCCAAAGGTCCAAAGCCCGGCTTTGCTGGTGTCAGGCAGCAACCGTACAATCAAATCCACTGCGGGTTTGCGCAAATTTTCCGGGTCAGTTTTTTTCATGCTGCCGGAAATATCGATAATCACCCTAACGTCTGCAGGCAGCGGTTTGGCAAGTTCATCGGCAGAGGCTGTAGTCGCAACCAACAGCAGGCAAGGCATTAACAAAAATATAAAATGACGCATGAGAGTTCCCATAAAAATTCTCCAGCGCGGGAGCAGCCCTGACTTGCTACTTTATTGCGCTGATATCGCCATTAGTTATAGCAGCTACCAGCCAATTCGCCATTTAGGGCGAATGGGAATTTTGTAAAAACCCGTAGGCAAAAAAACAAAAAAGCCAGCGCTGTGGCTGGCTTTTGCGTTCATCGAGCATTAAACAAATTAACGGACAGCGCGAATTGGTTCCTCGTGCAAGAGTTCGTCGCGCGCAATACGCTCTTCAAGACTCAGACCCCGATTGGCTGAGCGACGAGCACTGGGTGAGTGCGTGTAATCATCTTGTGGTTGCTGGTAAGTTTTTGGTTGTTGACCCTTGCGATAATAATCCGGCGCAACTGCTGCGCGACTATAGCCACGGTGGCGTGTGAGCAACTGATATATCAGCGATAAAATCAACGCACCAAGCCAGATGCCGAGCATCAATTTCAACACCGGTTTTATCACCACCATCCCACCATCCATGTAGCCAAATAGCAGGGTATAAACCGCTGGCGCCATAATCATGGATTCTGCATCTATCGCGTAGGGCGTGAAAAGAATCACCATCACCGTGATAACGAAAAAATGCACGCATGCGCGACCAGCGCGACGAAACAAGAGCCAGGTTGCCAAGCTACAGCCAACAGCACCGATCGCGTACATCATCCAAGCGTATTGATAGTCAGTCATATTTTCCACAAGCAAGCCCCCTTTCGGCCCGTCACCATTGACCGAAGTCGCGATTAATTAACCCAGCGAACAACATAATCTTCCAAATCGTCCGGATTGACGGTGCTTTCATGCACCACACGACCCCGTACGGATATTCCGGCGGAATGCACTGATTCAGGTTCACCCGAGATCAATGGATGCCAGTCAAACAGTGGAATCCCCTCGGCAACCAACCGGTAAGCGCAGGTTTCCGGTAACCAGTAGGTATCTTTCACCGTTTCCGGCGTCAACACCGCACAGGCTTCCACTAAACGCTGACGTTCAGTGTATTCCTGACAGCGGCAGGTGTCATGATCCAAATAGCGACAAGCGACCTTGGTGTAATACACCGCGCCGTCCTCTTCATCTTCCAATTTATGCAGGCAGCACTTACCGCAGCCGTCGCAGAGGGATTCAAACTCCTCTGGCGACATTTGCTCAAGGGTTTTAGCTAGCCAGAAAACCTGTTGTGCCATACCGATAGCTCGAATTAATTGCCGGATAATTTTGAGTTTAGCGCACGCAAACGCTCAGCTTCGGGGTCGCGTTCATTGCGCGGCGGCAACTGTAGATAAAAGCCTTTTTCTTCCAGGCTCTCGGCCACTTTTTCTACGCTGGCATGCGCCAGTTTTTTACCCGGAGTTAACAGCAACACCATTGCCTGTTGTGGTTTACCAAATACGTTAAGCAGCTCCTGTGGAACCTTACTTAAACCTTCTTCTTTCTTGACGTAGAGGTACATACCCTCTTCTTTCGGGCTGCGGTAAATTTCGCAAATAATTTTCATAGAAGGTCAGCTTCGAATTAAAGAGTGTCAGGATTGTGCGATTGAGTCTGGGCAACATTCAGTAAACCCTCACCAATCAATGCAAAGCGCCAGCCTAGCAAACGCACAGGCAATTCATATTCACCGCCGTGCATACCTGAGCGCACCAAAGATTCGTAATCTTTCTTACGGATCAACACTTCAGGCGGCAATTGCATCTGCTCAGCATAGTCGCGCACATAATTTTTTAGCGCTTTCATCAATGGACCTTCGCTTTGCGCGAGTGGCGGATCGAGGCGCACAGGCCAGATCGATTCATCTAACTCGAGTGCATCACTCACAATCTGCAAAATCGTTTCTGCATCGTTTTTTAGTGTGCGGGAGGGAATATCCGGCACCTTGAGCAAGTGCGCCATATCCTGAATTTTTTTACGTGCAATTTCCCACAGCGATGGCTCTTTAATTAAACGATTGCGTGGCAAATCGCGCGCACGCGCTTCGCGTTCACGCCAAATACACAGCTGTTTTAATATCGCTAACTCTTGCGGTCGCAATTTCCATGCAAAACCCACTTTTTGATAGGCATCGCTGTAATCTTCGGTTTTGCGCGCATTGGTCACTAAATCTGCACAATCACTTTTCACCCACTCCAAGCGTTCGCTGGCTTTAAGTATTTGCAGTAATTTTCCGTAAACAATTAGCATGTGTGCGACGTCTAACGCGGCATATTTTAATTGCGCAATACTGAGTGGACGCTGCAACCAATCGGAGCGGGTTTCATCTTTGGGAATGTCAATTGTTAATAAACTCTTAACCAGCCCCGAGTAACCCAAGCTAAAACCAAGGCCCGCAAATGCAGCGGCAACTTGTGTATCAAACAGCGGCGCTGGTACGGCATCCAACCAACGCTGGAACACTTCCAAATCTTCCGAACAGGAATGCAGCACTTTGGTTACGGCGGTATCGAGCATTAATTCACGCAGAGGCGCGATATTTTTTATCGCCAGCGGATCAATTAAATAGCAGCCTTTGCCATCACCAATTTGAAGCAAGCCAGCGATAGGATAAAAAGTGTCGCTGCGCATAAACTCGGTATCTACTGCGATAGCCGCTTGTTTACGCCATGTAGAGCACAACTCGGCTAATTGATCGTCTTGATCAATCCAGATAGGTTCACTAGGAATCAGCATTAAATTTACAAACTTCTGCGAGAGGAAAAAGCGTGGGCGAGAGTGCCGCCATCGATAAATTCCAACTCACCACCGAGTGGAACACCATGGGCAATGCGTGAGACGGTTACATTTAAATTTTTAGCGCGCTCGCTAATGTAGTAAGCCGTCGCCTCACCTTCTACGGTGGGATTGGTTGCCAGAATCACTTCGGTAATCGGTTCTTGTTGCAACAAATTAATTAACTGGTCGACACCAATATCCTCTGGCCCTATGCCATCAATCGGCGATAAATGACCAAGTAAGACAAAATACTTTCCTTGATAAGTACCCGCTTGTTCAATCGCCAAGACATCACCCGGTGTTTCAACTACGCAGAGCAACGTGTTATCGCGCCGAGTATTAACACAAATACCGCAGTGTGCTTGTTCAGTGAGTGTGCGACAGCGTTGACAGCGGCCAACACCTTCAACCGCTTTGTGCAAACTCTGCGAAAGACGCTCGGCACCAGTGCGGTCGCGCTCCAATAAATGCAGCGCCATTCGCTGAGCAGATTTGGGGCCAACTCCGGGTAGGCAGCGCAGTGAAGCCATGAGTTCGTCAATTAACGGGCTGAACATTCAGTTTCCAAATTTGTAGGGGCGCAGCAAGCAGTGCCCTGATATTTTTTGGGCGCAGCAAGCGGCGCCCCTACGATCAAAAAGACGCGGCGCGCCACACGATCAAAACGGCATTTTAAAATCAGGCGGAATTCCCATACCGGCAGTCATTTTTGCCATCTGCTCACGATTTTGTGTTTCGATTTTGCGCACTGCGTCGTTCACGGCAGCCGCTAATAAATCTTCCAACATTTCTTTATCTTCAGTCATCAAGCTCGCATCGATATGTACACGCTTTACATCGTGGCGGCCAGTCATCACTACACTGACCAGACCTGCGCCTGCCGAACCAGTGACTTCCGACTTGGCTAAGTCTTCCTGCATTTTCTGCATGTTGGCTTGCATTTCTTGCGCTTGTTTCATCAAATCGCCAAGACCTTTCATAGCATCCTCTTTCTTCAATTAATAAGTGAAATAGATTAAATCGGTTGAATGGTTTCTTCGCGCAGCGTCGCGCCAAATTGGGCGATTAATTGCTGCACTATAGGATCGTTTTTAATTGCGCCTATTGCGTCTTGCAGACGCTCCTCGCGCAACCGAATTGCCATCGCTGAGGGGGTTTCTGCCGTTATCTCACCCGGTTGGATATGTGCACGTACCGGCTCGATAAAATAATCGCTGAGTAAATCTGACAAGCGTTTTTCGTGGCTGGTGTCGTACAGGGTGCTGTTGGCTTTATCCAACACAAAATAAAAATCATTGCCTTTGCGATTGATCATTTGGCAATTCGCCACCGTGCTTTGCAAAATCCCGGTAACACCAAGACCCAGGTAGATTTCCGTCCAATCCGCTGGGTTGGCCTGTTCGTAGGGAACCTTGCGCAAGACTTTTGGCACAGGAATCTTAATCGATTCCGCAGGGGCTACAGACACTACTACCGCTGGTACTACCGGCGGCTGCGCCGCCTCAGGCTTTTTTGGTTCGCCTACCTCGGGCGCGGCGCTCACGGGCGCCTCGTAATAAGCTGGCGCTGGTTCGTATTCATCTTCCGCTGCCGGAACATAATCATCATCGGGCGCATTGCTATATGAGCCCTCGAAAATAGGTGGCTCTGGATTTGTCGACGCTGGTTGTACAGCGGGCGCAGGAGTACCAACGTCAGCCGGAGCGGCTGCGATAACATGTGCAGCAACTGGAACAATGACAGGCGCAACATTCGCTGCGACAACAGGTGTCACCGCTGCAGGTTTAATCGGTGTAGTCGATTGCGGCAGCGCTTGGGTAGGAACATCCATCACGCCCTGCGGCTTGAACGCCAACATACGCAGCAGCACCATTTCAAATCCGGCGCGCGGATCTGGCGCCAGCGGCAAATCGCGGCGACCTAACAAAGCCGTTTGATAAAAAAGTTGTACATCTTCCGATGGCAATTGTTGTGCGAGTTGCATAATGCGCTCGCGATCACCGTGGCTGTTATCGACCGCTTCCGGCAAGGCTTGGGCAATGGCAATGCGATGCAACACCGCAAGCATTTCCGCAAGCGCACTGGCGTAATCCGGAGCCTGTTCCGACATGCGTTCAACTGCCGCCAATACTGCGCGACCATCCAATGAAACCAATGCATTGACTATGTCATACACCGCTGTTTGGTCGATGGTGCCGAGCATGGTGCTGACTTCAGCTTCGGTAATTTTGCCCGAACCGTAGGCGATCGCTTGATCGGTCAAACTCATCGCATCGCGCATACTGCCATCGGCGGCGCGGCCAAGATGCCAGAGCGCCGATTCTTCAAACGGAACAAGCTCTTCATTCAGCACAAATTTCAGGTGCTGAACAATACGCTCAGGATTCATATTTTTGAGATTGAATTGCAGGCAGCGCGACAAAATCGTCATTGGCAATTTTTGTGGGTCGGTCGTCGCCAGCAAAAACTTTACATGCGGTGGTGGCTCTTCCAAGGTTTTCAGCAACGCGTTAAAACTACTGTTGGAGAGCATATGGACTTCGTCGATCAGGTAGACTTTGTAACGGCCACGAGTGGGCGCGTACTGAACGTTTTCCAGCAGTTCGCGCGTATCTTCTACCTTGGTGCGCGAGGCAGCATCCACTTCAATTAAATCGACAAAGCGCCCCTCGGCGATTTCGCGGCAGCTGGAGCACTGGCCGCAAGGTTCAGAACTAACGCCTGTTTCGCAATTTAAACATTTGGCGAGAATCCGGGCGATAGTGGTTTTACCCACCCCGCGTGTACCGGTAAATAGATAGGCATGGTGCAAGCGGTTGTGATCCAGCGCATTGATCAACGCCTGCAGGACATGCTCCTGCCCGACCATTTCGCGGAACACACGCGGGCGCCACTTGCGCGCCAGAACTTGATAGCTCATGCCGATTGCTACTCTCTATTCAAAAGGGGGGGCGATTTGCCAAAAACAGGGCGCGATTATAGCGGCCAATGGCGGAAATAGACACCAAGGCAAACCGATGTAAATCAGAGTAAATACTGTTAGTAACGGTAATTAATGCAGTAAGAAACAGGAAGATAAGCGAGGGAGAGTTTGGGTGGCGACCTAACCAGCCACACCCCGGCACATAACTTACTGCTACCGTTGCTCCCTTCCGGGCCTGGCGGGGTTTACAGATCGTCATTGCGAGGGGACCGGCTAGATCACCATTGCAGCTTGCTACACCATCTACCCAAGTTGACCGGGAGCTGCTATCGCAAGAGGCGCGCATTATCATCACTTTGCCCAACCAATGCAAGGCGCAATTTTGCAAATAAGTGTTGGGTGAGTGAGAGTAATCTTTTGTTATTGAAACATTTTATTGCAGTGGCACCCATTGCAATTCCTTTTTTCGTCACTATCAATTAGGCTTCACTCAGTATTTTTATCTATCGTAAAATCCACCACAATCCCATCGTTTAGGAGTATTTCAATGGCAACAGTGACCCTCAAAGGAAACCCATTCAACACCAACGGCAATTTGCCTGCTGCTGGCAGCAAAGCGCCTGCTTTTAAATTGGTCAAAACAGATTTATCAGAGGTTTCCTCAGCGGATCTCGTTGGCAAACGTGTGGTGCTGAATATTTTCCCAAGCGTTGATACTCCAACCTGCGCCCAATCTGTACGTACTTTTAATGCACAAGCTAGCGCACTGGACAACACTGTTGTTGTTTGTGCATCACAGGATTTGCCGTTTGCCCTCGCCCGCTTTTGTGGCGCTGAAGGTTTGGATAAAGTAATTCCCGCGTCGGCATTTCGCTCTGACTTCGCTGCAGATTACGGCGTAAAACTGATTGACGGCCCATTGACTGGTTTAACCGCACGCGCAGTTGTAGTGTTGGATGCAGAAGGCAAAGTACTGCATACCGAATTGGTTAGCGAAGTAGCGCATGAACCTAATTATGATGCAGCACTAAAAGCTCTGGCATAACAGCGACTCGCTTCTGAGTTTATTAAAAACGCCAGCAACTTCGCTGGTGTTTTTTATTGGCGTTAAACCACCTGTATCACACCCTGCAAATTATTAAGGCAATGGGCTTTGGCCAACTGCAAAAATTCCTGCACAAACGGCGACATTAATTGCTCTTCCCGCACCGCGGCATAAAGTGTTGGCCAAATGCCGGATTTTCCGGCCGAACGCACACTAATCAACCCTTGCGCCACGTATTCCGCCAGCACCCAGTTGGGCAGTGCACACACACCGCGACCACTGGCGACCAATTGCACCATCATCAAGGTCAACTCAGAGGTGCGCACGGCTTTTGGTTCAATACCCGCAGGCTCGAGAAATTGTTTAAACACATCCAGACGGTTGCGCGCGACCGGATAACTAATCAGTGTTTGATCCGCCAAATCTTGCGGCTGCAGAAATGTTTTCTCGATTAATGCATGATTATTAGCCAGCGCGATTTGCATTTCGTAACCAAACAGCGGCACATATTCAACACCTTTGATGGTTTGCGGGTCAGAGGTGATTACCAAATCGATATCGCCCTGTGCTAACGCCGGTAGTGGTTCAAAGGTAAAGCCGCCGGAGAAATCCAACTCAATTCCCGGCCATTGGTTGCGATAGATATCAATAGTCGGCATCAGCCAGTTAAAGCAGCTGTGGCATTCAATCGCCATATACAGTCGCCCCGCCTCACCGTACACCAATTTTTTGACATCGCGCTCGGCCTCGCTGACCTTTGCCATTACATCATCCGCCAATAGCAAAATGCGCTTACCCGCCTCGCTAAAACGCAAAGGGCGACTTTTGCGGATAAACAGCTCGCATTCCAAACGCGATTCCAATTCCTTGAGTTGATGAGAGAGCGCCGACTGGGTGAGGAACAAACGCTCAGCCGCTTCAACCAAACTGCCGGTTTCGCGCAGGGCGATCAGGGTTTTTAAATGGCGGATTTCGATCATGGAAATTTCCTGTTAGGAACTGCGAAAAACTAAACCCTCCCAACAATCTACCCTTAGAAACTAAAGTAGTTGGAGACGGCTTCTTTTAATCATTAATATTATTCACTTTAAAACTGAAAATTACCAGTTTGATTCATGTTTATCCGTAAGGAACAATACCTCCACTCTCAAGTGAATCGAACAAGGTAATTTCAAATGACTCACCACATCACCACCCACAACTTGGGCTTTCCACGTATTGGCGGCGACCGTGAACTGAAAAAGGCGCAGGAAGCCTACTGGCGCGGAGAAATCGACCAAGCGCAACTTGAGCAAATTGGGCGCGAGCTCCGCAAAGCACATTGGCAATTACAAGCTGATGCCGGTTTGGATTTGATCCCCACGGGCGATTTTGCCTGGTATGACCAAGTACTTACCCTCTCCGCAACACTGGGTAATATTGCGGCGCGCCATCGCAAAACGGCAAAGGCGGGTAAGCATGAACATAACGATGACCAATCCTGCTGCGTACATCACAACGCTGAAGTCAATGAATTTGACCCTGCACCCTGTTTGGATATCGATCTGGACACCTTATTCCGCGTCGCCCGCGGCCGCGCGCCAACCGGCAATGCGACTACTGCATCCGATATGACCAAATGGTTCGATACTAACTATCACTATTTGGTGCCGGAGTTTCATCAAGACCAAAAATTCCAACTGAGTTGGACGCAGATTATTGATGAGACTGCCGAAGCCATCGCTTTGGGTCACAACGTAAAACCGGTAATCCTTGGACCACTGAGTTACCTGTTCTTAGGAAAAGAGAAGGTGGGTAGAGAAAAAGGCGCGGCGTTTGATCGTTTCGATTTACTCGAAAATTTATTGCCCGCCTACCAGCAATTACTCACCGCACTATCACAAGCGGGCGCGACCTGGGTGCAAATTGATGAGCCGATTTTGGTATTGGATTTACCAGCAAAATGGCAGCGTGCGTTTGAATCGGTGTACAACCGTTTGCAACACAACAAATTAAAAGTGTTGCTCGCCACTTACTTCGGTGCGCTGGGTGAAAACTTATCGACTGCGGTGAGCTTGCCTGTTGCTGGTTTACACATTGATGCAGTGCGTGCACCAGAACAATTGCTCAGCGTAATGGATCATTTACCAGCGCGTAAAATTTTATCGATTGGCGTTGTGGATGGCCGTAATATTTGGCGCAATGATTTGGAAAAATCGCTCACGTTATTAAAGCAAGCACAAGAGCGTTTGGGTGATCGCCTATGGATTGCACCTTCTTGTTCACTGTTGCACTCGCCAGTGAATTTGGAACGCGAAGAAAAATTGCCGCTGGATATTAAAAGCTGGTTTGCATTTGCCAAACAAAAAACACACGAAGTTGTCACGCTGAAAACGTTATTGACGCGCCCATTTGATGCCATCGCCCAAGAATCGTTAACTGCCAGTGTCGCCGCAACAAAGCTGCGGTTGAGCTCCGCTAAAATCCATAACCCTGAAGTGAAAACACGTTTAAAAGCCATCAAACCAGAGCAAGCACAGCGCAACTCTGTATTTGCAGAGCGCATCGCAAAGCAGCAAGCGTTATTGCAATTACCCGCCTTCCCTACCACTACGATTGGCTCCTTCCCGCAAACGGAACATATTCGCCAAACGCGAAGCGAATTTAAGCAAGGCAAAATTAATTCGGTGGAATACGAAAACCGTATCCGCCAGGAAATTGCTGATTGCATTGCAAAACAAGAACAGTTGGATATTGATGTACTCGTGCACGGAGAAGCCGAGCGCAACGACATGGTGGAATATTTTGGTGAGCAATTAAATGGTTATGCATTCACGCAATTTGGTTGGGTGCAAAGCTATGGTTCGCGCTGCGTAAAACCGCCAATTATTTATGGCGATGTCTCACGCCCTGCGCCGATAACTGTTAGCTGGGCACGCTACGCGCAATCGCTTAGCAAAAAGCCAGTAAAAGGCATGCTTACCGGCCCTATCACCATGCTGTTCTGGTCATTCGTGCGCGACGACCAACCGCGTGCAACTACCGCATTGCAAATTGCGTTGGCGCTGCGCGATGAAGTGGTTGATTTGGAAGCGGCAGGTATTCAAGTCATTCAAATCGATGAACCAGCAATCCGTGAAGGCTTGCCGCTACGTGAAAAAGATCACAAGGACTATTTGGATTGGGCAGTAAAAGCCTTCCGTATTTCTGCTAGCGGTGTACAAGACGAAACGCAAATTCACACGCACATGTGTTATTCGGAATTCAATGACATTATCAAAGCGATTGCGGACTTGGATGCGGATGTGATCACCATTGAAACCTCACGTTCCGATGGCGAATTGCTGCAAGCGTTTGAGCAATTTAATTACCCGAACGATATTGGCCCAGGTGTTTACGATATTCACTCACCGAATATTCCGGACATTCAAGTGATGGTGAATCTGCTGAAACGCGCCGCACGTGAAATTCCAGTGGAGCGTTTGTGGGTGAATCCGGATTGCGGTTTAAAAACCCGCCGCTGGCCGGAAACAGAAGCAGCGTTGGCGCGCATGGTAGAAGCAGCAAAAATTTTGCGCGAGGAATATAAAATCAGCGCACCAACTAAACAAAGCAAGACGACTGAAATTGCATAACGCTTAATTCATGATTACCGGTAACCCCTTGCTCAAGGATGAGCTTTTTTACTGAATTACCATTCCCATTGCCACGCTACACTCGCCTCACGCCCACGGTTGGGCACTCCACCCACAACACCTGAACCCTGCGGTGGTGTTGCATAGTCGTTATCCATGGCATTTTTTACGGCCAACGCGATACTGGTTGCGCGGCTAAACCGATAACGCAATTGGCTGTTCGCATACCAATAAGAATCCAGAGTCTGGCGCTCGCTGCCGAGTAAATACTGACGCTCGCTGCGATACACAGCCGATACATTCCAATTCCATTTGTTGCGCTGGTAATTGACGCCGAAGGAACTCAATTCATCGGCTTCGCGAAATGCGTTATCAGGCAAGTCCATTAAGCTGCTGTAATTGGCTCGCAGCATCCACTGTGGAGTCGGTTGCCATTGCATCCGGATACCACTTCCTACATTTTCTTCATCCGCACCGTTGATGTAGGTGCGCGTACTGCCTACCAAACCAACCGAAATAGGATTTTCAAAGTGGTTTTGGTAAAGCGTGGCGCCCATGGTGAATTGGCTCCAGGTTGCGACCCATAACAGCTCCCAGGTTTTGACCGTTTCATTGGCCAAATCAGGGTTACTAATCAATGCGGAGCTGTTAATAAGATGCGTCTCAGCAAAGCCGGGAGCGCGAAAGGCCTCACCGTATAGCAGTTTGAGCGTGTGTGTTTCATTCAGCTGATGCACCACCCCCAAGCGCGGGCTGGTATGGCCGCCGATGGTGCTGTAGTAGTCATAGCGTGCACCGCCGACCAAGCGAGTCGCATCGGTCAGGTCATATAACCATTGGCTGTAAAGGCCGGTGATGTCGCGCTGGGTATCCAACCCTACCCGGGTGGCGTGATCAAAATTGCCGTAATAGCGGATGGGATATTCGCGCCGCGCCAGTTGCCCCAAATCATAATTAGCATGGGATTGTGCATCCGTTTGCCGCTCGCGCAGCCAATCACCGCCAAACTGCCAGCTCAAGCGTTCATTTAAGTTGAGGTCGTTAGCTAGATGAATACGGAAGGAATCGCTCGCCAGCGAGGCTTTGGACAGCATGGGCTCATTACTGCTGGGGGTACTGATTGCCGCTAACGCGCCCTCGCGTTGCAGCATGGCGTGCAGTTGCTGCTCCGTCTGTTGGTAATTGAAGGATGCACTCGCACGCCACTGCTCGGTGAAGGTGAAATCCTGCTCTACGCGGTAATGCTGCGACTCTTGTTGGTAATGATTAAAACCATTGCGGATTTTTTCCAGCGTGTAGAAATCATCGCCATGGGCATCGGATACAAAGGCATAAAAGTGGGTGTTGCGATACTTGAGGTTCCAATCCAGCACCGCTTCCCGACGCGGATCGCGGGTATCAACTCCCCCAATCTGATAATGCTGCCCATGATCCTCAGCGAGGTGCGCATACAAGTTGCTCTCCAACTCGCCCGAGCGATGAGAGAGGTTGATATCAGCCTTGCCTCGCTGATTCTCGCCCACCCCCAAACTCACACGATTCTGCTGACGGCGGCTGATGATATTGATCACACCGGTAAAAGCGCCAGAGCCGTAAATCGCCGAAGCAGGCCCGCGAATCAACTCTATACGTTCAATATTAGCGAGTGGAAATAGGACTAACGCGCTGTCCGCACCGCCGGAACGCGGGTCAGAAAAAACCCGTCCATCAACTAATAGTAGAATTTCCCGCGCGCGGCTTCCCTGCCTGCGGCCGCGAATACTATAGGTGTAATTGATAGCACTGTCGCCAGCACGAAGGGTTTGGAAGCCGGGGACTAAATCCAATAACTCATGCAGGTAATCCAGCCCGAGCGTATCGATTTGCTCACGGGTAAATACCGTGGCGGATGAGGGAACGGTTTTGATCGACTCTTGCCGCAGGGTTGCGCCAGTGATGTTGACCTGTAGCAACTGCTCCAGGCCCATCTCCAATAATGGCAACTCATCGGCGCGCGGTGCGGCCGAAGCAATGAAAAGTGCAATACCTGCAGAACACATCCAGACCTTTTTCATATTTTTTATTGAGTCTTACAACGCCTAAAACTGCCACAGCATACCGACACTCAACTCGCGTCCACGGTTGGGAATACCTTCGAGTTTGCGCAAACTCTCGGCCGGTGTTGCCACCTCTTCATCAGTGATATTTTTCACTTGCAGGTTCAATTCATAGCTTTCACTGAATTGATAACGCCATTGCGTATTGAGCATCCAAAAATCGTCCAGCGTTTGCTCGCTGGTAGGCGTAATAGGCGTTTGGCGTTCATCTTGATAATAGCCCAGTAAATTCCAGTTCCACTTTTCAGCGGCGTAATTCACCTCAAATGAACCCATTTGATTTGCTTCGCGAAAGGCGCTCTCGGGCAAATCCATATAGGTATAAGTGGAGCGTAGTGACCAGTGGATAGATAAATCCTGCGACCACTCCACTTCCACCCCTTGGCTTTTTTCGCCGGAACCGTTCTGATAAGTGCGTGCGGCGCCAACAAATACAGTTTCTATTGGCTGCTTGTAGCGATTCTCAAAAACGCCCACGCTGAGGTTAGTCGCCTTCCAGTTACCCATGAGGATCAGATCCCAGGTTTTGACAATCTCGTGGTTCAAGTCCGGGTTGCCAAACAGAAGCGGGTTATTAATCAAACCGGTTTCCGCCAAGGTCGGCGCGCGAAACGCTTCGCCATAAAGTAGCTTCAGGCTATACACCTGACTGAGCTGTTCAACCAAACCCAAGCGCGGACTAAGGCGCCCGGTCAGCTCCTCATATTCATCGTAACGCCCACCCAAGGTAAGACGGGTTGAATCACGCAGGTTGCGCAGGTATTGCACGTAAGCGCCGATATTGCTTTGCGATTCTTCAATCCCTAACGGAAATACGCTGCCTTCGTCGCCATAAAACGCGATGGGAAATTGCCCCTGACTCAATTGCATCAAATCAAAATTGCCCACTGCGCTGGCTTCGGTTTCTTCATGGCGCGCCCACTGTAAACCCCACTGGGCGCTGGATTTATCATCAATGGCGGTGTCATTACTGAAGGTGAGGCGCCAGCTATCGCCAGCCAAACCAGCATCCCCCCAGAAGGGTTCGGCGCTGCTTGGGCGGCTTACATTGACCAAGGCGCCGGGCCCGAGCACAAATAAATTAAAGTCGTAGGTGAATTTCTGGTAGCTCAATGACAACTGCGATTTGGTTTCTGGCAGCCAGATAAAACCCTGATCCAGGGCGATATGCCAAAACTCCCGCGCATTGGCGTTATAACCATTGGCGGTATTGTCTGACTGATAAAAATCCTCAGTCTCGGCACCGCTATAAGAGACATCAATGCGGGTTTCACCCTGTCGCAGGGTCAAATCTACTGCAATTTGTTCACGGGGATCGCTAGTATCAAGCGATTGCCCATTGAAGCTATCGAGTACCGTAAATTGTTCGCCATTGTCTTTGTATGCATGCACAAAAACATCGCTCTCCCAATCGCCGATGGCCTGATTCCAAAAACCTTCAACTTGACGCCGCTGCTGCGAACCATAGGCCAACGCAAGGGATTTTTGCTGCTTGCGCGTTACTATGTTGATCACGCCGGTAAACGCCGAGCTGCCGTACAAGGCTGAGCCGGGGCCGCGAATCACTTCCAACCGTTCAATTCGTGCCAGTGGATACAGCGGCAAGGTGATATCCGGGCTACCGGCACGTGGGTCATTCACGACTTTACCGTCGATCAGTAATAACACTTCCAGCGATTGCTGCGCCGTACGACGGCCACGGGCGCTGTAGGTATAGGCCAAACCATTACTGGCATTGCGATTAAATTGGAATCCAGGCACCAGATTGAGGAGTTCGTAGAGGTAATCCAACCCCAAGCGATCTATGTGCTCGCGGGTAAATACTGATACTGCAGCAGGTACGGTTTTGAGGGTTTCTTCGGTAAGAGTGGAGCCGGTAACAGGGACATCAAGTAATTGTTCAAGGCTAAGTTCGAGATATGCAAGATCATCGGCACGTGCATTAGTACAACACAGGCACAGGAAAGCCAGCCCCAAACCGAGACAGCGGTGGTGGCGGGAAAAATTCGTATTTATCTTGCTTATCACAATTTCTCCTTCTGTTTTCTGAAGATTAGCCGATGAAGCGAGCCGCTACCAGCGCCAATCCATTCCTATACTCCATTCACGCTGACGATTAGCCCTCCCGCCACCATTACTGCGTAAAATTGAGCATCAGAAGTACGTGGTTGAGTCGACGTTAAGACGCCGACCAGTGCTGCAACCACGCCTCAAATTGAACGGCAGGCAGGGGTTTGGAAAAATGGTATCCCTGCATATAACGACACCCCTGGCTTACCAGAAGCGCCGACTCCTCGGCTGTTTCTACTCCTTCTGCAATGGTGTCCATACCCAGCGAGTTAGCCAAGCCAATGATGGAGGTAACAATCGCCAGCGAGGCATTGTCGGATTGCATATCGCGCACAAAGGATTGGTCGATTTTGAGAATATTGGCGGGTAAGCGCCGCAGGTAATTGAGGCAGGAAAACCCGGTGCCGAAGTCATCGATAGCGATGCGGTAGCCTAAATCGCGGAAGGCTTGCAGCACTTGAATAGACAATTCCATATCGCTCATCAACATGGATTCCGTCAGCTCCAACTCGATTGAACTGGGTTGGGTTCCCGCCGCCGCTAGTAGACCCTGCACTTCTGCTAAAAAGCCCGCCTGATGGAATTGCAAAGCGGAGATGTTGACGCTCACCACCAAACCGGCAAATCCGGCCTGCTGCCATGCGTTGACCTGCCGCGCGGCTTCGGCAATAACCCATGATCCGAGCGGGATAATCAAACCCGTCTCTTCCGCCAAGGGAATAAAATGGTTGGGCGGCACCAGCCCGCGTTCGGGGTGGCGCCAGCGAATTAACGCCTCGGCGCCATATAGGGTTTTACTACCCGCCACAATTTGTGGCTGGTAATGCAATTCAAACTGACCTTGCTCCAGCGCTGAGCGTAGATCCTGTTCCAATTTCAGACGATCAATCGTACGGGCGTTGAGCAGCGGAGTGTAAAACTGGTAGTTATTGCGCCCCTTCTCTTTCGCTAAATACATAGCTGCGTCGGCGTTTTTGATGAGCTCGCTAGAGGTGGCGCCATCATCCGGGTAGACCGCAATACCCATACTTGGGCTCAGGTGCAGGGGCATATCTTCAAGGATGTAAGGCAGCAGTAATTCCTGCCGCAATTTGATCGCCACTTCCGCCAAACTGCGCTCGTCGCGCACCCGCGGGAGCAACACTACAAACTCATCGCCACCCAGGCGCGCAACGGTATCGTCGGTGCGGATAGCCGCACTCAACCGCTTGGCAGTTTGTTTCAAAATTTCGTCGCCTGCGCTATGACCGAGAGAATCGTTAATATTTTTAAAACGGTCGAGATCGATAAACAACAGCGCAACTTTTTCGCCGCGCCGCTTGGCAGTATTGATCGCCATGTCCAAGCGGTCATTGAGCAGCGCGCGGTTGGGTAACTCAGTCAAGCTGTCGTGATGGGCAAGGAAGTCGATCTTCTCGCGCGATTTTTTATGTTCGGAAATATCGTTAAAAATGGCGATGTAATTTTCTGGCTCACCATCGTTATTCAGTACCTGGCTAATTGAATACCACGTGGGAAACTTCTCGCCATTTTTGCGCTGATTAACCAACTCACCCTGCCAGTGGCCACGCTCTTTAAGGATGGACACCAGATTGCGGAAAAAACTGTGTGAATGCAGTTGAACACCGACCTTCACGGTATCCACTCCCAGCACTTCTTCTTCGCTGTAACCCATGATTTTTTCGTAGGCGCTATTGACCAAAATAATATTCAGCTGCGCATCGGTAATCAGGATTCCTTCATTGCTGCCTTCGAAGACTTTGCCCCACAAGCGCAGTTCAGCCTCTTGTTGTTTGCGCAGCGTAATATCGCGAATCACCATCACCACTTCGTCTTGCTCACGCAGAATGAGCCGCGCCTCCCAGGTGCGCAGTTTTTTGCGGGTTTGCGACCACTCAAACTCCACCAGTTGCTCGCCTTTGCCGGCAAAGACGCGGCGGATTTGCGGCGCAAGAATACGGTATACCGGGCCGGGTAAATGGCCTTCATCGGTAGCGGGGTCAAATACCACCCACTGCTCCATCTCATTCACATAAGCGCCCACTTGCATATCAATCACATGGCCATCGCGGTCGATGCGCAAAATAATGTCGGGAATTCCGGCGAGTAAAGCGCGGGTTTTTCCTTCGCTGATACTGGCTTCGGTGAGCGCTTTTTTAGCGCGCAGAATAAATTGGATGCGATGCGGCAAAGTGCCCCAACTAACCGGCTTGGTGATGAAATCGGTCGCGCCGGACTCATAGGCCTGGTGAATAGAGTTGATGTCATCCAAACCGGTAACCATGGCGATGGGTAAATCGCGCCCGCGCGGTTGGGCGAGAAATTCACGGCAGAGATGGTAGCCATCACCATCGGGCAAAAGTACATCGAGCAAAATAATGTCGGGTTTGGACTCGGCAAAACGGGCGCGGGCACTGGCGCAATCAGCCGCTTCCAGCACGCGATAACCAGCCCGCTCCAGCGTAATGCTGGTCGTTAGGCGCGCGGCTTCATCGTCTTCCACGACCAATACCAATGCGCCTACGTCCGCTGCCGGGGTTGTGCTGATGGGTGTTAATTCTTTCACGCGCCTTGCTCCCCTCGCTCGAGTTCAACTAACCCCTGTAGCGATAAATCGTAAAGTGTTTGAATATTAAGTAACTGCTGCTCGGCTTGATCCAGATTGCCCTGACGCGCCTTGGCCTCGCAGTCGCGGCAGGCCGCCGCCAGCGCTACCAACCCAAGGTTAGCAGCGCTGTTTTTAAAGTTGTGCGCCGTTTTATAGAGCAAGTCAGCATCCTGCTGCGCCACCGCCGCTACCAACTGCGCAAGCAGCGCCGGGCTGCTGCTACGGAACAAATCGATAATGCGCAGTAGTAAACCCTCACGCAGTTCACGCAACTGGCGAATCACTTGTTGGTCGATTTCTATTGCTGTCACCACTGGTGCAGAAACTGACTCAGGGACAGCATTATTTACCTGCACGACCGGTGCATCAGGCTTGCTAACAGGCATCGCATCGGTCGCTTGCGCTCTGCGTTCCGGCAACCAACGCGCCAAGAGTTCGTGCAGCTGCGCCTGCGCAAACGGTTTGCTGAGGTAATCATCCATACCCTGCGCAAGGCAGTGTTCGCGGTCGCCGCTAATAGCATTAGCCGTGAGCGCAATAATGGGCAGCGGGGGCACTCCTATCTCTGCCTCGCGTTTGCGGATACAGGCCGTGGCTTCAAAGCCATCCATAATCGGCATTTGGCAATCCATCAACACTAGATCAAACCGCTCCTCTTGCAGTAAATCCACCGCTTCCTGGCCGTTGTTGGCGATTTTTATCGTCACACCCACCCGCTGCAGCATGGCGCTGGCCACTTCCTGATTGACGGGATTGTCTTCTGCAAGCAACACGTGCCCCGCTAATTTGGCGCGGATGATGTCACCAATAATCGGCTCAATCGCATGGAATTTGCTGGTTAAATCGCCTGCAATCACCTGCGCGATCAGGTTGTGCAGTTCTGATTGGCGCACCGGTTTAAGCAGTATGGGAGCGCGCTCTGCCACCTGTGGTCGCGCGGCCATACCGGCAGAACTCAACACAATGATAGCCAAGCTGTTAAAGCATACATCGGCAGCAATGGCATCGAGCAGTTGGCCACCGTCCATTTCCGGCATGCACCAATCCGTTAACATCAAATCAAACGGCCTACCCGCCGTTGCGTGTTGTTGTAACAATTCCAGTGCCTCAGGTGCCGAGGCGGCCAGCACTGGTGCTATGCCCCAGGATTTAAGCCAGTATTCAAGAATCTCGAGGTTAGTGGGGTTGTCATCCACCACCAATAAATGCAGCTGGCCAAAACCGCTCACCAGTTGGTAATCGCGTGGGTCATGCACTTTTTGCAGGGTTAAATAAAAGTGGAAATAACTGCCCTTGCCCGCCTCGCTGTGCAGGAGAATTTCACCGCCCATCAGTTGCGTTAAGCGCTGCGAAATGGTCAGCCCCAAACCGGTGCCGCCGTATTTACGCGCCATGGAAGAATCGGCTTGGGTAAAGGATTGAAACAAGCGCGCCTGCTGTTCCGCGTTGATGCCAATGCCGGTATCGCGCACGCCGAATTCCAGCTCTACTACACCATCGCGTTCGCCCATAAATTGGATGTTTATTTCCACTTCACCGGTTTCGGTAAATTTGATCGCATTACTGAGCAAATTGGTGATGATCTGCCCCAAGCGCGCCGAATCGCCCACTACCGACAGCGGCGGCAGCGGTGTTTTGCACAACAGCTCCAACGACTTTCCCTGCGCGATGGGTGCATAGCGCTCGGCAATATCTTCCACCAGCAAATTCAATTGGAAGGGGCGATATTCCAACTCCAACTTGCCCGCTTCGATTTTGGAGAAATCGAGGATATCGTTAATGATGAGCAGTAAATCTTCACTGGAGCGGCGCGCAACACGGGCAAAGCGCTTTTGTTTGGCATCAAGTTCGGTGTCTATCAGCAAGCCGGTCATGCCCATAATGCCGTTGAGCGGGGTGCGGATTTCATGACTCATCACCGCTAAAAATTCACTCTTGGCTTTACTGGCCGCCTCGGCTTGCTCGCGTGCGGTTTGTAGTTCGATAGTGCGCGCCAGCACGCGCTGCTCCAATAATTCCTGATTGAGGCGCAGCTCGGTATCTTGTGCTTCGATACGGTCAAGCATGGCGTTAAAGCGCACCGTCAATTGGCCAACTTCGTCGCGAATAGTCGGCTCGGGCGCACGCGCCTGATACTCGCCTGCGCGGCCAATTTTCTGCGCGATTTCACTCAGGTTTCCCAAAGGCCGCAAGACCGATGAAATCAATAGCCAAGCGATGACGCCACACACCAATAACGCGACCAGCGCGATCGCAATTACCCAGATAATCTGGCCATAAAATTGTTGCCGCAGCGGCTCAAGGGTGACATCCAACTCCAATTGCCCCAAATGCTCCCCCTCCCAAAACACCTTGGCGATAATGTGTTCGTCTTGCGTTTGGGGATTGTCTTGCGGGACGCGGTAGTCAGCGAGCAATGTTTGATCTTTCAACTGCAGCCGTGCCGCCAAGACTTTGGGCTCTACACGCAAAGCACCGAGCGCTTGCTGCGCGGCATCGGTATCGATAAACATGCTGGGTGCGGCCAAGTTAAGCGCGGTGGCTTCCGCCAGAATCTGCAACTGATTGTTCACCTGATTGCGAATGTAGCTGTACTGCTGCCAGGTGCTGGCCAAAGCCGCACCCAGGATCGCAAGGCTAGTGAGTAACATGACCATCAAACTGATTCGGCGTGCAAGAGAAGTTTTACCCATTAACCTTGCCCTCCTTTGCGCTTCTTCGCCAACTTGAGCAGCTGGCTACTGACCTTGACCCCAGCGTGCTGGATGGCCTGCTCATTCATGACAAATTCGATGCGATTATCGGCAGTGCGGAGTAATGAAATACCTACCCTATCGTCATTAACCTCTGCTTCATCTACCACCAACAAAATGTTGGCAGGAAAGGCTTGTGGTAAAGGCATGTCGGCCCCGGTGGTGGGCACATACAGCAATTGGCATGAAGTGAGCTGTTGGGTGATATCGTCCACCTTGTCGAGGTAGACAACCTGGATGCGCCGGTGCTGGTAGGTTTTATTATCCAGTTGTGCCAAAGACTCGCGGGTTATATCTTGGGCATTCAGCGCGCAAAGCGTAAATTTGGCACTGGTGGATTCTGGCCACTCAATAAATTTGAGGAAGTTGTACACAAATGCAACGCGCAAGCCTGCCTCCGATGCCTGCGCCGACACCATCAAACAATGCATACCAAGCATTACACCCAAACCCCAGCGCAACACCGCTATGCTAGCCAACCTCACTCGCCCAACAACCAAAAGCACCTCCCCTATGCACGCATCATGCGTCGTGTAACCCAGCCACCTTCCTAGCACCGTGGCCAGCCTGATCTTTTATTTAATAGGAATAACCCTGCCGCTAAATTAGTGACTTGAGAATAGCCCAGAGTTTGATGGTTAGCGAAAATGTGCAGAAAATCGCGGGGGAAAGAACTTCTCTGAATGTAGTGGTATTATGCCCGCCCCTCAGAACCTACCCGAATGGCACTTTTATGTTGTTGTTTGTCGATAACCTCACCAATGTCGATTTCAGTTTCCTCGATCCGCAACGCGGCTTATTGGGCGAAACCTGGCTAGCCAATGTGCGCCTCTTTGGCGAACTGGATGAGCAGGGCATGGTGTGCGATTTCGGCACAGTGAAAAAAGTACTGCGCCATTGGCTAGATACCGAGCTGGATCACCGCTTGGCGGTGCCAGTGCGTTCGCCCAATATTCGCATTGAAGATGACGGCGATTTCTTGCAGATTCACTGGCAATTTGGCGCCCAGGGTGAGTTCCTCAGCACCCGCTCCCCGCGCGATGCGATCGCCTTGGTGGACGCTGAAATTCTCACTCAAGAAACCGTTGCTGCCTGGTGCATTACCCAACTCAAACAACAGTTCCCTATGAGCGTGGCGCGTCTGGAATTGGATTTCACCCTCGAAGCTATCGACGGAGCCTATTATCACTACAGCCACGGCCTGAAAAAGCACCAAGGCAATTGCCAGCGCATCGCCCACGGCCATCGCTCGCGCATTGATATTTGGGCGAACGGGAAAAAATCGCCCATGCTGGAACAGCGCTGGGCCGATGAATGGAAAGACATTTATTTAGGTACACGCGAAGATTTAACCGGCCGACCACAACACGCAGGCGTCGATTATTATCAATTTAACTATGAGGCCGAACAGGGCCCATTTGCAATTACCCTGCCGCAACGCTGCTGTTATTTAATCGATACCGATACTACCGTCGAATTTATTGCACACCATATCGCGCAAAAATCCCGGCAAGAAAATCCTGAATCATTTATTAGGGTGAAGGCTTACGAAGGGATTAATAAAGGCGCGATTGCCGAGGCGTAATAGTTAACACCGTGCGTGATGTGTACCCATCACGCATTACGCAACAGCATCACAAACGGCACCACCGTCAACGCAGCCACGAAAACAATGGCAATCACCAATGCGATAAACCGCAATGGCTGCGCGCGAAACCCCTGCCACACGCTCGCCACCTGCCCCGCCTCCACTAACTGCGCATAATTTTCCTGCTGCCGCACAAGCCGCTCAGCTTGATACTCCCGCATCAATTCCCGCGCTTGTTTCTCTTGCGCATTATCAGCCAACCAAATCGCATCCAACCCCACGCGGAAAAATCCAGCATCGGTTTCGTAATAATGAATTTGGTGTTCATTTAGCAGCGCACGAATTTCAGCAGCTTCATCATCGGGAACCTGGGCGAGCTTGAATAATAATTTAGCCATAACTTTTTATAGACCACGTGCAATTACCAAAGGAATACTAATGTAAATAAGATTACAAAAATGATATGGCTTGCGATAAGCGCGCACGAAATGTATGCGCAAGCTCATTGTTCACCCCTGCCGCTTTTTCTTTTAGTTTAATTCGTTCGTCAACACTTAACGATAAAGCTTTTTCAACAGCAGCTTCTATAACCTCATCGTTTACATGAAACCTGGGAGATAAATGCAACTGACCTGCATAATAAGACGACAACAATATCGCCGACTCATGGGTTGCATATTCATTCATAGGTGAGGCATTAGTAACTAACACTATCGCACCACGGCTCATAGATTCGACGATCAGATGGCCGAACCCTTCTGCTTCAGTTAAAAAAATATGAAACGGAACTGAGTTAACCAAGCGATTAAAGTCCTCATCCGAGGCGATATGATCTATGTACTCTATATTTTTTGCTGTTATTTCCGGCTGATATTCAGGGCCAACAACCATCCTCAACCTAGGCCATTCACTGTGCCGCGACCACAAATTAGCAAGCTGCTCAGCGCCTCTGTTGCGCGAGGGGCCAATTCTGGTAAAAAAACCTTCGGTTTGATTTAGCGCACCGTCGCGGTGCCCGATAGCAGGGTCAAGATCGGTGCAAAAACCAATATAGTCAGTTCTATAATTTAACTCAGAAAAAATATTAACCGCCAGTTTACTTTTACACCAGAGCACATCGATATAGGGCAATAGATTCAATACATTTTTAGTGCACCACTCTTGATTAGGAACCAGGATATTGTGGTCACCTAGCAATAGTCCCTGATGACAAACCCGCTCCAAATGAATCACAACGACGCTATTTTTTTTGAGAAAGCGATTTTTTAGCCGACTGAATAATTTTGTCAGTTTAACTTTTACAAATAAAAATCGAATAAAAACATAATAGGATTGCCCGGTATGAACACTCACTTGATAACCTAAGTCCTTCAAGGCTGCCTCTATAATTCTTGCGTCCTTCACCAACCCCAAACCCGTTCCAGGGCAGAAAATCTTAAAGGATCGAGCTTTGGTCATTAACATCCCCCCATGTTTTATAAGATAGTGCGTCAATCAAGGTTATAAGTGCGCAGGGTAACAGTTCTCGGTATACGATTTATATTATCTTGCACTATCGTGTATTTCATTTTTCGCGCTGGAACGACTATGATCAAGCACAATGCACAGTATAAATGATAAGGATGGATGCTTTGCTTTTTCATATTGAACAGCCTGAAACTGCCGACCCACAAGTATTAGTTGTGCAATTGCATCTTTCTGGCGACTGGCTATTGGGCAGCACTCCCGAAGGCTCAAGCCTGAGCGATGCTATACCAGCCGGGAGCAAAACCATCACACTGGTTACCAGCGAACTCAAGCAATGGGATTCAAGCCTCGCGGTTGCACTCTTACAGTTTGCGCGCTGGTGCGAGAAACAGCAAATTGCGCTGGATACCAGTGCCGCCCCTGAAACATTACAACAACTTCTCAACCTCGCTACCGCCATCCCGGCTTACCAAAATAATGTCAAAACCAACACCACAAACTTTTCCACCCGCGTGCAAAAATTCTTTACCGCACAGTGGACGGGAGTAGCACACACACTGACTTTTATTGGTGATGTCACTCTCGCGCTGGGCAACTGGTTGCGTGGCGATGCTAAAACGCGCAGGCAAGATATTTTCTTTTTTATCGATCAAGTCGGCCCTCGCGCGCTGGCAATTGTGACATTGATTGCACTGCTGGTAGGCATGATTCTCGCGTATCTCGGTTCGGTGCAATTGCGGCAATTGGGAGCGCAAGTTTATGTTGCTGATTTGGTCGCATTAGGCATGGTGCGTGAAATGGGCGCGCTTATGACTGCGGTGATTATGGCTGGCCGCACCGGTGCTGCTTACGCAGCGCAATTGGGCACTATGCAAGTGAATGAAGAAATCGATGCGCTTAAAACCATGGGCATTTCCACCATAGAATTTTTAGTGCTGCCGCGTTTACTCGCCTTGGTTTTTATTATGCCGCTGCTGTGTATTTATGCCGATATTATTGGCATGTTCGGCGGTGCATTAGTGGCGACCAGTATGGACGTGAATTTCAGCCAATATATTTTGCAAACCCAGGGAGCAGTTGATTGGGTTGATATCACCGCAGGTTTGGTAAAAAGTATTTTCTTTGGAATATTGATTGCCATCGCTGGCTGCCAGGCAGGTATTGACTGTGGTCGCAATTCCGATGCTGTAGGCATGGCGGCAACTAATGCGGTAGTCCGCGCTATTGTTTATCTGGTTGTGGCCGATGCCGCGTTTAATATTCTGTACGACAAGTTGGGAATTTAAATGGATAGCAACCCCTTTATTAGTGTGCGCGATCTCAGCATCGGTTATGGCAGCCGGGTGGTACAGGAGCATTTGAATTTTGAGATTCGCAAAAACGATATATTTTTTATTATCGGCGGCAGCGGTTGTGGCAAAACTACCTTGCTCAAACATATGATTGGTTTGATTGAGCCGCGCAAAGGCGAAGTGTTGTATGAAGGTGTTAACTACTACAAAACAAGCAAAGACGCCCAATTAAAACTCCTGCAGAGCTGGGGCATTACCTACCAATCGGGCGCGCTATTTTCCAGCATGACACTCGCCGAAAATGTCGCCCTACCCTTACAGTTGTATACCGATTTATCGGAAAAACAAATTGCCGAAACTGTCGCCTATAAATTGTCGTTAGTAGGACTAGCTGGCTACGAAACATTTTACCCCTCAGAAATCAGTGGCGGAATGCACAAACGTGCCGGGCTTGCACGGGCGATTGCGCTCGACCCGCAGCTACTTTTTTTTGATGAGCCTTCCGCAGGGTTGGATCCAATTAGCTCTTTGCGGCTCGACCAATTAATTGTGCAGATTTGCAAAGCACTCGGTTCCACGGTAATCATTGTTTCGCACGAACTGCCTAGCATTTTATCCATAGGTACTAACTGTGTATTTTTAGATGCACAAGCTAAAACAATGCTCGATTCGGGCGACCCTAAAGAGTTGCTCCACCACAGCCCACAAGAGAAAGTGCGGCAATTTTTAAGCCGTGTAGGAACAGCGACAGCGGAGAACTAATGAAAAACAACAAGTCATTTACCATAGGCGCTTTTATTGTCGGCGCAATTCTGCTGATCTTTTTGGCGTTATTATTTTTTTCAGGTGGCAATCTGTTTTCGCAAAAAGAACGGGTAGTCATGTATTTTGATGGCTCGGTCCAGGGCCTGCAAGTGGGCGCCCCTATTAAGCTTAAGGGAGTAATCCTCGGCGAAATTACTGATATTCAGATTAACTTTAATACCAGCGATAACGGCAATAAAAATAATGCCGGAAAAGGGATTGTCACTGCCGTCACCGGCGATCTGGCGTTAAAGCGTATCAGCAGTAAAGGCACCGACGTGACACGCGAGTTTTTTGAAGAGGCAATAGGCAATGGTTTGCGTGCACAGCTCAATTTCCAAAGTTTTTTAACCGGCCTACTCTATGTTGAATTGGATTTCTTTCCAGATACTCCCGTTACCCTCTACGGTTTTAAAAAGAACTACCTGGAACTCCCTACCGTCGCGACTGGCTTTGAAGAACTCACTAAAAACCTGCAAGAAATTAACCTCAAAGGCTTGGTCAAAAATCTTGATCAACTCACGTTACGACTTAGCAATATTGTACAAAGCGGTGTTATTGAAAAAACCCTGGGTAGCGTCCAGTCGGCGGCAGATAGCTTTGCGCTAACCTCGCAAACAATGGGTCAGGATGTCGGTGCATTAAGCAAGAATCTTAATCGCACCAGTAATGAATTGACCAAATTATTAGCCTCATTAAACCAACAAACGCCAGCTGTCGCGGGTGATATTCGCGCGAGCCTGGTGCGTTTGCAAGAAAGTCTTGCAGAGCTGGATAAGGCATCTAACAGCGTCAGCCAAAGCTTTTCAGAAGATGCACCGCTGGTAAACCAACTCACCGATACGCTCACTGAAATTAGCCGTTCCGCACAATCATTTCGCACACTCAGCGAAACGCTTGATCAACAACCTGAATCGCTTCTACGCGGCAAAAAGCTAACCGATAAGGACGAATAATATTATGCGCATTTTTACCATCACTTTATTAGTTAGTAGCTTGTTAGTAGGCTGTCAGCAATCACCTCGTAAGCAATACTATTTGCTGAACGCGACCGATAATACTAATCAGACAGCAGCAATAACCCGCACTATAGGATTGGGGCCAATTGAAGTTGCCGATTATTTACAGCACTTACAACTGGTCGTTAACCGCGATGCAAACAGTTTGCAACTAACCGAAAACGCCTACTGGGGTGAACCGTTGGAAAAAGGAATTACGCGAGTGTTGGCGATCAATTTAATGAACCATCAAGCCAATCGCTCAATAGAAACATTCCCTTGGCGCAGCGATACAACTCCCGCACTCAGCCTGCGTTTAACAGTGCATGATTTGCAATTGATCAATAACGAAGCCGTTATCAATGCGAGCTGGAAATTGATTAACAATCAAACCAAGTCTGTTCTATCTCAACAACATTTTGTGCGGAAAAAATCCAGCGGAAAAAGCGCCACGCAAATTGCAACAGCTTACAGCGAGTTGTTAGCAGAATTGGCCACCGAGATGGATAAAGCATTGGTGTCAAACAACTAAGTGTGCGATTGAAAATAAAGTAATAGTTAATAGCGACGAAAAATGCGCTATTAACTATTACTTTATTTATTAACTATTTATTTACTGGCACTTTCGATTAACGCGCGGCAGTCAGTCTCCGGAACATCGTTCTTTTCAACAAAGGCAAGCAGTGCAGCGAAGGGAGTTAGCAAGGCGCCTAATGCGATAGCAGCGGCACTGCGATTAGCGGTCTTTTCTTTGTCTAAACCAATTGACGGATCTTTAAGCTGGCCGGTAATAGTGATAGGAATTCGCAGCGAAAGCAGGCTGGTATCTTTAGGTTTCGCATCCAATCTCGCGTCAATCACTTCGTCTTTTAAATTGATACCTACGTTACCCACTAATAATGAATCCTTGGTATCCAAGGCCACCACCTTCGAGGCAAGCACACCATCTTTTACCGCAAAATCCATCACGCCGCAATTAATACGCGTGGATTTATCCTTGCCCAGAAACAGCGGCGCTGCTTGTCCTAAGTCGAGATCCGCTGCTTCAATTAATAGTAAGCTGATTTCACCACCCGACATGATCAACGCCAAATCGCCATTACTGGTTGCCAGCACATCGGCAAGCGACGCACCCTCACCAGCGAGCGCTACCTTTCCACCAAATAACCCCTTAGTCGTTGATTCAAAACGTGTGTCTTTAAAAAATTGCGCAAGACTTAATTGACGTAAATTTAAATTCATTTTCATCGGCGGCACTTCCGGATTCGCATCAATTTCAATACTGCCATCGACAGTTCCGTCGGCAAGTACCAAATCCAGTGGATCGAGTTTTAAAATTCCATCACGCAAATCAAACCGCACATCCATTCCTTTAAAAGGTAAATTCGGTGCATCTACTTTCGCTGCCTTCAAACTCACATCCAAATCAGTAGCAAGCAGACGTTCGCGCGAAAGTGGTACATCCGGAATTAACTTAGTGGACTTAGCCGCTTCACTTTCTGATGAGAGACCGATAAAGCCACCGAGATCAGCTGCATCCAAAACGTTTGAAACCAAATTAGCTTTAAAAAAACCGCGTTTGCCACCAATGTCATATGACAAATCACCCGATAAATCACTGCTGCCAACCAATCCTTTAAAATTACGGTATGACCACACCTTACCGGCCTTAGTGAGCTGACCTTCCAAGGTATAGTTTGGCGTAGGGGGGAGCGGAATAGCAGTGAGATAAAAGATATCAGCAAGATTAGCGCCTTTTATTTTTAACACGGCATCGACACCTTCCAGTTTTATCGGATCCTGGAAACGTCCATCAATCAACACATAGGTTTCCCCCATGTCGAGCGTGAGCCGCAATGGAAATGACACCGAAGAATCGCGTAATTCGCTCAGCGATCCACCAGTCGCGGTGATACGAAAATCCTGCTCCTGCAACTTACCGGTTCCTTTCAATGCGTAGCCTTTGGCAAAATCCTTATTTTCAGCAATCGTTTTTTTGTCATTGGCTTTAACTGAATCCAGTTTCAAATCCAGATTCAAACCTTTAACACCATCTTTAAATACAATGTGACCACGGCTTATTTGTAACTGGTCGATAACAGGAAATTCATAACGGTTATCCGGCACCGCATCAGCGTCCGTTTGTGCGAGTGCAGGGAAATTCCAATTTGCATTTTTGTCTTCCTTTCGCTCCAGAAAAATTTCCGGCGCAACAATATTGAGCGCACTAACATCCACCCTGCCGCGCAACAACTGGAGCGGTTTGAAATTCAGATCAATCAGCTCAACTCGCACCATATCCGGCTCATTAAAATCAGCGGCATTATCAATTTGAAGTTTTTCAACCTTGATCTGCGTATAGCGCCAATGCCAATCAACTGTGACTTCGCCATTAATGGCGACTTCACGCCCCAACCATTTACTTCCCTTCGTTTCTATCAAGCTACGAAGTAGCGATTCAGAAAATAAAATGATGCAGACCACACCAATTAATGCCAGCGCAACTAATGCAGCGAGGGTTCCAATCAGTGGTTTCACAAAGGGGCGTCGATGAAGTTGAGTTAAGCGCATAAAAAGTCCAAAGAAGGGTTCACACTAATCATTACCGCAAATACTGTCATTCTCTGTGCGCAGCCGCACTTACATTTCAATTAAACCAGATACCAACCCATTTGACCTTTTTAGAACCTTGTCGGCTACTTAGGGCTATGATGTGTTGAATGGCTAATAGAGGGGATATTTCATGAAAGTTGCCGTGTTCAGCACCAAGCCGTATGACCGCGAATTTTTAACCGCCGCCAATAGCACACTCGCCCAGCCGCATGAATTACTATTTTATGAAGCGCAATTAAACCAGCGCTCCACTTCCCTCGCACAAAATTGCTCTGCAGTATGCTGTTTTGTGAATGACCATCTTGATGCCGTGGTTTTACAACAATTAGCCGATACAGGCGTGAAATTAATTGCCCTGCGCTGCGCCGGTTTTAATCAAGTAGATTTGGTCACCGCAAAAAAACTCGGTCTAATCATTGCACGGGTAGCTGAATATTCTCCGCACGCCGTAGCTGAACATACTCTCGGGTTAATTTTGATGCTCAATCGCAATTTACATCGTGCTTATCATCGCGTGCGCGAGAATGATTATTCGCTTAACGGTTTACTCGGCTTTGATCTATTCAACAAAACCGTCGCTGTTATTGGCACTGGAAAAATCGGCCAAGTGCTCGCGAAAATCATGCAAGGCCTTGGCTGCACAGTGATTGCCTATGATCCACAACCAAATGATGAACTAATCGCCGCAGGAGTCGCCTATTGCTCACTCACGGAACTCTGGCCGCAAGCCGACATTATTTCCCTGCACTGTCCACTCAACAGCCATACGCAGCATTTAATTAATGCAGCCACCATCGCGCAAATGAAAAACGGTGTAATGTTAATCAACAGTGGGCGCGGCGGGTTGATCGATACGCGCGCCGTCATCACCGGTTTAAAAGATAAAAAAATTGGCTATCTCGGTTTGGATGTGTACGAAGAAGAAGGCGATTTATTTTTTGAAGACAATTCCAATCGCCTATTACAAGACGATGTATTTGCGCGCTTGCTGACATTCCCCAATGTCGTGATCACTGGGCACCAAGCATTTTTCACGCGTGAAGCACTTACCGCAATTGCGGACACCACGCTCGCTAACATCACCTATTTTGAACAAGGAAAATCGGACAGCATCTGTCAGGTATAAACACCGGCAAACAGAGATTTACAAATCCTCACTCAATGCGATAGCTACGGGCTGATATGATAACGCACACGTTTTATCGCACGCCTGCAGTGCAATTTATCGGCCTAGAGAAAAGTTATGCCTGCCTCTGAAATATCTATCCCACTTGAATCAACCAGTTTACTACCCGGCCTGCGCGCGCAAATATCTACCCGCTTTGCGTTTTTAATTACCGGCCTTGCCATGTCCGCTTGGGCGCCGCTGATTCCTTTTGTAAAGGCGCGCTTGGTTATTGGCGAATCCACGCTCGGCCTATTAATTTTGTGTTTTGGCCTCGGCTCACTTATCGCAATGCCTATTACAGGTTTGTTAGTGAATCGTTATGGCTGCCGCCGCGTAATCACCATCACCTTATTATTGATGTGTATAAGTTTGGTGTGCCTCGCCATTTCACCCGGCATTCCTGGTATGGCGCTCAACCTGTTAATTTTCGGCATGATGCTCGGCGCTACCGACGTCGCCATGAATATGCAAGCGGTAGTGGTAGAAAAAGCCAGTGGCCGCGCGATGATGTCGGGCTTCCACGGTTTTTATAGTCTGGGCGGAATATTCGGTGCAGTAGTGATGAGCGCGCTTATGTGGCTGGGTTTATCGCCTTTCCACGCGCTACTAAGCCTCACCATAGTGTTATTGCTGATGCTGGCCTACTGCGCAAAAGATTTACTACCCAAAAATAATCTCGACAATAACAGCGGAGAACGCGAACCCTTTTTTGTATTACCGCGCGGCAAAGTATTACTGATTGGTAGCCTGTGTTTTGTCGCCTTCCTCGCTGAAGGTGCCGTGCTCGATTGGAGTGCCTTATTTCTCAGCAGCATGCGCGATATAAACCCCGTACACGCCGGTTTAGGCTACGCATGCTTCTCCGTCGCCATGACCATCGGCCGCTTCACCGGCGATAAAATTGTCAACGCACTCGGCGGTACCCGGGTTGTGCTTTGGGGCGGACTCTGCGCCGCAACCGGTTTTTTATTAGTCGTGTTTATTCCTTTTACCGCCGCCGCTTTTATTGGTTTTACGCTCGTCGGTGTAGGCGCATCTAACATAGTGCCCGTGCTATTTACTGCTGCAGGAAATCAGAATTCCATGCCAATGGGCTTGGCGATTGCCGCTGTAGTCAGTATGGGTTACGCAGGATTATTGGCAGGTCCCGCGATAATTGGTTTTATCGCTGAGCTGAGCAGCTTGAATGTATCGTTCGGGATTGTTGCGCTTGGCCTGCTGGCACTGGCGGCGTCCGCAAAGAAAACGACTCGTAAATAATGTGGAACAATATTATTTGATCCAATAAAAAACGCGGCGATAACCCTATCGCCGCGTTTTTTATTCACAACTCACATCGTTAAAAGAAGTAGTAATGCAATCCCCTATCTTGAAAACACCACTGTCTTAGTCCCATTCAACAACACCCTATGCTCCGCATGCCAGCGCACGGCGCGGTTCAACACTACCGCTTCAATATCGCGCCCTATCTCCGCCATTTCATCGGGCGAATTCACGTGGGATACACGCTCAACCGACTGTTCGATAATCGGGCCTTCATCCAAATCGGCCGTGACAAAATGCGCCGTAGCACCGATGAGTTTTACACCGCGTTCAAAGGCTTGGTGATAAGGTTTTGCGCCTTTAAAACCCGGCAAAAATGAGTGATGAATGTTAATCGCGCGGCCGTTTAATTTGCGGCACAAATCGTCGGAAAGAATTTGCATGTAGCGCGCGAGCACTAAAAATTCAGACTGTAAATCCTGCATCAATTGCCAAAGTTCTGCTTCTTGCTGCGCTTTGGTATCGGCGGTAATCGGCAAATAGTGAAACGGCAATTCATACCACTCGGTCAAATCGCGCATCACATTGTGGTTGGACACTACACCGACAATATCAATCGGCAGCGAACCGTTTTTCCAACTATTAAGCAAGGCATTCAAACAGTGCCCCCACTGGGAAACCGCAATTAGTACACGCGGTTTGGTATGGCTATCAAAAATAGCCCAATCCATTTGGTACTGCTCCCCCAGCGGCTTAAACAACGAGCGAATCTGCCCCAAGTTATAACCCACCGGACACTCAAATACGGTACGCATAAAAAAGCGGTTACTTTGTACATCCTCAAATTGTGAAGACTCTTTGATGTTAAAACCCAAGGTAGCAAATAAGGTAGCAACGGCGGCCACTAAGCCTTTGGAGTCTTGGCAACTAAAAGTTAAAACGATTTCCTTAACAGCAGACATGTGATTTCTCTTTATCGAATTCTAAGTAACAGTGGCAATCTGGCAGGTTGCAATACGAAAGTGGCCTACTTTACCAGCAGCAATTTGAATTTTCGCGTCATTTAGTAACCAAGCGCTTTTTTAAGCTCTGCATCTGTGTCAACTGCTGCTAATGCGGCCAAATAATACTCACTCCTTTAGTTAACCTACAAACTCCCCACGCAACATAGTGCGTGCTTTACCAGTTAGTAAAACCCGCTCACCTTGCCAATCCAAGGTTAACAAACCGCCGCGCGGTGATGCCTGTTGCGCACGTAGATGAGTTTTATTGAGGCGATTGCCCCAATAGCACGCAAGCAAACAATGTGCAGAGCCAGTGACGGGATCCTCATTGATGCCGACTTTGGGGCCGAAAAAACGCGAGACTATATCCAGACCGGAATCTGCATCGCCTGGTGCGGTAATCATTAATCCGCGCGTAGTGAATGAAGCAATCAGTTCCGCATTAGGGACAAAGTTGCGCACGGCAGCGGCGCAATCCAACACTGCGATTAAATCGTCTCGTCCCCGTCCGAACCACTGCGGTTGTTTACCGAGTAATTGCAGCAGTGCAGGCGGAATCTGGGCGACGGGTTGAGGAAAATCGGCGGGAAAGTCTAGTTGGATTTCATCACCTGTCCGTTTAGCGGAAAGCAGGCCACTGAGGGTGTGGAATTCCAATGTCGCAGCTGTTTCTCCGCCGTGCTGCCAAAGTGCATGGGCGGCAGCGAGAGTTGCATGGCCGCAGAGGCGCACTTCGACTTGCGGAGTAAACCAACGCAGACTCCAACTGCCGTCCGCACGTTTGTGTACAAAGGCAGTTTCCGCTTGGTTCATTTCCAGCGCGACATTTTGCATCCAGCTCGCAGGCTCATCCTTCTGCAGGATACAAACACCGGCTGGGTTGCCGCTGAAAGGTTGATCAACAAAAGCATCAATTAAGTAGATAGGATTCATGTTTACTCCGTTAATTACACAATCATTTTACGCTATATTCACACAACTCCACCGCACCCGTCATTTACAAAAATGATTGTGATAATTCAAGCCGTTGATAATTGAATTTATTATAAACTCCGATTATCTATGAAATGGACTTAGTGATTTAACCATGCCGTATACATTAGCTTCTTTACATTATCGCCCTTGCGTTCTTTGGTTTACCGGCCTGAGCGGTGCAGGTAAATCGACTACAGCGCTCGCATTACAAACCGCGCTGACAGAATTGGGCTGCAATACGTATTTGTTAGATGGCGACCAATTGCGACAGGGTTTATGCAAAGACTTGGGGTTTAGCGAGCAAGATCGAATTGAAAATCTGCGCCGCATAGGCGAGGTGGCGCGCTTGATGGTGGACGCGGGTTTATTAGTGATTTGTGCGACTATTTCCCCGTTTGAAACAAGCCGCAGAGAATTGCGCGCGCGTTTTGAAAACGGTAATTTTATCGAGGTATTTATCGATGCTCCGCTTGCGGTCTGCGAAGCGCGCGACCCTAAGGATCTTTATCGCAAAGCACGTGAGGGAAAAATTGCGCACTTTACTGGAATCGATTCTGCTTATGATCGGCCAATTGCGGCAGATATTCATTTACGCACCGATCAAATTTCAACGGATGAATGTGTCGAACAGATCATTACTTTTTTGCGCTCAATACATTACCTGCAGAGTTAACGAAGTAGAAAGCGCTTACCAGAAGCGCCTTCTTACAACATCATCAAAAACAGCAATTAGAAATGATAACTACCCGTTAGTGAAAATAAATCCGTCTCCTGGTTATCAAAATAAATTCTGCGTAGACCAAACCCCATACCCAGACTTTCACTCAACGGAACTTCAAATTTAAGCCCTACCAGCGGGTCTTCGCCTTCATCAGAAGGCACAGTGAATACATGCTTTTCTATCGCTGTTTTCGTGCGCCATACAAACACGCCCACTTCAGCAGAGACTTTGAATAGCGAGCCAGGGCTGAGCACCACACCCTGAACCAAGGTAAAACCCTCTGCACTCAAGGGATAATTGGCGGCAAAATCCTGGGCGAATGCATTTACGTCAGCGTTGCTGGGCAACGTCAGGTTGACTTGCACATCACCCAAATCAAGGTAGCCAAGCTCGGTGAAAGAGGTGCTATTCCATTTTTTACCAAGTGCGAGGTGGTAGCCACTGCGGTTTTCGTCGTAGTGGCTGATCACAAACTCATGATTAGCAGCGACGAGAGCCGAGGTGAAATCATCCTCTTCCTGGCTGCTAACGACATTGGAAATATCTGCGCGCAGATAGAAACCATTATCGTCGCCTGCCTGGGTATTCGCAGAAGCCACAACCAAGGCAACCAGTGCGATCCAGATTGGTTTTAAACGTTTCAACACTATCAATCCTCCTAACAATATCAACCACAATCCACCCATTGCACCGCCACCTTTGGACTTGACCTCAACGGGTGGCTTGGGTGGTTCTACTGGTGGTTCCGGTGGCTCTGGCGGTTCGACCGGAAGCGCAGCACTTACTGCCCCCGGATCTGCAATAGCGGCGTTGACCAGGCCATCATCATCGTTCGGACCACCATCTTCGATGGTGAGCTGCACACAGAGATGACCTTCCGTAAGGCCGGTTGTCCACTCCGGATTACCCGGTGGTGGGCAATAGCCAGGATTACCCGGTGCAGAGAAGATCGTATTGCTGGCATTTTCGATAAAGCTGACCCAACGGCCTTTCTGGTATTTGCGATAGGTTGCATTGGCCGGGATGGCTGCCTGCTGCGGGATCACAATACGCACGCTTTGGCCTGGTGTCGGCAGATCGCGGATCACAAAGTCGAAGACACCACCTACTGGTTCAAATGCAGGATCAACGACCAATTCACCCGTAGCACCTAACTCATCGTCCAGGATCTGCACACCGCCTGAATTACCGGACAAGGCAAATTGGCCTAAACCACAACGCACACCCGGATCACACTCAATCAGGTAGGACGTCGTCACGGCGCCAACCTGCGGCAGTATGTTGCTCGACGGCATGTTATCCAGATAATCCGGAATACCATTGCCAGAGCTATCGCCATAACCTTCCGTCAGATCATCTACACCGTCGCCGTCGGTATCAACAGTTGCGCTTAATACCGGCAGGCTTGCCACTATGCGGAAGTAAAGTTGCGTGTTGGCACTGGCGCCGGCTGAATCAGTCACTGTGAGTTGCACCTGATGGCGCCCGGTCAAACTGGCTGGGTCAAATACCAGGGTAGCGTTAACCGGATTGCCATCGGTATCGCCCAATACTGTATCGCTGGCGGACCAGTCGTAACTGTGGGTATCCCCCGGATTCAGATCAGCCACTGTAGCAGTAACCGTCACTGGCCCACCGGTTGGGGTGATCCGCGTAGTACTGACACCACCCTGGCTAAGTTGCAATGTCAGGGTTGGTGCAACATTACCCTCGCGGATGCTGATGATATGACGATTGCTGACACCAGGATTGATATCGCCGTCTACGCGCACAACCAATTGGCTGTCGCTCAAACCGGTAAGCGCAGTAAGTTGGACAGGAATTGCCACTTCCAACTGCCCGGCCTGGGTGAAATTGGCAACACCATCAACCAATGAATGCTCTCCACTGCCAGCAGTCGTACCTTCGTCAATCACGTAAGACACTGCAAGCGGATAAGTCGGTGAAGGACCATTGAGAATAATGCGGAATTCCACCGTGCTGCCACGGATTGCGATTTGCGATTTACTCAAGGAAATCAGTGGCGTGACATCAACAGTCTGGATTTCTGTTACCGATAAACCAGCGGCATTAGTAGCAGTCCATACCACTTCGTGACGGCCTGGTGGCAACAACAGATTACCGTTGGCATTCAAACCGGCTGGACGGGCAGCACAACACGCGTTACCACTGGTGCTATCGCTTGCAAGATCGGCCAATGCCTGATCCAGTTCTGCTTGGGTTGCAGTCGGGTTAAGACCAATTAATTGACGCAAAGACACTGGGGTGTAAAGCCCTTGGGATTTGAGTTCAATATTGGCTGGAACCAGGAGTATTGGTGCGAGCGGATCAGCGGTACTCACCACTTCAATAGCAAAGGCTGGCAAGTTTGCACTGACCTCACCATCGGTTACGGTGATAACAATACCCGAGGTAGTGCCTACATCTGCTTTTACCGGAGTGCCAGCAAGCGCACCTGTCGCCGTATCAAAACTTGCCCACACAGGTTTGTTGGCGATGTTGAAGGTCAAGGTAGTTCCAACATCTGCATCTGTCACTGTAGGTACAAAACTGTACGCCACATCCTGATCAATGCTGAGGGTTGGTGTACCGCTAATCACCGGCGCGTCGTTCACGTTAACTACAGTCAAATTGAATGCAGCCAAACTCACACTCAGGGTGCCATCGCTCACAGTAATCACGATGCTGTTAGTCACACCTATGTCCGCTTCTACCGGAGTACCGGTCAACGCGCCGGTCGCAGTATCAAAACTGGCCCAGGTCGGTTTGTTGGTGATGCTGTAGCTCAAGGTAGTACCGGTATCTACATCACTCGCTGTAGGAACGAAGCTGTATGCCACATCCTGATTCACGCTGATGGTTGGTGTACCGCTAATCACCGGTGCATCGTTCACATTCACCACAGTCAAGTTGAATGCAGGCAAGCTTGCACTCAGGGTGCCATCACTCACACTGATCACGATATTGTTAGTCACACCAATATTTGCTTCCGCCGGCGTACCAGTCAAAGCGCCGGTTGCAGTATCAAAACTCGCCCAGGTCGGTTTGTTAGTGATGTTGTAGGTCAAGGTAGTGCCGGTATCTACATCACTTGCCGTTGGAACGAAGCTGTATGCCACATCCTGATCGACGCTGATGGTTGGTGTACCGCTAATCACCGGTGCATCGTTCACGTTAACTACAGTCAAGTTGAATGCAGCCAAACTCGCACTCAAAGTGCCATCGCTCACAGTAATCACGATGCTGTTAGTCACACCGATATCAGCCTCTACCGGAGTACCGGTCAAAGCGCCGGTCACTGTATTGAAACTGGCCCAGGTCGGTTTGTTGGTGATGCTGTAGCTCAAGGTAGTACCGGTATCTACATCACTCGCTGTAGGATCGAAGCTGTATGCCACATCCTGATTCACACTGATGGTTGGCGTACCGCTAATCACCGGTGCGTCATTCACGTTAACCACAGTCAAGTTGAATGCAGGCAAGCTCGCACTCAAGGTGCCATCGCTCACACTGATCACGATGTTGTTGGTTACACCGATATTTGCTTCTACCGGAGTACCAGTCAACGCGCCAGTCGCAGTATCAAAACTGGCCCAGGTCGGTTTGTTGGCGATGCTGTAGGTCAAGGTTGTGCCGGTATCTACATCATTGCCAGTAGGAGTGAAGCTGTAGGCCACATCCTGATCCACGTCGGTTGTCGGGCTACCAGTGATAGTAGGAGCATCATTGACATTGTTTACGGTGATCAAAAATGCATCTGACCACACAACATCCACTCCGTCACTGACACGAATAAAGATATCAAAGGGTGACACACCGACATCATCTTGCCCTGGCGTGCCATAAATGCGCCCTGTTGTGGTGTCGATACTCAACCATCCAGGTAGATTGATCGCATCAAACGTGAGTGCATCAGCATCTACATCTGCTGCAGTAGGTGTGTACTCATAGAATTCACCTTGATTGATGACAGTAATCGGTGTGGCCACAATGGTAGGTGCATCGTTCACATTGACTACAGTCAAATTGAATGCGGGCAAGCTGTCACTCAATGCACCGTCGCTCACACTGATCAATACATTGTTAGTGGTACCCACATTGCTATTCGTTGGCGTACCGGCTAACTCACCCGTCGTTGTATTGAAACTGGCCCAGGCCGGTTTGTTGGTAATGCTAAAGGTCAAGGTATCACCCAACGTATCGTTAGCGGTCGGGGTAAAGCTATAGGCCGTA